>OCZU010002762.1_pt1 | contig 11158 bp, 11 predicted proteins | sample 1539001 | NCBI WGS metagenome assembly OCZU01 (sample SAMEA3539306, study PRJEB22396) | soil metagenome | biome: tundra; feature: field; material: soil | place: USA | collected 2010-05 | depth 0.15 m
TGTTGAACCAGAAGGCTTTGAACAGCTACAAAATCATCTACAGTCTCTACTAATTCCTTAGTAGTGCGAAGCCCCAGGACATTCATATCTCGCCGCGCTCGCCGCGAAGCAGCGGCACACGGCAACACCGAATCTGGACACGGCTGCCGATGAGCATCCCGGCCGTCCGATAGCCGAGCCAACCGTGCGGCGATACGTGCAGCGGAAGCAAGGCCTCGGGCTCCCTTTACTCGATTGTGCAGGGCGGGTTGAAGTTCGGCTTTACTCCTTCCAGTTTTGTCGCCATCCAGCGCAGGCTGTAATCTTGCCGCGGATCTGTCTTGCCGCCTGTCAAAAGGTTCGGAAGGACTTCCAGCAGACCGTGGGCGAGGATATCTTTGTAGTAGTCAATGTCGGGTTCGACGATGACGCACGATACGCTGGTTCCATCTTGCCGTGGGATGTTTCGCGTATTTCCCTCATGGAAGGTTAGCTGGACGTTCGTCACGTCGAAGCGCGTTTGCTTCCAGCTTCGCGTCGCTGGAAGTACTCGTCCGGGAATGCCGGGGTGCCAGCCTGCTGCATCCTGTTCCTCCGCAAAGCTGTGTAGTGCGGCGAGCGTGGCAATCCGATCAGCCAAGCGGGCATCCACCCAAGCCCAAAATCGGTCTGGCATAAGCAGGTCCCAGACAACCTCCCAGTAGTAGTCCAAGGGACTGCTCATGTCATCCAGGGGGATGTCCTTGATCGCGGTCCCGATGGTAAACAAAGCGCCCAGTTGCAAGGGTTGGTTTTCCAGCGTCGTGTGATAACGGGTCACCACGTCCTGCGTGCCATTCGCCAGGAACTGATAGAGCTTGCCATCTGCCTGGACGGTTTCAATAGGCGGAAAGTGAAAGCTCCCACCACTCGGCAACAGCATGACGTATGCATCTATCAGTTTTCCGGCTTGCAGGCGTACCGGGTAAATGCCGCCGTCTTGGTAACCGTCTGCGTGGACCACCATCGTGTACCAGTCAGCAGGGCTATCGTGAAACTGCAAGCCCATGATTGGTACAGTGGGTCCCTTGACCCACTGTGTCGCAACCGGCTGCTTGTTTCCGTCCAGTACACGCACTAAGAGGTTGAGGCCGCCGCGAACGGGCTGTCGCGTCCCATCAACAATGTTAAGCCTTATCGTTCCCGTCGTTGTTGTGGCCATCATCAAATCCTCAGTTGGGTACTGATTTGCCTTCCCTTCACCATAGCACCCGCTCATGTGCCGCCGCACCCTGTTTTGGGAACCGCCCCTTAAACCTGGTACGCCCTGCGCAATGTCCCTGTTTACACCTACTTCAAATACTTCAAATGGAGAAATGTTTCAAGCCGCTGCACCGCGATTTCTGCGTGGTGGGCTCCGTCCTTCATCGACGTAACGAGGCGCTGGCCGATCTCTTTGAGAGCGGCATCCGTGTTGCCGGCCGCATCGGCAATCTTGGTTTCCAGAAACCGACCGAATGCGACGAGCGCGTTCTGGTTGGCGTTTAGCCCATTATCCGGTTCACTGGATGCCGATTCAGGGACCGGGAGCGGTCCAGGCGTGTCCTCCCTTGGCTCCTGCCGCTTGAGAAGGTACCGGGCTCCGCGCCATTTTGGTTAATCGGCCCCCTGCGCCATTTTGAAGCAGGCGACCCTCTGCCGCGAGTGCAGAGGGTCGGCACTCTCGAAACGCCCGTTTTGCGGGCCTTCCGATGCCGCCCGCCGGAAATTGTAGCGAAAACTGTAGTCGAGGTATCCTCAAGGTTCAACAAGCTTCAACACCCGATTTTTGTAAACTATTGAAAATACAGGGCAAACTACATAGGGTATTCACCGGAGATCCACATGTTAGAAGGCGGTGGACGTAATGTTTCGCAAGTGCCTTGTTTTCTGGTGTTTAGCTTTCAATGGGATACGCGCCGCGTGTTGAGCCTTGTTGAGCCCTGTTGAAGCAGAAGGCTTTGAGCAGCTACAAAATCATCTACAGTATTGCTTTCGCCGGGTCGCGCGCAAAATCGACTTCGAGGGGAATCAGACCCGGTAAAAACCCGGTCCTCTGCCAATAGGGCAGAGGTTCGCCTCTGTACTGGTCTTGGGTTGAGCTGCATTCGGTGTGGTGAACATTGTTGCTCTCTGTAGAAGTTTGGTGCTCTGACGACTACGGAATCGTCTACATCATCATAATTTCGCTACTCCGGGATTTTGATAGCAAGCAGCCGCTCAACATAAGCCTGAATGCCTTCGGCGAACCAGGAATCTGCGGCAAATCTCTCGGACTCCAGTCTAGGAGCGGGAACCGTCCTGTCGCCTCGTTTCAGAAAGACCCCAGCCTCACTTCCCCAGAATTCCCCGATTGAAGTGATCTCTACGCCAAGCTGTGCCCCGACGAGTCGCGCCAATTGACAATCAGATTCCGGCATCGCGGCAAAGACGTTCCAGTCACCCCAGCCAAGCCAGAGCCTGGCTGGGTCAATACCGAGTTCAGCGCTGCCGGACACGGACAAGGAACTCAAATCTACCGTGATAGACATAGAGTTACACGACGCCAACTGAACCAACGATGGTAAGAGGCCGTCGCTGTTGTCAATTGAGGCATGAACTAGGCCCCGGCCGCCTAAATCATGCATCACGTGCACTTGGGAACCGGGCGCAAAGAGGGGTGACTTAGCTTTATCCTTTACGCGTCCGCCCTGCATCGTCGCTAGCGCATCCCGCCAAAACACGCCTCCCGCTCCGACGCTGACCAATAGATCACCAGTCCGAGCACCGCGCCGACCCAAAGCTCTGCCTCGCACAGACCGCCCAACCGCGGTACCTACACCGCTGAGCTTGCTACCCTCCTTAAGGTTACCACCGACATACTTGAGCCCTTCATGCTTGCACGCCTCCCGGATGCCGTCCAGAAGTCGGCGCAAATCCTCTACGGACCTCTCTGGCTCCAACTCAAGCGCGCTCACGAAGCCAACCGGAAACGCCCCCGCAGCGGCCAGATCGGATGCGTTGATCACGACCAGCAGCCATCCCATCCAATAGAGATCAGAGTCGCCGCCAATTACCTGGGCCGCCGGAACCGGTACTGGATCGGTACTTATGACTACATCAATGTCACCGCAATTCAAAATCGCACAGTCATCACCCGCAGCATCACAGTACTCTGGGATGATGTGCCTCAATATATATCGCTCACCCAAATCTCGAAGTGTCGTCGGCATGTTATGTCATTTACAGAGAATAAACAAGTACTCGCCCGTTATGCTAGGTGCCATTCTACGTTGCGTCGAGACATTCCTGTTGATCTCTAGCCGAACCGTGAACCCGGCATCTTTCAGCACGAGTCTCAGGTCGGCCAGAACACTCGCCCGTCTAGCCGATTCTCCCAAAATCACCGCCATCGCAGCCTCCTTTTTCATGCACCGATGGAGCGCCGTAAACACCGTGCGCAATTCGTCCAGGTATTCCGTCAGCGCCTTCCCTCTATGCCTTTTGCTCCTTGCCCCAATCTCGACTAGGCGGAGGTCTTCAATATTAATCGCAAACCACTCCATGGACAGGCGCTGGGCCTTGATATAATCGCAAACACCGAAGTATGGTGGGGATGTCACTACCAAATCCACACTGGATCTCGGCTGCCCAATAAGGATTCCAGCAGCAGCACCAGCATGGATCGTGGCCACCTTAATCGGGTCAGCCGCTTTCCCGCTCGCGGCTATCTCTGCATCTCGATCCCGATACGCACGATCAAGCCTATCCAATACGCGGGAGAACTCACCTAGGACGTTCCCTTCATGGTCATTTTTGGGTGTCGTATTGTCACACACGTACCCCCAGTGCCGCGTTTCGCGGCACACGGGCAACAACACCGCGGAAAAGGCTGCCTCGGCTATGATTCTCACATCTCCTTCAAGGTTACGAAGAAAGGCCCACAGCCGTCCAAGGTCTTCAGCCACTTGGGGCGTGTACCATTTTTCAATCTGCACCGAATTTGGAATACTAGGTTCGACGCGACCTTTCACGGTACTCATCTGTCTGCCCACGTACACCCCGGCTTCGTACTTCAGCGTGCAGATGAGCGACGAAATCACGGTGGCGGGGCTGTTAAGGGTCTTCGCTTTGCTTGCGATGACAGCGATTGGATTGAGCTCGATGCCGAAAGATTCACGGCCAAGACGCTGTGCCTCGACCAGAGTAGTCCCAGAACCAACGAATGGGTCCAAAATCAGATCACCAGGCTTGCTCAACAGGCCAATGAGTGTTGCAGGAACTTGCGAGGCGAAGCGACAAGGATGAAAATGGATAGCCGAGAAAGGAGATTCACTCTGCGTCCCGGCAAAATCCCAATCGATACTAGAAAGCCGGGAGAGTAAGTTGCGGCTGATCACTCAATTTGTCCCTTTCGTTCGAGTCGGCAGTTAAACATCGCGCAATAGCAACGCCAGAGATTCCAACGGCCTTAGTCAGGGAATTAACTGCCACCGCTGCCTGATCTTTCGAGATAGTGGACGCGCGCAGAAAAGCATACAAGATAACGCTTCGCGAAGTCCGGCCCACCTCCCATATCGCGTCTTGCTTGATATCCCGGAACTCTAAGCGTTTCTCAAACGCTCCTTTGTCAACAAAAACATAACCTAGAGCTTTGCTCATGCCGAACTGATCGGCGAGAACGCGGTCCAGCAAGATTTTCGCTTCAGAGCGACTCTTGAGGTTGTAGTCGGACAATTCCCCGACGAGTTGCACTGCATAGATAAGCTTGGGAGGTTGGCCCAGGTAGTCGCGTGAAACCAGGAGCTTTGTCTTTTCGCTTGAGCGGAGCCTTTCGATAAGTAATTCATCGTAAAGTGCCCAATCGGTCTCGGTCAGAAGGCCGGCCCGAAGGGCAATAGCAATTGCCTCGGAAAGCACAGCCTGTTGGGCAACAGTCTCCGGGTCAAACGCCACAATCTCATAGACCTGTCGTCGGAGCTCGGCCCACCGCTCAATGGACTCGCGATGCCGAGCTTCAGATAATTGCAGTGTACCATCTCGGGAGACCGAGAGCCCACGAGCAAGGTCGACGAAAATAGCCGGCGGAAACTGAAGACCGAGGGCCCAGGCCATTCGAAGCACATTGTCGAGGTTGTCGAAATCAATGCTTCCAAACAATAACGCCGAAAGGGGGTGTTGTCGAGTGATGATCGCCTGAACTAGATCCAATGAAACGCGTGCGCGGCGAAGGGCTGCGCGGACGCCGAGGGGCCGACCAGCGAAGATCTGGTGCGCGCGGTTCTCAGGGGCGTGATGGCCCCAGAGGATCGCGCGGATCACATCTTCGTGGCTCCAGCCTGCTATCTCCTTCAGGTGATACTCCATGAGATGGCCGAACGGAGGAGTTCCGATATCATGTATAATCACACTGGCAGCGAAGGCAGCCCGTTCCTGCGGCGTGTACCCAGCTAGACTGTTAGTTTGAGCAAGATACAGGACGCCCAGAGTATGGGAATACCTACGTAGATCGCCCAGGGTGGACAGGGAGGGCGTCAGCGTGTTGAGAAGGCGGATTTGTGAGAGGCGACGAACCTCCGGCGTAAGGAGCAGCGGGAGCAGACGGCCGGGCGATTGAAATCGTCCATAGAGTGGATCGTAAACAATCATATTACCTTCCCGGAAACCATTTGCGGAGGAATGTAGACCCGTACAAGCCGCCGATAATTACGCCTCCGATACCAGTCAGGACGTCTACCAAGGACCCTAAGCCGCGGAAAATTACGATCTCTGCTGTAATCACGCACAAGCTTGTGAGTGGAAACGCAAGCTCAGTGAACCAATTACCTTTCCGTTCTCTCCGAAGCCAGTACCAGGTGCGCGCCGCCCCGGAACCGGTATTCCGTTGTTCAATCGACATTCGAAGGAGCAGCGCCGCCCAAGCCTGGTTTTTGCTAGAAATACGCTGCTCGGGGTCCGAGCGATAGACGCCCTGATTCGTGTCGATGTTTAACAATAGTGCCTTGGCAGCGGCCTCTGCCCGCTGTCGCAATGCAGCCGGCGCCCAAAACTGCAGGCCGGCTATCCCGACCAGTATTTCGGATGGCACGATGAAATAATCCCGGCCAAAAGCCGTGCCTCCGGCCTCGCCGCGGTACTCGAAATCGTAAAAGTAAACGCCAAGATCCGCTAAATTTGCTCGCGCGGACCACGCCAGACGGCGAATTCTGCTTCGGACCCGTGAGCCGAGCTTAGCACCGCGGACAGACAGGACCGCCGCCGACGCAGCCGCCACATATAAAAGAGGGATATCCTTACTTCCCAGAAGCGACTCTTCTATCTTACCCAGAGCGGGTTCCAAGCGCGTGACCAGCTCCGGGGGAAGCTCGTTGAGTAGAGAGATGCAAAGCACGATGATCGACGAGCAGAAGAGACGCGGGGTTTGATCCAACGAGGTTGGCGATGTCCAGTAATTTCCCCACATCCCAGACGGTAGGGCGCGGCGGAACAACTCTTCCTGGACCTCAGCACAAACGCCATCGGAGTCGAGAATGTGAGAGAGGCGCAGCCCCAGGTAGAAGAACCCCAGTCGCAGCGTTTGGCAGAACAGCCTCCGGCCTTCTAGGCCTCCATTTTTCCAATCCTGCCACCATGACAAGGGCAGATCTCCGATTCTGGGCCGCAGGGCGGCGACCCCGCGCCCTGCTAGAGCACTTACAATCAAACCCGCGGATGTTCCGTACGGGCCCGTCTGGCGGTGCGTTCTTGGGTCGTCAAGGAATTGCCCCCATCCGCGCGCAGTGGAAACCTCTTCAGCCGGCTGTTCTGCGTCCTCGAATCGCTGTGCGATACGGCCTAGGACAACTTTGATTTCCGCTGTGTCTGCCATGTTCGAATGCGCGCTGGAACTAGAGGGGCAATCTCCGCGGCCTCCGCCTTCGCGCGCTCCTTCTCAGGGTGCCGCGCCCAGTTTGCACTTTCAGGATTATTCATCGCTTCCGCAACCAAAAGACGCGCAAATTGCCGCATCAAATTACCGGGCCGGGTCATTACAAAAAACTGATCGGGGTTTGGCGACAGCAGGAAATACTCCTTCTGCCTACGACCGACCGCAAGTGCCTGCCTGAGAGAAGCGGCAGCCGTTGTTTTCGCGAAATGGAGCCGCGCCCGTTCCGCCACCTCGGGAGCACCCGGAAAAAGGAGAAAGTGCGCATGGAAGCAATGGGCTTCCGCCCCTCTAGACGCTGTACAGACCGCTAACCGACCGTGCTCCGTCAGCAAGCAGGACCCGTAGCGATTTGTGAGGACTCGCCGAACGGACTCCGCGAACGGAACGAGGCTTGCTTTCAAAGCCGCGTCCGCACACGACCGAACATGTGCACGAGTCGCCACCAACGAATATCCCCGTACGAGCGGGCCAAGACCGCACAACGCAACACTCGATCTATCGGCGGCGTAAACCAAGTCGGGATCCGGTGCGCACAAAAAACAGTCTTCCATCCGCGCTATTGTCAAAGTCCCGCGTGAGCCTCCCGAAGCCTCAAATGGTCGATTCGTTCGTAACGACCCACGCACCTTCGGGCTGCCGAGCGCCGTCGGGCTGAGGAAGCCCACTTCAGATCCGGTATTATATCACACAAATTCAATAGTTTAGGAGACAGGAATATTCGTCTGGACCCGGCCTTACCGATCCGGCTGCGGACCAAGGCTCTTATCCTCGAACGTCTTATCGAGTTCGTATGCCAACTTTCGAAGAGCGGTCACGGCTTCGTTCATGTCTTTCAGGGTGAGCGAAAGCTCATCGCCCATGCACACGCCCGCCTTCGCTTCTGCCAGCCTAGCGTCTGCCCGACCGTTATTATGGAGTATACAATTCCTCAACAGCGAAATGTAATTCACCTGCTCGTCGTACGGATTAGCCAGAGAGCGAAACCCCAGTTGTGAACGCATCTTCCCGATCAGGCCCAGGAATGGAAGATACATTAAATCTCTAATTTCACGCTCGACCATGCCGTCGATGAGTTCGTCCTTGGAAGATGCGGCGAACACCTGCTCGTATCTTATTTCTCTTTGGCCCCCCATGATCTTGGGATGCCTTCGGAGACGTGCGCGGAGGAGGTCAGTAACATACCCCTCAAACAGAGCGTACGCGTGAACAACGCCAACCTCGTAAATGAACTTGGGCAGACCCTTCTCCAGGTCGAATAAAGCGGGGCGAAAGGCGCTAAAGAACCAGAATTCGTCTTCGGGTAACTCCCAAACGCCGACGTTGTCACTCCTAGTTTCACCCCGGCCTTCGACCTCGATGTCGATTTCTCTCTCATTTCGAATATGAGTCTCACCATCCTTACTGATTCTGACTCTCAGGATTGGCTCATCGGGAAGTATCGGGCCGAGCGACCGGTAGTATTCCTGTAGGCTCTCGTAGTCTGATCCAGTCCGTTCACGGACCAGTTGTGCCAACGCAATTGAAAGGATGCCATACTTCTGTAGGAGCGATTTCAGTCCATCTGTCATAGAATCAGCGCCGTCGCAAAATGAGATTCACGGTGGTCAATCGCTGATGGAAAAGTGAAACGAGCGCGGTCTAGCATTTTTCAACTCCCTTTTCCGAGAATGCCGGATTTGCAACATCTGCAAGGCTTTCTGGACGCACAAAATTGGCAACGAGATCTTTACGGATCTCCTTCAGCGATGTAGTGAAGAGATTTTGAATCATTTTAGTGACGTTAATGCGTGACCACGCCTTCGATTGTCATTCGAAGCGCGCTCGGCACGAATGCGGTTAAGAAGTTCGTCAGCAGACTCGAAATCGCGGCGCTCGGCCTCGGCAAGCTCGGCCTCAGTGGGCACCAGAACACCGCGGAAGGCCCTGGCAAGGATCGATTGCGTGAGATCATCGACGTATGCTTTGGCTTTGGCGTAGCGGGTCTCCAACCGATCAGCTAATTCGAACAGTGCTTGCACTCGGTTCACAATTTCGTGTTGCTCGGGGAGGGAAGGAATCGCCAGGGGCGCATCGATGAGGGCTTCTTGCGTGAGCTTTCGGCGTCCCGTCGTTCCGGACGTGAGTGGGGTGAAGTCGTAGTAGGAGAGCACTATGTTCAGGAAGTCCACTGGCATTCCGCCAAGCGCACGGAGAACGTGGGCATGATTATTCACCCAACTCTTGCCGCGAATGACATACGAAAACGGCTTCTCTCGTCCGATGAATGTCTCGTCTTCAACAACGAGAACCAGGTCCTCATCGAACAAGTAATCGTCAATCGTGCCAACCTGCCCGTTCGCTCCGTAATAGGGAATCGAACCTTGCCGAATCAAACGGTGCTCTCTGTTCACCGGCACTCGGAGATGGTCTAGACAATCGCTAATATCTCCGATTCGCGTAACGCACCAACGCTCGGGCACCCAGTCAGCTTCCTCGTCGATGAACGCGGTGAACTCGTTTTTCGGGCGTTTCGGCTTCGGCTGACCGCCACGCCCAGATTGGGCGCATTGCGCCTCGTATGCGGCTTTGCGTTCCTGCTGTGTGCGGCGAACGAAGTCCGATGCCGGATTGACTTTGGGATTCTCCTTCCGCCAGTCAGCAGTCAGACGCCCGGAGCAAGATGAAGAGAGGACAGATTGGCGGAAACGTTTCAGCGTTGGCGGAATCTGTTCGAGACGTTTTTGGCAGGACTGAACTTTGGCCAACAGGGCCGCCAGCCGGGCCACAATCCTCTGCTGCTCTGCGAGTGGAGCTAGTCTGAATGGATTGGAACGAACGATTTGCTGACTAATGTTTGGTTGCGCTCCACCTTGCCCTTGTTCTATGAAATGTCGTCGCTCGGAAAGCAGGTAGTAGAAGAGATACTTTGATTCAACCGAACGCTTATCCGGAATGACGTTTGCGCACGCCTGATTGGTCGCCGCCGGGAAGGTCATCACGCCCAGCTTTCCAATCGTTGCGCCGTAGAGAGCCATCGAGATGGTTCCTGGTGGCATCAACTTGGCGGAAGAATTCTGCAAACCGAGTCCGGTGATTTCCTCATCCGTGCTCAGGATTGGCCCGTCTGGCAAGTCACCGCTCTTCACCCATGGGACTCCTTTCCCGAAAAATTCTGGCCGACGGCGTGAGGGAGTTCCGCCTGAGCACCAAACGCCCGCCTCGTGAAGCGTAATTTCTACCCACCCTTTTGGCAGATCATCCTTCATTGCGCAACAGCCTCCTCCCTTTCCAGCAGTTCGATGATGTCTTTCAGATCATCAACGACCGCCTCAAGTTCGGTGATTGCTTCACTCGCTAGGTCCTGCGGCTCGCGTAGTCCGTCACTGTCTTCAAGCGATTCGTCCTTTAACCAGGTGATGTCCAGCCTATAATCCCGCTTCTTGATTTCGGCCAAGTTGAACTTGCGGAAGCGTCCTTCTTCGCCGGTGTCCTTCCGTTTGCCTAGGCCATTCGGGTCAGACCCGTACCGCTTTTCAAACTCGTCGAAGTGTTCCTTAGTCAGCGGTCGGTCCTTCTTCGTGATGCCTGGAACATTCGAGCGGCCATCGAAGATCCAAACCTCCTCAGTTGGTCGGCCCTTTTGGAAATATATAACATTAGCCTTAACGCCCTGGCTGTAGGGAGTGAATGTTCCTCGGGGTAGTCGGAGCACCGTGTGCACGGCGCAGTCTTGCATGAGGATCTCAAACACCTCGCCGGCTTTATCTTCGAAGAGGCAATTGTCAGGAAGCACGACGGCAGCTCGGCCGCCAGGCTTAAGTATGTTTACTACGTGCTGAAGGAAGTTCAGTTGCTTGTTGCTCGTCTCGATGGTGAAGTCGTCGCGATCCGGCGCTTGGTTCGCACCTTTCGTGCCAAAAGGCGGATTTGTGAGAACTACATCGTACCGTTCTCCCCGGTCTGGTTCGTAAATACTGTCACCAAGATAAATGTGAGGCTCAACGCCGTGCAGGTAAAGATTCATGAGGGCCAGCCGCCGAGGACGCGGGACTAGATCCTGGCCGTAGTAAGTGCGTGTGCGAATGCGTTTAGCCTCGGCACGTTCAAAAACGCCCTTGCTGACCTGCGGTGATATAAGCCACTCGTAGGCGGCGACCAAAAAGCCGCCGGTGCCGCAGGCTGGGTCGCAGATTGTGAAATCCGGTTTTCCCCTGGGGTCTGGTTTCATCATTCGGCAAATGGATTGGATCAAGGGCCGGGGTGTGAAATACTGTC
>OCZU010002763.1_pt1 | contig 11154 bp, 7 predicted proteins | sample 1539001 | NCBI WGS metagenome assembly OCZU01 (sample SAMEA3539306, study PRJEB22396) | soil metagenome | biome: tundra; feature: field; material: soil | place: USA | collected 2010-05 | depth 0.15 m
CCGTGAGGTCGCCTCGCGGCTGCGGGCCGCGCTGGCCGAGCCGGTCCGGCTCGAGTCCATGACGTTCCAGGTCGAGGCGAGCGTCGGAATAGCTATCTATCCCGACGACGCCGACGGCTTCGACCAGCTGATGCAGCGTGCCGATGTCGCCATGTACCTGGCCAAGGAACGGCATAGCGGAATCGAGCGGTACGTGGCCGAGGCGGACCGCAACTCGGCCGAGCGACTCGCGCTCGCCAGTGACCTGCGCACCGCGGTGCTGCACAAGGAGATCGAGCTGTACTTCCAGCCCAAGATCCGGCTGGCCGACGGCAAGACGATCGGGATGGAGGCGCTCGCCCGCTGGCCGCACCCCCGTCGCGGCGTGCTGGCCGCGGCCGAGTTCATCGGGCTGGCCGAGCAGTCTCACCTGATCACCGAGCTCACCGAGCAGGTCATCGACAAGGCGCTCGGCCAGACGGCCAGATGGTGGGCCGCCGACCTGCCGGTCCAGGTCTGCGTCAACCTTCCGGCCAGGGACCTGCTGAGCAGCCACCTGACCGACATGGTGCGGCAGGCGCTGAACCGGCACGGGCTGCCGCCAGACGCACTCAGGCTCGACATCAACGAGCAGGTGCTGGCCGGCAAGCCGACGCGGGCCGCGGCTACCGTCACCGAACTCGTCGAGCTCGGCGTAGGGATAAGCCTGGACGACTTCGGCACCGGGTACTCCTCGCTGGCCCAGCTCACCAGGCTGGGCATCAGCGAAGTCAAGCTCGACCCTGACCTGGTCGCCGGCCTGCCCGGCTGCCGGGAGCAGAGCATGACGGTCAAGTCGCTCGTCCGGCTCGCCCAGTCGCTCGGCATCCGCTCGATTGGCGAGGGAGTGGAGAACGAGGCGGTCGCCACGGCACTGAGGCTGATCGGCTGCGACGGCGCGCAAGGCTGGCATTTCGCCCGGCCGCTGAACGCGATCATGGCTACTGAGTGGCTGGCCGAGCACCACGCGCGGGGGCAGTCGTGGTCCGGTGACGGGGTGCAGGTTCCTGGCCAGCACGCCGATCAGGCTACGCGCCCCGTGCAGCTTCATCACCAGCCTGATCAGGTGCCGGCCGAGGCGTATGGCGGGGCGACCGAGATCGGCTCGGTTGCTCCCGGTACGCTCGCGAGGAGCGCGCCGGGAACGTAATGGGTTCGGCTGGGCCACCGGGCGGCCTCTAGGATGACGGGGTGTCCATAACCCGTGACGAGGTAGCCCACCTCGCGAGGCTGTCCAGGCTGGCGCTCTCCGACGACGAGCTTGAGCGCTTCGCCGGCCAGCTCGACGTGATCATCAGCGCGGTCGCCCGAGTCCAGGAGGTCGCCGCCGCCGGCATCCCGCCCATGACGCACGCGGCCGAGCTGTCCAACGTGTTCCGCGAGGACATCGTGGTGCCGCCGCTCGGCGCCGACGTGGCGCTGGCGCAGGCGCCCGCCGCCGAGCTCGGACGATTCAGGGTTCCCCGGATCCTGACGGAGGACTGACGATGACCAGCGGAAACGACCTGACCACGCTGACCGCGGCGCAGATGGCCGCGGCCGTGGCCGCGGGCGAGGTGTCGGCGGTCGAGCTCACCAGGGCCCACCTGGAGCGGATCGCGGAGACTGACGTCCATGTCCGTGCCTTCCTGCACCGGGCCGATGACGTCGCCATCGCCGCGGCCCGGGCGGTCGACGACTTGCGCGCTGCCGGGGAGCCGCTCGGCCCGCTGGCCGGCGTGCCGCTCGCGCTCAAGGACGTCTTCACGACCACCGACATGCCGACTACCTGCGGCTCGAAGATCCTGGCTGGCTGGCAGCCGCCGTATGACGCGACGATCACCGCCAGGCTGCGCGCGGCCGGCGTGGTCATCCTCGGCAAGACCAACATGGACGAGTTCGCGATGGGCTCCTCGACCGAGAACTCGGCGTTCGGGCCGTCGCGCAACCCGTGGGACCTGAGCCGGGTGCCGGGAGGGTCATCGGGCGGCTCGGCCGCCGCCGTCGCTGCCTATCAGGCTCCGCTGGGCATCGGGACCGATACCGGCGGCTCGATCCGCCAGCCCGCCGCGGTCTGCGGCCTGGTCGGCGTCAAGCCGACCTACGGCGGCTCGTCCAGGTACGGCCTGGTCGCCTTCGCGTCCTCGCTCGACACCCCCGGTCCGCTCACCAGGACGGTGCTCGACGCCGCGCTCCTGCACGAGGTCATGTCGGGGCACGATCCGCGTGACTCGACCTCGCTCGAGGCTCCGGTACCTCCGGTCGTCGCCGCGGCCAGGAACGCCGACGTGGCCGGGCTGCGGGTCGGCGTGGTCACTGAGCTCGGCGGCGAGGGTTACGCCAGCGGGGTGCTCACCAGGTTCAACGAGGCGGTCGAGCTGCTCGAGTCACTCGGTGCCAAGGTCACCGAGGTGTCCTGCCCGCACTTCAGCTACGCCCTGCCCGCGTACTACCTGATCGCGCCGAGCGAGTGCTCGTCAAACCTGGCCAGGTTCGACGCGATGCGCTACGGCCTGCGGATCGGGGACGACGGCACGGCCAGCGCCGAAGAGGTGATGAGCATGACCAGGGCAGCGGGCTTCGGCGCCGAGGTCAAGCGCCGGATCATGCTCGGCACCTACGCGCTGTCCAGCGGCTACTACGACGCCTACTACGGCAAGGCACAGCAGGTCAGGACGCTGATCGCGCGCGACTTCGCCAGCGCGTTCGAGCAGGTCGACGTCCTGGTCTCACCGGCCACGCCGACTACAGCCTTCCCGATCGGCGAGCGCGCCGACGATCCCATGGCGATGTACCTGGCCGACTTGTGCACGATTCCGGCCAACCTGGCGGGCAACGCGGCGATGTCGGTGCCGTGCGGCCTGGCGCCGGAGGACGGGCTGCCGGTCGGCCTCCAGATCATGGCGCCGGTCCTGGCCGACGACCGGCTCTACCGGGTCGGCGCCGCGGTCCAGAACGCGCTTGACCAGCGCCGTGGTCATCCGCTGCTCGCGGAGGCGCGCGGCATCGACGACGCGGGCGCGACGGCGGAGGCCGGGCGATGATGGCGACGGATGCAGCAGTGACCAGCCAGCCGGTTCCGTTCGAGGAGGCGGTCACCAGGTACGACCCGGTGATCGGGCTCGAGACGCACGTCGAGCTGGGCACGACGGCGAAGATGTTCTGCGGCTGCCCGACCGTCTTCGGCGCCGACCCCAACTCGGCGGTCTGCCCGGTCTGCCTCGGCTTGCCTGGCTCGCTGCCCGTGATCAACAAGGCGGCGATCGAGTACACGATCCGGATCGGCCTGGCGCTGAACTGCTCGATCGCGTCGTGGTGCCGGTTCGCCAGGAAGAACTACTTCTACCCGGACATGCCGAAGAACTACCAGATCTCGCAGTACGACGAGCCGCTGTGCACCGACGGCTGGCTGGATGTGGAGGTCGGCGGCACGACCGTGCGGGTCGGCATCGAGCGCGTGCACCTCGAAGAGGACACCGGCAAGTCGATGCACGTGGGCGGGTCCGGCCGCATCCACGGGGCCGAGTACTCCCTGGTCGACTACAACCGGGCGGGGATCCCGCTGGTAGAGGTCGTGACCAAGCCGATACCCGGCACCGGTGCCATGGCGCCCGATGTGGCCAGGGCCTACGTGGCCGAGCTGCGCGACCTGTTGCGCGCGCTCGACGTGTCGGACGTCCGGATGGAGGAGGGCTCACTGCGCTGCGACGTCAACACCTCGATCGCGCCGAACGGGTCGGGGCAGTGGGGAACGAGGACCGAGACCAAGAACGTCAACTCGCTGCGGTCGGTGGAGCGCGCGGTGCGGACCGAGATCGAGCGGCAGGCCGGCGTGCTCGACGTGAGCGGCCGGGTCATCCAGGAGACCAGGCACTTCAACGAGAGCACCGGGACGACCACGTCGGGCCGCAGCAAGGAAGAGGCGCAGGACTACCGGTACCTGCCCGAGCCCGACCTTGTCCCGGTGGCCCCGCCGCCGCAGTGGGTCGCGCAGATCAAGGCGGACCTGCCTGAGCTGCCCGCTGCGCACCGGGAGCGTGTGTGGCAGGAGCTTGGCTGGGACGTATCGCCGGCGGACAAGGAAGCGATCATCAACGCGGGAGCGCTCGACCTCATCGCCGAGACCGTCGCGGCGGGCGCCTCACCCGAGCAGGCCCGCAACTGGTGGATGGGAGAGTTGTCCAGGCGGGCCAACGCCGAGGGCGCGGAACTCAGGTCGCTGACCATCACCCCGGCACAGGTTGCGCGGATCTGCGGCCTGGTCGACTCGGGGGAGCTGAACAACAAGCTGGCCAGGCAGGTGGTGGACGGCGTGCTCGCCGGCGAGGGCACTCCCGACGAGGTAGTCAAGGCTCGCGGCGTCGCCGTCGTGACCGACACGGGCGTGCTCGCCGCGGCCGTCGACGACGCCATCGCGGCCAATCCCGATATCGCCGCCAAGATCCGCGCGGGCAAGACCGCGGCGGCCGGCGCTCTCGTCGGCGCCGTCATGACGGCGACCGGCGGCCAGGCGGACGCGGCCAGCGTCCGCGAGCTGATCCTGGCCCGCCTAACCCAGGGCTGACTGAGCGACATCGGCGGACCGTTGATGTCGCTCTGGCAGCATCAGCGGTCCGCCAATGTTGTTCCAGCCGAGGCGGGGGCGCCGGAATCAGGCTGGGGATGACCGGGACAGCCGGTACCTTTGGCCGGTCACCGGCGAATTCAGAGCGGGTCCTGCGGACTTTGTGGTCGGTCGTACGTCTTTCCTCAATCGAAGCGTGACCTCAGGCACGTAGAGTCTGTGCGCAGTCGCTTACTGCGCACAACATCTCCTGCAGGCCGCAGTGCCGCTTTCTGCAGAGGAGTGGCAGGCTGAGCGCACCGGTGCGGGAATGCCGGGAATGATTGGCGAGGACCCAACGGCGGGGCCGCAAAATCAGTACCAGATGAGGCAGCAGGACGCTTGTCGCCCGGCTGCGGGTCCGGTTTCTCAGCTGCGAGTGGGGACGAGCGAGAGGTCATGGACGGAGCGAACGCGCCGGGAGGCCGGCGGTGAGCCGGGCGACGCTGGCGTGGTCAGCGGCCTGGGCTCTGATAGCCGCGCTGGCGTGCGTGCGGCTGCTTCGCGCGTCGAGTCAGTCCGAACCCTCCGTTAAAAATGGATATCGATGGCTTGCTGTAGCCGCGGTCTGCCTGGCCGTAGGGGCCACCGTCCACCAGGCTTTCGGCGGGCTGATCGGGGGCGCACCGCCGCTGCGGCTGGCCGACCTGATCAGCCTCGGCGCGTTGCCCGCCGTGGTGATCGGCCTCGCGACGCTGACCTCGGACGTGCCAGGGGCGGTGCGCGCCGCACCACGGGGTGGCCGGCTGATGCGCGAGCACTGGGGCGTCGTTCCGGCGGCGACGACGCCGGGGATGGCGGCTGACAGCTGCCTGCTGGTCGGCGCCCTGTTCGTGATCTTCCTGGCTACGCTCTTCGGGCCTGACTATCTGCAGGCGCACGTCGGGCGGGCGGCGTTCGCGCTGGCGCTCATCCGGCCGCTCGCCGACCTGACCGTGCTCGGCCTGGTGCTGAGGTTCGTGGTGCGGAGCATCAGGCTGACCCTGTCGGCGGTGCTCGCCGTCGCCGCTCTCGCCGTCGGTGATGCGCTGGCCGTGGCGGACCGCACGGCGGGCCACGTGGCCGGCCCGGGCACACAGTCGGCCCTGGTCGTTGCCCTGCTGCTGCTGGCGGCCGCTCCGGCGACGACCTCAGCACTCGCGACGCTGGCCAGGAGGCCGGGCCTGGTCAGGTTCGTCCGGTCTGACAACTCCTGGTCGAGTCCGGCGACGATCGCCGCGCTCGTCGCCACCGCCGCGGCCGCGCTGCTGGTCGCGGGGTACGCGGTGGCCGGCCATCCGCTCTGGACGCGGCCGCTCGCCGCGGCGGGATCTGCCGTAGTCCTGCTCCTGGTAGCCAGGCTGGCCGGGCTGACCAGGCAGGCGTCCGCCGTGGCGGAGGCCGCGCAGGAGTCGGACTGGATGTTCCGCGCGCTGGCGGCCACGGCGAGCGACGCGGTGCTGATCTGCGACCTCGTCGGCACCATCGAGTACGCGAGCCAGGCGGTCACGGAGTTCGGCTACGCCCCGGCGGAGCTCACCGGGAAACGGCTCGCCGACATCGTCCATCCGCAGGACCGGCCGGCCGGGATCAGAGCCGCGATTACCGGCCTGCGGGCGACCGCGGGGACAGCCAGATTCGCCGGGCGGGTCAGGGGAGCCGACGGCTCGTGGCGGTATGTCGAGTCCACCATCTCGCGCTACGGCGTAGCGGGAGAGCCGGCCAGGCTGCTCATCACCTCCCGCGATGTCAGCGACCGGGTTGCGCTGCGCCGTCAGCTCGCCCAGCTGACGTTCCACGACGGGCTTACCGGCCTGCCGAACCGGGCTTACGTCGAGGACCGGGTCAAGGAGCTGACCAGGGAATCGGGCGGAGGAGCCGCCGACCGGCCGGACGGCAGGGACCGGGAAGAGGGTCCGCAGCTCCTGGCGGGTGCGATCCTCGTCGACTTCGACGGGTACACGGCCGTGAACGACCTGGTCGGGCACGCCGGCGGTGATCTGGTGCTCGCGCAGGCAGCCCGCAGGCTGCGCGCGGCCGTGCCGCCGTCGGCCACCGTAGCCCGGTGGGGTGGCGACGAGTTCGCGGTCCTGGTCAGCTCGGACGCCACCGCACAGGAAGTCGTCGACCTGGCGGAACGCCTCGCCGGGCTGATCGCGGCCGAGCCCTTCAGCGCCGCCGCCAAGGACATCGCGCTGACCGTCAGCGTCGGGGCCGCCGTCGCCACGGTCGGTCAGACCGACCAGATCCTGTCCAATGCCGAGGTCGCACTCGCGAAAGCACAGGAAGCGGGGGTCGGCAGAGTCGAGATCTTCGTGGCCGCCATGCACGCCGAGGCGCAGCGCCGGCTGGAGCTCGCCGAGGACCTGCGCCGCGCGGTCGCCGAGCACCGGCTGGAGGTCGAGTACCAGCCGATCGTCGAGCTTGCTACCGGCCTCCTGCGCGGAGTCGAGGCCGTCGTCCGCTGGTCGCGGAACGGCGAGCCCGTGCCGCTGCCGGAGTTCCTGGCCGTGGCCGAGGAGTCCGGGCTGATCGCGGGTGTCGGAGAATGGGCGCTCAGGCGGGCCTGCCGTCAGGTTGCCGCCTGGCGCGCCGATGGCCTCCCGATCGGGCTGTCGGTCAGCTGCACGGCCCGGCAGGCCTGCGGACCCGGTTTCGTCGGAGCCGTCATCGCGGCCCTCGACGAGGCCGAGCTCCCGCCGGAGCAGCTGACCATCGAAGTCGACGAGCGGGTGCTGAGCGAAGGTCCCCCGCCGGCCGCCGCCGATCTGGCCGGCCTGCGCGGCAAGGGAATCCGCCTGGCTCTCGATTCCTTCGGCACCGGGCATGCCTCGCTCGCCCTCCTGCGCCGGTCCGCTGTCGACGTCGTCAAGATCGACTCGTCCTACGTGACCGGCCTTGAGAGCGACCCGACGCTGGCGCTGCTGACGAAATCGATCATCGGACTGGCCCTTGACCTGGGCATCGAGGTGATCGCCGAGGGTGTCGAGCGACCCGAGCAGCGCGCGCGGCTGCAGGAGATGGGCTGTGCGCTCGGCCAGGGGCCCGGCCTCGCCGGACCGCTGTCCGCGAGCGAGCTTGAGTCGATGCCGGGCGGGCGGGCTGAGGACCTGGCTGGCGGCATGGCTGGCGACCAGGCTGGGGACACGGCCTGCACCACGACCTGCTGAACGCTAAGATCCGCGCATGGCGCGAACCATGCGGATTGCGGTGATCGGCGGCGACGGCATCGGCCCTGAAGTGATCGCCGAGGCGATCAAGGTGCTCAGGGCGACGGTGGCCGACGCCGCTGTCGAGACCACGAGCTACGACCTCGGCGCACAGCGTTACGCCCGCACGGGCGAGATCCTGCCGGACTCCGTTCTCGCCGAGCTGGCCGCCCAGGACGCGATCCTGCTCGGCGCCGTGGGCGATCCGAACGTGCCGAGCGGCATCCTGGAGCGCGGCCTGGTGCTGCGGCTGCGGTTCGAGTTCGATCAGTACATCAACCTGCGGCCGGTCAGGCTGTACCCCGGGACTGGCTCACCGCTCACCGCGACCGCGACCGCTCCGCTCGACATGCTGGTCGTCAGGGAGGGCACCGAAGGCGCCTACATCGAGGGGGGCGGGATCCTGCGCAAGGGGACCCCTGCCGAGATCGCGATGCAGGAGAGTATCAACACGGCCTTCGGCGTCGGCCGGGTCACCAGGCACGCGTTCGCCGCCGCTGCTGCCAGGCCGAGGCGCAAGCTTACCCTGGTGCACAAGACCAATATCCTCGCGCACGCGGGCGACCTGTGGCGGCGTACCTTCGAGGCGACCGCGGCCGACTTCCCCGACGTGGCGGCCGACTACTGCCATGTGGACGCCGCGCTGGCGTACCTGGTCACGCAGCCCGACCTGTTCGATGTGATCGTCACCGACAACCTGTTCGGCGACGTGCTGACCGCGCTCGGCGCGGCGATCGGCGGCATCGGCCTGGCCGCGAGCGCCAGTATCAACCCGGAGCGGACGGCACCGAGTACATTTGAGCCTGTGCATGGCAGCGCGCCCGATATAGCGGGAAAGCAGAAGGCCGATCCCACGGCAGCGATCCTGTCGGCGGCCATGCTGTGCGACCATCTTGGAATGACCTCGCAGGCATCAAGGATCGAGCAGGCGGTAGCTGAGGACCTGCTTGAGCGCCAGGGCGAATGGGCCGCCCGCAGCACGGCTGAGGTCGGCGACGACATAGCCGAGCGAGTATCCGGCTAGACGCCGCCATCGCGCAGGACCGGTCGGCGACGTCGAGCGGCTGGTCTCGCCGGTGCCTGCCTGCCGGGGTGGCCGGTCGCGCTGGCAGGTGATCAAGATGGTAACGCGGGCCGTCGGCAGGGACGGTAGCCGCGGCGGGCCGGGCAATGGCGCTCAGCCCGCCACAAAGGAGGATCTGCGATGAACGCCAGCCTGATACCAGCGATCAACTTTGATCTGCACACCTCCGAGCAGCGGGTGCCGGAAGAGGTCCGGGCCAATCTGCTCTCCTCGCCTGGCTTCGGCCAGGTATTCACTGATCACATGGTCTCCCTCCGCTGGTCGACCGACCGTGGCTGGCACGACGGCAAGGTCGAGCCCTACGGCCCGCTTGTCCTCGATCCCGCGACGGCGGTCCTGCATTACAGCCAGGAGATCTTCGAGGGGCTCAAGGCTTACCGGCAGGACGCCGGGCCGATCGTGGCGTTCCGGCCGTATGCCAACGCGGCCAGGTTCCGGCGCTCGGCGACGCGGATGGCCATGCCTCAGCTGCCGGAGGAGGCTTTCGTCCAGGCGATCGAACTGCTGGTGTCGCACGACAAGGAATGGGTGCCTGCCAATTCCGAGCAGAGCCTGTACCTGCGGCCGTTCATGATCGCGACGACGGCTGCGCTCGGGGTGGGCAAGCCGGCCGGCTCGTATCTGTTCCTCGTGATCGCCTCGCCATCGGGCAGCGTCTTCGCCGGCAGCGGCGTCCGGGCCGTCTCCGTCTGGCTGGCCGAGGGTTACACCAGGGCCGCGCCCGGCGGTACCGGCGAGGCCAAGACCGGCGGCAACTACGCCGCGTCCTTCCTCGGCCAGCAGCAGGCCATCGACAACGGCTGTGACCAGGTCGTCTGGCTCGACGCGGTGGAGCACCGCTGGGTCGAGGAGATGGGCGGGATGAACCTGTTCTTCGTCTATGGCTCGGGCACCGGCGTGCGGCTGGTGACACCGCCGCTGACCGGTTCGCTGCTGCCCGGCATCACCAGGGACTCGCTGCTCACGCTGGCGCCTGACCTGGGGATCCCGGTGAGCGAGGAAGCGATCTCGGTCGAGCAGTGGCGGGCAGGCTGCGAGTCCGGCGAGATCACCGAGGTGTTCGCGTGCGGTACCGCCGCGGTGATCACGCCGGTCGGCGAGGTCAAGGCCGCGATGGGGAGCTGGATGATCGGCGACGGTCAGCCGGGGCCGGTCGCGATGCGGCTGCGCGAGCAGCTGCTGGGCATCCAGTTCGGCCGCCTGCCCGACCCGCACGGCTGGGTGCACAAGATCGCCTAGTGGCGGCTCGCTGGCCCCGGCCCGGATGTCAGGTCCGGGGTCCGGGTCAGCCCCGTGTCCGGGCTGTCCGGTCGTTAGGGTGGGTGGATGGACGACAAGGAGATACTCGGGCGCATCGACGACCTCATCTCGACTGAGCACGAGCTGCGGGCAAGGCTCGCCGCCGGTCAGCTGACGAGCGATGAGGAGCGGGCGGCGCTGCAGTCCGCTGAGGAAGCGCTCGACCAGTGCTGGGATCTGCTGCGGCAGCGCCGGGCACAACGCGAATTCGGCGGAGATCCGAGCATGGCCGAGCCGCGGCCCGCTTCCGAGGTCGAGGGTTACCTGCAGTAGCTCGCAGCTGTCAGCGGGTGGCGTAGCCGCGGCTCCGCAGCGCTGCCCGGCAGCCGGCTCGGTACGCTTTGACCATGCGGATCGCGAGATTCTCCCACAACGGCGAGGTCAGCTACGGGCTTGTCCTGGGAGCGGCGTCCGGGGCGGAGGCGCCGGGATCCGCCGCCGGACCTGGCCCGGCGAACGGGACAGGCGCGGCGAACGGGACGGGTACGGCGAACGGGACAGGCGTCGCTAGCGGGGCGGGACCAGCGGCCGTTAGCGGCAGCCTGCCCGGCTCGTCGAGTCCTGATCCCCTTGGCCACGAGGGCAGCCACCTGATGATCGCTCAGCTCGCCGGGCACCCCTTTGGCGGGCGGGAAGAGGACATCAAGCTGACGGGCATCCGGTTCGCGCTGTCCGATGTCCGCCTGCTCGCGCCAATCCTGCCGAGCAAGGTGATCTGCATCGGCAAGAACTACGCCGACCACGCGAGGGAAATGGGCGGCGAGCCTCCCGAGGAGCCCGTGATCTTCCTCAAGCCGTCGACTGCCGTCTGCGGTCCAGGTGACCCGATCTTCCGGCCCACCCGGATCAGCGAGCGGACTGACTACGAGGGCGAGCTCGCCGTAGTCATCGGCCGGCTCTGCCGGCAGGTCCCCGCCGACCGCGTGGACGAGGTGATCTTCGGCTACACCTGCGCCAACGACGTCACGGCCCGCGATCTGCAG
>OCZU010002764.1_pt1 | contig 11154 bp, 7 predicted proteins | sample 1539001 | NCBI WGS metagenome assembly OCZU01 (sample SAMEA3539306, study PRJEB22396) | soil metagenome | biome: tundra; feature: field; material: soil | place: USA | collected 2010-05 | depth 0.15 m
GCTGCGGCCCGCGGTACTGATGGTGACGGCGGTGATGATCCCGCCGGCGGGCGGCGGGAGCGCGGCGAGCAGCTGCTGGAGGGTGAGCTCCGAGGCACCGTCGGGCCCGGCGATGCGCACGACTCCGCCGTGGGCCAGCAGCGCGGCCAGCAGTTCACTCTCCGCGTCGCCGGTCGCCACGCAGCCGCCGACGGTGGCCTGGGCCCGGAGCGTACTCGGCTGTTCGCGCCGCGCGGCCTCGCGGATGACGTCAGGAACAACGGGACTGGCGGCCAGCTGGCTGAGCGTGACGGTCGCCCCGATCACGGCCATCCGGCCGTTGAGCCTGTCGATCCGGCCGAGGCCGAGGGCCTGCAGGTCCACCACCTCGATGGGCCCTGGGGCGGCGATCGCGTTCAGCTTGGTCCCGCCGCCGAGGACGACAGCGGCCGGCCGGGCCAGGCAGGCCAGGGCCGCTTCCAGGGTGGCCGGGCGCTGGTAAGCGCTAATGATCGCCATGAGATCACTCTCGCCCGTGGATCGGCTGGCCCACAGGGCCAAAGGCCCCGCTACACCGGGCCATCCGGGCCGTTGCCTGGCCGTTCCCTGGCCGACAGCAACCCGCCGGGGCTGTTCGCGCTGTTCCAGTGGCTTTCGGGTACGGGCCGCGGGGACCTTCGGCCCTACGCGGCCCACAGTTGCGCGAGGGACCTTTGATCCAGCGCAGCGGCCGTTCCGCCGAGCGCCGCTAGGAGCGGTGTAATGGATTTTATCCTTAACGGCAAGCCCGTGTCGGTCGACGTGGCCGAGGGCGAGAGCCTGCTCGACGTGCTCCGTGATCGCTGCGGGGTCACTTCGGTGAAGGATGGCTGCGCGCCGGAAGGTTCCTGCGGTGCCTGCACGGTGCTCACCGATGGCAAAGCTGTCGTGTCGTGCGCCCAGAAGGCGGCCAGGTTCGCCGGGCGCGAGGTGCAGACCCACGAGGGGCTGCCGGCCGCCGAGCGGGCCCGGTGGGCGCAGAGTTTCGTGGCCGCCGGCGCTTCGCAATGCGGTTTCTGCTCGCCGGGCGTGGTCATGAAGGCGGAGTCGCTGCTGCGCAAGACCCCGGATCCGGCCCGGTCCCAGGTGATCGGCGCGCTGGCCGGGAACCTGTGCCGGTGTACCGGCTACGTCAAGATCGCCGACGCGATCATGCTCAACGCGGCCGCCCGGGCCGGGGTCCCGCTGCCGCAGCCGGACTGCAGCGGCCGGGTGGGCTCCCGGACCGCCCGATACCGCGGCCCCGAGCTCGCGCTCGGCGACCAGCCGTACATCAACGACATGACCCGGCCCGGCATGCTGCACGGGGCGGTCAGGTTCACCGACCACCCCCGCGCCCGCATCGTCTCGATCGACACCACCATGGCCGCGGCGGCCCCGGGCGTGGCGGCCGTCCTGACCGCCGCGGACGTGCCAGGTAACCGGACTCAGGGCGAGCTCACCCAGGACTGGGTCCAGCTGTATGCCGCGGGGGAGACGACCAGGTACATCGGCGACATCGTCGCGCTGGTCGCGGCGGACACCAGGGCCGCCGCGCGGGCCGCCGCCGCGCTGGTCGACGTCGAGTACGAGATCCTCGAGCCGGTGACCGACCCGGGCGCGGCGATGGCGCCGGGGGCTCCGCAGCTGCACCCGCACGCCCCGGGCAACATCCTGTCGGTGTCCGAGGTCAAGCGCGGCGACGTCGACGCCGTGCTGGGCACCGCGGCACACGTCCTGACCGAGACCTTCCACACGCAGCGGATCGAGCACGCGTTCCTGGAGCCTGAGTCCGCCCTGGCCTATCCGACCGGCGACGGCGGCATTCACTTCTACACCCAGGGCCAGGGGATCTGGAGCGACCGCCGCCAGGTGGCGAGCTTGCTGGGGCTGCCCGAGGACCAGGTGCGGGCCACGCTGGTCTCCAACGGCGGGGCGTTCGGCGCGAAGGAGGACCTGAACGTCCAGGGACACGCGGCGCTGCTTGCGGTGCATACGAGCCGCCCGGTCCGGCTCACCCTGAGCCGCGCCGAGAGCATGCGCTTCCACGTCAAGCGGCATCCGCTGACGATGACCTACACGATCGGCTGCGACGCGCAGGGACGGCTGCTCGGCCTGCGGGCCGAGATAACCGGCGACACCGGCGCCTACGCCAGCGTGGGGGACAAGGTCCTGGAGCGCGCGGCCGGGCACGCCTGCGGTCCGTACCGGTTCGCGGCTGTGGACGTCGTGGCGCGCGCCGTCTACACCAACAATGTCCCGTGCGGCGCGATGCGCGGATTCGGCGCCAATCAGGTGAGCTTCGCGCTGGAAGGCATGCTCGACCGGCTGGCTGAGCGCGTCGGTCTCGACGGCTGGGACATCCGGTGGCTGAACGCGGTCGACGTGGGCGACATTTTCGGCACCGGGCAGCGGCTCGGGCCTGGGGTAGGCCTGCGCAAGACGCTGCTGGCGGTCAAGGATGCCTATAAGTCGGCGCCGGTGGCCGGGATCGGCTGCGCGGTCAAGAACACCGGCGTCGGGAACGGCCTGGCCGAGTACGGCCGCGCCATCCTGCGCCCGGAGGCGGACGGATCGGTGACGCTGTTCCACGCCTGGACCGAGATGGGCCAGGGCGTGCACACCATCTTGATGCAGATGCTCTGCGAGGAACTTGGGCTCACTCCCTCCCGGGTGGCCGTCGAGGTCGATACCCGCTACGAGCTCGGCTGCGGGCAGACGACCGCATCCCGGGCCACCGTCCTCGGCGGCCGGTCGGTGATCGCGGCCGCGGCGAAGCTCAAGGCCGGTCTGGCCGGCTCGGCTACCCCTGCCGCTCTGGCCGCCCTGGCCGGGCGGGAGTACTACGGCGAGGTCTGCGTGGACTGGACGACACCGCCCGGCGCGGCGGCGGACAACCCGGTGACGCATTTTGCCTACGGCTGGGCCACCCAGGTCGTCATCCTGGACGGCGACGGCGCGATCGCCAACGTGGTCGCGGCGCACGACGTCGGGAAGGTGATCAACCCGACGCTGCTGGAAGGGCAGATCGAGGGCGCCGTCCACATGGGCCTGGGTCATTCGCTGTCCGAGGAGTACGTGGTCCGCGACGGCATCCCGGTGACCACCACGCTGAAGTCGCTGAACATCATCCCGCCCGCCGGCATGCCACCGGTCGAGTGCATCTTCGTCGAGGAGCCACAGCCGGAGGGGCCCTACGGCGCGAAGGGCGTCGGTGAGATCGGCCTGGTGCCGACGGCCGCCGCGGTCGCCGGCGCGCTGCACGCGTTCGACGGCCGGTACCGCACCCGGCTGCCGATGAAGGATTCCGCGGCCGCCCGGGCCGCCGTCCCGAAGCTGGCACATCTGCGATGAACAGCGGCAGCGACCAGAACGCGCTGCCCCCGCAGCTAGCGCTGTGCGGGGGCACGGTCATCACGTCGCTGGACCCGGTGCGGGTGATCACGGCCGATGTCGTCATCGCCGGGGACCGGATCGCCGAGGTGGGCCAGGCGCCCCCAGGCGTGCCGCGCCGCGACTGCTCGCTAACGCTGCTGCTGCCCGGCAACGTTTGCGCGCACCACCATCTCTATTCGGCGCTGTCGCGCGGGATGCCGTACCGGCTGGAACCGCCAGCCAACTTCCTGCAGATCCTGCAGCGGGTCTGGTGGCGGCTGGACCGGGCCCTGGACAAGCCGAGCGTGCGGCTGTCGGCGCTGGTCGGCGGACTGGAGGCGCTGCGGGCCGGCACCACGACCGTGATCGATCACCACGCATCACCGAACTTCATCGACGGCTCGCTGGACGTCATCGCAGGCGCGCTGGAGGAGATCGGCCTGCGGTCGGTGCTCTGCTACGAGGTCAGTGACCGGGACGGGCTGCCGCGGGCCGCGGCGGGGGTGGCCGAGAACCTGCGGTTCCTGGCCGGCCGGCGCCCCCTGACCCGCGGGATGATGGGCGCGCACGCCTCGTTCACCTTGTCCGACGACACGCTGGCCGCGTGCGCGCAGGGCGCCGCGGCGGCGGGCGCCGGCCTCCATATCCATGTCGCCGAGGACCGGGCCGACCAGGACGACGCCGTGGCCAGGCACGGGATGCGGGTGGTCGAGCGGCTGGGTACCGCCGGGGTGCTGACCGCCAACGCGCTGCTCGCGCACTGCGTCCACGTCAGCGACTTCGAGGTGGCCGACATCACGGCCTGCGGCGCAACCGTCGCGCACAACCCGCGCAGCAACATGAACAACCGGGTCGGCTACCCGCCGCTGGCCCGCTTCGGCCAGCGGGTCGCGCTCGGCACGGACGGCATCGGCGGCGACATGATCACCGAGTCGCAGCTGGCCTACTTCCGCGCCGTCGAGGCAGGCGCCGCGACCGGGCCGACCTGGCCGCTGGAACGTCTCGCCCAGGGGGCCAGGCTCGCCGGGCGGATCTTCGGGGAGCCGCTGCTCGGCAGCATCGCGGCCGGGGCGCCCGCCGACCTGACGGTGCTCAGCTACGACGCGCCCGCGCCGCTGTCCGCGGCGAACCTGCCCGGCCACTGGGTCTTCGGCGTGGCCGCAGGCCGGGTCAGGGACGTGATGGTGGCCGGCGAGCTGATCATCGCTGACGGCCGGTCGACACGCGTCGACGAGTCGAAGATCGCCGAAGCGGCGGCCCGCGAGGCGGCCCTCCTCTGGGCGCGCCTGGACGACATCCCCGCGCACCCGTTCACCCCGAAGGGATGGTGAGGGACATGCCGGTCAGCGCCGCGGTCACCAGCACAGTGACCAGCACCGGGCGGATGGCGCTCTACCTGCAGGACAAGCACCCGATCCGGGACGGCATGGACTACGTCAGGTACGCCGAGCAGCGCGGTTTCGAGGCGGTCTGGCAAGCCGAGAGCCGCCTGGTCCGGGAGGCGACCGTCCCGATGGCCGCGTTCGCCGCGGTGACCGAGCGGATCAAGGTCGCCTCGGGCGTCATCCCGATCTGGACCCGCAACGTGGGACTGCTCGCCGCGACCTTCTCGACGCTGGACGAGCTCGCGCCCGGCCGCGTCGTTCTCGGGCTCGGGGCCTGGTGGGAGCCGCTGGCCAGCAAGGTCGGCGTGCGCCGGGAGCATTCGCTGCAGGCCATGCGCGAGGTGGTCACGGCGACGCGCCGGCTGCTCGCCATGGAGCGGGTGACCTACCACGGCGACTTCGTGCACCTCGATGACGTCGAGATCGACGTCGTGCACGGCGACCGGTCGCCGCGGCAGGTCCCGATCTACATCGGCGCTACCGGCATGAAGATGATGGAAGTCGCCGGGGAGATCGGCGACGGCGTCGTGCTCAACTACATGGTCGGCCCCGAGTACAACAAGAAGGCCATGGAGGCGCTGGCGATCGGTGCCGACCGGGCCGGCCGCAGCGTCGCTGACATCGACCGTCCCCAGCTGGTGGTGTGCTCCGTCGATGCGGACCGCGACCTGGCGCTGGACCGGTCGCGCGAGCTGCTGACCCAGTACCTGGGGCAGCAGCCGCACATCATGAAGGCCAGCGGGGTCGACCCGGAGCTGATCGAGCAGATCGGCAAGATCCTCACCTGGCCCGCCAGTCCCGAGGACATCCGCAAGGCCATGCGCCTCGTGCCCGACGAGGCGGTCCAGATGATCTCGGCATCGGGAACCCCGGCTGAGTGCCGCGCCAAGGTCAGCGAGTACATCGCCAGCGGCGCGACCTGCCCGATCCTTTACCCCCTTGGTGACGACGTCGCTTTGATGATCGACACATTCGCACCCCTTCAGTAAGGAGCCAACGTCATGCGCAGCTTCCTGGGCCGGGACATCCTCTCGCTCAAGGACATGGAGCGCGAGGAGTTCTTCCAGATCTTCCGCGTAACCGACCAGCTCAAGCCGTACGCCCTGGAACGGCGCAACACCGACCTGCTGAAGAGCAAGACGCTGCTGACGGCCTTCTACCAGCCGAGCACCCGGACCCGGATGGCGACCGAGGCGGCGATGCACCGGCTCGGCGGTCACGTGCTCGGCTTCTCCGACTCCAAGATGACCAGGGCCGGCGACTTCTACCAGGAGACGATCAAGGACACCGCGCACATGCTGGAGTACTACGGCGACGTCATCGCGATGCGCCATCACCAGCAGGGCGCGCCAGCCGAATGCGCCAAGTGGGCGTCGGTGCCGGTCATCAACTGCGGCGACGGCTGGGGCGAGCACCCGACCCAGGTCCTCACCGACCTCTACACGATCTGGCAGGCCAAGGGCACGCTGGACGGGCTCAAGATGCTCTGCGTGGGCGACATGAGGATGCGGACCATGCATTCGATCCTGTACGCCTGCTCGCAGTTCGACATCGAGGCCTTCGTAGTGTCGCCGGACGATATGTCGCTGCTGCCTGAGTTCAAGGCCGAGCTTGATGAGCGCAACGTGCAATACCGACAATTCGAAACGGTTGAGAAATGTATCGCCGAGGCTGACGTGATCTACATGGAGCCGGTCGTCCAGGCCGACTACACCCAGGCCAGGGTGGAGGTGACGGACAAGCGCGGGACCACGCCTGAGGCCTACCGGGTCACCAGGAAACTGCTGCGGGACAAGGCCAAGAGCGACTCGATCATCCTGCACTCGCTGCCGCGGATGGACGAGCTGCCGCCGGACGTCGACAGCACCCGCCATGCCCGGTACTGGGTGGAGGCGTTCAACGGCGTCGCCATGCGGATGGCGCTGCTGGCGCTCGTTCTCGGCGCGGCGGAGTAGGGGCGCGCCATGCAGACCCACCTACGGGGCCGTGACCTGATCACCCTCCAGGACTGGACCAAGGACGAGATCGACACCCTGCTGGACGTGGCGTTCGCGCTCAAGCGGGACCGGGCCCTCGGCCAGCCGCACCCCTACCTGCGGGACCGGGTGCTGGCCATGCTGTTCTTCTTCCCGAGCACCAGGACCCTCGCGTCGTTCGAAGCCGGGATGGCGCAGCTCGGCGGGCATGCCCAGTTCATCGAGAGCAAGTCCACCCAGATCGCGCACGGTGACACGGCCAAGGAGATCGGCGAGATCCTCGGCCGGTACAACGACGGGATCGCCATCCGGCATTGCGACTGGGGCGTCGGTAACGCCTACATCCGCGACGTGGCCGAGGCCAGCCGGGTGCCGGTGCTGAACATGCAGTGCGAGGTCTATCACCCGCACCAGGCGCTGGCCGACCTGATGACGATGATCGAGCGGTTCGGCGACGTGCGCGGCCGGACGGCCACCGTGAGCTGGGCGTCCTCGTCGAGTTACCAGAAGCCGATCAGCGTGCCGCAGAGCCTGGCGCTGCTGCTGCCGCGGTTCGGGATGAACGTCAGGCTCGTCCATCCGCCGGAGTTCGCGCTGATGCCGGAGATCGTGGCGCAGGCCGAGGCCAACGCCAAGGCCGGGCACGCCAGCTTCGAGATCATGGACGATTTTGACGAGGGAATTCGCGGCACCGACGTCGTCTACGCCAAGAGCTGGGGCGCCGTGACGAGCACCGCCGACGAGGCCGAGGGCGCCCGGATCATCGCCAAGTACGCGTCGTGGATCACCGACGAGAAGCGGATGGAACTGGCCGGCGAGGACGCGGTGTTCATGCATCCGCTGCCCGCCGACCGGAACGTCGAGGTGACCGATGCCGTTATCGACGGCCCGCGGTCGGCCGTCTACGACCAGGCCGAGAACCGGCTGCACGGCCAGAAGGCCGTGATGGCCCTGACCATGTGAGCTGACAGTAAGGACGGCCTGACATGACATCACTAGGACTCCAGCGGCACGTCGTCGACCAGGCGGTCTACGACCGGACCGTCGAGCGGTTCCGCGCGGCGCAGATCGTGCTGCCCACCTTCGCCCAGCTGGCCAGCCCGGCCAGCATCCCGGCGCCGATCCGGGCGGCGCTGGCCGGCGTGAAGTCGGACGAGGCGCATCCGCTGAACCTGTTCCGGTCGCACTGGTACAACGACCCGGAGCGCACTGGCCTGGCCGAAACGCCGGTCCACGTGGTGCTGCCAGCCGAGCTCACCGGGGTCGAGGCCAAGATCGTAGTGGCGCTCGGCGACCTGTTCCCGATGATCCGCGCGCACAAGGTGCTGGCCGCCTACGGGTGCCTCGCGCCGCGGGTCATCACCGGCCAGTTCGATCCCACCGCTCACCGGGCGGTGTGGCCGTCCACCGGGAACTACTGCCGGGGCGGGGTGGCTATCTCGCGCCTGATGGGCGCCCGGGGCGTGGCCGTGCTGCCCGAGGAAATGAGCCGGGAGCGGTTCGCCTGGCTCGAGAACTGGGTCGCCGATCCCGGCGACATCATCAAGACGCCGGGCACCGAGAGCAACGTCAAGGAGATCTACGACAAGTGCGCCGAGCTGTCGGCCGATCCGGCCAACGTTATCTTCAACCAGTTCGCGGAGTTCGGTAACCACCTGGTCCACTACCGGTGCACCGGGACCGCGCTAGGCGCCGTTTATGAGTCGATGCGCCAGGCCGAGCCGGGGCTGCGGCTGGCCGCGTTCGTGTCAGCCTCCGGGTCGGCCGGAACGCTCGGCGCGGGCGACTATCTCAAGGAGAGTTACGGCGCCAAGATCGTCGCTGTGGAAGCGCTGGAGTGCCCCACGATGCTCGCGAACGGATTCGGCGAGCACAACATCCAGGGCATCGGCGACAAGCACATCCCGCTCATCCACAACGTGATGAACACCGACTTCGTCGCCGGAATCTCCGACCGCGCCACCGACCAGCTCTCGGTGCTGTTCGCCACCCGCGCGGGCATCGAGCATCTGCGCGAGCGGGAGGGCGTTCCCGAAGCCGCGATCGAGGCGCTGCCGGCCTTCGGCCTGTCCAGCATCTGTAACGTGCTGGCTGCCGTGAAGACGGCCAGGTACCTCGGGCTCGGGCCGGAGGACGTGATCGTCACCGTGGCCACCGACGGGGCGGAGATGTACGAAAGCGAGCGGCGGCGCATCACCGCCCGCGACTTCCCTGACGGCTTCGATGCCCGCGACGCGGCTGAGGTCTTCGGCCGGTGGATGCTGGCCGCCGGCCCCGGCAACCTGCTCGAGACGACCCTCGCCGACCGGGAGCGCATCTTCAACCTCGGCTACTTCACCTGGGTGGAGCAGCAGGGCGTCAGCCTGGCCGACTTCGAGGCGCGGCGGGATCAGCAGTTCTGGACCGGGCTGCGGGACCTGCTGCCGGCCTGGGACGCGATGATCGAGGAGTTCAACAGCCGGACCGGCCTGGTAGGCGGCTGATGACCACGCTGGCCAGCTCGATCAGGTGCGCGGGCTGCGGCTATCTGGTCAGCCCGGACGAGCCGTACCCGTTCCGGTGCCCGGAGGCCGGGCGCGGCGACGTGGATCACGTCCTGACCCGGGTCCTCGACCCCGAACGGGTCCGATTCCCGCGCGACGGCGAGGGTAACCCGTATCTCCGTTACCGCGCTCTTATGCACTCCTACCACCTGGCGTCGGCACATGGCATCAGCGATGCCGAGTACTGCGGGCTGGTAACTGAGCTTGACAGCTCGGTCGCCCGGGTGGACGGGCGCGGCTTCCGGGCCACCCCGTTCTTCCTGAGCCGGGAGCTGGGCGGGCCGCTGGCCTTCGCGGACGGCGGCAGTGTCTGGATCAAGAACGAGACCGGCAACGTGTCCGGGTCGCATAAGGGCCGGCACCTGATGGGGGTGCTCGTGCACCTGGCGGTGATGGAACGGATCGGCATCACCGATGCCGGGCACCGGCGTGGCCTGGCCATCGCCAGCTGCGGGAACGCGGCGCTGGCCGCGGCCGTGGTGGCGCGGGCCGGCGGCTGGCCGCTGACGGTGTTCGTCCCCCCGGACGCTGACGAGGGCGTGGTCCAGGCGCTGCACGACCTGCGCTCCACGGTGGTCGTCTGCCCCCGGGAGCCTGGCATGCCCGGCGACCCGGCGTACCTGCGGCTGCGGCACGAGCTTGACCAAGGAGCCGTGCCGTTCACGACGCAGGGCAATGAGAACGGGCTCACGATCGAGAGCGGCGAGACGCTGGGCTATGAGCTGGTGACCGACCTCGCCCAACTGCCCGGCGGGCTGGACCATCTGATCGTCCAGGTCGGCGGGGGAGCGCTGGCCAGTTCGGCGATCCAGGCGCTGCGTGAGGCCGCGCTGCTGGGTGCGCTGGACCGGCTGCCGCGGGTGCATACGGTGCAGACGTTCGGCGCGCACCCGCTGGCGCGGGCGTATGAGCGGGTCCGCGCGATGATGCCGGAGCAACCGGACCCTGAGGCCGTGCGTGCGGCGATGGCCGCGGCCGCGGCCCGGCGGTCGGAGTTCATGTGGCCGTGGGAACACGAGCCGAAGAGCGTGGCCGGCGGGATTCTCGACGACGAGACCTACGACTGGCGTGCGGTCGTCGAGGGCATGCTGCTGACCGGCGGCCAGCCGGTGGTGGTCAGCGAGGACCTGCTGATCGAGGCGAACTCGCTGGCGGTGGCGCTGACCGGGATCCCGGTCGACCCGACCGGCTCCTCCGGGCTGGCCGGGCTGCTGGCCCTGCGGCGATCCGGCGTGGTCGGCGAGCACGACAAGGTCGCGATCCTGTTCACCGGAGTCCAGCGCTAGGCCGGCTGATCTGCCGTCGTTGTCCGCATCCTGATGACCGGCGCGGCCATGCCCAGCGGACGGACGTCAGCGGCGGAGAACGAGCAGGAATTCCAGTACGCCCTGGTGCTGCAGGAACTGGGGGACGTCGATGTTCCAGTCCGAGAAGGTGACCGGGATCGATCCCGCTGCGTCCAGCAGCGAGCCGCTGTAGCGGGTCGTGGCGGCGAAGCTGACCGCACGGGTGATGCCGTGCATGGTGAGCAAGCCGGCAGCCCTGACCGTGACCATTTTCTTCGTGACCAGGCCGGACCCGGGAACGATCGGCTTGGTCAGGGTGAGGGTGGCAGCCGGGAAGCGTGTGGTATCCATGATCTTCGCGAGCTGCGGTTGTGCCTTGCCATTGGTCGTGACGGCGGTCAGGTCGATGCGGAAGGATGCTGAGGTGACGTCGTTATGGGCGATGACGACCTGGCCGGTCACCGCGCTCGTCCTGCCGACCACGCTGTTGCCGGGCCCGAAGAAGTCCTCCCGGACGCGGTAGCCGGCCAGCGATCCTTTCCCCGCCGTCCAGGTCCCGTCGACCGGGGCACTGCCCGTCCCCGCGGCTGCC
>OCZU010002766.1_pt1 | contig 11147 bp, 11 predicted proteins | sample 1539001 | NCBI WGS metagenome assembly OCZU01 (sample SAMEA3539306, study PRJEB22396) | soil metagenome | biome: tundra; feature: field; material: soil | place: USA | collected 2010-05 | depth 0.15 m
GTATGAATCATCGACGTACATGCTAAAAGGCGCAGCGATCCCGATGTCGGCGGACGCGCCGCCGCCCAGCGGGCGCTGTGCCGATGCGAGCGCGACCGCCGCATCGATGGGCGCGCCAAGCGGCGCCGCGGCGAACCTACCGCCCGCAGGGCCACGCAGCGCAGCAAGGCGATTGGCGACCCCGGCGAGCTGATTTCCGGCGAATTTCGTGTTGATTGCGCCGATTGCGGCAACTTCCGTGGCGGCCGTCCAGCGCAGCGCCAAGCGCAGCCCGGTGATGTCGAGACCGAGGCTCTGGCCGGTCGGCCCGCCGCCGAGCAGCTGGTTCGCGGTATCCACCAATTCGGTCGCGATCGCGAGCGTCCCCAATTCCGCGGCCGTGCACGGCGACGGTCTTCCCGCGGCGGCCGGAGCGCATTTTGCCGTCAATGCGTTGTAGACGGCCTGGTTGGCCTGGGCGGAAGCGATCTCGAGCGCGTTGAACGGGGAATTGGGATCCAAAAAATAAAGTGTGGGATCGTCCAAATCCGCGTGTGCGACGCCAATGCACGCCAGCGACAGTGCGAGCGCCGCGATAGCTCTCGAGCGCGCGCACTGACGATACAGAGATGCTTCACCACACCGCGGTTGGCGGACGAAAAATCGGCGCCTCGTTGTCCTTCGCGCCCCACCGTGGCTGTCAGTCATTTCCATGCCAACCATCCCTGACTGGCCGCGTGAACGGCCCCGTGACATTTTTTTTGGTGCGAGCGTGACACTATCCGCAGGTGTTATTCGAAGTCAAGCGCCGATGTCAGTTTGGTCGCGCCAATTTACCGGGCGTCGCACCAAGCTTGGTCGTGCGACGGTTTGACGATCCGTCCGGCGGTCGACGTGCGCCGCTGTTGCTGCTGCTCGGGGTGCTGAGCGCCTGCGCGAACCCGGTCACGCATGCCGAGCGCCTTGCAAGCGCTGCTCAGCTCGACGGTGATGGTTCCCGCCGGACCCGCGACGGCATGAAATCCGCCGTGGATCCGACGACCGGACGGTCGCTCAATTTGCTGCGACGCGCGGTGTCGATTATCGACAACAACACTTTCACGAAGAACGGGCCTTGCGATAATTACTTTGAGAGGCTTAGCCCAAGCCCCCCGTATCGATTTTTCGACGATGTCTGGAGCGACGCCGGAATTTGGATCAACACCGGCGCGCGATCGGCGGAACGAACGCACGATGACACGACGGTTTTGAGCGTCGTGGCGCATGCATTCTGCTCAGGGCAGCCATTCGACTTTCTGTTTTGTATTCTACGAGTTGCGTCACGACCGAGCCTCCAACGACGTAATCGGTGAATCCGCCGCCGCCGGCGACATGCTCGAGCCGTTTGACCGGCGTTCCGGCGGGCATGCTCTTGGGCTTCTGCTTCTGAAAGAAGCACTCGCCCCGCATCCCGTCGGGGCAGCGCTCCAGCCTCAGCATGCGATGCTTTACGTAGGGCAAGAGCTTGGGAAAGATCGCGTTGTAATAGTCGGCGAGGTCGCGCTTTGTGTAGCCTTCGTTGGGCCAGAACACCTTGTCGGGATTCGATAGCGGAACCGGCAATGGGACCGGTGCGGATTCAGTGTCCTTGTTTCTTTTCATGTGGCGGGTTCCGGCAGGCACACATCTCGGGCGCCTTTTTCACGCGGGGGGTCAACCAACGCGGATCGCGATCGCACCAACGGCTGAAACTCGCCGAATAGCGCGGCGAGCGTTGGTTCGTCGAAGCCCGTCCCGACTTTGCCGACGTAGTGTAGTTTGTCCCCGCGATAGGCACCGCGCAGAAGAGCGCCAAAATGCTGGCGCGAACCGGCGGGTTTCGTATATCCGCCAATCACGAACTCCTCACTCTTGGTGGACTTTTACCTTTAGCGACCTCGCGGAGCGCGCCTCCACGTAAGGACAGGAAAGATCCTTCGCGACCAAGCCCTCGTATCGCCGGCACTTCGCCGCGCGAAATGCTTCGAGACCATCGGCTGCGAGTCTGCGAGATGGAATCAGCAGCTGGCTCGAGCCAAGTGAGGCCTCCATGACGGCGCGTCGCGCCGACAGCGGTGCGTCACGAAGATCTTTGCCGTCGTGAAACAAGCAATCGAAAACGGCGTACACCGGTTCACCCTTGCTCTGCTGGAGCAGCTGAAATCGGGAAACTCCCTTGCTGTCGAAGACAACGACCTCGCCATCGAGAAGAAGCGTTTGGGCATTGAGGGCCGCTATTGCCGCCGCGATCCGCGGGAAGCGATCGGTGCGATCCTTGCCGTTCCGGGATAGCAGCCGGATGCGATCCCCTTCTTTGTAGGCGAGAATCCTATCGCCGAGGTATTTTTTCTCGAACACCCATCCCGGCTTGTCAAACGGCTCGGCCGCGAGCGTGGCCAGCGTGGGCTGAACGCGGAATGGAATCCGCGGCTCACTTGGGCGCTCGGGCCGGGTAGCGCGAATGTCTTTGCGCAACGCCATGACTTTCAAAGACCGAACGGATAGGTGTCGGGGAGGCCCTCGAGTTCCTCGCTGCGCAGCGGGGTCACCGCGTCGGTCTTGTCGAGCCAAATATACTCGTCGAACTGGCGCGGCAGTACCGCCTCAAAGTAGTGACTTTGCAATTCGGTCTCCGGCCGGTAGATCACGCCGATGGCGCGCTCGAGACGCGGTTTCGACAATTCCGCAATGGCCGCATTCGGACCAGCGCCTCGCAAAGGCAACAAGAAGCGCGGATCGCCGGTTTCATGAAATAGGCGCTCGTAGCTTCCGGCCAAGGCCGGACGGACATTGATCACCTGCACGGGTTCGTCCCAGTTCGACGCGGCGGCGACCGTGCCGATGTTCGTTCCGAAGCCGATCGAATAACTCGCGTTGCCGAACTCTTGCCGGCAGAGGTGGCCGATGTTGTATTCGTTGCGGGCGGACATTTCCGTCGCTGCCGAGTCGCCGACGTGTGAATTGTGCGCCCACACGATCCCCTTGCTCTGCGGACCGTGAAAACTCAGCAGATTCTTCAAGGTTTCAAACATGTGGCTGTCGCGCAAGTTCCACGAAGAGCGCGAGCCGTAATACATCGTCCGATAGTAGCGCTCGGCATTTGCGACGAGCCTCGCGTTCTGCATTGCATCCAAGAAGCGCTCGCCATCGTGTTCGGCATAAGCCTGGCGCTTTTTCATGAGGTCCGTGAGCATCGAGGTGACCTCCCGCTCACAAGTGTGATATTTGCCGGTCAACGTCGCCTGGCCATAGACCGCGGGATCCGATTGCCAAGGAGTCAGGCACCCATACCGGCGTCGCGCCACCTCCGCAGTATTCGGATCGACGCTGTCGAGGTAATCCAAGACTGAACGAATCGAGTCATACAAGCTATACAGATCGAGGCCGTGGAACGCGACCCTGTCGCCTGGTTTGATGCCCGCGTTGTGGATGCGCAGCCAATCGACGAACTCGCGCACTTCCCGGTTGCGCCACATCCAGACCGGGAAACGCGCGAATGCAGTCCATTCCGACGGGGGAACCTTGCTATGCCGAACATAGTGGTCGATGCGAGCGGCGTCCGGCCAATCCCCCTCGATCGCGATAAACGAAAATCCCTTCTGTTCGATGAGCTCGCGCGAAATCCGCTCGCGCATGAGATAGAACTCCGAGGTCCCGTGCGTGGCTTCACCGAGCAGAACGACGCGCGCATCGCCGATTCTGCGCATCATCGGCTCGAGATTCGCAGAGTCGATCGTCGTGAATTTTTCGTTGGAATTAACAATCGCCTGCGCGAGCCGGCAATCCGGCGCGTTCGCGGCGCGCTGACCTTGCGCGTTCCAGCCTTCCGCGCCCACCAAGGGAACGAAGCGGACATCGGCGAGCTCTGTGGTCGTGTATTCATGATCGGCCACGCGGGTCACGCGCACCAACTCCTGCAGGCGCCGATCGGCTCCTATCGGTATTACCAGCCGACCGCCGATTTTGAGTTGCGCCTTCAGAGATTCCGGCACTTGGGGCCCGCCGGCCGCGACAACAATCGCATCAAAGGGCGCGTGATCGGACCAGCCGCGCGTGCCATCGCCATGCAATACATGAATATTGCTGTAACCAAGCTTCGCCAGCGTGGCAGCCGATTTTTCGGCGAGCTGACCGATGCGTTCGACCGTGTACACGTCCTTGGCGACGTGCGACAGTACCGCCGCCGCATATCCCGAGCCGGTGCCGATCTCCAACACCTTGTCGCCGCCCTCGAGTTCCAACGCTTCCGTCATCATCGCGACGATATAGGGCTGCGAAATCGTCTGCCCTTCCTCAATCGGGAGCGGTGCGTCGTCGTACGCAAACTCCCAGAGATCCGCCGGCAAGAACGCTTCGCGCGGCACACTTCGCATTGCCGCAAGAACCGATGTGGAGCGCACTCCACGATGCGCGATATATCGATCGACCATTTCCGCACGGCGTTTCTCAAAGTCGATCTTGTTCATATTCAAGGTATCCTCGACGTAGAACCCAAATCGTGTGCATGTCCCGTTGCAGGTCGGTATTGACGTCCAAGATCTATACAACCTAAATGATGAGAAACCAATGCGTAATCGCCGCAGTGCTGCGGGGTCCGGCGGGCGGCCGCGATGAGCGCCGCTCGCGCACAAAACCAAATGCGGGTCGTTGAGCCTCAACGAATTCGCCGACGCAGCGATGGTTAGTGTAATGTCTCATAATAATAATGTAATTATTGGATTATTAAAGTGTTTTATTAGCTGTTAATTACCTTGCCAAGCGGCGGACCCGGGTGAGCGGTTTAGCGTCGAAGTCTCGCAGCCGCCGCAGGTGCCGCCGGTGCCCCCGGTGCCGGGGATCCGCACTGACTACCGCGTCAATTCTAATTTAACGAATTGTTTTTTTGTCGTGAAGCGCGATCGATTTGACCGAATCGACGATAAGCTTTGGCGTAGTAGCCTGACCTGGTTCGAGCATCGCGATTCGCAGTATAGTGGCGCTTCGGACGTGGACGAGACGCGCCAATCGGCGCGCGGCATCGACGCGCATTTTCTCGAGGAGTTGAATCATGGATTCCGACGCGTTGAACGATCAGATCAAAAAACTGCATGAGGAACTGGCCCACGTGCGCCGCTTGGAGCCCCGCTCTAGCCAGTTGCTGGGCGAGATCATGCTGGATATCCAGCGCTTGACGGAAGCGCCGCCCGCGTCTGCCGCTGATTCGCCGGTCGCGTCTTTGCCCGATCGGCTCGAAGAAATCGCCGTACAATTCGAAGTCGACCATCCAACGCTGGCGGCGAGCTCGCGACGGCTCGTCGATTTGCTCGGCAAAGCCGGGCTTTAACCGGGAGTCCTTGATGCCATCATCGATCAAATGCGCGTTTGCCGCCTGGCTCGCGGTGCTAGCAGCGGCCGGGACGGCTCGTGCGGCGACGCCGGAGTCTCTGTTCGTTACCGCGGGGTGTTCCGCATGCCACGCCGCGAACAAGAAGATCGTCGGTCCATCGTTCCACGACATTGCCGGGCGCTACAAGGCGGATGCCACAGCCCCCGCGACGCTGGCCGCGAAGGTTCGCAGCGGCGGCAAGGGCGTCTGGGGGCCGATGGCGATGCCGCCCACCGATGCGAAGAAAATCAGCGACGCCGACCTCGATGCGGTGATCGCCTGGATCCTCAAGCAGTGAGTCACTGCGCGCGGTAGCGGACCTCGCCGCGTTCGAAAATGTTGAGACGAGCGGTGGCGCTCGGTCTACGCATGACGGACTTCCCGCGCACCAATCGATGTTGCGGTGACATCTCTCCTCAAGACAACCGCCGCAGCGCTGCGGCATGCTCGAAAATTGTGGGCGGAAAGCTAATAGAAAGGCAGTGATTCGATATTTGAGAGAAGTATGTAGTCGTCACGGCAGCTATACCAAGTGCTCAACTCATCGAGAGCTGGACATGCAGGACGGAGCATTGCGTCGTGAACTGGCGCCCATAATTCGAGCCGCGATTGCGATCATCATGTCCGATGCGCATCTGCATTGCGCTTCGGCAATTACCTATTTTCCCGCATGGCGAAGGGCGTAGATTCGTCGCCCAAGCGCGCGATGTTCGGCTCGCGAATGGTAGTCATCCGCGATAACAGAGCGCCGACGGCGACGTGACGGCAGCGAGAAGGATCAATTGAATATGTATTCACGGAAAACCTCGGCGGAATGCGGTTCCCACCTCAGGTGCGTTGGTCGACAACCGGATTTCTGCGTCGATCGGCCGCGCAGTCCGCGTCGTTGATTGCGCCCCGGGGAACTATCCGTGCCTAAACATATTCGACGTCTGATTACGATACTCGCGGTCTTTGCGATGCTGTTCGTCGCCGGGAAACTCTATTTTCCTCCGAAGTCTTTCGGGGTGTATGGCCATTATCGGGCCGCGTCGGTCGAGGACATCGCGGCGGCGAATCCGACCTATCACAATCCCGATTTATTTTCGGCGGATTATCCGAAGGAATATGCGGCTTGGTCCAGCGGCATACACAAAGTCGTCAAGTGCCAAATCTGTCATACGAACGTAGGAAACGCGCCGATCATGGCGTCACTCGCAGGCGCAACTTTGCCGTCTGCGTCCGCGGCGCTACCCGCGGCCGCCGATTATCGAAGACTTTGCGTCAAGTGCCACGAAAAGATTGCGGGGCGACCGGACTTCATGCCTCAGATCGAGGTCGATAGCCATTCGCAGGGGCAGGCGTGCACCGCATGCCACAATCCACATTCGCCGCTGTTCTCGAATGCGGGAGCTCCCATCTCGGCGGCTGGCGGCGCGGGCATCGTCGACATCGCAGCCGGCAAGAAACTGTCGGCGACCTGTGCGGCCTGTCACGGCCCCGACGGCGTCAGTGCGATCGCGATGTTTCCGAATCTGGCCTGCCAGAAGCAGCCGTATCTGATTGGCGCTCTGACGGAATACCAGAGCGGAAAGCGTGCGAATCCCATCATGGACGGGATCGCGAAGAGTTTGACCACGGCCGATATCCAGAATGTTGCGGCGTATTTCGCCGGCATGTCCTGCAGATAGAAAATCCGGCGAGCGAATGTAGTCACGAGACGATAGAAGGCGAAACGATGAGCGATACTAAATTAATCAAGGATCAGGCCGGCCGGCGCGGTTTCATTTCCCTGCTCGGGAAGGTGTGTGCGACGACCGCAGTTTGCTCGGGCGTCGGCACCGTCGCGCTCGAAAGCCTCAAGGCCGCGGCATCGTCAGCATCGACACCGGTGCCCACGCCCGCCAAGGACGAGTTCCCCGCGACAGGTCCCGTTCCTGGAAACGACTGGACCAAGCGCCGTTGGGCATTCGGGGTCGATGTGACGCGCTGCATCGGCTGCCTGCGTTGTGTCGAGGCCTGTAAAGTCGAGAACAAGGTTCCGTTCAATCCACAGGACTTTCGCACTTGGGTCGAGCGTTACGTCTACCTCGAAGGCGAAGATAGGCCGCGCGTCGACACCCAATCGGATCCGGTGAACATTGCCGCGGCGGATTCGCCGCAGGATTACCGCTTCAGCAATCGATACCGGAACGAGAAGGTGACAAAGGCGTTCTTCGTACCCAAGCTCTGCAATCACTGTGAAAATCCGGCCTGCGTGCAGGTTTGCCCGGTCGGGGCTACCTACAAGACGCCGGACGGGGTCGTACTCATCGACGAAAAATACTGCATCGGCTGCCGGTACTGCGTCCAAGCTTGTCCCTACGGTGCGCGGTTTTTCAACGAGGAGACGCAAACCACCGACAAATGCACCTGGTGCTATCACCGGATTACGAAAGGATTGAAGCCGGCCTGCGTGGATGTTTGCCCGACGCAAGCCAGAATTTTCGGCGATCTCAACGATCCGTCGAGCGACATCAGCGTTTTCATAAAGTCTCATCGCATTAGCGTGCTCAAGTCGTGGACCGGCAATGGACCGCATGTGTTTTATAATGGACTCGACGGCGAGGTGTCGTGATGGGCGCCTTGATGCAAATCGCCGACTTCATCGTGTCTCCCTTCAGCGGTTACGTTTATCCGAATGAAACCGTGGTGCCTTGGGGTGTGTTGATCGTCGTTTACCCCTATATCACCGGACTCGTCGCCGGCGCCTTCATCGTATCGAGCCTCTACCATACGTTTCACATGGAGAGCTTCAAGCCCGTCGCGCGTCTGGCGTTGCTGTCGGCGCTGGCGTTTCTCAGTTTCGCACCCGCCGCACTGCTGTCCCACCTGGGGCATCCGGAACGGTCCGTCGAGGCAATTTGGACTGCCCACTGGACGTCGGCGTTTGCGGCCTTCGCGTATGTAGCGGGCTTCTACGCAATCTTGCTGATTCTCGAGATCTGGTTTGCCTTTCGCGTCGACATCGTCGCGATGTCCCAGACCGCCAAGGGCGTCCTCGGACGGTTCTATCGGCTGCTCACGCTGGGCTCAACCGACGTTTCTGAACGTGCGCTTGCCTACGACCGAACATGGACCAAGGTACTCGCGGCCGTCGGCATCGCGGCAGCGGCCGGCTTGCATGGATATGTCGGATTCGTCTTCGGATCGCTGAAATCGCGCGAATGGTGGTCATCGGACCTCATGCCGATCATTTTCATTCTTTCGGCCGTCGTCTCCGGCGTCGCCGTGCTCGTCCTCGTCTATGTAGTATCCTCGAAAGTGCGCAAAACGACGATCGATGAGCGCTGCATGACAGGATTGGCTCGAGTCCTTTGGGCTTTTCTGATCGTGACCCTCGTCATCGAAGCGCTCGAGTATATCGAGATGCTCTACCGCAGCATCGAGGGCATCGAGATGGTCAAGCAACTGATCGCCGGCCCGATCAGCGTTGGGATCATCATCCAGGCTACGTTTACAGTGATTCCGCTTCTCATCGTGACAGTGCTTCTCGCCCGCAATGTTGGCGGCAAGGCGCTGATCGGCTGGATGAGTTTCTCTTCGGTGCTGCTCGTGGTCGCGGTGTTCGCGATGCGCTGGAATGTGGTGATCGGCGGTCAAGAGCTCTCCAAGACTACAAGGGGATTATTGACCTTTACCCCGCCCCTATGGGGCCGCGAGGGCGTCGTTTGGGCCGCAACTTTGCTTTGCGGGAGTTTCGTTTTCTTGTGGGCGCTATCGCGTCTGCTACCGCCGTGGGAGCCAGTCGAAATGTCGGAATGAGGTTAAAACCATGCGCAAACTTACCATTCTGGAATCTGGATTGATCGCGCTCTTGGCAATCTGCGCCGGCTGCACGCGGCAAGTCAGCTTCAAAATTGACGTTTTCCCCATCTTTCAGGAGCGCTGCATGATCTGCCATGCGCCCGGCAGCCCGGGCTGTGTCGCCAGTGGATTCAGCGTGGCGACCTATGAGAGTCTGATGAAGGGAACTAAGTACGGCGCAATGATCGTCCCCGGCAGCAGCCTCGACAGCAATTTATTGAGACTCATCAAACACGAGGCCGACCCTTCCATTGCGATGCCGAGAAGTCTGACGCCGGGCAAGCCCTCGGAATGGCTCAAGCCCGAGCAGATCACACTGATCGAGACATGGATCAATCAAGGCGCAAAAGATAACTGAACTCAAAACGAAAGACTGATGCCAAGCCGGCGCGACTTGGGGTCCCCTTGATTTTGGTGGTGCGCCGCCGCGCTTTCGCCTAGCGGCTCACCCCGCGCATCACCTCGGTGCCGGTGCGCTGCTCGGGGTGTTCGGGCGTAAGCAAGCACCACGCATCCAGGGAACGCTGCCGCCCGCGCAGTTTGAGTTCCCCTAAATGCATGGAGGGCACCGGCATGGGCTCGCCGGTGTCGGGATGATGCGCATGCAAATGTCGAAAGGAGTTGACGACTGCCGACATCAACGCTTCGCCGTCGCGGGCGCGTGCGCACAGCTGGGCAGCGACATTGACGGTATCGCCGACGAGCATCGGCAGCTCATGTCCCGGCGGTCCGAACAGGCCTACCGCTATCTCCCCGCGATGGATGCCAATGCCCATGCCAGCGTCAATCGAGAGCTCCTTGCGCCAGGCTTCCCGTAACTTCGTGAAGCGCCTCTGAATCGTGTTCGCGGCGAACAAGGCGTCATTGCTGTGGGTATGGCAGGGATCGCAAACCCCAAACGCGGCCATCATACCGCCGTCGGACACGCTAAAAATCTGACCGCCGTATTGCAAAACGGCGCGGCTGAACAGCGCGAAGCACTCGGCGAGAATCGGCACCAAGTTGACCGCGGGCACCTGTTCGGCGAGTTCGTTGTAGCCGCGCAATTCGGCCAACAACAAAGTCGCAGTCGTTGATTCGGCCAGTATGGGATGGGCCCCTCGGTGTATCAGCGAGATGCCCGTCGTCGAATAGATTGGTATGGAGAGCATGGCCTCATCACTCCTCATATAGCATCGCATTTTGGACGCGCCTCCATATTACGGGTTTTCCAGCGAACCAAAGGTACAAATCTCCGGGCACCGTCGTGGTGCGCTGCATGCCCTCCGCCCGGCTCCCAACGCTGGACTCGGGCGAGCGCTCGATGAGCGCCACTATTTTTGCTGCATGCGGTGATCGAATTGCCAGGGCATCTATTTATCATTGATGAGCCGTCCTGGCTGCGCGGGGTTTCCACCGACGGCTTTGGGTATTGCGTAAGGCGATACCACGCCGAACTCGCGTGACTAGATACGCCGGCCCCGATTATCCGTATCATCGGCGAATGACGGCATCGGGCCCACCAAACTTGGATTTGCTCAGGGGCATTGCGCGCAAAGCGATGCTGGAGCGCGGCTTGTTACCGGATTTCTCGCCGGCCGCCCTGCAGCAGGTTCGTTCCATGACTGCGCCTGCCGCGGCGCCGGAGCCCGAGATTCGCGATCTGCGCGAGCTGCTGTGGGCGTCGATCGATAACGACGATTCGCGCGACCTTGATCAACTCTCGGTATCAGAGCCGCTTGCCAATGGGGCGGTAACGATATTGGTGGCGATAGCCGATGTCGACGCGATCGTGCGTCGGGGCTCGCCGATCGATGAACACGCTCGCATCAACACGACCTCGGTTTATACGGTTCCGCAAATTTTCCCGATGCTGCCCGAGCGCTTGTCGACCGACCTCACTTCCTTGGCGGACGGACAGGACCGGCTCGCGATCGTCACGGAAATGACGATCGACGCAGACGGCACGCTGAGCGCGTCC
>OCZU010002767.1_pt1 | contig 11147 bp, 10 predicted proteins | sample 1539001 | NCBI WGS metagenome assembly OCZU01 (sample SAMEA3539306, study PRJEB22396) | soil metagenome | biome: tundra; feature: field; material: soil | place: USA | collected 2010-05 | depth 0.15 m
ACTGACGCGATTATTGAACGACGCCGACTTCAAGCCCGCCGAACTGCTGGATTTGGTCGCACTCGGCACGGTGGCCGATGTCGTTCCGCTCGATCGCAATAATCGGATTTTGGTTGCTCAGGGTATGCGCCGTATCCGGGCCGGGCGATGCGTTCCGGGCATCCGCGCGCTGCTCGATTGCGCGGGCCGGCGATTCGACCAAATTACCGCCGCGGATTTGGGCTTCGCGGTCGCACCGCGCCTAAATGCCGCGGGCCGCTTGACCGACATGAGCCTCGGCATCGCCTGCCTCTTGACCGACGATGCCGGCGAGGCGGCGCGGCTCGCGGCGCAGCTCTCGAAGCTCAATGAGGAGCGCCGCGAAATCGAAGCGCGCATGCAGCTCGAAGCGGTCGACATTGCGGCCGCGATTTCCAAGGCGGCCGACGGCGCCGAGTCGCTCGGCCTGTGTCTGTTCGACGAGAACTGGCACCAAGGGGTCATCGGGCTGGTCGCCGGGCGCATCAAGGATCGGCTGCACCGTCCGGTGATTGCCTTCGCGCTCGCCGAGGACGGTTCTTTGCGAGGTTCGGCGCGCGGAATAGCCGGCGTGCACATACGCGATGCGCTCGATAGCATCGCGGCCCGCCACCCCGATTTGATCCAAAAATTCGGCGGACATGCGATGGCCGCGGGATTGAGTCTTCATCGCGATAATTTTCCCGCGTTCCGCGCGGCGTTCGCCGCCGAGATCGCCACGCGTATGACCCCAGAATCCCTGGGTCTGTTCATCGAATCGGACGGTGAGTTGCAGGGTTCGGAGATCTGCATGGATACGGCGCGCGTATTGCGCAGCGCCGGTCCCTGGGGTCAGGGATTTCCGGAACCCGTGTTCGACGGCGTTTTCGACGTGCAGGGCACCCGGATCGTCGGCGAGAAGCATCTCAAGCTCAAACTGCGCGCAAATCCGCACGGCGAGACGATCGATGCGATCGCCTTTGGCTACGTAGGGGGCGCGACGGAAAGCGCGAGCCTGCGCGCCGGAGCGCGCGTTCGAGTGGCCTACCGGCTGGAAGTCAATGAATACAACGGTACGCAGAGTCTGCAGCTCAACTGCCAGTATCTGCAGGTCACGCCGCCGACACAAGCGGTGCCATGATTCGTCATAATTGAATCAGCGTCACGCCGCTTTCGCTGCGCACACTCTGGTCACATCGTCGCAACAGGTGTGCCATGTCGGATCCGGCTCGTTTCAATCCCCTGATCGTCAAATTAATCCTGGTTGCAATCATCACCTTGCTGCTGCTGTGGCCGCTCAATCTCGTGCAAGCATTGATCGGCGAGCGCAGCGCCATGCGGGCCGCGGCCGTGGAACGGGTCGCGGGCAATGTCGGGCATGCACAGCAAATCGGCGCCGTGATGTTGATCGTTCCGGTGACGCGGAGCTGGAGTGCAGACGGCAAAACCTATTCAAAAACCGCCGAGTATCGTCTGCTCGCACAGACCGTGCAGGTCGAGGGCAGCGTAGTCGCTGCGGCGCGGCACTCCGGTATTTATTCGGTGCCGACCTTTCAAGCGAAATTGCAAGTCAGCGGGTCGTTGACGAGCGCCGAATTGCGAGGCGTGACGGCGCCGGAGAGCGGCATCGTCAAACGGATCGGGCAGGTCGCGCTGTTCGTCGCGATCGCCGATCCGGCCGGGATCCGCACGCTCGCCGGTATCCGCGTCGACGGCAAGATGTTGCCCGTGACTCCGGTGCGCGTCGGGGAGTTGAAAGGGGTCGGCGTGAATCTGGCGCAGCTCGACGGTGATCTACCGGGCGAGATCGAATTCGCTTTCGATCTGCAGATCTCCGGCACCGAGCGCCTGCAATTTCTGCCGCTCGCCGAGTCGACTCAAGTCGATTTGCGCTCGTCCTGGCCGAGCCCGAGCTTCAGCGGCGCCTTCGGTCCGCTCGGATCGCCGCGCATATCGAGCGAGGGGTTCACGGCTCAATGGCGTGTGCTGCAGTTGAACCGCGGCTATCCGCAGCAATGGGTCGATGACAAAGTCAGTCAAACGCAGATCGCCGAGTCGGCTTTCGGCGTCGATTTCTATGAGCCCGTCGATACCTACCAGTGCAATTACCGCGCGAACCATTACGCGTTCCTGTTCATTGCCGTGAGCTTCATGGTGCTGTTCCTGCTCGAACAACTGCTCGCACTGCCGCTGCACCCCGTGCAATACGCGATGACCGGGGCGGCGTTGTCGATTTTCTATCTAGTGCTGCTGGCGGTCAGTGAACATCTGTCGTTTGGCGTGGCCTATACATTCGCGACGGCCGCGCTGGTTCTGTTGCTGTCGATTTATTACGGCGGCGTCCTTGGGCGCGCTCGAGGCGGCGCGATCGCCGGCCTCGTGAGCGGCGTGGGCTATGCGCTGCTGTACCTGTTGATATTGTCGGAGGATTACGCGCTTCTTTGCGGCGCGCTCGCGCTGTTTGCGGTGCTGGCCGCGATCATGATCGCGACGCGCAAGGTCGATTGGAGCCGGCTCGGACGAGCGGCCTAGGAGGGCGCTATACTCTATCTACCGCGCAATCGTTGAGTACAATCGCGTATGGATGCAGTGGGAGACTATCGGTGACGACAAGGTACAAAGTCTATGGATGGGTGGGTTCCGGTTCATTCGCCGTACAGGTCGCGCTCGAAGAAATCGGCGTGCCCTACGAGCGCATTTGGGTCGGGCGCGAGCCCGATGCGTTGGCGCAATATCGGCAATTGAATCCCACGGGCCGAGTGCCCGCGCTCGGACTGCCCGACGGCACGGTGATGTTCGAATCGGCGGCGATTCTGATTCACCTTGCGCTCGCCCACCCCGAAGCGCGCCTCGCCCCGCCGCCGGGAACGAGCGCGCATGCGCGGTTTTTGCAATGGATGGTGTATCTATCCGCGAATGGCTACGAATCGGTGCTGCGCATATTTTATTCCGAGCGTTTTTCGACTCGCGGCGCCGCGGATGCCGAAGCGATTCGCGAGAAGGGCACCGCGGATTTTCTCGCGAACCTCGCTCTCGTCGACGCGAGTCTCGCGCCCTACGTACTCGGCGCGGATTATTCGATCGCAGACGCGTATCTGTACATGTTGGCATCGTGGAATCCGGGTGACAAAGCGCAGCTCTATGCGCATCTGCCGCGGCTCGAGGCGCTGTGCTCGCGCGTGGCGGCGCGACCGGCCATCGTCAAGGTGGAGGCCGATCACGCGGGATAGGGGCCGCGGCGCGACGAAGCGTCAGATCGGATCGTCGAGTGATTTTGCGAGCGGCGTGAACAGCTGCGGACCCGTGGCCGTCATGTGCCAGCAATCCTCGAGGCGCACGCCGAATTCACCGGGAATGTAGATCCCAGGTTCATCCGAGAAGCACATGCCCGCTTCGAGCGGCGTGGCATCCCCATGCACGAGGTAGGCCGGTTCGTGTCCGTCCAAGCCGATCCCATGGCCGGTGCGATGCGAAAGGCCTGGCAGCCGGTAACCCGGTCCCCAACCTTCGCGCTCGTAATAGCCCCGCACCGCATCGTCGATGCGGCCCACCGGAACGCCGATTTTCGCGGTCTCGAGCGCGAGCTCCTGACCGCGCTTGACGGTATTCCAAACCTTTCGCTGGCGCTCGCTCGCTGCGCCAAACACCCAGGTGCGCGAAATATCCGATTGATACCCCTGCACGGTGCAGCCGCAGTCCATGAGGACCGTCGAGCCGTCGCGGACCGTTTCGGCGCGGTGCGAGCCATGCGGGTAAGCCGACGCTTCGTTGAGCAACACGAGCGAGAACTCCGGCGACCCGCCCAATTCGACCGTGACGCCGTCCATGAGTGCGCCGATTTGGGCAGCACTCATGCCGCGCTCGAGGCGCGCATGCACGGTGCGCAGCGCTTCGATCGTGACTGCGTTGGCGATTTGCATCAAGCTCAGCTCGGCGGGCGATTTGACGAGGCGGCAAGCGCGTACGAAAGGATCGCCGGTGACGATTTCGAGTCCATGCGCGGCACGCCGCACACCGTCGACGATGAAGAAGCGCATCGTGGATTCGACCGCCGCGACGCCTGAGGCGACGCCGCGGTCGCGCAGCGCTTGGGCGATGGTCGCGAAGGGACTATCCGCCTCGTTCCAGGTCCTGATCTCGTCGCCGACCTGGAAGGTCTCGCGAACCGAGGGTTCCTCGAACGCGGGCGTCACGACGATGACGTCGCCGCGCGCCGGTAGGATCGCAGCGGTGGTCCGCTCGGACCGGCGCCAGCGAATCCCCGTGAAATAGTCGAGTGTCGAACCGGATTCGACGAGCAGCGCACCGGTTTTGCGTTCGATCAGAAGCTTCTGCAGCTTGGCAATGCGCGCGCGGCGCTCTTCGACCGAGATCGGTTTGGCGTCGGTCGTCAGGGATTGGAGCTTGGGCGCCGAACTCACGGGCGCGGCTTGCTCGGCACCCATCGCAAGCAGTGGCGCGGTCCCCGCGGCGGCGAGAAAAGTGCGTCTAGAAATCACGGCGGGGATCTCCTCGGTGGCGCGGCTCCTGCTTCCATGAGCAGGCGGGTAAACAAATAAAGGCGAGGTGTGATGCTGTTGAGGTCTATCCATTCATGGTCCGTATGGAAATCCCCGCCGACGAAGCCGAGTCCGTCGAGCGCCGGAGTCCCGACCGCCATCGCGAGCGCCGATTCCGACGCGCCGCCGTTGCCGGAAAGCGCCACGGTCTTGCCGATTTCGGCATAGATGGCTTGGGCGCGTGCGGCGAGCGCATCGATGTCGGCATTCTCCGTCAGCGGCGGGAAGCTGGCCGTATGCGAGACCGTCACGGTCGTATCCGGAACGATCGTCGTGGTGCTGGCCTCGTGGACCTTCGCGAGCACGGTGTCCAGGTCCTCGAGTCTGCGGTAGCGAACGTTGAGGGTCGCCTCGGCATAGTCGGGAATGATGTTGCCGCGCTCGCCGGATTTTAAAATCGTGAGGTTGACGGTCGTGCCATCGCCCGAATGCGGGAACGCGCCTTCCAAGGCCGACAACTGATGCACGAGTTCGACCGCCGCATTGCGCCCATCCTGAGGCGCCATGCCCGCGTGCGCGGCGCGTCCCTTGACCTGGATCGTGACGCCCGCAGAGCCCTTGCGCCACACGGTCAATGCGTCGGGCGGATCGCCGGGCTCCATGTTGAACTCGACGTCATGGCGCTGCGCCTCGGTCTGGATGAGCCTCGTCGAGCCTGGCGATCCGCGTTCCTCGCTGTCGTCGAGCAGCGGCGTGATCGTCGCGTAATCCTTGAAGCCGATATCGCGGAGAATCTTGAGCGCCGTGATCGCGTTGACGACGCCGGCCTTCTCGTCGCCGACGCCCGGGCCGTGGGCGCGATCGGCATCGATCGTGAACGGGCGCGCAGCGACGGTTCCGGGCCCGAACACGGTGTCGATATGGGCGACGATCAAAATCTTGCCCTTGCCCGAGCCGTGAAAAACCGCGACGAGGTTATCGGGGAGTCCGGGCGCCTCCGCCGGGATCGCGCTCACCTGCGCACCCTGCGCCGTGAGTAGCTCGGCCAGTACGGCCTCGACCTTCGCGCCTCCCGCGACGTCGCCCGTGCCCGAGTCGATGTCGACGATCAGTTTCAGCAGCTCCAGAGCGCCCGCGCGGTTGGCCTCGACCGCTTTGTAGACCTTTGTATTTCGATGCGCCGTGGCGGCCATGCCAGCCGGCAGCCCCGAACCCAATAAGGCGAGCCCGATGAGCCCAAAAGTGACAGCCGCCGACGATTTCATTCTTATCATAGTGCGCCCCCTGCGTGCCGATGGGGCCGCACGTTAGCACGTGTCAGGAATCGTTTCGAGATTGGGTGTTACTCTTTGCCGGATGCCGATCAATGCGAGCACCGAGGAAGTTCACATGAGTCTTGCCACTCGCCAACTATGGCTGCATCACAACACGACGATCACCTGTCCGCATTGCGCGCAAGAATTCCCGTTGGATCGAGGCTTCGGCCAGAAGGCGCTCAATGAGCTCGCCGTGGCCAGCGCGGCTGCGATCAGCGCGATGCGCAATGCCGAGCGTGCCAATGTCGAACGACTCGCCGAACAATCCTTGGCGCTGCGACTCGAGGAGCTGCAAAAGACGCTCGGTGAGCGCGATCGCGCGCTGGCCGAAAAGGCGCGACAGGTGACGGCGCTGCGCGACGAGCAACTGCAGCTGCGCAAGGAGCGGGAAACACTCAAGGACGAAAAAGCGGCGCTCGCTCTCGATGTACAGAAACAAGTCGACCAGCAGATTCAGCGTCGCGAATCGATCGTGCGCGCGCAGGAGCAGGAGCGGGCGCAGCTCGAAAAAGCCGAGTTGCAGAAGAAGCTGGATGACGCCGTCGATGAGTTGGCGGCAGCGCAGCGCAAAATGGAGCAGGGTTCCCAGCAGCTGCAGGGTGAAGTGCTCGAACTAGTCATTGAAGAGGGATTACGCCGCGCGTTTCCGCTCGATGCGATCGAAGAGGTCAAGAAAGGCCAACGCGGCGGCGATGTGCTGCAGCGAGTGATCACGCGCAGCGGCCAGGCGGCCGGCACGATGCTCTGGGAGACCAAGCGCGCCAAAGAATGGGGTGCACAATGGATTTCGAAACTCAAGGAGGATATGCGCGCCTGCGGCGCGGCGGTGGGAATTTTGGTCACGATAGCCGCCGCGTTGCCCAAAGACTGGCCTCCCGGTGCGTATTTCGGCTTGTACGAGGATGTCTGGGTCACCCAGGCCTCTACCGCGATCGGGATTGCCGAAGCACTGCGTTCAGGGCTCTTGGACTTGCATCGGCAGCGCGCGATTTCGGCCGGCAAGGGCGAGAAGATGGAGGCGCTCTACGACTACCTGACGTCGCCCCAATTCGCGCAGAAGCTCAAGGCGGTCTACGAGATCTTCAAGAAAATGCGCGAGGAACTGGAATCCGAAAAAAACGTCACCATGCAGCGCTGGGCGCGGCGCGAGAAGCAGCTGCAAGCCGGCGTCGTGCAACTGCTCGGTATCGGCGGCGAGATTCAGGGCCTCTCACAGCAAGAGCTGCCGTTGTTGGAACTGGAGAAAGATCCGGTGGCCTCGGACTCCGGCGCTGCAGTCGAGCGATAGCCGCGGGCACGATCATCAAAATCCGGTCTTTCGGCCCGCGGGCCGCCGATTTCGGTCCGTAGCCTGGTTCTTTCCATAATCTGGCGCCGGTCGGGACTGCGCCGCGATCGGCTATCATGGCGCAGCGATGTCTATGATGGCGCGGCGATCGGCTATCATGGTGGCGATCCGCCACGTTGCTGCGAGGGGAATCGTGAAACCGAAATCAGCTGTCGTTGTCGCCTTGCCGATCTTCCTGATGCTCGGCCTATTTGCCGGGCGCATTGCGGCCGCGCCGCTCTCGCACCTGACGGTGCGCATCGTCACGGGTGCGCAGCCGCTGCTTGCGGGCAGCGATGTGGAGCTGCGCATCTATGCGGTCGGCGGACGCGTGCTCCGCTTTCCGTTGGCGCATGGCGACGCTTGGTCGTCCGACTCGACGCGCCTCATTCCGGTGACCTTGTCCGATCCCCTGGATCCGCGCACGGTCATGCGATTCAGCATTTATTACCGCGCCGCCGCGCCGGAGTCCCCGCCATGGGAGATCGCCTCCGCGGAAGTGGATATAGGCTCGGGCCGCAATGCTCCGGAGCGCTTGCTCGATGCGACTGTGTCCGGGGTGATTGCCAAACAGGGCGAGGTCGCCACCGAAGAGCGCAGCGCAGGCTCGCTGGTCTGTGTCACGGACGCGGATTGCGATGACCACCGCAGCTGCAACGGCATCGAGCGCTGTCGGCCACGGGCTGCCGGCGCGGATGCGCGCGGCTGCGTCAAGGGAACCCCGGTGGTTTGTCCGGTGAATCAAGTCTGCACCGAAGGGCACGGTTGCGTAGGCCCCGAAGCGCTCAAAGGGAGTCTCGCGCAGCCGCCGGCAGCGCACTGAACCGAAAGGCTCGACCCCGCGGCGATCGCGCTTCGGCGACCGTGCCTTAGACGCTGGGCATCGTCTGTGCGGAATGAAACGGCGCGGTTTACTCGCCGGCGCCGCCCGAGAGCAACACGTGTTCCGCGGTACCGTCGTCGAGACTCGCCGTATCCTGCGGCGGCGTCGCATGTCGATCGGCTATACTGCGCGCCGCGCGTGCGGCGGTCGCCATGTCGATCTTGCCGTTGAAACTCGCGCCATCGGCGATCGAGACTCGCGGTGCCATTAAATTGCCTTGCACTTTCGCGGTGGGCCGAATGCTGATCGACTCGAGCGCGTACAAATCGCCCTCGATCGTGCCGTCAACGATGATATTGCGGGCGCGTGAGTCGCCCTTGACGACGCCATCGGTGCCGATCGTGAGGTTTTGCGTATGGTGAATCGATCCCTCGATTCGCCCCTGCATGACGAAATCCTCGTCGGCGCGCAATTCGCCCTTGAACCGCAACGACGGCCCGAACACCGAGCCGACCGGCCTCGGCTCCGCCGCCGGTTTGATTTCGGCAGGTTTGACCTCGGCGGGTTTGACCTCGGCGGGTTTGACTTCGACCGCCGGCTTCATCTCCGCGCGTGCCGCGGGCGTGCTCGCCAGGGGTGACTTCAAGGCGAACTCCGCGAGCCGCGGATCCGGAAAACTGTCGCGCGACGCGCGCTTGTCAAAATTCGTGCTGCTCATGGATGCATTGTCTCCAGCGGTGTTCTTGAACCAGGCCATGGGGTACTCCGGACGGAATCAGGCGGCGTTTGGCGCGCGATGTCCTGATCCTGATGCGGGCGTCTTCACGGTTTTGCCGTCGCTCATGTCGACGCTGCCGTTGAACTTTGCGCCCTGCAGGATGGTCACCGATGGCGCCGTGATGTTGCCGGTCATGAGCGCGGTTTCAGTCACTGCAACCGATTTATCGGCGCGGACGTCGCCTTCGATAGTTCCTTCGATGACGACCATGGTCGCCTCGACGTTGGCGTGGACCGTGCCTTCGCGCCCGATCGTGAGCCGCTGCGTGCGGGTGATCGAGCCCTCGATCTTGCCGTTGATGACCAGATCCTCCTCGGAGGACAGTTCACCCTTGAATGTGATCGTGGGTCCGAGTATCGATGTGCGTTCTTTCAATGTGTTGTAGGGATTGCTCATCGTCGGACTCCTGGGGGGCTAGCGAATCAATGCGGATCGATCGGCGCCAGGGGATGCTACGCGCGGCATTCCGCGGTCCCCACCAACTGCGTCACAAAATGTCGGCCGACGAGTTGCAAAAGGACTCCCCCTTGTGGATCGGCGCGTCCGCGAGTTTTCGAAGATTCATCGTTTGGTCACAAAACTTGAGCAAGCTTGTCGCAATGCAGATACAGCCCCACGACTTGCGAGTGTAGGCCGTCCTTGAAAACGATCGATTTGGTTTACTGCAACGCCGGCGGCGGCCACCGGTCCGCGGCGATCGCCCTCGAGACCGTGATTCGCGACCAGGCTCGTCCCTGGCAGGTTCGCCTGGTCAATCTGTTCGAAGTGCTCGATCCCCAGCGCGTGTTTCGCAAGACCACCGGCATGAACCCCGAGGATTATTACAATAAGCGGCTCGCGCGCGGCTGGACCTTGGGTTTGGCGCAGGAGCTGAAGCTGTTGCAGGCGCTCATACGCCTCAGCCATAAATCCATCACCAAGCAGTTGCGCCAGCATTGGCGCAAGTCCAAGCCGGACATGGTGGTTTCACTCGTGCCGAATTTCAATCGCGCGATGTATGAAGCCTTGGCCCATGCGCTGCCGAGCGTCCCGTACCTGACCGTCATGACCGACTTTGCCGATTACCCGCCGCATTTCTGGATCGAGCCCGGCCAAGGCCAGCATTTCGTTTGCGGTACGCCGCGAGCGGTTGCACAAGCGCGTGCAATGGGATACGACGAAAATCGCGTGCATGCGACCTCCGGCATGATCATACGGCCGGACTTCTATCGCGAGCTCATCGTCGATCGATGTGCCGAGATGCGTCGCCTGCAGCTCGATCCGGATCGCCCGACGGGCATCGTCATGTTCGGCGGCCACGGTTCGCGGGCCATGCGCGGCATCGCGAGAAGACTCGAGGACACGCAATTAATTCTGATCTGCGGGCACAATCCGGCACTCGCCGAGCAGCTGCGCTCGATGAATGCCGCGGCGCCGAGGCTCGTGAGCGGATTTACCCCGGATATCCGCTATTACATGAAGCTCTGCGACTTCTTCATCGGTAAGCCCGGGCCGGGCAGCATCAGCGAGGCCGTGCATCAGGGCCTGCCCGTCATTGTCGTGCGCAATGCTATGACAATGCCGCAGGAGCGTTACAACGCACAATGGGTGCGGGAAAACAAGGTCGGCGTCGTGCTCGATTCGTTTCGCTCCGTGCGCGGCGGCGTCGCGGAAGTCATGAGCCGACTCGCCGAGTTTCAGGGTGCGATCGGCTGTATCGAAAACCGCGCGGTGTTTGAAATTCCCGAGATCATGAACGCCGTTTTGCAGCAGGGCCGTGCGTCGCGGCGGCCGATCGTGGTTCGAGAGCATGGTTTAGCCCTGCATTGACGCCACCCGTCGGCTTACAATGCCGGCATGATCAAAACGATGCGTTTGTTGGCGGTGATCGCCGTGCTCGCGTCGCTTGGCTGGCCGGCCGTCGCAGGCGCCGCCGAGACGCTGCTGGTACACGGCTCCATCTACACTGCAGATGCGCAAGGGCGTTTCGTGCAGGCGCTCGCGATCCAGGACTCGCGCATCGCCGCCGTGGGCACGGACGCGCAAATCCTCAAGCGACGCCGTACCGGCACGCAAGTCATCGACCTGCACGGGCGCACCGTGATCCCCGGTATCGTCGATTCACATATGCATTTGCTCTACGGCGCGTATGCCTTGTACGGCCTGAATCTTTCGACACCGGAGCAGAGCATCACGCCCGACAAGCCCGATGTCCTCGTCGAGCGTTTGCGCAGCTATGCGGCGGCGCATGCCGCGGACGCCGTGCTATTCGGCCGAGCCGATTTCTCCACGGCGCCGCCGACGACGCCGAGTTATCGATTGCTCGATCGCGCCGTGGCAGACCGTCCGGTCGTGATTCACAACACCTCCGAGCACGCGATGTAGATCGGAAGAGCACACGTCTGAACTCCAGTCACCTTGTAATCTC
>OCZU010002768.1_pt1 | contig 11142 bp, 6 predicted proteins | sample 1539001 | NCBI WGS metagenome assembly OCZU01 (sample SAMEA3539306, study PRJEB22396) | soil metagenome | biome: tundra; feature: field; material: soil | place: USA | collected 2010-05 | depth 0.15 m
CATACGAGATTACAAGGTGACTGGAGTTCAGACGTGTGCTCTTCCGATCCATTGATCCGGACCGTCAGCTGGAACAAATCCCATCCCTCGCCCCGCCTGGGATTTGTTCCAGCTGACGGTCCGGATCAATGGACCGCCGGAACATTGTTCCCGCTGTCCTCGAAGAAAGTCGCGCGTGCCATCAACGCCGCCAGCAACAACCGGCCGGTCGTGATCCTGGCTAACCTCTCCGGATTCGATGGCTCGCCCGAATCCTTGCGCAAGCTCCAGCTTGAGTACGGAGCAGAGATCGGCCGGGCCGTGGTCAACTTCAAGGGCCCGATGGTGTTTTGCGTGATTTCGCGCTATCACGGCGGGGCCTACGTCGTCTTCTCGCGGGCATTGAATGACAATCTCGAAGTCGCGGCTTTGGAGGGAACGTTTGCTTCGGTGATCGGTGGAGCTCCGGCGGCGGCCGTGGTTTTCGCAAGTGAAGTCGATGCCCGGACCCGCAAGGATCCGCGCCTCCTGGCATTGACCGAGGCAATGAATCACGCGATGACCAAAGCCGACGGTGTCGAGAAGAACCGGCTGCGTGCCCAGTGGAACGAGCTCTTCAACGTCGTCCACTCCGAGAAGCTGGGAGAAATCGCCGACGAGTTCGATCGCGTCCACAGTGTGCATCGCGCCCTCGAAGTGGGTGCCTTGAATCACATTCTTCCACCCGCGGACCTTCGTCCCTATCTCATCGATGCGGTGGAAAATGGCATCGCAAGAGAGAAGGAATCGCACTTAGGCCAACCAAAAACTGAGAAATCGGCAAATCTGCCAAAGACCATGCATGTCGCCCCGCCCGCCCTGGTCTCGTGATGGACGTGTATTGGCTCCAACAGGCTGAAGCTGATGTCCCGGCAACTGACGATTGGCTGAGTGAGAACGAGGCCGTCCGCCTCAGCAGCTTTCGCTTTGCCAAGCGCCGCAACGACTGGCGTTTGGGGCGATGGACTGCGAAGTGCGCTATCGCTGCCAGCCTGAAGTTGCCCAATGATCCGCAGTCTCTCAGGCGAATCGAAATTATTCCAGCCTCGACCGGCCAACCTGAAGTGACTCTTCACGATCAAACCGAGACGGTAACGATTTCCATTAGTCATCGTGGCGGGTTTGCCCTCTGCGCCGTCGCTCTCGGCGACATAAAGCTAGGTTGTGATCTGGAGACGATTGAGCCTAGAAGTTATGCTTTCATCGCCGATTACTTCACCGCGAAAGAGCAAAAACTCATCGCTCAAACCAGTGGCGCAGATCGATCCCTGCTGGTGTCTCTCCTATGGAGCGCCAAGGAGAGCGCGCTGAAAGCGTTACATGTTGGACTACGGGCCGACACCCGAAGCGTTGAAATCAAAGAACTTGATTTGCACGGCCACGGGTACGGAGTAACCGACGCGCCCTCCACTGAAGGTAGCCTTACTTCTGGCCTCTCGAACATTACCGCAGCCAGTTGGCGCGCACTGCAGGTTCAGTGTGCTGGCGGAACGGATTTATGCGGATGGTGGCAACATTCCAACAAAATCGTACGAACGATAGTCGCCGCTCTGCCACCTGTCCTTACCAGAAACTCCAGCTATGTTAATGGGATTGAACTTGTTGGTCTGGGTGTGCATTCTGCCGGACAGTGATTCCGGTTCTCTCTTCGCTGCAGCGCATTCCAATTCGTCGGGATTGGCAGCGTAACGGAGCCACCGCCTAGGGATTTCCCTAGTTGTCGAAAACCGAGCACGGATTTAGAACGGTTAGGGCAGGACAGCTTCCGCTAATCGCGAATGGCTCTCCACTGCGTTGAAAATGGTGGGCTTGCGGTCGGTAGAGTGTAAGCCGCAATAATGGAATAGGTATACTGCTCCGAACTGATAATTCTACTTCGGAAGGTCGTTCGATGACGCCTAGGAGTGTGTCAATGCAATCCAAACCCAAGCATTTCGCTGTTCATCAAAACCAGGAAAACGCAATGTTATGGCAACAATCGGTTTCGAGGCGCTCGCGGTTATTGCGTCGAACGGCCTTTCTAAGCGTTATTCTGCTGAGCCTGCTGGTCATGATCGGTTGCGAAAAGAAGGAAGAAAAGCCGCAAGCGGGGCCTCCTGAGGTGCTAGTGTCCGACGTGGTGCAGCAGAACGTCCCCATCTTCCAGGAGTGGGTCTCACAGCTCAACGGCCCGGTGAACGCCGACATCACGCCCAAGGTGCAGGGTTACCTGCTGCAGCAGAATTACGTAAATGGCTACTTCGTGAAGAAGAACCAGCTTTTGTTTGAACTCGACCCTCGGCAATATCAGGCGGCGCTCGAACAAGCGCAGGCCCAGGTCGAGGTAGCGCTGGCCGGCCTTTCTGAGGCCGATAACAACGTTGCGCGCGATACTCCGCTGGCGGCGCAGAACGCCATCCCGCAAAAGCAGTTGGACACGGACATTTCCGCCCAGGCGGCGCGGAAGGCGCAGGTCGAAGCCGCCAAGGCGAACCTCGATAACGCCAAGTTGAACCTCGCTTGGACGAAGGTCTACTCCCCGATTGATGGCATCGCGGGCGACGCCAAGTCTCAGATCGGTGATCTGGTCGGAGCTACAACCAAGATGGCCACGATCTCGCAGGTCAACCCCATCTGGGCGCAATTCAACATCAGCGAGAGCACCTACCTGGGCAGTGCGTCGAAAATAACGGAGTTTATTCGCAGCGGAAAACGGGGCAATGTGGCGGTCCGTTACATCCAGGCGGACGGTGAAGACTATCCGCATGGCGGGCAAATTATTCAAGTGAACCGACAGGTCGCGACCGGCACGGGCACTATTCAGCTCACCGCCGAGTTCCCGAACCCGGATGCCATCCTGCGTCCCGGTGGCTTTGGACGGGTACGCATCCAGACCAGCAACAATCCCAACGCCCTGCTGGTGCCGCAAGCGGCAGTCATCGAGATACAGTCGCTGTACCAACTCATCGTTGTAACGCCCGAGAACAAGGCCGTGTTTCGGCCGGTGAAGGTCGGGGACAGGGTTGGTACGAATTGGATCATCACCGACGGTCTGAAACCTGGCGAGCGGGTCGTGGTTGAAGGCATCCTGAAAATCCAGCAAGCCGCTGCCGCCGCACCCCAGTTGGTGAAGGAGGGAATTCCGGTCAGTCCCAAGCCCTACGCGGCCCCAGCGTCGGCGGCGGGGAGCAACTGACCATGTCGAAATTCTTTATCAATCGGCCTATCGTAGCCATCGTCATCTCAATCCTGATGGTGCTGGTCGGCGTGGTCGCGATTTTGGGACTTCCCACCGCGCAGTTCCCCAATATCGCCGACCCGATGATCCAGGTGAAAGCCACCTATCCCGGGGCCGATGCCCAGACTATTGCCGAGTCGGTCGCGACGCCGATCGAGCAGCAGATGTCGGGCGTCAGCGGCATGAACTACATGTACTCGCTCAGCGCCAGTTCGGGCGGCGGCATGACGCTGTACGTGGATTTCCAACTCGGAACCGATATCAATACCGATCAGATTCTGGCGCAAATGCGGAGTGGCCAGGCTAACTCACAACTGCCGGCCGAGGTGACTCAGCAGGGAGTAATCGTGCAACCGGGCACCACGGCGCCCTTCATGCTGCTAAATCTGTATTCGCCCAGTGGCGCTTTCGACAGCATTTTTCTGGCGAATTACGCGACCATTAACTTGCAGTACGCGCTGACTCGCATCTCGGGCGTTTCGCAGGTTCAGATATTTGGCGGTGGGCCTTACGCCATGCGCATCTGGCTCAACCCCGACAAGCTAGCCAACCTCGGCGTCACCGTTACCGACATCGCCAACGCCGTCAAAGCCCAGAACAAAGTCAATCCTGGTGGCCAGGTGGGTGGTGAACCGGTTCCGCCAGGCCAGCAGTTTACCTACAACGTGCGTGCCCCAGGCCGTTTGCCCACGGCTGCGGACTTCGACGAAATCGTGGTGCGGGCCAACCCTGACGGCTCGATTCTCCGCCTCAAGGACGTGGCGCGGGTGGAGATGGGTGCGCAGTATTACTCGATGATGGCTCGGCTGGGCAACGCCCCGGAGAAAGAGGGCGAAGCCGCCAAACCTGCTCAACCTACCGCCGCCGTCGCGCTCTACCTTACCCCGGGAAGCAACGCCCTCACCACCAGGGCCGCTGTTCTCAAGATGATGGAGGAAGCCAAGTCGCGCTTTCCCCAGGGACTGGATTACGCGGTTTCTCTTGACACTACGTTAGCGGTTAGCGAAGGCATCAAAGAAATTTATAAGACCCTGGGCGAAGCCTTGGCCCTGGTCATCCTTGTGGTCTTCATCTTCCTGCAAGGGTGGAGGGCCACTCTGATCCCGCTGCTGGCCGTGCCCGTTTCGCTAGTCGGAACCTTCGTAGTCTTTCCGATGCTGGGCTTCTCCATCAACACCCTCTCGCTGTTCGGACTAGTGCTCGCCATTGGCCTGGTGGTGGACGATGCCATCGTTGTGGTGGAAGCAGTAGAACACCACATCGAGCACGGCATGACACCACACGACGCCACTGTGAGAGCAATGGAGGAAGTCTCCGGACCCGTCATCGCGATCGCTCTAATCCTTGCGGCCGTTTTCATTCCCACAGCGTTCGTGCCCGGCATTACTGGTCAGCTTTACAAGCAGTTCGCCGTGACGATTGCAATTTCCGTCTTGTTCTCGGCCTTCAATGCGCTGACGCTGAGTCCGGCACTTTCTGCCATGCTGTTGCGACCGAAAAAAGAATCGCGCGGGCCATTGGGAGCTTTCTTCAAGTGGTTTAATCGAGTGTTTGGCAGCGCAACCGACGGCTATGTGAATTGGTGCAGGCACCTCATTCATAAGGCTGCATTCGCCTTCCTATTGCTTGCTGTAGTGGCCGTCGCCGCCGGATTTTTCGGAAAGAGAGTGCCGCAGAGCTTTCTCCCCGATGAAGACCAGGGATACCTCTACGCTGGCCTGCAATTGCCCGACGCTGCGTCACTGCAACGCTCTTCGCAGGCTTCCAGAGAGGTCGAAAAGGCGATCCTGGAAACACCGGGGGTTGCGAACGTGACCGCAATCATGGGATACAGCCTCCTGAGCGGCGTCAACTCTACCTACAATTCGTTCTACTTCATTTCGCTCAAGCCCTGGGAGGAGCGCAAGACTCCGGAAACCAGCTACGACGGAGTGAAGGCACACCTTCGAAAAGCACTCTCGCAAGTCCCATCTGGAATTGCCTACTCCTTCCCGCCCCCTGCGATTCCAGGTGTCGGCACCTCGGGCGGTGCCACGTTTGTACTTGAGGACCGCTCGGGTAGTGGCATCGACTTTCTCGGAAAGCAGACCCAACTGTTCATGGCTGAGGCCCGCAAACGGCCAGAGCTCACTGGCGTCATGACGACGGCCCTCTTCGGCGTTCCCCAAGTCGGAGTCAACGTGGACAACGCCAAGGCCATGACCCAGCAGATTGATCTCAGCAACCTGTACCAGACGGTGCAGACGTTCATGGGCGGTTCGCTGGTGAACTATTTCAACCGCTTTGGGCTGCAATGGCAGGTGTACGTGCAGGCTGATGGTGACTACCGCACGACGGCCAAGAACCTGGGCAAATTTTACGTGCGGAACGCTGCGGGTGACATGGTTCCGCTGAGTACGCTGACTACGACGTACCCGCGCAGCGGGGCGGAGTTCGTCATGCGCTACAACCTGTTCAACTGTGTCCAGATCAATGCCTCGGCCGCCCCTGGATACAGTTCCGGCCAGGTCATCGCCGCACTCGAAGACGTCTTCCGCAAGACGATGCCTAGCCAGATGGGCTATGACTGGATGGGCATGTCATACCAGGAAGTGAAAGCGGCTCAGGGCGTGTCTCCGTCTACGATTTTTGGGCTGGCGTTTTTTATCGTCTTCCTCATCATGGCGGCACAATACGAAAGCTGGACGCTTCCGTTTAGCGTCCTCTTGGGCGTGCCCATCGCGGTATTTGGGGCATTCGTCGCGCTCTATTTCCGTGCGCTCGAGAACAATGTGTACGCCCAGATTGGGCTGGTCATGCTGATCGGACTCTCGGCGAAAAACGCCATTCTGATCGTCGAATTCGCAAAAATGGAATACGACAAGGGTGCGACCCTGATTGAAGCCGCTCTGACGGGCGCCAAACTGAGATTGCGTCCGATCTTGATGACATCCTTCGCATTCATCCTGGGATGCGTGCCTTTGTGGCGAGCCACGGGCGCTGGTGGAATATCGCGCCAGGTGCTGGGAACGGTCGTAATCGGCGGCATGTTGGCGGCTTCGTTCCTGGCAATTTTCTTCATCCCGGTGAGCTTCGACGTGGTTGAACGATTCGGACATTGGATTGGCGGCGGCAAGAAGGAGACGCCACCAGGAGGAACAAAAGGGCAGACCACGGGCCCGCAAGGAGCTGCACATGACTAGCATCAGGACATCTGCTGCCATCATATTGTTGCTCACGGTATGCGCCTGCAAAGTCGGGCCAAACTATAAGCGGCCTGCAGTTACGGTTCCGGACCAGTACCGCGGCGTTGCTCCCGATGCCTCGACGCAACCTTCCGGGCAGCCATTTGCGGACATGCAATGGGCTGCCGTTTTCCAGGACGAGGTATTGCAAGGCCTCATCAAGGAAGCGCTGACCAACAACTACGATATCCGCATCGCCGCCACTCGCGTGCTCCAAGCCAATGCGAACCTGGGAATCACCCGCGCCAACCAACTGCCCAGTCTCGGCGGTTCAGCGGCAGTGCAGAACGAGCGCAACGCGGCTTACCCAGGGGCTCCGACGTTCGACACTCTGGGTTTGTCGCTCAACTATATCGTCGACTTCTGGGGACAATACCGCCGTGCGACCGAAGCGGCGCGCGCCACCTTGTTGGCAACGCAGTACGGTCAAAGCGTGGTGCAGACATCGCTGATCACATCGGTAGCCACCGACTATTTTTTGCTTCGTCAGTACGACGATCAACTTGCGTTCTCCAAGAAGACGGTGGAAGCTGACAACGAAATCCTGAAGCTGAACCAAGTCAAGTTCAAAGGTGGCGAAAGTGCGATCACCGACGTCTACCAGGCACAGGCACTGGTGCAGCAGGCTGAAGCGCAGGTCATCACCACGCAACAGGCCATCGAGCAGACCGAGAACAATATCAGCATCCTGCTGGGCCGCAATCCCGGACCGATCGCCCGCGGATTGGGCGTGACCCAGCAGCCTCATCCTCCCGAGGTTCCGGCAGGACTGCCTTCGGCAATCCTGCAACGCCGTCCAGACGTGCTTCGCGCTGAACAGAACCTGGTGGCAGCCAACGCCAACGTCGGAGTGGCGAAGGCCGCATTCTTCCCCCAGATTTCCCTCACCGCTGCATTCGGCGCTCAGAGCACCGCCCTGACCAGCTTTCTGCAAGGTCCTGCAACCTTCTGGGCCATTGGCGGACAGGCCGTTCAACCGATCTTCGAGGGAGGCAGAATCAGGAGCGGATACCGTCTGGCTTGGGCGCAACGCGATGAAGCCGATCTCCTTTATAAGCAGACCGTGCAGCAGGCGTTCGGAGAGGTGTCAAATAGTCTTGTCGGCTACAGCCAGTCTCGCCTGTACCGAATGAAGATCCAGGAACAGACGGATTCTTACCGTGAAATGGCCCGGCTGGCCAACGTGCGTTTCCAGGGAGGCGTCACCAGCTTCCTCGAAGTGCAGTATTACGAACAGCAGTACTTCACTTCCGCTCTAGCCCTTTCCCAGGCTTGGTTTGCGGAGTTGCAGAACTACGCCCAGTTGTACCAGGCGCTGGGCGGAGGTTGGAATCCGTAAACGAGTTGCTGGCGATCTTCAACTGAGCGCAATGACGCCTAAGACCGCTGCACCGGGAACATTCAGGACGGTTAGTTTAATGGTCGGATATCCGTGCCGTCATCATTGACGTAGTAGCCTCCATACTGGTTGTCATCGCGAAACAGGATTTTCACCCAGTACCGCACGGCCTCATCGATCACTTGCACGAATTCGAACTCGATGACCTTTCCCACCTCCAGGCGTTCGTTTGCCAGGAAGCCGATACCTCCACGACTCAAGTTGGTGCACACAGCGGGATAGAACACCGGGTTGCCGTCCACGCTCAGAATGCGCATCGGCAAGCGGGTTACGACACGATCTTGCTTTCTGCGGTCCGGCGCTATGGGAAGTTGGGTTCCGCGTAAGCTGGATTCTGCTGGATTGGACATGGCTGTACTGCTCATCGGCAGTCGGCCGAGATTCCTTGATCTTCTCCGCAGGGCCGCCCCCCCTGCCATGAGGCAAGCGAAGAGTCCGCCTGCAGACTTACTTTCTGCTCTTGCTTAGGGTTCCGCTCGCGATACACTGGCGGACTAATTGCCAAAATGCCCGGGAGGTAAACCGATTGCGGAATCGCCAGGCTCTCCGACTCCAGCAACTTGAGTCCATGAAGCGTTGTTATGGGGCTGGTTGTGCCGAACAATGCGAACGCCTGTTGGCCGACTTGAAGGGCGCAAATCCTCCCGATGTCGAGTCCCTCATCCAATTCCACGACACGCTGCTCTTTCTTCGCGCCTTCCCCCAGAGCGCAAAGGTTGTCCAGTTTGCCGACGAGCTACTCACTGCGCTCGCACCTCAGGTGGCCAAGTTCGTTGACTCGCCGTCTGCTGTGGTTGCGTTCGACGATGAATCGGTCTCCGGCATTGTCGGCACGACAGTGACGAACACTTGGACATATGAGTTGGCGCGCTGGCTGGTGGAAAGCCATGCGCGTTCCATTCATGCCGAATGGAACGTCGACGAACAGTTCCGGCACATGGCAACCATCCTTCCGAATTCCATGCCCCTGCTGGAAGATGACTCGTTCGTCGAGGCGGACACTCCGTACCTGAAGTGGATGGAACAAGCGGCGGGAGGCGAAGGAAAAGTACTGGCATGGTTACTGCGAAGTTTCAATGAGATGCCGGTCTCGCGACTCGATCGCACCAGTTTGTACGATGCCCTGAGCGTCAACCTTGACTGGGACTTGAGCGGATCATCCGCCAGCCGTACGCTCGCACGTCGTCCCGTGTCTCAATTTTTCCTCCACGAGTCTCCGCTGCTCCAGCGCAGACAAGTTTCATTGGCCGAGGAGATGGCTTCGGCTCCAATCAAGTTGCGAAAGCTAAGCCGAACCGAAGGTAGAAAGGTCATTTACATGGCGCGGGACGCGCTGGCGGTCCGTTATCGCGAACTGCACGGCTCCACACATGGCGATCCGAACCATGTTTTCGAAGCCAATGTCGGCAGAGGCGTGCAGTTATTCATCTGGGGACTGAATGCCGACTGGCGGCTTCCGTTGCGTGCGTACTATGCCGGATTTACTCTGAAAAACGGCGTGCCAATCAATTACTTCGAAGCCATCGGACTCTTCGAATGGATCGAGGTCGGGTTCAACACGTTCTACGCATTTCGTGAGGGTGAGACGGCGTGGGTCTATTCCAAGGTCTTGCGTCTGCTGCATCAACTGGCGGGCTCGACCTGTATTTCGGTATATCCCTACCAGATCGGCCAGGACAACGAGGAAGCGATCCAGTCGGGCGCGTTCTGGTTCTATCGCAAGCTGGGATTCCGGCCCGGCCGTCCAGATTTACTGGCGATAACCGAACGGGAAGAGAAGAAGATCGCGAGTGACTCGCATCATCGGACATCTGCACGCACTCTACGTAAGCTGGCCGAAGGGCACATGTTCTTCGAATTCGCCGCTAACCCGCCTGGTCGGTGGGAGTCGTTCTCAACGCGAACTCTAGGGCTGGCCGTTCAGTGCAAAATGGCTGACGAGTACGGAGGCGACGCGGTCAAGATGCGTCGTGCCACTACGAAGGCGCTGGCCCGAATCCTCGATGTGAATCTCGCAACTTGGAATTTGCGGGAACAGCGAGCGTTTGGCAACTTTGCATTGGTGCTTGCACTGGTACCCGGCGTGGCGCGATGGACGAGTGAAGACAAGCGTTCGCTCGCCGCCATCATCCGCGCCAAGGCCGGTCTGAATGAAACCGCGTACCTTCAGCAGTTACTGCAACACAGCACTCTTCGCGACGCACTGCTGCGAATTGGGTCAAAGACGACAGAGTCCGAAGCAGCCGCTTTCGAAATCGGGTAGCCAGTCTCCAGAGGGTGCAGGCTACCGAGCCGTGCCAAACCCTCGACCTCAATGCGGCTTCTCCGTGTTCTTCGGAGCGCCCGGCATGGCATTCGCCTCGTCCGATGGCATGTTGTACTCCGGATTTGGGATTCCCATCAGCCATTTGTCGAACCATCCCACGATGTGATCGAGGCGTTCGACACGGTGCCACGGTTGCCCCGACCGCGATAGTTCGTGCGATTCGCCAGGGAAGTGGACCATCACGGTTGGCTTGTGCATGAATTTCAGCGCGCGAAACATCTGCTCGCCGCCGCTGCCCGGCGGCGTTCTCCAATCGACATCGCCCAGGATGAACATCATCGGTGTGTCAACATTCTTGATATAGGTGATGGGCGAGCGCTTGATATAGTCCTGCGGATCGTCGAAAGGCGGCGCCTTGAACCAGTTCGGTTGGAACAGCGTGAAGTCCGCGGTGTACCACCACGAGGTCCAGTCCGCGATATCCCGTTGCGACACCGCCGCATGGAAGCGATGGGTCTGGGTGACGGTCCAATCGGTGAGCAATCCGCCGCCGCTGCCTCCGGTGACGCCCAACTTATTCGCATCTACATAGCCTCGCTTCAGCACTTCATCGACGCCGATCATGAGGTCTTTATAGTCGTCGCCGGGATACTTGTACTGAATGATGTTTCCGAATTCCTGGCCATAACTAGTACTGCCGCGTGGGTTGGGATAGAGGACAACATATCCCTTGGCCGCCATCCACTGAAATTCGTGATCGAAGACCCAGCCATACGCCGAGTGAGGTCCGCCGTGAATATTCAGGATCAACGGGTACTTTTTCGCGGGATCGAAGTCGGGAGGCGTCTGCACCCACGCCTGGATCTTCCTGCCATCGAAGCTGGAGTACCAGATCTCCTCCGGCTCGGTCAGATTCAATTCGGAGAATAGAGCACCGTTGATGTTAGAGATTGGAAGAGCGTCGTGTAGGGAAAGAGTGTAGATCTCGGTGGTCGCCGTATCATTAAAAAAAAAAAAA
>OCZU010002769.1_pt1 | contig 11136 bp, 13 predicted proteins | sample 1539001 | NCBI WGS metagenome assembly OCZU01 (sample SAMEA3539306, study PRJEB22396) | soil metagenome | biome: tundra; feature: field; material: soil | place: USA | collected 2010-05 | depth 0.15 m
TCTGGCTCGTGGACTTGGGCATGACCGCCAAAGTGCGTCCCGCCGTCATCTTCAATACACCTTTTCGCGACGACGAACGCGCGCTGTTTGCCATCGTGCCGCACACGACGGTCTTGCGTGGCGGAAGATTTGAAGTGGTGGTGAATGTTCCGTGACTGGAAAATGGCGCGTTCGATGTGCAAGGCTTGCGACACATTCCCGGTTCAGTGCCGGTGCGACGGCTCGGCGCATGAACGAATCGCAAATGGAAACAATCCTTCGGGCAATCAGAATCTGGCTGGAAATTCCCTGAAATCTTCAAAGGCAACTGCTGCACCGTGCGATGTGCTACCGCTGGAACAATGTCCGCTGCGCGCCGGGAAAACATCCAGCACGGCGCTCATGGGTGATTGCGAAACAATACTTTTCAAGTCGTGAAATTATTTTCGACTGTGATTAGATTTGCCAGTACCTGGCTTAAAGATGGTCAAGCCTGTGAACTGCCTGCGCTGATCAAATTCCAACATCACTGGGAATTCTTTTAAGAACTTGCGCGGCAATTCCGATACGAAATGGCTGTAAGGCGGCATCTCGCCCCGCTTGTGTTTGCGCAATTTCACGCTTACGAAATGCGAATCGAATCGAACTTCAATTCCAGCCTCCTGCAACCGCACCAAACGGTCTGCCGCGATTGTCCAATCATGTTTGCGAAACCAGCGGCCATTGCAGCGATGCGGATTCAACACCTTCACGTTTAATTTCGCCCCGTGAAAATCAATCGTGTCATTTACAACCGTCGCCGCTTTGCGATTCGGAAACGTGCGTTTGGAAGTTGGCGTTGCGTGCCGGCCAAAGATTTTCTTTCCGCCGGGCGACAACATGAGCCATTGCTCCTTTGCGCCGCGAATCAGGCCGCAAACGTTGCAGGCAAATTTCTCATCGCGCAATTTGCGCCAACCATTTTTGTGTTTGCACTGCAACGCCAGAAATTCCCAAGCCAGTCCGAGTTGCTGATAAATTTCCGTGAGCCGCCGCGCTTCCGCTGAATCACGCTTCAACGCCGGATGCCGCGACACGAAATCCATGCTGCGGAAAAGCCGTCTCAAGTCATGCTTGAGACGCAATTGCTCGGATTTGCCGTTCATGTTGAAATCGTATCAAACACGCCGAGGCGGAGAAATCGGAAAAATGGAGGACAGCACTTCCAGCCTGTCTGGGTGACGAGGAAGAAAAATAACTTCCCGCGTTTCCCGGTCGGGCGGAACGCGCTGACCTACATTGCGCCCATCATGTGCTGGCTCATTGAGTAGATCGCTTCTTCCAGCACGGGCAGCGATGACGAGGGCTGAAGTTCGATTTGCAATTCATCGCAAAGCGGTTGCAGCGCCGGCTGGAGACGCGGGCCGCTGATGAAAATTTTCTCCGGCAAATGCCCGGCCTTCAAAAGGCTTTCCACCAGTCCGCGCCCCGCCGCGTCTCCGGGCGTGCATCCGCCGCTTTGCATGCTCATGCCGATCACCAGTCCGCGCCGTTTTTCCACCAGCAGGCCAAATCGCCCAAAACAGGGGCGTCCGCTTTCGATGAACGAACCGCCGGGAATCAACAGGCAATCGAATTCGCAGGCCAAACCCGGTTGGCGCTTGAGCGCGCGAAGTTGTCCGAGATGGTCGGTGGAAATTTGGAATGGCTCACAACCCGCCGCCGGCGGCGACAGGAGCGGTCGCCAATCCAAATCGTCCGGCGTGAGCGGGCGATTTGGCAGAGTGGCCGGAAGAAAGGGAATGTCCATCTGTCCGCGACCGTCGAACAATGCGGGATTTTCCTCGAATAGTTTGCAGAAGGCAGTCAGGCGCGGAAGGTCGGCCAGGAATTGTTCGGCTTCGGACTGGCTAATGTGCCACGGATGCCAGCCGGGTTCGGCGGAGCGGAATTGCGGCCAGACGCTGCCTTTGCCGGCAGGTTGAAATGCGGCGGTTTTGAGTGCGGCGAGATCTTCCTTCCAGAGTTCACGTTTTGGAACAAATTCGAGCTTGAGGACATCCATGCCGTCGGCGATGTTGAAATTTTCCAAATCGGCGGAGGCAATGTCCAGCATTCCAAAAATCCAGCGCAAGCCGTCGGGACGACGATAAAACACGGCGGCAAACACTTCTCCGGCGTTGCCGAGCACGGTGCCGATGCGCGTCTCGCCGGTGATGGGATCAATGAGTCCCACGACATCGCTATCATACATATATTTCCACGGTTTGGCGGCGGCAAAGGCGGAGGCGTCGTCGAGCAATGCGCGCCAGGTTTCAGGCGCGACCGGCGGTGGCGGGGCAAGTTTGGGCATGGAATTAGATGAAAATGACTTGGGTTGATGTCGTGATGCGCATCGGTTGGAAATTTATTTCAACGCCCGCTCCTTGTCGAATTATTCTGTCGTTGACTCAACCAATTGTCGCGGCAAACCTCTTGCGCCGTGCATTAACCGCCACGCCTGCAAAGTGTTTTCCGTCACGCGATAGAAAATGAGAATTTTGTTAAATGGACGTTCGACTTGAAATGAAAACAAACACCCAGCAACAGATGACGAAATTTTCGGCGGCGACCCAAGTCCGGCTGACGGGCAAATTTGTAAAGTGCTTGTTCAGCCGCGTTGAAAAATCGCCACGCCAGTTCTTCGCGCACCTCGTCAAAATACCAGCCAAATTGACTGGTGACATCGGCGTGATACGATGGCGTCTTTTCGATGGCCAGATTCATCCACGCCTTTCCTGGATGACTTTTTCGCACGCGGCGCGCATCACTTCCGACGAATAAGGCGTGAACGGCCCCTTGGCCGCCTTCAACAATTCCGCCTCTAGTTCCGGGCTGTCCTCTTCCAGATCCAAAACGTGCGGTGCGAGCGTCACCTCATTGTTGCCGTCCGTCAGCACAATGGTTTCGTCACGGCACGCCTGGGCGATGAGTTCGCCGAGCTGTCCTTGAGCTTCCAGAATGGAAATCGCTTTCACGTCGGCACTCTAATCTTTGGAACAAAATCCTGCAAGCGGCTTGATGTTGCGAAAAACGCCCGCTGCGCGCCGCGAAAATGTTCCAACACGGCGCTCATCGGTGATTGCGGGGCAATGTTCATCAGTAAACTTCCTCATGCGTGCCAATGTTGATGAGTAATAAAATTTCCGCGCCGGTTTTGGGATGCTTTTGCCGGGCAAAAACAATGCGGCAATCGTAAGCAACCGAGCAGATGTGCAACCCGGCAAGCCGGCCGCTCAAATGATGGGTCTTCAATCGCGGGTCGTTGAGGTTTTCCGCCATGCGCCGCAAGGCCGTCTCGATTTGCGGTTGCAACGCGGGATTTTTTCTGACCAAACGGCGAAACGCCCATTCAAATTTCGGCGAGAGGACGAGTTCGCGCATGGCTCACTTGGCCGCGCGCAAACGGGCAATGACATTTTCAATGGACCGGCCCTTGAGCTTGCCAGCACGAAAAGCCTTGGCCGTTTTATTTGCTTCCGCCGCCGTTTCCTGCCGCCACGCCTCAATGCGACGCTGGCGCAAAAGGCCTTCGAGCATTTCCTGCTCATCGGCAGGCAACGCCTCGGCCTCGGTCAAAACGCGATCTAAAGTCAAACTCACACTGTCACTCTAATCTTTGGAACAAATTTCTGCAAACGGCTTGATATGGCAAAACAACGCCCGTTGCGCGCCGGGAAAATTTTCCAGCACGGCGCTCATCGGTGATTGAAAAGAAATCATAGAACGTTCCCATCTCTCGCGTTAGTCGCATATGCTAAAAGCTTGTCGTCCAATTTTGCATCCTTCAAAAATTCATCGATAATTTTGCGAACTTTTTCGAAACAAGCAAATTTCAATTCGCTTAATCCGTGCAAAGCACTTTCTCGGCAAGCCCGGTGCTTGATCGTAAGAATTTTCTGAAGAACATCCAAAATTGTGTTCTGTATCTCTTGAATTTCCGACGCGCCCTTCATGAATGTAAGTGGAGAAATATCCCAAAACATATAGCAGCTTGAATTGAGAGGAGAACCTTTTTCAGACAAATGGCCGAGGGATTCAGTGCAACGCTTGGCAAAGCAGTCCGAATACAAATAAAAAATATTTCCAATAGCCACGACCCGTTTCGCCAGCGGCACTTCTGATGATTTTAGCGCGAACATGAAATTTGAACCGGATGAACTGGCTAGATACCAAATACCTTGATCAACCTGTTCGTCCGTGTATTCCTTTAAATCTTTGCCGGCATGAAGAAATGTCTGGCCAAGCAATTCAGGTATTTCCTCGTCCGAAGCTTCAAATGCAGGAGCGTCCTCACCAAAATACCATTGCGGTTCTTTGACTTCATGGTCGAAAATATGTCTCAACCAATCTTCATATCGAGGATTCATTGCCCGAAAAACTTCTGAATCTCCTTCACCACGTCCACAAAGACGTCGACTTCAGCCTTGGTGTTGTAAAAATAAAAACTCGCGCGGGCGGTGGATTCCACGCCGAGCTTGTGCATGAGCGGTTGCGTGCAATGATGCCCGCCGCGCAACGCCACGCCCGCCTGATCCGCCAACGTCACCACGTCGTGCGCGTGAACGTCCTTGAGCAAAAAACTCACGACGCCGGCGCGCAGAGACGCATTTGCGGAATTTAATTTTGGGCCAAACAATCGGATATCTTTCAAGCCGGCCAGCTTTTCGTAGGTATAGTTGGCCAGTTCCTGGTCATGCCGCCAGATATTTTCGCGGCCGATGCCGTTGAGATAATCCATCGCGGCGTGCAAACCGATCGGTCCGGAGATGTCCGGCGTGCCGGCCTCGAATCGGTGCGGTGCGTGTTTGAATTCCGTCTTGTCGTAGCCGACGCTCAAAATCATTTCACCGCCGCCCTGATACGGCGGCATGGCGTCGAGAATTTCCTGCCGCCCCCACAACACCCCGATGCCAGTCGGCCCGCAAATCTTGTGGCCGGAGAACGCAAAAAAATCGCAGCCGATGGCCTGCACGTCCACGGGCAGATGCCCGGCGCTTTGCGCGCCATCCACGAGCGTGACGATGCCGAGCTTGTGCGCGCTGGCGCAAAGTTCGGCGACGGGATTCAACGTGCCGAGCGAATTGGAAATGTGAACCATCGAAAAAAGTTTGACCTGCTTCGTCAGCAACGAATCAAGCTTGGACAAGTCGAGCAAGCCTTCGTCGCCGGTGACGGGAAGATAAGAAATCTTCGCGCCAGTTTTTTGCGCGAGCATCTGCCAGGGCACGAGGTTGCTGTGATGCTCCATTTCCGTGAGCAAAATCACGTCGCCTGGCTTGAGATTTTTTGTTCCCCACGAACTCGCGACGAGATTGATGCCTTCGGTCGTGCCGCGCACGAAGACGATTTCGTCGGCGCTTTTGGCGTTGATGAATTTCGCGGCGCGCGCGCGCGCGGCTTCAAATGCGTTCGTCGAGCGATTGCTTAATTCGTGAATACCGCGATGGACATTGGCGTTGTCGTGTTCGTAGTAATGCACCAACGCATCAATCACCGCGCGCGGTTTCTGCGACGTGGCGGCATTGTCGAAATAAATCAGCGGCTTGCCATGGACTTTCTGATCGAGAATCGGAAAGTCGGCGCGAAGTTTTGCCCAGTCAGGCGCTTGATTTGCCATGCGATAAATTGATTCGTCCGCGTCGTCGTGCTCGTCCTCGTAATCGAAACGCGAGGACGAGGACGATTCCATCCGTGTTAACCCGCGTCCATTCGTGGTTGAAAATTAGAGCAATCCCAGTTGCAGCTTCGCCGCCTCAGTCATCATGCCCTGGTTCCACGGCGGATCCCAGACGAGTTCGACGTTCGCCTCGTCAATCGGTTCGAGCGAGATGAGCTTGTTCTGCACGTCTTGGGCGAGCACCGGCCCCATGCCGCAACCGGGCGCCGTCAACGTCATCTTCACTTCGGCCTTGTAGTTGTCCGGGCCGATGGGCGTGAGGTGGCAATCGTAAATCAAGCCGAGGTCCACGATATTGACGGGAATTTCCGGGTCGTAGCAGGTCTTGAGCGATTCCCAGACTTTTTTTTCCAGTTCCTCCTGCGAGAGCGGACCACCCGGCGTGGCGGTGGCGGCGGGCGCAGCCGTCACTTCGAGGCCTAGTGCGTCGGCGTCCTTGGATTCGATGCGGAACATGTTGCCGTTGACGATGACGGTGTAAGTGCCGCCGAGTGATTGCGTGATGTGCGCCTGTTCGCCCTTCTGGAGCGTGATCTTGGTACCGATGGGTACGATGGAGGCTTCAACGTCGCGTCCCAGGATTTTCATTTCAGAACTCATAAAATGCGATTTAATTAATTTACTTCAGCCATTATCGCCGTTGTTGCAGTCGAAATCAATGGCGCGTTTCTGACCGCAACCGCGCCTTGACACGAGGCGGTTCGCTGCTAACCTCTCCCGCTCCGTAAAACCGGAGTTTTGCGCCCAGGCGCACCAAATTGAATTTATGAAACGCCAGTATCAACCGTCGAAAATCCGCCGCAAACGCCAGCACGGGTTTCTCAACCGTAACTCGAGCAAGAGCGGCAAGGCCACGCTGGCCAACCGCCGCCGCAATGGCCGCAAACGCCTGACGCCGGTTTGATTTCGCGTGCCTGCGCCCGACGAAACGCCGAAACGCCTGGGCCGCTCCGCACGCATCGGGCCGAGCGGCGACTTCGCGCGCATCCGGCAGCAGGGGCAGCGGATCGTGTTCGGTTGTCTCATCGCCAACTGGCAGCGATTGCCGGAAGGTGCGAAGCCCAGGCTGGGAGTCGTCACCAGCAAAAAAATTGGCGGTGCCGTGGAACGCAACCGCGCCCGGCGCTTGCTGCGGGAAAGTTTCCGGCAGCATCAATATGAACTCGCCCAGCCCGTTGAAATCATCCTGGTCGCGCGGAATTCAATCGCCGGCCGGACATTTGCGGAAGTGGAGAAGGATTATTTGACAACCTTGCGGCGTGCCGGTTTGCTGAAACAAGCTTGAATCCAGCCCAACATATTCTGGTTTTCGCCATCCGGGTCTATCGCTGGACGATTTCGCCCGCGCAGCTTTTTCTTTTCGGCCCGACCGGCGGCTGCCGTTTCACGCCGACCTGTTCGAACTATGCGATGGTGGCAATCCAATCGCGCGGGATATTGACCGGAAGCGTGCTGGCGGCGAAACGCATCTGCCGCTGTCATCCGTGGGGCGGCTGCGGTCACGACCCGGTTCCTGAATTCAGAATTCAGAATTCAGAATTCAGAATTTCCTCAAAACCCACCCCCTAATTTTCATGGATCGCACCGGCATCATCGTTGTCAGCATTTGCGCCATTTTGTTTGGCGTGTGGTTTATTGAAATGCAGAAGTATCAGTCGCATCTGCCGCCGCCGCAACGGGCGACGAACCCAGTCGCCGTCGCGCAAACTCCTGCGACGAACCCGTCCGCCCCGACTTCCACGCCGGTGGCGACGCCGTGGTTCGGCCTCGCCACGAATGCGCCGGAAAAATTGATCACCGTCACCAATGCCGATGCGCTTTACACCTTCACTTCGCGCGGCGGCGGGTTGCAGTCGGTCGAACTTTCCAAGTATCCCGACACCATTCCGCTGCGCTGGAAAAAGGAGATGGCGACCAATGGTTTCGCCACGCTGAACACCGGTGCGCCGGCCCCGGTGCTGGCGATTGTGGGCGACGCCAGCCTGGTCGGCGACGGCAATTTTTCCTTGATGAAAATCAGCGACGGTGTGCGCGCTGAAAAAATGTTGCCGGATGGATTGCGGCTCGTGAAAGAATTTCACGTCAGCTCAAATTATCTCGTCTACGCGAGCGTGAGCCTGACCAACGGTTCCGGCCTGCCGCTCGCGCTGCCCGCGCAGCAGTGGATCATCGGCACGGCCACGCCGATGGGACTGGATGACAGCACCTATTCGGTTTATGGGGGCGCGCTGTGGAGCGACGGCACCAACTCGCCGCAGGATTGCGTGGTGTCGTATTTCAGCCCCAGCATGACCACTTTTTTCGTGTTTCCACGGACGCCCAAGACGATTTACCAGGGAGGTGCGGGCAACGTCGCCTGGGCGGCGGTGCATAACCAGTTCTTCACCTTGCTGGCGATGCCCGAACAGCCGGCGCAACAGATGGTCGCCCTGGCGGTGAGGCTGCCATTGCTGGCAACAAACCAAACGACGGTGCCGGAGGGGGTCCAGGCGGCGCTGGTTTATCCGGCGCAGACCATTGCGGCCAATTCATCCCTGGAGCGGCAGATCACTTTTTACGCCGGGCCAAAGGAATACCGGACGCTCGCGCTCATCGGCGAACAGTTCAAAAACAATGCAGACTTGGTGATGCAGTTCGGCTTCTTCGGATTTTTCGCCAAAGGCCTGCTGCTGGCAATGAACTGGTTGCACGACATGACGAAGATTGGTTACGGCTGGGTCATTGTGATGATCACGGTAATCATCAAGCTGTTGTTCTGGCCGCTGACGGCAGCGAGCACGCGCTCGATGAAACGAATGCAGGCGCTCGCCCCGGAACTGAAGGTGCTCAAGGAAAAATACAAGGACGACCAGCAAAAATTTGTGCAGAAGCAGATGGAGCTTTGGAAGAAGAACAAGGTCAGCCCGATGAGCGGCTGTCTGCCGATGGTCATTCAAACACCAATATTCATCGGTTTTTACACGATGATCCGCAGCGCCATTGAATTGCGCGGCGCGCATTTTCTATGGGTCGCGGATTTGTCGAAACCGGACACGCTGTTCATGATTCCGGGGCTGGATTTTCCCTTCAACCTGCTGCCACTGCTGATGGGCGCGTCCATGTTGTGGCAGTCGCATCTTACGCCGCCGGCGCCGGGCATGGATCCCGCGCAGGCGAAGATCATGCGTTACATGCCGTTGATGTTCCTGGTGTTCCTCTACAATTTTTCGGCGGGGCTGGCACTTTATTGGACCGTGAGCAACCTGCTGACCATCGTGCAGACCAAGCTCACCAAATCGCGCCCGCTGGCGGCGGCGGCGGTTGTGGTTTCGCCCTTGACGCCGCTGTCAAAAAAGAAAAAATAACCCCATGCCCGCGCAACCCAAAGAAACCTTGGAAAAAATCCTCGCGCTGCTGGATTTTCCGGCGACGGTCCAGGAACACAAATTGGACGACGGCCTGCTGCTCGACGTGAAAATGGACGAGACCGGCCGGCTCATCGGCCGGCAGGGACAGACGCTCGCCGATTTGCAATACATCACCAACCGCCTCCTTTTCCAGCAGGACGCCACTTCGCCAAAGGTCATGGTGGACATGGGCGGCTACCGTTTGCAGGCGCGCGAGGCGCTGGTGAAAAAAGCGCAGGCCGCCGCCGACAAAGTCCGGCGCTGGGGTGACGCGGTGGAACTTGAGCCGCTGGGATCTTTCGACCGCCGCATCATCCACCACGCCTTCAAGGACGATCCCGACGTGGAAACGCACAGCGTCGAGGTGGACGGCACGGACAAGAAAGTGCTGTTGCTGCGTCCGCGTCGCTGAGCCCGGCCCGGCCGGTCACTCAACAATCTTCAAATTATATTGCGGCGAGACGTCGCTGCCGGACTTGGGTTCCGAGCCGAAGGTGTTGAAGAGATATTCAAACTTGAAGCGGTAGATCACGTTGCTGGCCGTCGGCGGCACCGGCACAAAACCTTCCCACCGGTTTTGGACGATGGGCACGGGACGCAGCGGATACAGCTCGCCATTGACCAGCACGAACGGCTTGAGGCTGTCCCAGCGCAGCGACTGCTGGCTCGAATTGAAGATGACTTCGACGGGGTAAAGATTGTTGGTATTGCGCGGCTGCTGGAGCGGCGTCACGCGGGTGAACGAGGAGGTGGCGCAGCCAGCGAGCAGCAGCACGGGCAAAAGCGTCAGAAATTTTTTCCAAATCATGCAGATAAGTTCGCAAAGCAGGGACAGTTTGTAAAGTTTCGATTTCGGCGCGGACCAACCCACCTGAATCAATATTGACGCCTCATCCCAGAATGGAGCCAGTTGTCGGATTTGCTCAACCTTTCAACTCAAGAGCTCCTCGAAATCAGCAGCCTATAGCATCGCTGATGTCTTGACTCTAAGTCGATTATGAATTATGTCAAGGATAACTCCCGCAGATTTTATTTAACTCAATTTTACCCTCACCAAGAGGCGTTTGCTGGCACTTCTGCTGGCACTTTTTAAACCGGAGGCGAGACATCTGAGCTGGTCTGTAAAGTGTTTTTTGAATAGTTATGCACCATGAGGCGTGGACTGGAAAGCGATGATGCGTGCGTAGAGTTCGTTATTATCGCGTTTGAGACTTTCGACGTATTTGGTATCGTCGTAGGGCGTGCGGTCCTGCCAGCAGCGCCACAGGATGCGCTGCCATTTGAAGGCCAAGGCGCGGAAGGCGGCCTGGCGGTCTTTGCCGCGTTGGAGTTGCCTCTGGTAATAGCAGTGGGCCCAGACACAAAAGGAGAGGGACGTGCGCGCCACTTCGTGGAAGGTTTGGCGGAGGAACTTGGGACAGGCCCAACGCATGTGAATCCACACGCTGCGACCGCTGGCCTGTTTGACCGGCGCAATGCCACTGTAGGCAGCCATGGCCGCGCCGGATTCGAAGCGTTCTCGTTGCGTGCCCCACGCTGCGGCCAGGCGCGGCGCCAGAGCTGCGCCGGCACCGGGAAAGCTATCCCAGATTTTATAATCGGCATGCGCGGCAAAGAGCGCGGCGATCTGCTGGTCATACTCTGCCAGGATGGCGGGCAGCGCGGCCAACGCGTGGGCCACACTTTTAACCAGCAGGGACTGGGCGGCGACCACGGCCGCGTCGGTGGTCAACGGTTAGGCTTGCGCGAGCAATTGCAGTCGTTGCTGAATCAATTTCTCCGCCCGACAGTGCTGGCCATAATAGAATTTGCGCAAACATTGCGCGCCGGCTTTTTGGACGGCCGCCAGGGTCGGCCACTTTTGCAAAAAGGCGCAGGCCATCGGCGCGGTGAGCGATTCACCCACCAGTTGAAGCGCCTGGGAGAAATAACTTTTGAGTGCGTTTTCCAAGCGGTTGCTCAAGCGCACCCGGTCGGCGACAAACCGGCGGCGGGCTTCCACCAGCAATTGGAGTTGGCGCGTGACCGGTTCATCCGGTTGCCAGGCCTTGAGGCGGTCGCGATGCTGGCACA
>OCZU010002770.1_pt1 | contig 11130 bp, 10 predicted proteins | sample 1539001 | NCBI WGS metagenome assembly OCZU01 (sample SAMEA3539306, study PRJEB22396) | soil metagenome | biome: tundra; feature: field; material: soil | place: USA | collected 2010-05 | depth 0.15 m
GCTGTGATGAGCCGCCTGGGTCGGTGTTAACCGCAGTGAGCGACGATCAGGGCCGTGACAGTCACCCGCCCCGCCTGCCGGCCCCTGCAGACCACCGAGTGGGCAGTCTTGCTGGACGCGATGATCTCCACGCTCACCAGTCCGCAGGCCGTGCGGCGATCGCCGACCTCGCCGACGTCGACCCGATCGTGGTCCCGCCGCCCCAGATCGTGCACGCGGTCAGCAACGGGGAGATCGCCCGGCTCCTGCCGCCGAATCTGTGGGAGATTCCCGGCGCCACCGGATCGCATGGCGCGCACCTGCGGGCCGACCCGGCCCTGAGCCTGGCCGACCCCGAAGACCGAGCCCGGCAGGTGATCCGTTGGCTCTGCCAGATCGCCGCCGACGCCGGCTTGAGCGGGATGGAACGGCTCACCCGGACCGAGCTGCCCGCCCCCGAGCTCGCTGCCCTCCCGTCCTCGTCGCCAGCCATCGCCCACTGACACCACCCGCCAGCTAATGTCAGCACCCACCCCAGACCGGAGGACCGGAACACATGGCAGCTGACCAGGCGCCGTCGTTCTCATCGCGGTTCAACTCGCGGTTCAGCTTCGGCAAGGACGGCAACCTGGCAGGCCGGTTCGGCCTTAGCCTCGATCTGTCTTAAGCCCCTGGGATGTCTAACCCCGGCTCAAGCCGACACCTGTCCACCCGAGCCGGTCAACCTTGCCGAGCACCAGATCCACCGGAAACAGATCCTCGGCGGACTCACCCATGAGTACTACGTCGCTGCCTAACTGCCCGCAGGATACCCGAATCGCATTTCCGAGCCCCACAGGATCAGCTGCGGCATCACTGAGCACCTGAGCGTGCTGCACTCTGGCGGGTGCCCGGTCCCCAGCCCCGGCGTGAGCGCGGACAGGAGATTCTGGCTTATCGGCTGCAGTTCCGGGCGACGGCGGCGCGGCGGCTCTGACCGCTCGCCTGCCAGGAGGTATCACGCTGCGTAGCGACATCGGCAGAGTGCGCTGGGCAGGTTATTCAATCGAAAGGTCTAGATCAGCTAACTCAAAGGCGGCCCACATGGCGGGAGATTGGCGCGGTCCCAGCGACTAGGTCCCGACTGACGAGCAACGGTGGAGCAACCATGGCCCCGAAACGGCCTTCACGAGGCCAACCGGAATGAGTAAAACCCCAGGTCAGAACGGGTGCGCCGCCAGGGACTCGAACCCCGAACCCGCAGATTAAGAGTCTGCTGCTCTAACCAGTTGAGCTAGCGGCGCGCGTGCCGGGCCATGCTATGACGTGCCGGGCTGTACGGCAAACCGGGAGACGGGCTGCCGCGCGGTGCCGCCCGCTACCGGCCCATACCGGGACATCCGAGCAAACATGGAGCAAACATGGCCACGGCCGATTCTGGGACCGGTGCACCGCGACCGGGTTGTCCGGGCTGGATCGGCGGCCCAGGTTCCGCAGAAGCGGCGGGTACGTTCCGTAGTCGTCGCTGGTGGCAGTGGGCTGAGCAGGCCAGTTCCCGGACTTGAGGTCAGCACGAAGCTCATGGTGGATCGCAAGAGTCTGGTGCTCGAACGTCTGGTGAGGTGAGCCTGGAGATCCGCCGCACTGCGTCGACCTCCCGTAGACCTGCGGTGTACCTCCTACGGACCTACGCACGCGATGCCGCCCGGCTCGGTAGCCTAATTCACGACTACGCCTAGGTCGCATCAGGTGACACAGTATTCGGCACCCACAGGATCCGGGGCAGCGACCCAGGCTGAGCCCGCTGATCCGCAGGAAGAGCGATGCTGCGCGGGTGAACACGGCGGCGAAATGGTCAGCAACGCTCGCCGACGGCGATGGGCATCTGGTTACTTCGGCCGCAAGGAGCCTGCTCAAACTGCGCTGTCCCAGGGATCCGCGAAGGAGGCAATCGCGATACTGTACGACAGGATCGATCAAGGCGATTCTCAGGCAGCAGAAACGCTCGTAAAAACGCTCACCATGCTGGGCCGTGAGCACGAGGCTGACCAGCTATCCCGGTACGGTCTCAATGCCGACGGGTCAATTGCCTCTGGCTACGACGTAGCTCAGCTTGATCACAGACGGTCCAAGCAATCGGGTTTAACAGGCGAGGTAGTAGTCCGGGCCCGCGCGGCAGATGCTCGGATCGGGATGGCAGCCGGCGACTACCGGGCTGGTGAACAGATCTCCGCTCCATCCACCACCACCGTTCACGCAGATCTCCTCCGAAGATCGAGGAACCGGCTCGACACGACAACCTACCAACCACTCCCTCGGTTGTTGAAGCGCGCTTCGACGATTTCGGCCCGTCTAGCGGCTACCGATGTGTCCCGGCGACGTGGCTGGTCCTTTTCTTTCATTTCGGTTTCATTGGCCTACGGACTGTGAAAGCGCTGATCTGGGCCTATTTACTACCACGTGATAGTACAGCAGCCTGGGCGTTGACAGGCTGCGAATTCCGGGCGTACCTGTAGGTCGAATCGCTTCGACAAGGAGGTGCAATGCGGATACTGCGAGCGCTGCCAATCGGCGTGGCGGTCATCGTGCCGGCCATCATGGTGACCGCGGTTCCGGCGGCGGCGCAGACCGCGTCGGTAACGGTCAACGCCACGGCCGGCCTGGGTACCGTCCCCGCCCACGCGATCGGCCTGAATACCGCCGTCTACGACGGCAACATGAACAACTCCGCGATCCCGCCGCTGCTCAAAGCGGCCGGCATCGACGCGCTCAGGTACCCCGGCGGCTCGTACTCCGACATCTACAACTGGCAGAACCAGACTGCCGCGGCAGGCGGTTACGTCGCGCCGAACACCAGCTTCAGCAACTTCATGAGCACCGTGAATGCGGCGGGCGCGGCGCCGATCATCACGGTGAACTACGGCACTGGCACGCCCAGCCTCGCGGCCGCCTGGGTCCAGGCCGCGGCCGGCGACAACGTCCAGTACTGGGAGATCGGCAACGAGACCGCCGGCAACGGCACCTACGGCGCCGATTGGGAGGCGGACGCGCACTGCAAGACGTCGCTGAACGGGTCTCCAGTGACGATCGGCAGCGAACCGTCGCAGACCTACAACTGCGGCCCGGTGGAGTACGCGGCCAACTTCCTGCAATTCCAGTCGGCAATGCACGCGGTGGACTCCAACGCCAAGGTGTGCGCGACGCTGACCGTGCCGGGCTTCTGGCCGGACAACGTGACGAACTCCGAATATCCGCAGTCGTGGAACCAGACCGTGCTGTCCGCACTGAAGGGCAACACCCAGTGCGTGATCGTGCACTACTACCCGGGCGGCTCGAACACCGCGGGCATGCTCACCGACCCGTCCGACATCTCCGGCATCGTGTCCAACTTGCACTCGGAGATCAGCAGCTACGCCGGGATCAGCAACCCGTCCAGCGTCCCGGTCATCGTCACCGAGACGAGCTCCAGCATCGACCAGGACACCCAGCCTGCCGCGCTTTTCGCGGCGGACATGTACATGACCTGGCTGGAGAACGGCGCGGCCAACGTCGACTGGTGGAACGAGCACAATGGCGAGGGAACGGTCAGCACCGTGAACGGCGCCACCGACTACGGTGACGGCGGCATCTTCTCCAGCGGGTCCACCGGCAGCACCCCGGAACCTCCCCTGAACACCCCGTTCGCGCCGTACTACGGTATCGAGATGCTGTCCAAGCTGGCCGCGCCAGGCGACACCATGGTCACCTCGTCGTCGTCCCAGCCGCTGCTCAAGGCGCACGCGGTCCGCGACGCCAGCGGCAACCTCAACGTGCTGATCGACAACGAAGACCCGTCCAACTCCTACACGATCGGCCTCACGACCAACGGGTTCACCTCGTCCGGCACGCCCACCGTGTACACGCTGGCCAACAACGCCACCTCGATCACCAGCGCGCCAGGCTCGGCCAGCTCGGTCACCGTCGCGCCCTACTCGCTGACCGTCGTGCACATCCCCGGTAGCGGCGGCACGGGCGTCACCGCCCCCGGCGCCCCTGGCCAGCCGACCGCGTCCGGCCTGGCGTCGAGCACCTCCAGCAATACGTCGGGAACCGCGACGATCAGCTGGCCCGCCGCCACGGCCGCCACCAACCCGATCGCGAAGTACAACGTCTATGACAGCAGCGGCACACTGGTCACCTCCACGACGGGCACCGGCGTGACCCTCACCGGCCTGTCCATCGGCACCACGTACACCTATGACGTGGTGGCGGTCGACAGCCAGGGCAACAGCTCGCTGCCTTCGCCGCCCGTCACGTTTACCGTGCCGCCGCCGTCCACCGCAAGCTGCGCCGTGCACTACGCGGTGACCGGCAGCTGGCCGGGCGGCTTCCAAGCCAGCGCCATGATCACGAACTCCGCGGCCACGGCGGTGAACGGCTGGAAGCTGACCTGGACGTGGCCGGACTCAGGGGAGGTCATCACCCAGCTGTGGAACGGCTCGTCCACCCAGTCCGGCACTGCGGTCACGGTCACCAACGCCAGCTACAACGCCGCGATCGGCGCCAGTGGCGGTACGGTGTCGTTCGGCTTCCTCGGCAACGACAGCGGGCAAACGACCGCCCCTGCCGCCTTTTACCTGAACGGGAGCATCTGCAGTAACAACTAAGCCGTCAGTATCCGCAGCCGATTTGGCATGCATCATGTCCCGCGTTTCCGCGGAAACATTAAGAGACACGCGTCAGACCACTAGCTGCGCAATCCGGTAGATATCACGCTGTGTAATGCCATCGGGAGTCCGCTCCGGAGCGGACTCCCGAGCGGACACGGCGGCTGGGACGGCGCACCAGCGATCCAAAGGATCGCTAGGCCGGGCGGAATCGGCGGGTGCGAGGCCGACTAGGACGGCCAGTGGGACTAGGTCCGGACCGACGAGTAAACGTGGAGCAAACATGGGCCGGAAACGGCCTTCACGAGGGGACCCAGGGCGGATAAAGCCCCAGGTCAGGACAGGTTCGCCGCCAGGGACTCGAACCCCGAACCCGCGGATTAAGAGTCGGCTGTTTTGCGTCCGCCTACTACCGGATAATGTCTGGCGGTGCCGTTATATCCGCGACTCCACCTATTTCGCTGCCGCCTGATACCGGGCACTGTCAAATGGTACCGGGACGTCCGAGCAAACATGGGCCAGGGCTTTCCGGCCCAACCTCATCGCAACAAGGGTCTTTCGGAGCTGGACCGATGCATAAAGTTCGACGGAGCCGCAGATGCGATCCCTAATGGACGCTGCGTGCGCGGACCGGAGATCGGAGCGGTGCGCGGCTCTGAGTACGGACACCGGCTCCCTGCCCATCTTTGCCTGACTGACGTAGCTTGCCCGCCGTCGTAACGGCTGCCAGGCCGGTCAGGCTACCTTCCAGCTCCGGTCGCCGAGCCGGGCGACCACGTCAATGCTTCCGCCGAGCGCGACGACGTAGGCGCGCACAACGTCGATGCCGGAGATCTCACCGTGCTCGATCTTGGAGATGCGGGCCTGGGACACGCCGAGAGCATCGGCCAGCTCCGCCTGGGTCACCGCGGCCGTGCTGCGCATCTCGGCCAGCTGGTGTCCGCGCACGTATGCTTCCCGGCGCTCGCGGGCCGCGGCCTTGCCCGCAGCCTGCTCTTCGCTGGTCCGAGGATCAGCCGCGCGGCCCTTGGCCTTGACGTCACTCCACGTGGAGTAGCTGCTGCTCATCGCTTCTTCAATTCCTCCGCTTCCAATTCGATCAGGTGCTGGGTGAACCGTTCGTCCGCCAGCGGGATGGCCTCGCGGTACCAGCCATCCCAGTTTCCTGCCTTGTCGCCGGCGACAAGGCAGATCGCCTCGCGCCTGGGGTCGAACGCGAACAGCAGCCGTATCTCGGTCGTACCGGACGACGGCGGCCGCAGCTCCTTCATGTTGTGGTAGCGGCTGCCCTAGACCCGGTCAGCCAGTGGCCGCCGCAGGGCAGGGCCTTCTGCGGCGAGCTGGTCGATAGCATCCTCGATGAGGTCGGCGGTCTCGGGATCACTCTTGCAGAGCATGACAGCGACAAGGCGTGGCTACTGCTGGCAGACATGTCTCCCAGCGTCCATAGCGCCAAGTCGATGAGGCCAATGCGGTAGCTGGGCCCAGCTTGTGGATCTCCGAATGATAGGCGTCCCCGTGACAATTATCGGCGGGCGTCTGCCACGGCAGCTACGCTTGCGGCCGTGGCGGAGATGAGCCGGGCGGGTCTGGATGAGCTGGTGCAAGAAGCCATCGTGGACGCCTATGGCGAGGACGAGCAGCTGACCGGCTTCTACACCATGATCGAGGAAAACCTGGCCCTCCCGTTCACGACAAGAGTCCTGGATATCCAGGTGAGGGTGGAGGGCATCGAGCTCACGGATCAGGGGATCGCGGCCATCTGCGCTCAAGGGACGCACCGGCAGTCGATCGAGATCCTCAAGCTCCCGCTGCCGGTCCCTCCTCCGCCGGGCTGGGAATGGATCGCCGCCTACCGGCTCTGGGCGGGCGGGGGATGAGCGAGTACCAGTACTACGAGTTCCTCGCGGTGGACCGTCCGCTGACCGCTGCCGAGCAGGCCGAAGCCCGCCAGCTCTCCACCCGGGCCAGGATCACCGCCACCAGGTTCACCAACGAATACCACTGGGGCGACTTCAAAGGCAGCCCCGGCCAGCTGATGCAGCGTTACTACGACGCGCATCTGTACCTGGCGAACTAGGGCACTCACCGGATCATGCTCCGGCTACCGCGCACGCTCCTCGACCCGGAAATCGCCGAGCAGTACTGCGTCGACGTCCAGGTCGGCATGTCGACCACGCGCGACTACGTGATCCTCGACCTGACCAGCGAGGACGAAGCGGGGGAGTGGGTGGAAGATGCCGAGGACTCGCTGTCGGCCATTGTCGGCGTCCGCTCCGAACTCGCTGCCGGAGACCTGCGGCCTTTGTATCTGGCCTGGCTGTCGGCCTACGGCGCGTGGGAACGCGATGAGGATGCCTTCGATGATGAGGACGAGGATGAGCTGGAGCCGCCGGTCCCGGCCGGTCTGGGATCACTCACCGCCCCGCAGCGTGCCCTGGCCGACTTCCTCGCCTGGTTGACCCGGGGGCAGCCCGTGGCGATCAGTGACTCGGACATCTCCAGCGCGCTTTCCGCCTACCTCGAGTGCTACCCGGACGAGGCCGCGCTGCTGTCTGAGCCGGTGCAACTGCTGTCTCAAGGAGGGGATTTCGCCTCGCGGCGGAACTTTCCGATGCACGTGACTGCCGGTGCGCTGCTGGTCCGCGGTGACGCCGGGATCCTGCTTGTCGAGCACCGCGCGTACGGGATCACGTTGCAGCCTGGAGTTCACTAGGCAACTACCTTGTCGGTTTCGGGTGTGTCGGGTTGCGAGACAAGCCTGCGCGGAAGCGTCCCGTGGGCAGCTCGCCCGCCACGCCCGTGAGGCCGGATCGTTAGCCGCAGGAAGCCTGAAGGCGATCGGCGCGGCGTTCCTCCGGTCATCATGGTGGTTGCCCTCCTGCCGTGGCGGGCCACGCTTGCTCGCCGGCGATCCAGGTCTGGGTCACCTGGGTGCCGGGTGCGAACGGATCCCCGTCGCAGACCACGAAGTCAGCGGGCTCGCCGGCGGCCAGCCCGCCGGCGGGTGCGCCCAGGGAGCTTGCGGCAGCCACCGTGTAGGCGCGGACCGCGTCCTGCTGGGTGATGGCCTGACCTGATTGCAGCGTGTGCCCGCCGGGCAGCCGACGGTCGACGGCCGCACGCAGATTGTGCAGCGGGTCCAGCGGGCCGCTCGGGTGATCGGAGCTGATCGCCAGCGGGATCCCGGCGTCTAGCAGCATGCGGCCGGCGAGCACGGTGGCATAGCGGTCGACGTGCACCTGGCGCAGCATCTGGCCGTAGGGCTCCAGGAACCCAGGCTGGTAGGAGACGCTGGCCCCGCTGGCGGCTACCAGCTCGGCGGTGGCCGCATCCAGGAGCACCAGGTGGTCGATCGTCGCGGCGCCAGCGGGCAGCCCGGCACGCCGGATCACGCGTGCTGCCTGCGCGCCCGCGCGGTTGCCGAACGCGTGGATCCGCAACCGGATCTCCGCATCGGCGTAGGCGGTCATAACGTCGGCCAGGTCGGTGTCGGTGTAACGCAGGTACGGCGTGTGCATCTGCCAGGGCCGGACGATCGTCTTGCGTCGTGCCGTTTCCCGTAGCGGGCCGAGGCCGCCGAGCCGCCGGGACTCACTCATCGCCCCGCCCAGCAAGCCGGGCAGCGCCCGGAGAGGCAGCGTGATCGCGCACCGGTCAGCGCCGTCGGCGAATACCTTCACCTCCCGGCCCGCGTCCCCGTAAGGACCCTCGGGCGCGTTCTCGGGGCCGGGCGGCCGCGAGAGGATGCCATCCGGTGCTCCTGTCGCCCACGACACTCGCAACGGGCTCGCGGCGCGCAGTGCGGCCATCTGCCCGTGGCAGTCCGGCGCGAGGTAGGGGTCGTGGGCGTGGGTGATGCCGTGGGCTAGGTAACGGCCGGCTTCGGCCGCATAAACCGCCGCGGTCCCCGCGTCCCGGGCATGCGCCGCGGTGTCGGTCAGCGCCCGCTGCAAAGCGACTCCGAACGCGGCCTCCCACAGCTCCCCGGTCGGGCGCCCGCGCCGATCGCGGGCGATGTCCTCACCGAAGACCTTCGCAAGATCACCCTCCGCCGGCCCGATCGCCTCCAGCCCGGCCGAGGAGACCGAGCCGCGATGCAGGTCACTTGAGCTGACCAGGACCCTGCGACCGGGCGCCGCCTCATCCAGCTCGCCGCTGGTCGGCAACCTGCCCTCCGGCCAGCTCCACCGCGCCACGTTCCAGAACAGCAGCCACGGAGCCTGCGGCGAAGCGTTCCCCGCCACCCGGACCGCACGCAGTGCTTCCGCCAGCCCACGCCAGCCCCACCCATCGCCGCCGCGAGGAATCCAGGCGGCCTGCGACAAGTGCACATGCACATCGACGAACCCCGGCAGCAGGTGACAGCCCGGCAGATCCACCACCCGGTCAGCCGGCGGCAGCGGCTCCTGATCGCCAAGCGCGGCCACCCGGCCGTCCTCGACGAGCATCCAGGCGCGCGACGGAACACATGCGGGACCGGCCCACACCGTCGCGCCGGCCAGCAGAACACGGCCCATCGCAGTTCATCTCCGCCCGGCTTGCCCCCGTTCATCATGCTCCAGCGCGGCATTCCCAGCCCCGGTTTTCTCACTGGTCTGTCGTAGGCGCTGGCCATGAACAGGGCGCCGAGACATAGGCTGGAGCCGGTCCCGAGACATTACTAGCTGGCTGGCCGACGGGGAGCGTCGATGTACCGCTTCGCCGAAGCTGGCATGTTGCGCCGCATAGTGCGGCAGGCGACCACGAGCCGTCCGCTCGCCTGGCTGTCCGCGCGCATCCTGCACCGGATTGACCGCATCGCGTACCGGTCCACGCGTGGCCGGTTCACGTTCTCCAGGTGGATGTCGGGGCTTCCCGTCGTGATGCTGACCACGACCGGTGCCCGGACCGGCCAGCCCCGCACAACGCCTGTGCTCGGAATCCCGGCCCGCGACGGGCTCGTCGTGGTCGCGGCGAACTTCGGCCAGCCGCAACACCCGGCGTGGTATCACAACCTCCGCGCGCACCCCAGAGTCTCGGTCGCTGCCGGCGGCGTGGCGCGGGAGTACGATGCGCGCGAACTGGCAGGCGAGGAACGGGACCAGCAGTTCCAGGAAGCGGTCCGGGTGAACCCTGCCTGGCTGCGTTACCGGACCTGGGCTGGTGACCGCAAGATCCCCGTCATCAGGCTCGACCAGGTCGCGAGCGAACTGGAGGATCGGTGAGCGGGGTCGGTGCCCGGTAACCGATGTAAGCGGGCGGCCCGCCATCTGCGGTTGGCGAAAATCCAGGCGCCCGCGGACGGCGTCCGCAGATGTCCGCGCGTTCCGGCGCGAGGATGCCGTCCTGCTTGCGATGGGCGGCTGGCTGATGGTGCTCGTCCCCCGCAGCAGGTTGCGGGTTCGGCTCGCGCCACTTCGGCCCGGTGGATGCCGCTGCGGTAGTGACCGGGCCCGGCCCCCTGAGCGGTCAGCTTGCCGAGCACGCGGCATACTGGCGCCTGCCCGGTAAACCCTCGCCGCTCGCCGTGTCCTCGCAGCTTCCCCAGCGGCCAGCAAGGCGTGACCGCCGGACAAGACGGCCCCGACAGGCCGTAACCTGCATCGTCAGCGATAACCAGACGGAGATGCCATGATCAGCCACCCGACCGCCTCGGCGGTGATCCTCCACGACGGCCATGTGCTGCTGCTGGAGTCGGCGAAGGGCATCGGGTTCATCTACCGGGCGGTCACGTGGACAATGAGGACCCTGCCATCGCTGCGATCCGGGAAGTCCGCGAGGAAACCGGGCTGGAAATCGAGCTGATCTGCGAATCCCCCTTCTCTCATCCCAAGATCCGGGCAATTCCCCGTCCGTTCGCGATTATCGAGGGGGAGGTCACGGATCGCAAGATCGGCGTCCACCTTCATGTCGACTCGGTCTACGTAGCGCGTCCGCTGACCGCGACGGTGACGCTCAACTATGAAGCCACCGGATACCGGTGGGTGCCTGTCGCCGAGGTGGCATCGCTCCCGGTGCCGGCAGAGCTTCCCGCGCTCATCGCGGCGGCAGCCCGGTATGCCGGTGACCTGCAGCGGGTCACGGCCAGACCGGGCAGCTCAGCTGTGCTGTAGCGGCAGCCGGGTGACCTTAGTGCTATCCGCGAGCTCCCTGCGGGCCTGATCGAGTTCAAGGGCGAGTTCTGCAGAGATCCGGCGTAGGACCGCGGCGGCGGCCCGTTCCCCGCCAGTTCCTGGCGGACGCTGGCGAGTTCGGCGGCGATCTTGTCCCGTTCGGCGGTCAGGTCCTGGACGGCCAGCGGGGTGGATTGCTGGGCTCTGGCTCGTGCCTGGAATTCCTCGACGAGGACTTTGTGATCGCCGTAGACGACGTCACGGCGCAGTCCGGACTCGGCGATCAGCTCGGTTCCGGTCAGGTTCCCGGTTCCCGAGCGGAGCGGGATTCCCGCCAGCAGGCGGCCGGCGGCAGCGCGGATGGCGGTGCGCTCGGCGTCCCGGTCGCGGCGAGCCCGGCTCACTGCGCACCGTCCCGGGCCGCCGTCGCC
>OCZU010002771.1_pt1 | contig 11129 bp, 7 predicted proteins | sample 1539001 | NCBI WGS metagenome assembly OCZU01 (sample SAMEA3539306, study PRJEB22396) | soil metagenome | biome: tundra; feature: field; material: soil | place: USA | collected 2010-05 | depth 0.15 m
ATCTCGCCTAACCATCATACGTCGTAGGTCAAAGTCACCGTCAGTCCGGTTTGAGTTGGCGAACCGGAGACGTGGCCATTCCTCACACCTTGGCAATTGCTCCCGAGTGAGTCGGCTTGACGTCCTGCGCGGGACACAGGGTGGCGACCGCGAACATAACTGCCACCCTAGCGCGAAGCACGTGCCGAGTGCTCCGGTAGAAGCGTTCAAAAATCAGCTCGCGATCTTCAACTTCGATTACGGAACCCTCGTTATGGACAGAAATCAAAAGCCGCTGATCCTTTTCTTGAGCGGCAATAACTATCGGAGAATCCGCACCGGAGTACTTTGCAGCATTCACGAGGAGTTCTGCAATGGTCACGGTCAGGAGCTCGCGGTCCGCAGAAACGGCGAGATCTTCGTTCGCCATGCGCACTCGAACCGAGTGCCCGCAAAGTTGATCGGAGCACTCAGCAAGTATTTCGTCGATCAGCTGACCGATAACTACCTCCTCGCGACGTAAACGTATTTCTGCCGGCTCAAGCCTTGCCATTCGGAGGAGGTGAGTCGTTAGCGCGTTAAGCCGGTGGGAGTGTTGATCGATCAGCCCGACCACCTCTGCCTGTGCTGGGTTGAGCGTTTTCATCTCAAAGAGCCCCGAAGTGCAGGTAAGAATGACCGTCAAAGGAGTCTTGAAAGCATGCGCTAGGGCATCGAGGACAGCAGTCCGAAGTTGCTCGGTCCGACGCGCGGCCTCCGCGCGACTTTCTTTGTCGAACGACCGGGCGCGCTCGATAGCGGTAGCTGTGAGTGAGGCGATGGAGTCAACGACAAGGGGGTTCAAATCGATTCCACAAAGCACGATCGCACCCATCGGAGTCGCGCCTAAGCGGAGAACCCGTTGCCACTTGTGCGACTCGACATCATCATGGCTCGTGTTACGAAAATAGGCACTCCGAGCCAAATCTTCATCTTCTTTAGTACACGTTCCAACGGTATCCAATCGAGCCAAAGAGGAATCGAAAATCGCGACGGCATCAACTCCGACGTTCTTCTTGATCAGATGCGCGATCTGAAGCCCCGGCGGCTCTTGCCGATTGAGGGACAGGATGCTACGGCTGAGCTCGTAGAGTTTCTCGGTATTGCAACGCTGTAGAACTGCTTGACGCATGTGACTCTGCACCTGGACGGAAAGGCGACTCACAATCAGCGCAGTAAATTCAAATGATGCCAGGGCAACCCAGTTCTGAGGATCATCAACATGAAAACTGTGGATCGGCGGGGCAAAGAAATAATCCAAGCATGCGATGCCCGCCAAGGATGTACAGGTGGCTTCCCAGAATCCGAAGTTCACGGCTATCAGTACGACAATCAGCAGTTCGACAAAGCCTGCGGTCGAAAGATTGAAGTGCAATCGGAATGCACCATAGCTAGCAAGCAGGGCTAACGAAGGTCCTGCTACGGCTCCAACGACGAGTCGGAGTACTCTCTTGTGTCTGCCAAGCTCCCGGATGCGCATATTTCGGCTGTACAAAATGCCCCTGCGATTGGCGGCGTGAAATGGCAGTGCACGGTGGCAGCCGCATTTCGGCAAGATACTGACACTCTGTGATCTGCTACGTGCGCTGCTGGAATCGTATCGCTAGATACATAAAGAAGGCGTTAAGAATGCGACAAAGATCCGTAAAAACGAGGCAGATAAAGTGTGTGCTCTCCTTTCAAACATATGGAGGCGGCACTAGAATATCTGGCAGCACGGCGATTAATTGCTGGCTCGTGTAGTGGATCAGCTGAATCTGACTTGTGCTCAGCCCACGAGTGGCGAAAACATTGCATTAGCAGACGTGTTCAAGGTCGAGCCGCCGAAACCAGAAAAAAGACGAAGGCTGAAAGGGAAAATTGGTGAACCTGCATTCGACTCAAGTATTGGCGCTGATTGTAGTCTCTTTATGGGCCACTGCAAGCGCAAAAGGGGCGAAAGGGCGACTGCTCGCACTACTCTTCATCGTCGCGTTCATGGCAGGAGGCTTCGCTCTTGGCTTCGTGATTAGCGCCAGCGAGGCTGCGGCGATTCGCGACAATACGGCGATCAGTCTGATGATCCTCCTCGGTGCGATCAGTGCTATTGGTTGCATATTCAGGAACAGACGTCGTAGCAACCAAAAGTGGCCATTCACTGGCGAGTGAACCGTAATTGGACTCCTGACTTTTCTTTAACCAACCTCGTTGATTTCTGCGCGTCATTTGGGGATCTCCTTTGAGCCCGGCTCGGTTCAATGATATTGGAGCAGAAAATTCGAGCTGACAGGTCGAGCTCGGATTTTGGAGAGGTTATGACTCCTAATGTGACGGCTGCTTTCAGTAGTCGCCACCTTCTTTTGATTGACCGTCCTTGTTAGATCCATTTAGTCGTCTGCCTGCTCCGGTCGGGCCCTAAATCCAGTGTCTGCGCAGCAGCCATACTTTAATGATCTGCGTCAGACCCATGTAGCTGAGCAGCGTGAGCATAAGAATTGGCCAGTACAACCGCGGCAGGTGCGTGAAGCCTAGGGCAGAGGCCAGAGGGGAATACGGTAGCCACACGCCAAAAGCCATAATGCATAAGGTTGTGGCCGTCAGCGCCCAACTCGCACGGCTCTGCAGGAAGGGAATTTTATTTGTACGAATGACGTGGATGATGAGCGTCTGCGTCATCAACGACTCGACGAACCAGCCGGTCTGAAATAGCGACGCTCGGGATGGATCCCAGCAGCGGAAGATCCAGAGCATGACGAAGAAAGTCGTATAGTCGAAAATCGAGCTAATGGGACCGATATAGAGAATGAACCGCCTGATCTCTCCGATGTCCCAGGGCCGTGGTCGAGCTACTTGTTCTTCGTCCACGGCATCCGCAGGGATCGGCACCTGCGAGAAGTCATACAGGAGGTTGTTCGTCAACACCTGAATCGGAGCCATGGGCAGGAAGGGGAGAAAGGCGCTCGCTCCCAGGACGCTGAACATGTTCCCGAAGTTGGAACTCGCACCCATCCGGATGTACTTTACGATATTCGCGAAGACCTTCCGGCCTTCAATTACGCCTCCTTCCAGCACCATCAGGTCCTTCTCAAGCAAGATCAGGTCGGCTGACTCCTTGGCGATGTCCGTCGCGGTGTCGACCGAGATGCCGACATCCGCCGCTCGCAAGGCGGGAGCGTCGTTGATTCCATCGCCCATAAATCCGACAACGTGCCCCTTGCTCCGCAGCACGCGAATGACCCGCTCCTTGTCCGCGGGAGAGAGCCGTGCAAAAAGCGTCGCCTTTTCCGCAGGCTCGGCCAATTCGGCATCGGACATTTTCTGCACGTCGTCGCCCAGCAGCATGGGATCGGCCTGAAGGCCAACGTCCTTGCAGATCTTGCGGCTGATGAGGTGGTTATCCCCGGTGAGGATTTTTACGGCTACGCCATGCTTGGCGAGAGCCGCAAGGGCAGGGCCGGCCGTGTTCTTGGGCGGGTCCAGGAACGCGACGTACCCTCTCAGTACGAGTTCGCTCTCGTCTGCCTTCGCGCAAATTTGCTTCCCGGGGAGTTCCTTTGAGGCCACTGCCAGCACGCGGAACCCGTCGTTGCTGAGGCTGTCGTACTCTGCTTTCAGCCCAACCATCAGATCGGTTTCCATCGGCGACAACTTCCCATCGAGTTCAAAATGGGAACAGCGGTGAAATACGTCCTCCGGAGCCCCCTTGGTCAGCAGGATTGCCTTACCTTCCGGGTCCGCCACCAGGACCGACATCATCCGTCGCGTGAAGTCGAACGGGAGTTCATCAAGCTTCTTATATTTCTCGACCACCGCTTTCCCGTGGAAGTCGGTACTATCCAGAATCGCCCGGTCGAGCAGATTCTTGAGGCCCGTCTGGAAGTAGCTGATCAGGTAACCATTCAGGAGTACGTCCTCGGTTTCACGTCCAGCGATGTTGCAATGCCGCATGAGAACCACGCGGTCCTCGGTGAGAGTGCCCGTCTTGTCCGTGCATAACACGTCCATCCCACCGAAATTCTGGATTGAGTTAAGCCGCTTGACGATCACCTTCTTGCGGCTCATGGCGAGCGCGCCATTGGACAGGCACACCGAGACGATCATCGGCAGCATTTCAGGAGTGAGGCCTACCGCCACCGCCAGTGCGAAGAAGAAGGCTCCCTTCCAATCGTGCTTGGTGAAGCCGTTGATGAAGAAAACCAAGGGCACCATCACGACCATGAACTTCATCATGAGCCAAGTGAAGCGGTTGAGACCCTGGTCGAAACTCGTCAGCGCTCGTTCCCCAGTGATCGAGTGGGCCATACTTCCCAAGTAGGTCTGTGACCCCGTCGCGACCACGACTGCTGTTGCCGTGCCGCTCTCGACGCTGGTCCCCATGAAACATGTGTTCGTAAGTTCAGTAGGAGAGATCTCCTGTTTAACTTCGGGATCATGAGTTTCTAGATCATGGAACTTCTCGACTGGGAGGGACTCACCCGTGAGACTGCCCTGGCTCACGAAGACGTCTTTCGAGGACAGCAGCCGCACGTCGCCCGGAATCATATCGCCGGCGGCCAGTTTGATGATGTCTCCGGGCACCAAGTCCCTTAGTGGTATCTCCCTCGTCACGCCGTCTCGAACGACGGTCGCGGTCACATGGATCATGGCCTTCAGCTTTTCGGCTGCGGAGTCCGCCCGTGCTTCCTGCCAGAAGCGAAGTCCCACACTAAGCGCTACCATACCTACCATCACCGAGCCTGCGCGCGCATCGCCTGTAAGAAAGGAAATTGCCGACAAAGTCGAAAGCAGGATCACGAGCGGGTTGCGTATGATTTTCAGAACACGGTCGGCCCAGCCTTGCTTCCGCTCTTGTGCGATCTCGTTTGGACCCATCGTGCGCGCACGCTCGTCGGCCTCAGCTTGCGTCAGGCCAGTGAGGGAAGTTCGCAAGTCCCGAAGAACCTGTTCGCCATCCTTGCGAGCCGCGTCGAGAACCGCAGGCGAAACATGAATATTCTGGTTTTTCGTTTTGGTTTGTATTGGCGACTCGCTCGGGCGAGCCGGTGGCGCGGTGAGATCAGACGCTCCAGTTCCAGCCGCGCCGACCAAAGTCGCTCCGCTGCTATTCTCGATTGATGTTGTCATCGTCTTTTTAGCTGCTTGAGGATTAGCTCCTTGGTCTTCACTGCACATGATGCAGTGTTTCACCTCCAGGAAAATGCTCAAGAGAGCTCATTTTGCAAGCATCCGCCCAATAATACGGTCTATGGGGTACGCCCACACATTCGGTTCGATGTCATGGTGCAGCGATTTTCTGTCGGTTGCGAGGGCGGTAGTTCAGTTCGTTAGAACTCTGCCCCTGTCACCGGTTCTGACTTTCCTTTCGCCTCACTACTTCAGCAGGCGCGCCTGCTCGCCTTCCACATGTCGCAGTCTGCGCTCCGTCCTGAGACTGCCGCTTCTTCGCCGGACAAGGTCCGAGAATCTGGGTGCAATTTGGGATTTGGAGCTAAGCACCCTTGTGTCTGATCTCCCATTCGCGAAGCCAGGTGAAGATCACGGGGGTCACAATCAGAACATGCAAGAGCGAGGACACCATGCCGCCGAGTACAGGGGTCGCAAGGGGCTTCATAAACTCCGCGCCAGTGCGGCTTGACCACATCAAAGGCAGCAGGCCTGCAACCACTGTCGATACGGTCATCACTTTGGGACGCAAGCGCAGAAGTGCACCTTCCATCACGGCCTCGTGTAGCCCTTGTATTGTGAGTTCACCCATCGCGGCTCGCTTTCGTTCCACGGCCTCTTCCAGATAGATCACCATCACCACACCGGTCTGCACAGCTGTACCGAACAGGGCGATGAATCCCACCCAAACGCCCGAAAACTCGTAGGCACAAAAAGGCACAACTTTCCTTAGCAATTCGCAGCCCTAATTTGGGCGACGGTTTCCTAAGCAGTCTCTGCATTCGGAAAGAACTGTCTGACGACCGCGGTTTGAGCCGCTCGCTTCGCCGGGGTCACGGCCTGAGTGTACGTGTCGAGCGTTACCCGCGTGGACGCATGTCGAAGTAGCTCCTGCATCACCTTTATGTCCGCTCCACTTGCCTTTAACAACGTCGAATACGAATGACGGAAAGTGTGCCAGCCGATTCGCTTGGTGATGCCCAACTCTATTGCTGTCGGCCGGATGAAGTGCCGCATCAAAGTCTGCCCCCAGAAGGGCAGAGTGCCCTTAGTCGCCGGACTGGCGAAGACCCAATCCGTTGGCTGACGGAAGCGCGCACAGCGACGCCATGCACGAAGAGTCCGAACCAGACGGGGGTCTAGGGGTACGGGCTTTTGCGATGCTTCAGTCTTACACGGACCAACCGCCTGTTTAACGATCGATCGCAGGACGCTGGCCTGCTTTCCGGCGAAATCAATGTCCCGCCACTTCAGACCGAATAGTTCGCACATGCGCAATCCAGTGCCTGCAGCCAAAAGAACCAGCGTCCTTTCTCGGTTGTGCAGCCCCTGGAGAAGGCGATTGATCTCGGAAGGAAGAAGGACGTCTGGTACGGTTTGCCGCTTTGCACTCTGGCGGACAAGGCTGATGGGATTGCAGTCGATAAAGCCGTGCCGTCTCCCATGGTTAAACACAACACTCATTAGATTTCGAATCTTTGCTCGACTGCCCCTGGCGAGTGGCAGGGTTCCTAGCCACATCTCGACCTCGACTGCTCTGACTGTATTGAGACTGCTGGATCCCCACCGCGGTTCGATTCACTTTCGCAAATAACCCTCGTAGGTTGTCCGCGTTGACAGCGTCTTCCACTCATTTTCTGTCGCGAGCTCTCGCTGGCGGTAGTGACTGATGAGTTCGGCGACCGTCACAGGTTTTGCCCTGAGTCGAGCGTCGTTTCTGTTGATCTCTCTGCGCAGAGCCGCAGTAGCTTTCAGAGCTGCCGCTTTATCTCTGAACGTGTCAAGCGATCCGATCACGATTCTGCGATGCTTTCTCTTATCGCCGGGGCAAGACTCTCTCCATCGATACTCCCAGACATCAGGTCCACGACGCCGCGAAGATTGAATGAGGCTTCCTTTTTGCATGTCTGCTCCTTGAGTCAGGCCAAAGGTGCTCCGCTATGGCCTGTTGTATAGGCACAATATAGGCACAAATCGGTGGGCCGTCGTGTATTCCTCGTTCGTGACATCTGGCTGGGATCTCGATTTACGCCCGATGGAGTGGCTTGTTAATCGCGATATCGAGTCTGATATCGCTTTCCTGCGGCGATGTCCCAGTGGTGTCGCCTGACCCGCACAAGCAGATAACAACCGTGCTCGCGAACTCCTGGGGCAGGAGAGTGCTTTGGGTTAGGTCCGCCTGCATTTGTCTGTTAACCTCTTGATCCTCCTCCTGATAGCGCGCAGATTCAAGGACTTAACTTCTCGGTTGGTTCGTAGAGCCCAGCCTTTGGCAAGCTGCGTTCGAAGGCAATCCTGGTAGCCTATGACTGACGAGAGTGGAGAAAAAGCTCATCTCAAACGCAGAGCGCTAAGGAGCGGCGGGAGGGTCTGAGAGTTGAACCATTAGTTTGCCATTATTGGAACCATCGAATAATTTGTTGATCGCCGCTGGTGCAGACTCGAGACCGTGGACGATATCCACCCGATACTTTAGCTGGCCTGAGCTGTGCCACTGCGTCAAGTTACTCACCATTTCCTTTACTTTCGAAGAGTAATCAGTTGCGAGGAAACCTTGGATCTTGAGGCGCTTGCTGATCACCAGCGCAAAGTTGGAGGGTCCCGGAACGGGTGCCGTGGCGTTGTACTGCGATATCAGGCCGCAAAGCACCACGCGACCAAAGGTGTTCATGAGGTAGAGCGCGGTTTCCAGGATTTCTCCACCGACGTTCTCGAAATAAATATCCACTCCGTTCGCACACGCAGCCTTTAGCTGTTTCTTGTAGTTGTCGTCTTTGTAGTTCACGGCAGCGTCGAGAGCGAGTTCCTCTCGTAGCCAATTGCACTTCTCGTCGCTTCCGGCGATGCCGACTACACGAAGTCCCTTGATCTTGCCGATCTGGCCGACGAGTGATCCGACCGAACCTGCGGCGCCGGAGATCAGGAGAGTTTCGCCGCCCTTGGGCTGTCCCACTTCCAAAAGTCCAGCGTAGGCGGTTAACCCAGCCAGTCCAAACAGTCCAAGATAAGCCGAAAATGGAAGTCCGCTTTCCGGCAACTTCGTTACAGCTTCACCATTGGAAAGCAGATATTCTTGCCAGCCGAACATCCCTTGGACTCGGTCACCGGCGGCAAATTTTGGATGATTTGATTTCTCCACTATTCCGATAGCCAACCCGCGCATGATTTCGCCAATCTGCACGGGCGGAACGTAGGACGGACGGTCAATCAGCCACCCCCGCATCGCTGGATCAAGCGAGAGATATACGCTGCGAATCAGAAGTTGGGCTTCCTCAGGCACCGGCATGGGTTGGGACACAAGCTCGAAGTTGTCAGCTTTAATCAGCCCCGTGGGCCGCGATTTGAGCCGCCATTGGCGGTTTACCGGCGTAGCAGCAGCCATAGCGGAGGACGAGTCACTGTCAAACCGTGTAGCGCGCAGCGGCCAGAAGTCGGCCGGCAATATTGCGCCGCAGTGCAACCCCATCGAGCGGATCGTAGTTGGCAAAGCCGCGTAGACTCGCCATATTCTCCCGTAGGGCGTGGCCAGCCGAGCAGGCACCGATGACATTTCGCGCCGAGACTTCTACTCGATCCATGGCCTCGCGCAAAAACACGGCGCACATGTTGGCGGCATTGGTCCCTTTGCCCGAGGCTGCAAGCTTGCGACTTCGAAGCAAGCTCGACTCGGTCGCGAAAGCTTCCATGACGATGTCGGAAATGTTCATCACGATCTCCTGCTGCTTTTCCAACTCGGCCCCGTATTTTTGAGAGGCAATCCCGATCGTGAACAGCGCAATCTTCTTCGCGCTCTGCACAAGCCGCGCGTCTTCATCTTTGTCGGTGCTCGCAGAGGCCGTTGCCCCATTGCCAGGCCCGCCGACTACGGCCTGAACAGCGGGGATAAGCCCCAATTGCCCACGGGCGGCGCGTTTCAGCAGCATTCCCGTTATGAGGAGCCGGTTGATTTCGTTGGTACCTTCGAAGATCCGGTTGATTCGCGAATCACGGTAAGCCCGTTCCACCGCATAATCTTGATGGTAGCCATAGCCGCCGTGGATTTGCACGCCTTCATCGACAACGTAATCCAGCATCTCGGAGGCATACACCTTAATCATCGAGCACTCCGCGGCGTACTCTTCAACGGCTTTGAGTTCGGTTTGTGAATCCGCGTGCTTGTCGTGAGCGGACTGTGCCAATTGGCTCTCGATGAGTCCCACCACACGCCACACCATGGATTCCACCGCGAACGTGCGAATCGCCATCTCCGCCAGCTTATGCTGGATGGCGCCGAACTCGGCGATCGCCGATCCGAATGCTTTGCGTTCTTTAGCGTATTTCAAGCAGATGGCAAGCACGTTTTTTGCTCCACCCACGGCACCAGGGCCGAGTTTTAACCGGCCGATGTTCAGGATATTAAACGCGATGATGTGCCCGCGCCCAATTTCGCCAAGCACGTTTTCGACTGGAACCTGGACGTTGTCAAAATACACCGCCGTGGTCGAGCTGCCCTTGATGCCCATCTTGTGTTCTTCGGCGCCGCTGGTCACGCCGGGAAAGCTGCGCTCCACCAGGAACGCCGTGAACTTCTCGCCGCCTACTTTAGCGAATACGGTAAAGAGGTCTGCCGCGCCTCCGTTGGTGATCCACATCTTCTGTCCGTTGAGGACGTAGTATTTGCCGTCTGCGCTGAGATCCGCCCGGGTACGCACGGCGAGAGCATCGGAGCCGGCTAGCGGTTCGGTTAGCGCGTAAGCGGCCAACAGCTCAACCTTCGCCAGCTTGGGAAGATATTTTCGCTTCTGTTCTTCGTTGCCAAAGAAAAGAACGGGCAGCGTACCGATCCCGGTATGGGAGGAGTGCCAGGACCCGTAAGAAGCGTCCCGGGCCAGATGCTCACCCGCAATCATTACAGACGGCAGGTCCATTTCCATGCCGCCGAATTTCTCGGGGATCGGTATCGCGGCGAGTCCCAGCTCGGCTGCTTTGCGAAGCACGCTTAGGGCGACCCCGGGAGTCTGCTGGCGGATCGCCTCGAGATGAGGTTCCACGTCATTCGTCCAGAATTGGTCGACCGTGCGGGCTATTGCAAGGTGTTCTTCGTTCAGATCTTCGGCCGTGAAAATTTCGTTGGGCGATCGATCCTCAATGAGGAACGCGCCGCCTTTAATTTGAAGAGGAGTTGCCGCGACAGTTGTCATCATCTTCCCCGGAGTCGAAGTATTGCGACGCCACACGAGCAAATCTGCGACCGTGATGCTGATATACCGATGTTCCGAGGTCGGAGCTCGCAAACCAGCCGATTCACCTCGTCCGTCCTGATCGAGAGAATCGCGTTCTCAAATTGTGTTAGTCTATATCAGATATGAGTAACTAACGTCAACATCGAACACAAACATTGAACACCGGCGGCGCCGGACTGGCCATTGGATCGCGATTTTTGAGAACAGCCGAGCGACGCTCATTGTTAGAATCGATCCGGTGCCTTGAGCACCGAACCGGTAGCACGCCCTGCAACCCTGATCAGGAGAATATACGACTATGGCTCGTGTTGAAGTCGCCGCCCCGCAAAGAAGTCGGAATCACAGGAACTCGGTGACGCGAAATGCATCAGCGCAGATCCACGAGATCCCAGGGCTTCGGGAACGCAAAAAGGCGCGACTTCGTCAGCAAATTATCGAGACAGCCATCCGATTGTTCCGCAAACAGGGCTACGAGAAAACTCGCATCGATGACATCGTTAAAATTCTCGAAATCAGCCAGCCGACTTTCTTCCGTTATTTCCCGAGCAAGGACGCTGTTTTACGGGATGTGGGTAAGCGCGGCTTCGAGTGCATAGCGGAGCGCCTCAAATCAGAACTTTCCACCAAGGCTGACACCGCCGAGCGCTTGCATCGCCTGTATCACGCCATGGCGCTCGAAGCGGAAGCCGACCGACCGCTATGGAAAGCGGTGGTGCTGTCGGGTGCGATGGATCCGGTGCGTTCTCC
>OCZU010002772.1_pt1 | contig 11126 bp, 7 predicted proteins | sample 1539001 | NCBI WGS metagenome assembly OCZU01 (sample SAMEA3539306, study PRJEB22396) | soil metagenome | biome: tundra; feature: field; material: soil | place: USA | collected 2010-05 | depth 0.15 m
CAACGTGATCGCACCAAGGACGAACATCATTGATGGATCGCGAAGAACTGCTGTCACCGACTCCAAAGTCGCTTGTTTGCGGGTGATCATGGATAGCGCGACGAGAATACAGTACAGCCCAATCAGCCTGCTAAGAAAAAGTGTACGCGGCAACATGGTGCCCTCCAAACGAATCAGGGATTCTGGCGGATTGTTCGATCCCTTGGGGAGTGGTAACAGTCGAATTCATCGCTCAAGACGCCGGGACGCAACTCCGACTTACGCACATGGGCATTCCAGATGAGTCGGCAACAACGGCACGAAGAAGCATCGCCTGATCTTCGGGGCGACCGTCCCAATGAAGCGTTCGATCACGCCCTGCATCTGTCGTGCGACGAGAGACTGGCGAACCAAGCGAGGCATACGATCAACGCTTGCTTGTTTAGAATCACCACGGTTTAGCCTCCTTTTGATAGTGAATGACCCGGGCGTCCTTAAGAAGCTGTAACAAAACCTATCCTGTTTTATCCTGCATGGTAGCTTAGAAATCGCTGTTACTCGAATGGGGTTTTCATGGCCACGCCTCTTCTTCCGGACTCCTTGTGGAATCTAATCGAACCGTTTCTCCCAGCCCTGACCGCCAAACCCCAAGGTGGAAGACCACGCCTGTCCGATCGCGCTTGCCTTCAGGGTGTCTTGTTCGTTCTGCGCAGCGGGATTCCTTGGCGGATGCTGCCGCAGGAGATGAACTGCGGTTCGGGGATGAGCTGTTGGCGAAGGTTGCGCGACTGGCAAGAGGCAGGCATTTTGGCAACTGATCCACTTCGTCTTGCTAGACTGGCTAGCGCGCTACGGTCAGATTGATTGGTCACGCGCAGTAGTGGACGGCAGTTCTGTGCGAGCAGTTTTTGGGGGGCTCAGACAGGACCGAATCCTACTGACCGAGCGAAGCTCGGCAGCAAGCGTCATCTGATTTGCGACGGACGGGGAATCCCGCTGGCCGTTCAGCTCACCGGTGCCAATCGTAACGACTCGCTGCAGGCCCTCGCACTGGTTGATGCCATCCCAGCTTTGCAGGGAAAGCGGGGACGACCGCGCCATCGTCCTGATTGCGTATTGGGCGACCGCGGCTATGACGCCGAAGCAATCCGCCAAGGTCTTCTTGTCCGCCACATCATCCCTTTTCTTGCGAAACGCAACACCGAACATGGCAGCGGTCTGGGCCGATGGCGCTGGGTCGTGGAGCGGACGTTCGCTTGGCTCAATCAGTTTCGGCGATTGCGCATCCGTTATGAGAAACGAGCCGACATTCATGAAGCGTTCCTAGCTCTAGGTTGCATTCTGATCTGCTGGAGGTTTCTGGACGGCTAGGAAGCCGGCGTTTCCTCCGCAATTTCAAATTCTCTTACCGAGGACCAGCGCGCGGTTTACTACTGGACTGTTACTGTCACCTGGACCGTGTGCGTAATCGTACCCGAAGCACCGGTGACCGTGACCGTGTAATTCGTCGGGCCCTGTGTTGCGACACTATTGTAATTACTACCACCGCACGCCGTCTGCAAAAGGACAAGCAGCAGGAGAACCCCGCCGAGTACCCAATACCGGCGCCCCTGTTTTTTCGATGCGCCAACAAAGGGGATCCCGAACATCAACGGAAGCCAGAGAGCATACAGCGACTTGCTGGGCTGCCGGTGACCGGCTGGCGCTAGCATTGCCGCTGCTGCGGGCGCTGTGAAGGTCAGAGTCGAAGGAACAGAATTCGCGCCCAGCGTCACCAACGCCGGAGAGAGCGCACAAGTCGGCGTCGGTGATGGTCCAGTGATTGCGCAGGAGAGTTGAATTGCGTTTCCGAACGCTCCATTTTGGGGAGCGACCTTTATCGTGTCGGTTCCCTCTCCGCCGGGTTGTACGGTCAAGCTCGCTGATGTCGGCGTGAGCGAGAAGTCCGGCAGGACCGCGTCGAACGTGGCGGTCACGGATACACCCGCGGTAACCGTGCAGCCATCACTGCCCGAACAAGATCCGCCCCACCCTTCAAAGGCAGATCCAGGCGTGGCAGAAGCGGTCAGCGTCACGGTGGTTCCGCTGGAGAAATTTGCCGAGCATGCCGAGCCACAATCGATGCCCGCTGGATTGCTGGTCACGGTCCCAGCGCCATTACCCGCCATAACAACGGAGACGTTGAAACTTGTGATGACCCCGGGAGTGACTTCAAACACCACTCCGCAGGAGTAGGAATTCGCGGGGCAGGAGGCGCCGGCTCCCGATGCGGTGCCATAGAGATTCCCCGCCGAGTCCATCAGCAAACCAGCATAGGGGTTCATCCCCTCCGCTCCACTTGCAGCCAACGTGTGCAGCACGATGTAAGTACCAGTGCTGTCAATTTCGAAGATGACCCCGTTTGTAAAAAACGTGCCGGTACCCCCTTGCATAGCGGCGCCGTAGAGGTTACCCGCTGCATCCGAAATCAGGCCTCCGCGTGGAGTTGCCCCATCGGACGCGCCTGTGAATTCATGCAAAACGGATTCTTTGCCGGTCGGATCCAGCTTGAACGCTACTCCCCAGCCGTAACTCCCGCCGTTTTGGGTTGTGCCGTAGAGATTGCCGTTCGCGTCCCGAATCAAAGCTGCCACCGGGGTGCTCCCATCCGCTTGCCCCGTGAAAGTGTAGAGCACAGTCTCAGTGCCGATTGGGTCGAGCTTAAAGATCACTCCGCACCCGGGCGCGCACGGCGATACGTTCACACCTCCGATGCTAGTCGTACCGTAGAAATTGCCTGCTGAGTCTTGGACCAATCCGGCCGTGGATTGTCCGCCGTCTGCTGCCCCGGTGAAGGTGTAAAGCACGGTATAGGTGCTGGTCGACGGGTCTAACTTAAAGACGACGCCGCACCCGATGGCCTGACAGAGACCGGACGCGTCGCCGCCGCCCTGGGAAGTTGTCCCGTACAAGATTCCGGCATTGTCTAAAAACAAGCTAGCTTGCGGCAACGCACCATCCGCGCCGCCTGTGAAGGAGTACAGGATAGTCTCCTGGCCAGTCGTAGGATCCAGTTTGAACACGACCCCACAGCCCTTGGGGCCATAGATCCACGAACAAACACCGCCTTGAGTCGTTGTGCCGTAGAGGATCCCGGTCGAGTCCCGAACTAAAGCTGCTTCGGGAAATGCTCCGTCTGCTCCGCCCGTGAAGGTGTAAAGCACTGTCTCTTTTCCGGCTAAGTCCAGCTTGAACACCACTCCACATCCCTGTGGCGCGCAGGAACGGGTGAGGATGCCGCCTGACTGTGTGGTGCCGTAGAGGTTGCCCGCTCCATCGGAGATTAGCCCCGCCACAGGTTGTCCGCCGTCAGCTCCACCGGTAAACGAGTAGAGCACGTTGTAATTCTGCGCTCGCGCCGGCCCCGCCGCGAGAAGCACGGCGGCAAGCAAGAATGAGCTAACTAGCGGATCGACAAAAGAAGGTCCTATCAAGCGTTTCGGTTTGGTCGGTCTTTGTGGGTTTTTCATGGTAATCAGTTCACTCAAAGGCTTCTGTAAATTCCAAAGGGCTGCAGCGTGCATGAGCAAATCCTCGGAGGCTACTCGCAAAATGCCCGGGTCGATGCAGGGATGCATTCAACCCCGGTCAACAGGAGTGTCCCCGATAACATTGCCCTCCCTTTTTCACGCACATTCCTCCGCCGGAACTCCCAGTCGCAGACAGCGCCACATTCCTGGGACCCATAACTCCTCCAATTCTCACGATGCACGTCAATATTCTGGATTTCATATACGTCTCCTCTCTGCTGCCTTCTATCTGCCCTTCAGTGGAACCTCGTTCATGGCTTTGGTAGATTAACTAGACCCCCACGCACAGACTGCACTTTGCTGATCCCGTTACTAGTGGATGAATAGTCGTGCATCTTTCTGACGGCTTCTGTATGCTTGGCAGCCTTTTCGGCATTGTTGTCGTCGGCACTGTTTGCTGCCAGATGCCCCAACTCATGCCAAGCCCCTTTATGTTTGGCTACTGCGGTTATGCCTTTTATTTCAGGTCAAAACCCCAGACCGTTCCATAGTTGCTACTGCCGCCGTTGTTAGCGGTGCCATAGATGTTGCCATCGGCGTCGAAAATCAGACCCCCAATCGGGTTTGCGCCGTCGGTGGAAGGCGAAAAGCTGCGCAACACCGTCTCCGTCGTACCCGACACCTGGAACAGCGTTCCGGCGTTGCCAGCACCTCCACCCAGCGTGACGCCATATAAGTTGCCCGATCTGTCCAAGATCACACCCGCCAAGGGACTTCCCCCGTCCGCCCCGCCGCTAAAGTTGTACAGCACGACCTCCGTGCCCGTCGTATCCACCTTCCACACAATTCCAGCGTTGCCACTGCCACAATCTCTTGTAGTGCCATAGAGATTGCCCGACGCATCCATGGCCGCGTCTCCGTAGGCATGGCACCCGTCGGTACTGCCGCCAGCAAAGCTGTGCAGCACAGTCTCGACGTTGCTCGTGTCCAGCTTGAATACCGTGCCGTTGCCGGTAGAGCCGCCTAGGTTGGTAGTGCCATAGAGATTGCCTGAGCCATCAATGATCAGCGTTTCGTCAAGCGGATAGCCGCCGTCGCTTCCGCCCGTGAAGTTGTAAAGGGTAGTCAAGGTGTTCGTCGGGTCCAGCTTGAATACCGTGCCGTTGCCGCCAGACCCGCCTATTTCGGTAGTGCCATAGAAATTGCCCGACGAATCACGGACGAGACCTCCGACGGGATATGCTCCGTCCGGGCCGCTAAAGCTGTGCAGCACAGTCTCGACGTTGCTCGTGTCCAGCTTGAAAACCGTGCCGTTGCCGGTAGAGCCGCCCGCCGCCGTAGTACCATACAGGTTTCCGGTAGAATCCTGCACCAGACCTCCGTACGGATATCCCCCGTCGGCTCCGCCGGTAAAGTTGTACAGCACGGTCTCTTTGCCGCTTGTGTCAATCTTAAACACGGTTCCGTAGGAGCTGGAAACGCCGCCCAATAAGGTGGTGCCATAGAGGTTGCCAGCAACATCTCGGAGCAAAGGAGCGTCGGGAGTTGCCCCGTCCGAGGTTGGTCCTGTGAAGTCGTGGAATACATAGAACCCGGCAAAATCGCTGCTCCACAGGAACGTGTTGGTGTTGCCGGACGTGCCTTTGAGAACGACTTTAGTGACCTTCCCAGTTTCAACCGCCTTGGTGCAGGTCGTCTTCTTACAATTGGGATGCTTTTGGAAGTTCTTTTCCCCATCCGAGCTGGCAAATCGGATTCTGTTCCCGCTGCAATAGACCTCATCGCTCAGCTGTGTAAAGCCGGAATCGTCGTAGAGAAGAACCCAGCCATTAGCCACGCCGCTGGCGGGTGTTCTCGGCTTTCCCACGTCGGGAATCTTGACATTGGTATTCTTGGGCTTGGGTTTTGTGGGACTGCACGCGTCCACGTTCGCGAACGCAGTTGCAGGCGGTAGACAGAGCGCCAGCACCAGCATGGGTGATGAAAGCACTTTTCTCCACATCTTGGTCATAACATCCTCCCAGTCGAAACAAGCGGTATCGTTTGATGAACAGTGGTTGGGAAAGAAAAAACGTGACAGTGACCGTTGGAAAATCTGCTGCGGCCACGGTAGTTGCACCGGTCTTTGCTGAAAAATGCAAGGAGGCGAGCTATAATTCACCGCTGCGAGGGGAAATAAGGAGTGGGCTGTGCGTTTCCCGTTGGCAACTAGCGTCGCGGAACTGCGGAGTCTGGCCGAACGAATCCGTCAGGGTGATGCCTCAGCAGAGACAGAACTGGTGAGTGAGTTCACACGTCGGATTTTCGTGATGGCCGTTGTGCGTACCCACGACCGGGAAGCCGCACGCGAGTTGGTGCAAGATGTCTTGATGGCGGTTATCGGTGCGCTTCGTAAGGGCCAACTCCAGGACGGGGATAAGCTGTGCGGTTTCATCCATGGCACCGCAAGGAATCTAATCAACAACCGGCTGCGCTCCGAAGCCCAAAGACCTCCGCTAGAGCCCCTTCCAGAGGATCTGGCTCAACCCAGCTTGGTTGAGCAACTGGAAGACGCGGAACGGGTTCGACAGGTGCATGAGACGCTGGAGCGTTTAGGTCAGGAAGACAGAAGGATTCTGTGGATGACGCTTGTAGAGGGCTGCAAACCGGGCGAGATCGCGGCTGCACTCGGGCTCACATCGGAAGTCGTGCGGACGCGGAAATTGCGCGCGTTGAAGAAGGTGGCGGATCTCATAAGAAAAAAGAAGATGTCACAAACGTAGGCACATTTACCACTTAGATCAAAGGCAATGAACTGCAAAGACGTTGAAGAAGGCGATATCTCCGAACTGTATCTCTTGGAACGACTGCCCGAGTCGGAGCGGGATGAATTCGAAAAGCACTACTTTGGTTGCGAATCGTGTTTTTCTCAGCTCCAAACTGGACTCATGCTGCAAGTGGAACTCCAGCGTCAGCCGCTCAAACGCGCTCAGACCGGAGGTGCGTTGTGGCTACAGGCGTGGGTTTGGACACCTGCGTTAGCGGCGGTCGTTCTGTTGTTCGCGGTGGGCATCTGGTGGTATTCGATCCGAAGGCAGCCTTCGCAGCAGGTCTTCTCCCAGCCAGCCAAGACCAGTCCGGAGACGACAGCTCAGCCCCAGCCGCCCTCGGCGGCGGCGTCATCCCTCGAGGAGTTGGCCCGTGTGGAGGCCCCGCCGTACTCCGCCACCGTGCTCCGCGACGCGGAAGACGAGACAGACGAAGCCTTCCGAAAGGCGATGGAACGCTACCTGAAAGGCGACTATGTCAGTGTGATCCCGGGTCTGCACGCTGCAGCGCAAACCAGCCCTCAAAGCCCCAAAATCAACTTCTATCTAGGTGCATGTTATTTACTTACCAATCGTACCGATTTGGCCATTGAGGCTCTCCGAAAAACTATCGCCATTGGGGACACGGCATATTCCGAGCAAGCGCATTTCTACCTCGCTAAGGCTTATCTGAAAAAACGGCAATTATTCGAGGCGAAAGCCGAACTGCAGCAAACGGTCCGGCTCAGCGGTGACCGGAAGATCGAGGCGGAGGAGATTCTTCGTCAACTGCCGGAATAGTACCGCGCGCCCTCAATAGTTGGAGGTGCGGGCCCGTGTTCCAGAAGATTGCCTATTTTATTGCATGCCTACTCGTATGCTCCGGCTCCAGCGCTGCCGCCGGCGCACCACAAGACCCAGCTCTCGGGCAGTCAACGCCAAAGCCGACCACCGCCGTTGAGCAAATATTGGAGGAAGCTCAACGCATGCTTGAGGCCAAGCAGCCCCTCGAATCACTGAGCGCGGCTGAGAACGCTGCTGAGGCAGCGCAGCGTGCCGACGACACAGTTGGGGAGGCACTCTCGCAGCAGGCTCGCGCCAAAGCGCTACAAGATCTCCAGCGCAATGACGAGGCTTCAAAAGCATGGCAACAGGCAGCGGAGATTTGGGCGGAGGTCGGCGAAACACCGGGACAGATCAGAGCACTGGTTCAAGCTGGGCTGCACAGCGACGCCGATCACAAAGACCAGGCCCAGAAGTTTTATGCGCAGGGCCTTGCTCTTGGGAGATCTGAAACCCAACATCCTGCATCCGTGGCCCAAGCTCTCTACGATTCGGGTGTTCTGTTGCAGGGCCAAAGGCAGATCGAGAGGGCGTGGGACTACCTCAGCGCGGCCGTGCCCCTCTGGGAGAAGCAGGCGCCCGAGTCCTTGAAGCTAGTTAACACTCTGATCCTGCTTGCCAGAGTAACGATGAGCCGCGCCATCCAGAACGAGGGTTCAAAGTACTACCACCTCGGAAGGGACTACTCTTCCAGAGCAGCAGAGATCTGCCGCCACGTGGCTCCAGGCTCCCTTAATGAGGTTCAAAGCCTGCACTTGTTGGGCCGCGCTGAGTATCTATTGGAGGACTTCGCCCACGGACGGGAGCATTTCCTGGCTGCCGTGCAGATTGACAAGAAGATTGAGCCGACAGGATCGATGGAGGAAGCAGCCATCCTGAGAGAACTCGGGGTTCTTGAGCATGAGGTATCAAACTTCGCGGCGGCGCGAGCCGACTATGAGCAGGCAGTGGCCTTGGGAGAGCGCCTTGCGCCCACTTCCCCAGACTACGAACGCAGCCTGGAAAACTTGGCAAACCTCGAAAACGTCGAAGGTGATCTGGCCGCCGCTCGTGCCGGTCTGGAACGTGCGCAGGCGATCAACGAAGCAATACACGGGAATCTGGCCCCGACATTCATCAACCTGGGTGCGGTGGCGCTCGCCCAATCTGACTACGCGTCGGCACGTGATTACTTCCAGAAGGCGCTGGATTTGTTCGTCAAGGCCAAATCCAAGACTGCTGGAGAACCAATTGCTCTGGGAAATCTGAGCGAGACATTCTTCCTCGAGGGAGACTTTGCGTCTGCGTTGGAATATCGCAAGCGTTCTCTTGCCCTCATGCAGGAAAGATTGGGCGATTCTCTGAGTCAAGCCAATCATCTCGATGGAATGGGAGACATCTTGCTGGCCCAGGGGCATCCCGACGAGGCGGCCGCCTACTACCACAAAGCGTTGGATATGCAACAGAAGATCGCCTCGCATTCGATGAGTGTGACGCACAGTCTGGGTGCGCTGGCCAAGGTGGCGCGATCACGGAAAAATACCGCACTGGCCATGGAGTACGATCGCCGCGCCCTCGACATCGGGCAACAATCTTGTCCCAATTCCTGGTGCGTGGCCTGGGTTTTGAACGATCTCGGAGAGATTGCCTACGAACAAAGGGACCTAGCCAGCTCCGAGAGCTATTTGCGCCGCGCAATAGATGTTCAGCAGAAAAGCCTGGGCCTCACACACCCGGATTTGGCTCGCAGCCTGAATGCCCTCGCCCTCACGGTCGCGGCTCAGGGCAAAACGCCACAGGCGCTAGAGACCGCACTGCGGGCTGAGAGAATCGGTACGGAACACTTACGCGTGTCAGTCCGCACGTTGTCGGAGCGGCAGGCGCTCGCGTACGAGAACATCAGGGCTTCAGGATTGGATCTTGCCCTCACATTGGCCGGCAATCGCTCGAGCCCATCTGCCGCCCGCGCCCAGGTTCTCGATGCCGTAATCCGCTCACGGGCCGTGGTGTTCGACGAACTGGCATCGCGCCACCGCTCCAGCTATCGAAGCGGGGACCCTCACGTCATTCAACTTGCTGATCAGCTTCTCTCTGCCCGTACTCGCCTGGCAACGCTCGTATTCCGTGGCGCCGGTGACGCACCTCCCGAGACTTATCGGAAGCTGCTGGACGATACCCGCGAGCAGAAAGAGACTGCCGAACGGGAACTCGCACAAGCCAGCATCTCGTTCCGCCAGGATCAAGCCAGGGCCCAGCTTGGGTCAGAGCAGATCGCAGCGGCTCTGCCGCCGGGCGCCGCCTTAGTGTCGTTCGTTCGATATCTCAAATCCGATCTTCAAGAACCCGCTGTGGGGAAAGACGCTGCCGAACCAGTTCTTTGGTATGCAGCGTTTGTGCTCTGCGCGGAGAAGCGCGAACCGGATTTTCTGCCGCTGGGAACCGCGCGGGAGATTGATGGCCTGGTGGCCGCTTGGCGCCGCAACATCGCGCGACAAGCGGAAGCGCTGGATCCCTCGTCAAGAACGAACGAGGAATCCTATCGCCGCGTTGCTGCAGCCCTGCGCCACAGGATTTGGGACCCCTTGCGACCCGCAATCGGCAATGCGCGAGAAATCTTTATAGTCCCGGATGCAGCCCTGCACCTGGTCAATCTTGCTTCGCTGCCGAGTGGCAGTTCGCAATACCTGATCGAAACCGAACCATTGATCCACTATCTTTCCACCGAGCGCGATCTGGTGCCGGCGCAATCTCGCCAGGGAGAAGGGATTCTGATCGTCGGCAATCCCGCATTTGATCACGCCGGCAAACCTCTAGTGGCCACTAATAAGCAATCAGCTCTCGCCGGCACGGCAGTCGGCACGGAGGGGGCGCTCCTCCGCGGTTCCCGATCGGCTTGCGGGACGTTCCAAACCCTTCGCTTTCCGGCTCTGCCCGGTTCCCAGCTGGAAGCGGAAAACATCGCTGCTCTGTGGAAGACCGGTGCCGAGGACGGCCTTCGGACGATGAGGGGGGTTGCAGCGCGGCCTAGCAGCGGTGAATTGCTGCAAATGACTGGAGTCGACGCAAGCGCGGAAGCATTTGAACAGTATGCTCCTGGGAAGCGCGTCTTGCATGTCGCGACCCATGGATTCTTTCTGGAGGGCAGTTGTGAATCGGTCGCCCAGCGACGACTAGATGCCAGCAAGCGGGATGCTAGCTTCTTGCCAGCAACCGCCGAGAATCCGCTGCTCTTATCGGGATTGGCCTTTGCAGGAGCAAATCGTCGCGCGTCGGCAAAACCAGATGAGACCGATGGAATTATGACGGCAGAAGAGATCGCTGGGATCAATCTGGACGGTGTGGACTGGGCGGTGCTGTCCGCGTGTGACACGGGTTTGGGAGAGATCAAAATTGGAGAGGGAGTTTTCGGACTCCGACGTGCATTCCAGGTCGCTGGAGCAAAGACCGTGATCATGAGCCTGTGGCCCGTGGAAGACGAAACTACACGGCAATGGATGGAAACCTTATACGGCGAACACTTCTTAAGCGGGAAGGACACAGTGGAATCGGTACGCGCCGCGAGCTTGCGGGTTCTGAGGCAACGGCGGGCGAAACACCAGAGCACTCATCCGTTCTACTGGGGGGCCTTCATCGCCGCTGGAGACTGGCACTAAATTCCTTAGTTTGCGACAGACTCCGAGTCAAATGCGTAGCGACGATTTCTCCGCGGCGTCCCTAGCCCTGTACCGTCCCTCCGGGGTACTCAGTGGAACTATCATAGACCAGTTGGCCATTTCCGTTGGGTTGCACGCAGTTGACAAATAGGGTTTTGTTACAGGCTCTAAGATCGGAAGAGCGCATAAGCCACAGTTGTGGAACATCGGGCGATGCTCCCGCGAGATCGAAAGGACACAGTACGCCTTTCCCCGGTTCTCCGAGATAGGCCAGGTCAAAGATGTAAAGCGCCTCTGCTTTGACGTACACGACCTTGCCACGGATCTTCTCGGTCGTCGCGGTTCCGGCAATACGAGTTGCAGACCTTATATAGGAT
>OCZU010002774.1_pt1 | contig 11124 bp, 7 predicted proteins | sample 1539001 | NCBI WGS metagenome assembly OCZU01 (sample SAMEA3539306, study PRJEB22396) | soil metagenome | biome: tundra; feature: field; material: soil | place: USA | collected 2010-05 | depth 0.15 m
CTCGCAACGATAGCTTTGCATTGGCAGCATAGCCGAAGAATTCTGTCCTGCGCCCCCATGCTTGTGTCATCGCTTATTTCAGTTGCTATCCGTCCAATGAAAAGGCCAAATGACCAGCCAGATGACAAAACGTTCATCCGCCGTTCAGGTCATTTTCATTTTCATCCGGTTTCATGGTCGTGCCCAGGTTTAAAAACAAACGTCAACTTTTAATAAAACGTTACGAAACTGAATAGACCCAAAATCAACGAACTCCCGGTCGCTGCCTTTTTGCAACGCCGCTTTTCGGAGGGCTTCACCAACACCCTCAGCCGGTGAGCAATCCAGACCGGCAACTTGATTCCGAGTCCCGGAGGTGGCTGCGGTGGGGCTACCTCCTGCTCGGCGGGTTGTTGCTTTACCGTTTGGGATACATTGCCAGTGGCCTGATCGAACTCAGTCCGGATGAAACTTTATACTGGCTTCAGTCCAAGCATCCCGCCTTGTCCTACTACAGCAAACCGCCGCTGGTGGCTTGCACGATGTTCCTGGGAACATCCCTGTGGGGGAATAATGATTTGGGGGTGCGGTTCTTCTCTCCCGTTATTTCGGCCATCATCGGGTTGATCTGCCTCCGGTTCTGCGCCCGCGAAATCAACGCGCGCCTTGGTTTTGCGCTGGTGCTCATCACCAACGCCACACCGCTTCTGATCGTAGGCTCAAACCTGATGACTATTGACCCGTTGAGCGCGCTGTTCTGGACGTTGGCGATGATTGCGGGCTGGCGCGCGGTTCAGCCGGACGGTGCAACGCGGCATTGGCTCTGGGTTGGGCTATGGATGGGGCTTGGGTTTCTGAGCAAGTACACGGCGCTGTTTCAGTGGCTTTGCTGGGCGGTATTCTTCGTCTTGTGGCGGCCCGCGCGATTTCATCTGCGCCGGCCCGGCCCGTATCTTGCCTTGCTGGTTAATGTCGTCGTGGCCCTGCCGATGTTGATCTGGAACTCGCAGCACGATTGGGTGACGGTAACACACGTCGGCGGTCGGGCGGATTTCGGCAGCACGTTCCATTTCACCACGCGCTACGTGATTGATTTTCTGGGTTCCGAAGCCGGCTTGCTCAACCCGGTTTTCTTCGCCGGCATGGTCTGGGCGGCCATTGCGTTCTGGCGCACGAGGCCGCGTGACTTGCGGATGATCTACTTTTTCAGCATGGGTGCGCCGCTGGTTTTTGCCTACCTCCTGCAATCTCTCCACGCCCGCGTTTTGCCGAACTGGATTGCGCCGGCCATCGTGCCGCTGATGTTTGTGATGGTGCTCTATTGGGACCCCTACCGGCAACGACTTTGGGTCCGTCGCACATTTCACGCCGGGCTGATGATCGGTTTGGTCGCGATGATTCTTCTCACGGACACCGACGTGACCAAACTTGTCACCGGGCATTACCTTCCCATGTCCATTGATCCGCTGCGCCGGGTGCGCGGCTGGCGGGAAACGGCGCGCGTCGTCGGCGAAGCGCGGCAAAATCTGCTCAAGGAAGGCAAGCCCGTATTCATTATTTGTCCGGACTATAGCTCCACGAGCGAAATTTCATTCTACCTGCCGGAGGCCCAGGCGGGAGTGCCGGGCCGGCCGATCGCTTATTGTTGGGGAGCAGAGCAGCCGATAACCGAGTTTTACTTCTGGCCGGAATACCGTTACCGGCGGCGGGTTGGCGACAACGCGATTTTCTTCAACTTGATCCCGCTGGTTGCGGGCAAGAGCGACCCGGTGCCTGTGTCAGACTTGCCGCCGAAGGATTTACTGCCCCAGTTTCGCAACGTAAAGAGTATCGGGATTTTCCACGGCGACTTCCGGGGCCGGCCCGTCCGATGGTTTCAGATATTCGAGTGCCGCGATCAGTTGTAAGTTCGTGGCGACGAGTCGGGCCGATCGGGAGATCGGCGCTCCTACCCGGACATTTATTTTGGCAAACAGTCTACTTTCCGGCCCGGCTTAACCTCGGTATCACACGCGGTTTCCTTCGCCACCCAATCCAGCCATTCACTGAGCACAATCAATGTCCAAAGCGCCCGCGCATGATCGGCTTTTCGCTGAGAGTGTTCGGATAACAATTCCATGACGGCCGACGTGCGAATCCCGAGTTGACTCAGCCGGTCGTTGCGCAAGGCGGCCGTCGCCCATTCCCGAAGCGGACCGCGCAGCCAGCGGCCAATCGGCACAGACAGGCCGCGTTTACGACGATGCACGATTGATTTTGGCAGGTAACGCAAGGCGTAACGCTTCAGAAAAACCTTGGTGGTAAAGCCCGAAACCCGCTCCTTGGCTGGCAAGGTCGCCGCATACGTCATGACCGCCTCGTCCAGGAAAGGGGCGCGCAATTCAAGGGCGGAGCTCATGCTCGCGCGGTCGGCTTTGGTGAGCAGCCCCTCAGCCAGGGAGCCTTCCAAATCCCAGCGTTGTATCCGGTCCAGTAGAGGCGCGCTGCCAGAGTCGTCTTCACACGGGGACGTTGGCGGCATCCCGAGACGCGCCAAAATCTGCGGCGAAATGTTGGCCACCCAAAGTTCGTGGCGAACCATGCCGCCCAGTTCCGCTCCCGCAACGAAACGCTTGAGCAAGTAAGAGAGGGTCATCTTCTTCTCGCTGAGGGGCAGCGATTCCACCGCCCGCCGGATGATGGCTCGAACCCAGGCGGGCAGCCGGGCGAACCGTTCCGCGATCCCTGCGCCTAGGTAAGTCGGATAGCCGCCGAAGAGTTCGTCCGCGCCTTCACCCACCAGTGCCAGCCGCACATCTTGTGCAGCCCGCCGCGCCAACAAAGCTGTCGGCAGCCAGGCCGGGTCTGCCAGCGGTTCGCCTACTGTCCGAATCAACAGGGACAGCGCGTCGGGGAGATCCTCGGGGCGGACCCAGACCGGCACCGGCTCCAGATTCAGAGACTGGGCCACCGTCTCGGCAAACGTGCCTTCGTCAAACGACTCTTCCTTGAAGCGCAACGTATAGGCCCTCAATGGACGTTTGGGGTACAAAGAGCGTGTGACGGCGGAAACCAGCGACGAATCAACACCGCCGCTGAGGAAAACAGCGAAATCCACATCCACATCGCTTTGCCGTCGGACCGCCTCGCGAAACACCTGGTCAAACGTGTCGAGTGAAGGCCGGTGCTTCGCGGTTTCCGAAATACCCCAGCGCCAGTAGGTCGAATAGTGAACGCCGCGCGCGTCAATCCGAACCCTGCTGCCGGGCTTTACTTTTTGTATGTTGGCGAAGGGCGAATCGGGCGAGGCGAACAGTCCGAACCGAAGGTATCGCTGCAAGGCGGCGTGGTTGAAAGTGACCGGCAATCTGCCAGCGGAGACAATGCTGGCGATCTCGGTGGCGAAGATGACGCTGTCCTTTGTTTGAGTGAAGAACAACGGGCGTTCGCCCGCCCGATCGCGTACGAGAATGAGCCGGCGTTCGCGCGGATCCCACACCGCGATGGCAAAAGCGCCAATCAACTTGCTGGCGAACTCCTCGCCAAGTTCCAGATACATTCCAGGGATTACCGCCACGTCGGTTGCCTGCCGCACCGGCCGGCCACGATCCTCCAGCCAGCGCCGTAACTCCCGATGGTTGTCTATCTCCCCGTTGCAAACCGCCACCACGCCACTGGCCTCATCCACCATTGGCTGGAGGCCGTCGTCTCCACCGCGAATCGCGAGGCGTGTCACGCCCAGCACGGCCGACACCGAGGAATCCATGCCGACAGCATCGGGGCCGCGATGCGAGAGGGCCTTTAGCATCGCTTGAGTGCGGAGCCGCGCCGCTTCCGGTTCCTGAAGTCCGGCGACGCTCACGATGCCGCAAATTCCACACATGCTGAAACTTTACCGGGATGGCAAAAGGACGCCAAGATAAAGCGGCGTCAATTGTTGAATGGTTGCCTTCCGTTCGGCCGCGAGGGCTTCAAGTTTGGGCCGGTTCTTTTCGCGGGCCAGAAGATAAACCGGATGATTCTGCTCAGCCAGCCAACGATCGCCCTCCTCTGAGGGCACCAGGCACGCGGGCCATTTTTTTTCGGACTTGAGATGGAACAAAACATAGTTGCTGCTCAGTTCGCCACCATCCTTGGTTATCACGGTAACCGTACGGCGGAGGTAAAACTGCAGGCCAATGGGGAGACATTCCAGGCAGGTAACTTCCGTTTGCGGTGGCAGCTTCGGAATCAATTGCGCTATTTCTCGGGCTGACTTGGCCTCGTAAACGACATTGAGAATCGGGTGGCTTGCGTGAAACATCAGCAGCGGAACGAGGATGAAGCACGCCAGGCAAAGCCGGACATCGCGCCGGTAAATTGCGAGCAGACCAAATGGCAACAGCACGAGAAACGCAATGATTGGAGTGGTGATCTGGTGTTTTAAAGGCTCTGTATCGGTGCCATCCGGGAGCCCGAGCGGATGGGACAGCATTGCGGTCCGGGTGGTCAGGAATGCCGCCACGATTACAGCCGCGATACACAAGGCCATGACCGCAAACGCTGCGCGCCACACGGTACGGGCTGGTTTCCCGTTGCGATCCGCCAGCGCGCTGTCGAAAAATCTCGCCAGCAGAATTCCACAGGCCACCGTCGTGCTGAGAATGTACCCCGGCATTTTCGAGCGCGAAAGTGAGAAAAAGATTATCACCACCACCGACCAGACGATACAGAGGCGATCAACTGGTTTCCTCGCCCATCGCTGTTTCCATGTCGCAAAGCTGGCTTCGGGAATCAGCATGCTCCAAGGGAAGAACATTCCCATGACGATGATCGCATAAAAATAAAACGGTTTCGCGCGACGGAACTGTCCGGTCGTGAAACGATGAAAGGACTCTTCCACAATTCCGTAGTAAGGAAAATCCGGGTTCGCCAGGGAAAGCCCGATGAACCACGGCAGCACCACGGCAAAGAATACTAACAAGTTCAAGGGCGAGAATACTCGCTTCAGCGCACCCTTGCGCCGCTCAACCAGGTTGAACACCACCAGCACGAGCACAGGAATGAGAAAGCCCACCGGCCCTTTCACCAACGTCGCAAAACCGGAAGCGGCGGCACCGACCACATACCACGCACGGCGGGCGTTGCCCTCTGATTCCTCGGCGCGATAGCCTGCAAAAATGGCCGCTGTCGTGAAGAAGGCGAGCGCCATGTCGAAAATCACTGTCCGTGAATTCACAATGAAAAGCGGCATGCTGGCCACCATGATGACCGCCAGGGCCGCGCAGCGCGCTCCATGCTCGCGGCGGCAAAACGCATACAACAGCGCCAGCAGTGCAAGCCCGAATGCAGCTGAAGGAATGCGCGCGGCGGTTTCTGAATCACCAAAGGCTGCGAGAGAAAGCGCGACGGCCTTGAAATAAAAAGCCGGCTTGTCCAGGTAGGTAACCCCGTTGTAAATGGGCGTCAGCCAGGCGCCCGAATCCTTCATCTCGCGCGCGACTTCGGCATTTCTTCCCTCGTCCGGTGGCAGCAAAGGCAAATCTCCCAGTCGGGAACAAAGGGCAAACCAGGCCACCGCCAGAGCCAGCAAGACCCAGGCGGTTTCTTTCTGCGGGGACAACAATGACCGGCGCGGTTCGATGCGCGAAATTTACCAACATCACTCCGCAACGCAAGAGAGATGGAGGGATCGCGTGGACCGACGCGGCGGGATAAGCGGCCGGGAGCGCGGAATTCATTCCGCGAGTTTCTTGCAGAACCGAAACACGCGGAATTTATTCCGCGTGTCTCCTGTCCGGAACGAAATTCACCGAATAAAGTCCGCGCTCCGTTTTGAGTCACGAAACTTGTCACGTCCGGATTGGTCAGCCATCCTCACCGCATGAATTCGACGGCTGAATTTCAATTTGAGGTTGCGGTCATCGGCGGCGGCAGCGGCGGTTACGCGGCGGCGCGCACAGCGGCGGGCGAAGGTTTGAAAACCGTCGCCATCGAAGGCGGCGAAGAAATCGGCGGACTGTGCATCCTGCGCGGTTGCATGCCGTCGAAGGCATTGCTCTATGCCGCGGAAGTGATGCATCTGGCCAGCCATCCCGAACCGTGGGGGATTCGCACTGAAGGGGTGACTTTCGATTTCGCGAAAATCATGGCGCGCAAGAACACGCTCATCAAGGAATTCGCGGATCACCGGACGCAGCAACTGACGGGCGGCAAATTCGAATTCATCCGCGCCAACGCCCGTTTCACCGACGCGCACACGGTTGAATTGAGCTCGGGTCAAAAATTGACCGCGCGAAACTTTGTCATCGCCACCGGCTCCAGTGTCGCGCCGCCTCCCCTGCCTCAGCTTCGCGAAATCGGCTGTCTCACCAGCGACGGCGCGCTCGCGCTCAAGCGATTGCCCAAGTCGCTCATCGTGCTCGGCGGCGGGCCGATTGCCTGTGAGTTCGCGCAGTTCTTCGCCCGCTTCGGCGTAAAGGTGACCATCGTCCAGCGCAGCGAACATCTCTTGAACGGCCTGGATGCGGATGCTGCCGGGGAGTTGGAAAAGGTTTTTCAACGCGAGGGCATCACCCTTTTCACCGGCACGAAACTTCTCGACGCCCGGCGGCTGGGAGGCTTGAAGGAAATATCCTTTGAACGCGAGCATCAAACCGTTCGCGTGCAGGCCGAGGAAATTTTATTTGCGCTGGGCCGGGTGCCGAACGTGGCCTCGCTCGACCTCGAAAAAGCCGGTGTTCTTCTTGAGAGCGGAGGCATCACAACCAACGCGCGGATGCAGACAGCCGCGCCGCACATTTACGCGGCGGGCGATTGCACGAGTCCGCACGAAATAGTCCACATCGCCATTCAGCAGGGCGAGACAGCGGCTTTCAATATCGCGCATCCGGGCCGGCCGAGGCAGATGGATTATCGCCTGCTCCTCGAAATCGTTTTCACGGAGCCACAGCTCGCGAACGTTGGTTTGACGGAAAAGGAGGCTCAAACGCGGGGCATCGCCTACGTCGCCGCGAGCTATCCGTTCAGCGACCACGGCAAGTCGCTTATCATGGAAGCAAAAGACGGGTTCGTGAAATTGCTGGCCGATCCGAAGTCCGGCGAAATTCTCGGCGGCGCGTGCGTCGGTCCGATGGGCGGCGAGTTGATTCACGAAATCGTGATCGCGATGGCCAAACGCATGACCGTTCATGAACTCGCGACCATGCCGCATTATCATCCCACGCTCGCGGAAATCTGGATTTACGCGGCGGAGGAGTTGGCCGCCAGGATTGTCACGGGTATACCAACTGGTAGCTGACGAACGCCACTTGTCGGCTGTCCGGAGACCACGAGGGAACGTTTATGGTCCCCTGCCCGCCAAACAATTTCGCGAGCACGCGAATTTTTTTGTCTGAAACCGACATGAGGCGAAGCGTCACATCCTTGTTTGCCGGATGCCCGGCCACGTCTTTCGCAAATGAGAGAAAGGCGATCCACCTTCCGTCTGGCGACGGATGGGGGAACCAATTGTTGAAATCGTCGGACGTGGCTTGCTCTTGATCGGCGCCGTCGGGTTTCATCCGCCAGATTTGCATCAGTCCGCTGCGCTCGGAGTTGAAGTAAATGAATCTCCCATCCGGGGAATATTCCGGACCGTCATCCAAACCGGCTGCGCTGGTGAGCCGCTTTTCTTCGCCGCCAGCCACAGGAATGGTGTATACGTCAAACTCGCTGTTGCGTTCGGCACAGTAGGCCAGCGTTTTGCCGTCGGGCGACCAGCCGTGCCAATACGACGGCGCGAGCGGCGTGACTTCGCGTGGCGAGCCGCCGTCAATTGGCAGGAGGTAAATGCGTGATTTGCCGTCCGTCTTCTGGTCGCTGATGGCAAGTTGGTTTCCATCCGGCGAAATACCGTGGTCGTTGTTGCAACGAGTCTGGCCGCCGGTGTCGAGCAGTTCCGGCGTTCCACCGGTCACCGGCAGTTTGTAAATCCGCCCGTTGCCATTGAAGAGAAAATATTTTCCGTCGCGCGACCAGTTTGGCGCTTCGATATGATCGCGCGTTCGATAGACCACGCTTCGGTCCGCCGAGGCAATGGGAACCACTTCCAATGTGCATTCGAGAGCCGGAGTCGCATTCGTAGGTGTTAAAACCGGCAGAAGCTGGACATCTGCAAAGACAGCTTGCTCGCTGGTTTTATTGTCATGCGCGCAAACACCCAGCCCGACATAAAATTCTCCGTTGAGCGGAACGCGCAGATAACCGCCGGCGTTTTGAAGATTTCCGCCCGCGGACGCGACGGACATCGAAATATAATCACCGCGTTTTTCAATCTGCACGCGGGCGGGTGCGGAAATATTCGATTGAATTTCACGCGTTACATCGCCGGGCGTTTCGCGATATTGCAAGGCAATCAATCCGTTGCCGTGAACTGCGACGTCCGCGTAGGATGCCTCGGGCGCGAGCGATGGACGGATGAGCAGGCACGCTTTGCGGTGCGCGTTTCCATTCGTGCCGACGAATTTGATGCTGGCCGCAAATTTCAGATCACCTGACATTTTCTTCCAGACGAAATGAAACGCGTCATTCGTGGACCACATGTTTTCGCCGCCGCCAGTGATGTGATATTCACTCTTGGCGGAGTCATAATCCGCCGAGCCGGCCTTTGCGACGGCGCCGATGTCGGCTTGCTGGGAAAAAATCCCCAGATTCGAAGATTGACCAGAAATCCGGGTCGCGCCCGTTATCAGGAGGACCAGCAAAAAATTGCGAATTTGCACAGCAGCGCGCATGAACCGGAGATCAGAATTTGAGCGTTTCGAGATATTTCAAGCTCTGCGGAATCTGCTGTTCGGAGGTCGGTGATTCGTCCTCGATGATATACCACTTGGCGCCGGCTTTTTTCGCGGCGCGCAAAAGCGGGGGGAAAGGTATCTTGCCCTCACCGACCGGCGCATCGTTGGTCACGTCGGAATGTCCGGTGAGCAATCCGGTGGGCGTGCTCTCTTTCATTCCTTTGAGATGCAGGAGTTGCCAGCGTTGGCCGTACTTTTCCAGCAACTTCACCGGATCCTGCCCCGCGTGGACGACCCAAAATATGTCCATCTCAAAGCTCACATATTTCGGTTTCGTTTCAGCCATTAACAGGTCGAAGAGCGTGCCATCCTTGTAAGGTTGAAATTCATACCCGTGAGTGTGGGAAAAAAATGTTATGCCCTGTTTCGCCAGTGTTTCTCCAGCGTGATTGAAAACCTCGATGGCGTCGCGGCAGGTCTTTTCATCGAAGTCACCCTCGTGCGGGATCCACGCACAGCCGGCATATTTGAGCCCCAGTATTTTCGCGTCGCGAATGATGACGTCGAGATTGCTCCGGTATTGGTCAAAAGAATAGTGCGCGCTGACGGCCGTGAGTCCGCGCTGGTCGAGCTGTTCCTTGAACTGCTCCGTCGTCAGGCCGTACGTGCCCGCCAGCTCCACGTTCTTGATGCCCCAGGATTTCACTTCGTCCAGCGTGCCCGGCACGTCCTTGGCGAACTGATTGCGCAGGCTGTAAAGCTGCAAACCGATGCGTTGTTTGCCGACGGAAGCGGCCGGTGCGGACGCAACCACGAAAAATGAAGATGACAATGCTATGATGACCGGCAGGAGCCGAAGGTTTGATTTCATGCGGCCCACTAAAACAGACGGCCTGAAATTTGAAAGCCTTTTCGTATCGTTAAAATTGACGTTGCCGTCCGCCCCGGTTGCAAGTAGTGTTCCACTGTAAAGCTCAGCGCTCAATCTTCTCAAGCTGGCTTGTTTGGTGGCTTCGGATTCGTTCGAGCGCACGAACCGGCGAAAAACTATGCGCATTCTTATTCAAAAAAAAGACAGCGGACTTTATTTCAAGGACATCGAGACCTGGAGTCCGAACTCTGCCCAGGCGATGGATTTTCTAAGCTCCACGGCCGCCGTCGAGTTCTGCACCGCAAACAAAATCAAAGGCGTGCATCTGGTTTTGAAATTTGAGGATGAACATCACGAAATCGTCGTGCCGGTCGTGAAAGACAGATCCCATCATCGCACCGGCGAAGCGGGCCAGAGCATTTAATCAAACCGCATAGCGACTTGCGCTCTTTGGCGCAGCACCTATCCTGTCAACCATGACAGCAAAATCCATTGACGCGAACAATCACACTCGCATTTCCGAACTCGGCCGGCGCGTTTTGAGCGGCGGGCAAGTCACGCGCGATGAATCGCAATGGCTCTTCAATCTCGAAACCTCGGCGGACATTATGGATTTGCTTTCGTGGGCCAACCGCATCCGCGAACATTTCAAAGGCAACAAAATCCATCTCTGCTCCATCGTCAACGCCAAGGCCGGCGCGTGCTCCGAGAATTGCAGCTTCTGTGCGCAATCGTCCCATTACCAGACCGGCTCACCTAAATACGGGTTCGTTGATCCTGAACCCGTTTCCGAAGCGGCCGATGAAGCGAACAAGAACGGCATCACGGCGGTCGGCCTCGTCGCCGCGTGGAAAGGTCTCAACGAAGGTCCGCTGCTCGAGGAAGTCTGCGATCGCATCCGCGAATTGAAAGCCGGTGGCAAGACGCGCCCCGACGCTTCGCTCGGCATCATCAAGAGCCAAAAGGTTGCCGACCGTTTGAAGGAGGCCGGCCTCGAATGTTACGGCCACAACCTCGAAAGCTCGAAGCGTTTTTTTCCGAACACCTGCACCACGCATACGTACGAAGACCGCATCGAAACCATCGGCTATTTGAAAAAAGCCGGGCTGAAAATTTGTTCGGGCGGCATCATCGGCATGGGCGAAACGCGCGAAGACCGCTGCGACCTCGCATTTTCGCTCAAGGAAATCGGCGCGAACGTCGTGCCCATCAACATTCTCAATCCGATTCCCGGCACGCCGTTTGAAAAGAACGAGCCGCTGCCAGTGCTGGAAATTTTGAAGACCATCGCGTGCTTCCGTTTTATTTTGCCGCGGCAGGAAATCATGATCGCCGGCGGGCGCACGGTGAATCTGCGCGACGCGCAAAGCATGATTTTCATGGCCGGCGCGAGCGCGTTGATGGTCGGCAATTATCTCACCACGCTGAACCAGCCCGTCGAAAAAGATTTGCAGATGCTCAAAGACCTCGGCCTCGATCCGAGCTGGGACAACCACGGTTTCAGCGATCAGGAGGAAAATGGCTGCGGCTGCGGGAAAG
>OCZU010002776.1_pt1 | contig 11122 bp, 11 predicted proteins | sample 1539001 | NCBI WGS metagenome assembly OCZU01 (sample SAMEA3539306, study PRJEB22396) | soil metagenome | biome: tundra; feature: field; material: soil | place: USA | collected 2010-05 | depth 0.15 m
GCGCATGATCTTGCCTGACCTGGTCTTGGGCATGTCGGATACGATCCAGACGTGCTTCGGCCGGGCAATCTTGCCGATCTCGACCTCGATCGCGTGGGTGACCTTCGCCTCCATCCCCTCGGCGGGGATGCCCGGCTTGAGCGAGACGTACATCTCCACCATCCGGCCGCGGATGTCGTCGATCACCGGCACGGCCGCGGCCTCAGCCACCTCGGGAACGGTGAGCGCAGCCGACTCGAGCTCCTTGGTGCCGAGCCGGTGGCCGGCCACGTTGATCACGTCGTCAACCCGGCCGAGGATCCGGAAGTAACCGTCGGCGGCCTGCACCGCGCCGTCACCGCAGAAGTACGGCCAGTCGTGCCAGTCCGTGCTCTCCGGATCCCGGTTGTACTTGCGGTAGTAGACGTCGATGAACCGCTCGGGCTGGCCCCAGATCGTCTGCATGATGCCGGGCCACGGGTTCCTGATGCAGATGTTGCCTGCCTTGCCGCTGCCCGCCAGCACCTCGTTGGCGTCCTCGTCGTAGATCACCGGGTAGATGCCCAGGACGCCGGGGCCGCAGCTTCCCGGCTTCATCGGCTGCAGGGCCGGCAGGGTGCTGCCGAGGAAACCGCCGGTCTCGGTCTGCCACCAGGTGTCCACGACGGCCGCATCAGCCTTGCCGACCTCGGTGTAGTACCAGCGCCAGACCTCGGGCTCGATCGGCTCGCCCACGGTCGTCATGTGCTTGAAGTGGTAGTTGTACTTCTTCGGCTCATCGGGGCCGACCTTGCGCAGCATCCGGATGGCGGTCGGCGAGGTATGGAAGATGTTGACGCCGAGCTTCTCGGCGATCCGCCACGGCCGTCCGCCGTCCGGGTAGTTCGGCACGCCTTCGTAGATGACCGTCGTCGTGCCGAGCGCGAGCGGGCCGTAGACGATGTAGGAGTGGCCGGTGATCCAGCCGATGTCGGCCATGCACCAGTACATGTCGTCCGGGTGGATGTCCTGGTAGTACTTCGACGTGCCGGTGACGTAGGCCATGTAGCCGCCGGTGGAGTGCAGTGCGCCCTTCGGCCGGCCGGTGGTCCCGCTGGTGTACATCATGAACAGCGGCGCCTCGGCGGGCATGGACACCGGCTCGACAATCTCGCCGACATGCTCGGTGAGCAGTTCATCGACGAAGAAGTCCCGGCCGGGCGCCATCGGCGTCTGGGACGCGTACTGACCGGCGTGCCGGCGCCAGACCAGCACCTTGTCGACCTCCTGACCCTGCCGCGCGGCCTCCTCAAGTGCCTCGTCGGCCTTCACCTTGTGGTCAGTGACCGAGCCGGCCCGGTAGTAGCCGTCCATCGTGATCAGGACCCGGCTGCCCGAGTCGGCAATCCTGGTGCCGCACGCGTTTCCGCTGAACCCGCCGAACACCTGGGAGTGGATCACTCCGAGCCGGGCGCACGCGAGCATCGTCACCGCCAGCTCGGGGACCATCGGCATATGCAGGGTCACCCGGTCGCCTGCGGTCAGGCCAGCGAAGTCGCGCAGCACCGCGGCGAACTCGTTGACCTGCCGGTACAGCTCGCCATAGCTGATGTGCACATGCTCGTCAGATTCGAGCTCGGGGACCCAGACAATCGCCGTCTTGTCCGGGTTCGCCTGCGCATGCCGGTCGACGCAGTTGTACGAGGCGTTCAGCTTGCCGCCGGCGAACCACTTCCAGAACGGCGGGTTGGACGAGTCAAGGACCGTGTGCCAGCGCTCGTTCCAGGTCAGCAGGTCGGCGTACTCGGTGAAGCAGTCAGGGAACTTGTCCTCGGCGAACCGCTCAAAGATGGCCGGGTCCGCGGCGTTGGCCTGGCTGACGAAGTCCGGCGGCGGCTGGTAGTAGTCCTCTTCGCGCCAGTGCACCGCGATCTGGGATTCGGATACCTCAGTGTCGGGGTTATTTGTCATTACTCGTCCTCCAGCTGGAAGATAATTCCTGCACAGCGGGCAAAGCCAGTTCTCCTCGCGCAGGCTTCCCCGCCAGCGAGAGGTAACTAAATCGTATCGCCGGCGGACATGGCCCAACAGGTCAGTACCGCAGCGCTTGCAACGCCCGTCCCACCTGACCCAGATCGCCACAAAAGCGGATCTGGTCGTTCTGGTTCACGGGAGACCGCACATCTGGTCAGCATCGACTACCCTTGCGGCGGTCGGACCGTGCGGGCAGATCCTCACCGGATCAGCTGGAACCTGCCGATGGGCTGACATCGTTGTCATTTGGGGCATCCATTCGACCCGACACGTCGTCCTTAGGCGGGAAGATTGACTTCAGGCGAAAGGCGGCCAGGCCCGCTCGGACCGGCGGTTGTCATCATCCCGACGTACAACGAGCACGACAACCTCGAGGCCATCGTGACTCGTGTCCGGGCCGCGGTGCCAGCGGCTGACGTCCTGGTGGTCGATGACAACAGCCCGGACGGCACCGGCGAGATCGCCGACAAGATCGCAAACTGCGACGCCCAGGTCCACGCGCTGCACCGGCACGGCAAGGCCGGCCTCGGCGCCGCGTACATCGCGGGCTTCGGCTGGGCACTGGGCCGCGGCTACGAGGTGCTGGTCGAGATGGACGCTGACGGCTCGCATGACCCCCGCGACCTGCCCCGGATGCTGACCGCGCTGGAGCGAGCCGACCTGGTGATCGGCTCCCGTTACGTGCGCGGCGGGACGACCGTCAACTGGCCGAGGTCCAGGGAAGCGCTGTCCCGCGGCGCCAACGCCTACGTCCGGCTGATGCTCAGGATCGGCGTGCACGACGCCACCGGCGGATACCGCGCCTACCGCGCGCAGACGCTGCGCGCGATCGGCATCGATGACGTCGACTCGCAGGGGTACTGCTTCCAGGTAGACCTGACGCTGCGAACGGTCCAGGCGGGCTGCACGGTCACCGAGGTGCCGATCACCTTCACAGAGCGGACCCGCGGCGCCAGCAAGATGAGCCGGGCGATCGTGGTCGAAGCGCTCTGGCGGGTCACCCAGTGGGGAGTCGCCGGCCGACTCGGCCGGGCCAGGCGTCCGGGCTGACCGGCGTCGGCCGCTGACCGGCACAGCGAGCAGTCAACCCAGATGGCATAACGAAAAACCGCCGGGCAACTGCTGCCCGGCGGTCCACGTACTACCTGGCTGAAATGGCCGCCGGCCGGTCTAGGCGCTCTTGCGCTGGCGGGCCTGCACGGCTACTGGCTGGGGCTCGTCGCGGTGCCCCCTGATGATGGCCAGTCGCTCGGCGAGCACCTCTTCAAGGTCGGCGATACTGCGCCGCTCCATCAGCATGTCCCAGTGACTCCGCGGTGCCTTGGCCTTCGCCACCGCGGGCTGGTCACCGCTCGCTGTGATCGCGGTAGCGCCGCATACGCGGCACTCCCACTTCGACGGCACCTCCGCCTCGGCAGCGAACGGCACGCTGAACCGATGGCCCTTCGGGCAATCGAAGGCAACCTCCTGGCGCGGGGCCAGATCGGTGTTACGGTCGTTCTCATAGCTCGTGGCGCCAAGGCGGGTGCCACGAAGTGCGCGTTCGGCCATGTGTGTGTTGCCTCCCGGGCGCTTGGCGTTCCTAGGTGTCAACGGCGAAGACGAGAACAAGATTCCCGGTCAGCTGGTCTTCCAACCGCGCTGGCCGCCTCTCGATCACGTTTCGCCCCGATCCGGCCTAGCCGCCGCGGCGCGGATGCCACTGGCCGCGGCCGATCAGAACCTCGCGCAGCGCCTCGGTCTGATCGGTCATGATGCCGTCGACGCCAAGGTCAAGCAGCGCCGTCATCGCCTTTTTGTCGTTCACTGTCCAGACGTGGACAGCCAGCCCGGCCGCGTGCGCCCGGTCGATGGTGGCCTCGGTGACCAGCCAGGACGGCAGCTGCGCGCAGCGAACCCACCGGTCGGCGAAGGCGGGAGCAAGGTCCCGCACGGGCAGCCCGAACCGAAGCGCTACGGCGCCGATCGGCGATGTGGCCATGCAGACTGGCTGGTCGAACAGCCGACGGGTAGCCGACAGCCGCCGGGCCGAGAACGAGGTGATGCAGACCCGGTCCCAGGCGCCGGTCCGGCGGATCAGCTCGGCCAGCGGGCGAGCCGCCGGAGTGGCCTTGATGTCGATGTTGACGCGGACGTCCGGCCAGGCGCCGAGCAGGTCAGCCAGCAGCGGGATCGGGTCGGTGCCGCCGATCCTGGCCGCGGCCACCTCACTGGCCGACAGGCTGGCGATCGCGCCGGTACGGTCGGTGACCCGGTCAAGCCTCTTGTCGTGGAAGGCGACCGGGACCCCGTCGGCGGTCGCATGCGCGTCGGTCTCCAGGTAGGCGTAGCCCAGCTGGACCGCGTGCTCGAACGCCCGCCAGGAGTTCTCAGGGAAATGCCCGGCGCCGCCCCGGTGCGCGAAAGCCAGCGGCATCGGATGGTCCAGGAAATCAGCCGGCACCGGGCGCCCCCCTGTCGCCCGTGTCGTCCGGCCGCGGCTGCGCCCACTCCCGGCGCCGTGCCTCGGCCAGCGCGATCGCGACAGCGGCGGCCACGTTCAGCGACCCGACCCGGCCCGGCTGCGGGATGTAGGCGACCTGGTCGGCAGCGGCCAGCAGGGCGGCGGAGCAGCCTCGGTCCTCATGGCCGACCGCCAGGCAGACGTCGCCGCCGAGCGCGGCCTCATGCAGCGGCGTCGCCCCGGCTGCCAGCTCGATCGCGACCAGCCGCAGCCCGGCGGCGCGCACCGCGACGGCAGCGGCCGCCGGGCTCGGCATCGGCTCGAACGTCAGGTACCTGCCGGTGCCGAGCGCGGTCTTGCGGGCGGACGGATGCTCCGGGTCGGCGGTGTCGCCGCACAGCCAGACGTGGTCCACGCCGAATGCCGCCGCGGTCCTGATGATCGAGCCGACGTTGAACGGCTGGCTTACCGACTCAAGCAGCAGGCAGATCCTCGTCGCTGTGACCCGCCGCCAGGACCGGTTGAGCCGCTTGACGTCGGTCGGCCCGAGCTGGCGGCTCACCGCGCCGCACCCGCCCGATCGCCGCCTCCGGCCGGGGAGTCCGCAGGCGTCCGCCGGGCCCGTAGGACCCGGTAACCAGCCTGGGCGGCGACCCGGTCCGCGGTCCAGCCCGAATCGGCCAGCCAGCGCTGCAGCGAGTCGGATCCGAGGTTGCGCTGCACCACCAGATAGCCGGCCGCCTCCGGCGCGAGCAGCGGCAGCCAGCCGCCGAGCAGCTGATGCAGCGCGCTCTTGCCGATCCGGATCGGCGGGTTCGACCAGATCAGGTCGAACCCGCCCGGCAGCGACTTGTCGCCCGGTGTCACGCACCGGACGTTGGCCAGCCCGGCGGTCGCGGCGTTAGCCGCGGCCAGGTCCAGCGCCCGGCGGTTGACATCCACGGCCCAGACGCATGCGCCGGGCGAGCGCGCGGCAAGCACCAGGGCGAGCGGCCCGTACCCGCAGCCGAGGTCGAGCAGATTTCCGTGCTCCGGTGGCGGCGGTGCCTTGTCAAGCAGCAGCCGGGTACCCGGATCGAGCCGACCGGGCGAGAACACCCCGGAGTCGGTCCGCAGTTCCAGGTGCAGGCCAGGCAGGATCACGTGCACCGAGCCCGGCCGGTGCGCGGCGGCAGGCTGGCCGGCGAAGTATTGCTGGCTCACCTGCTGCGGATCGTCCTGGCCGCTGGCGACGGCGCGGCCACCGGTGCGGCGGCCAGCGCCGGGTCGATGTAACGGCGGGTCACCCACCGTTCCACCACGAACGTCAGGACCGGGATGGTCCCCGCGGCCAGCACGATGATCGTGCCGGGGCTGGCCGCCTTCATCCGCACCAGCCTGGTCATGACGAAGGCGACGACCAGATAGATCATGTAGAGCACCCCGTGCGTAGTGCCAACGACTTTCGCCACGCCGTCACTGTGCGCGAAGGCCTGCAACGGGATCCCGACGAAACACAAGACGATCAGCATGGTCCCGGTCAGGTAGGCCATGAACCGGTAAGCGCGCACCACCATACGGAGCCTGTCGGCGTCCACCTCACTCCTTCCTAGCATCCGGCCAGCAGACCGGATCCGCGCTCGCCACCTGCGGCGGATCCGAACCGGTCGGCTAGCGAATCCGCGCTGGCCGACTGACTAACGGCCTCCGCGCCGGCCGGCTAGCGGAATCCGTGCCGGCCGGCTAGCGGAATCCGTGCCACTTGCCGTGGCCGCGAGCTTCCTTGCTGAGCCTGTCGAGATAGGCGTTGTACTCGGCCAGCTCGGTGTCGGCCGCCGGATCGTCGCTGGCCGGATCGTCGCTGCCTGAACTGGAGTTCGCCTGGTCGGCCGCAGCCAGCGCGGAGCCGCCGGCCGAACCAGACCAGGCCGCCGATCCGACCCCGGCAGGCAACTGAACTGCCACCGCCGGTCCAGTTCCGTCTGAGGGCTTGAGCTCGTCCCGAACAGTCTTGATCCAGAACACTACGCCGAAGATCGCGAAGATCGGCCACTCGAAGGTGTAGGCCCAGCTCAGCATGTTCCCTGACTCGGCCCGCCGGAACTGCCAGTCGCCGAGCCAGCTCATCCCGATCACGGCGACGACGGCGAACAGGTGCCAGCCGAGCCACCGCGGGGTTAGCAGAACCCGCCATCTCCGGGCCGGCAGCACTTCGGACATGGTCAAGAGCCTAGCGCCGGTTCCGCACGAACCCTGCGACTACCTCAGCCGGCCAGCCGGCCAGGTCCGACTGAACGTGGCCGACCGCACGACGCCAGCCGCCCGAAACGACGCCGCGCAGAGCGGATGATCACGATCAGCTACCGATAGCACCACATAAGGCCAGCTCAGCGCGTCACTGCTGGCTGCGTCAGGTCGGTAGGTCATAATCAGGCACATGCCTCTTGCGGACTTGCTGCCTGGCCGCGCCAGCCGTGCCAGCCGGCTGCCCGACCGGATCGAGGACCTGCACGGCCCGGCCAAGGGCATCATCATGCTGCCCAGGCACCTGTCATGGCCGGGGATGCGCGAGTGCGATGTCAGCGACGACCCGAGCAGGCGGGCCATGTACCGCATCGTGCTGACCCAGGGTAAGCGCAACGACGTTGCCCGCTTCCTCAACGCCGAGCTGCTGCACCAGGATTGGCCGCTGATCAAAGACTCGCTCGACTCAAGACTGCGCCGCTGGTGCGAGCGGCAGTTCGAGCTGCATACGGTGCGGGGCCGCGCCTAGCTCGTCGACCGGAGAGCCCGCGCCACCGCGCTGGAGCCCGCGCCACCGCGCTGGAGCCCGCGCCACCGCGCTGGAGCCGCGGCGGCACCGTGGCAGTAAACCCGAGGACGTCACTGTCCGTGACTGCCGAGGGCTCGCCGCGAGTGACCCGCCGTGGCCGCGAACTCACTTAGTATGGATTGCGTAGTCACATACCGACCAAATCGGGTGTCCACATGACTGCAACCAATGCTAAGTCCCGCTGGTGACCGGCAGCACCTGTCCTGGCGGTCGATTTGCCGGAATCTGATGGTAGCGGAACGTAGCTGATGGCCCCAGGCAACCATTGCCGCCGGATCCCGGCGCGGCAAAGCCGTGGTGGCGTTGCCGCGTCGCCGCCCGCGACCGGAACGAGCGGCCGGGTCCCGGCTATGTCATCGTGGACCTGATCGGCAACCGGAGGGTATGGCAGGAACGTGCGGAAATACGTCATCATGGGCGTCCAGGGCAGCGGCAAGGGCACCCAGGCCGGCCTGCTCGCCAACGACCTAGACCTGATTCACATCTCCGTGGGCGACATTTTCCGGTGGAATGTGCAGCATCATACGAAACTCGGAGCCCAGGTCCGGCGCACCATGGCGGCCGGGCTGCTGGTGGGCGACGACCTGGTCGAGGGAGTCGTCTCCGAGCGGCTCAGCCGGCATGACTGGAATTACGGGTTCATCATCGACGGCTTCCCGCGTAACGAGCGCCAGGCCGAGTTCTTCCTGGAGAGCTATGACATTGACGGAGTGATCCACCTCGATCTGCCGGACAGTGAAGTCAGGCGCCGGGTGCTGGCGCGGCGGCTGTGCTCGGGCTGCGGCATGGACTACAACCTGCTCGCCAGCAGTCCGCGAGTGGCCGGCCGGTGCGACGTATGCGGCGGCGAGCTGGTCAGCAGGGAGGACGACACCGAGCAGGCGCTCGCGGTCAGGCTCAGCGAGTACCACGAGAAGACCAACCCCGTGCTGGCGATCTTCCGCCGCAAGGAGTACGTCGTGACCATCGACGCCCGGCCCGCTCCGGAGACGATTCAGCAGATGATCAGGGACCGGCTGAGCCTGCCGCCGAACAGCGCGCCAGCGAACCCGCCGGGACGCTGATCGTCACGGACCGGGATGGCACTGGCTCCTCACCGCATCGCGGCAGCCCGACGCCGGTAGGCGCGCGACTTGGCACGGGCTCCGCAGATCCGCATGCTGCACCAGCACGCGTTACGGGTGGGTGATCGGTCGTAAAAGGCCCAGCGGCAGTCGGCAGCGCGGCACACCTTCAGCTTGTCCCAGGTGCCGGTCGCGGCCGACTCGGCCGCGATCAGCAGGATCGCGGTCAGGCCGACCGCAGGTCCTGTACCGGCCGGAACTGCGGCGACCTGGCCGTCATCGCTGATCTCCAGGCAGGTCCGCAGCGATCCTGCGATCCTGCGATCCTGCGCAACTCGCTGACCGGATCGGCGATCACGCTGACCGGCGCGCCGGTCGCTGGGCCGGCACGGGCGGCGCCGCCCGTCGCGATGCCCGGCGTGCCAGGGGCGATGCCCGGCGTGCCAGGGGCGATGCCCGGCGTGCCGGTCGCAGGGGTGCTGGCGGGCGGCAGGGCTGGGTGCACGTGTGACAGCGGCGGGGGAGTCCGTGCGCGATAGCGGGAATCTGCCCGGCGCGATGTTCGCCGTGGACCACGACCATCCGGGCGGACGCAACCTGGCCACGGTCGCGGCCGTGGCGCGCCAGGTGGCGGATGCAGTGGCTGACCTGCCGCACTCCGGCGAGCTGCCGCTGATCGTCGGCGGGGACTGCACGATCACGCTCGGCGCCGTGGCCGGACTGCAGCGGCGGCACCGCGACGTCGGCCTGATCTACGTCGACGGCGACGCGGACGTGGGCGTCCCCGATTCCGGCGGCTCTGGCATCTTCGATTCGATGTGGATCTCGCATCTGCTCGGCAGGGGAGCGGCCGAGCTGACCGGACTGGGCGACACTATCCCGTTGCTCGCGCCTGCCCGGCTGGCGATCGTCGGCGCCGACCCGAGGGAGACCGATAGTGCGGGCCGGAAGTACCTGTCCGACGCCGGGGTGAGCTTCCAGGAAGCACCAGCGCTGATCGCCGACCCGCAGGCGGCGGCCGCACAGGCGCTGGCGGCGGTGGGCTCGGCCAGCGGGCCTGTGCTCGTCCACGTCGACGTGGACGTCATCGACTCCGGTGACCTCCCGCTCGGCAACTTCCCGCACTACGGATCGGGCGTTCGGCTTGAGCACATCGTCGCCTGCCTGCGCGTGCTGCGGGCGGACCCGTCGTTTGCCGGGCTGGTGCTGACCGAGGTGAATCCCACCCATGACCCCTCCGGGTACCTGCTCACCCGGCTGATCGAGGGACTTGTGACCGCGCTCACAGGCTGAAAGCACGCCAAGCGTCGGCTGCCGCAGCGGATGGGCCTTAACCTGGGCCTGTGCAAGAGATCTCGGTCTTCAGCGGCAGCGCCCATCCTAATCTGGCGGCGGAGATATGCACCCACCTGGGAGTGCCGCTGCGGTCGGCGATTGTCCGCCGGTTCGCCAATGACTGCCTGGAAGTTCAGCTGCAGTCGAACTGCCGGGAGCGCGATGTCTTCCTGATCCAGCCGCTAGCGGCCCCGGTCCAGGAGCACCTGGTCGAGCTGCTGCTGATGCTGGACGCGGCGCGCGGGGCTTCGGCGGCGCGAGTGACCGCCGTGATCCCGCACTACGCCTACGCGCGGTCAGACAAGAAGAGCATGCCGCGGGTCTCGATCGGCGGCCGGCTCGTCGCTGACCTGCTGGTCACCGCAGGCGCCAGCAGGGTCCTCACGATGACACTGCACTCGCCGCAGGTGCACGGATTCTTCTCGATCCCGGTCGACCATCTGCACGCGCTCAGGGAGATCGCCGCGCATTTCCGCGACCAGGACCTAGACGGCGCGGTGGTGGTCTCACCTGACCTGGGCAACGCCAAGCAGGCGGCCGCCCTGGCCAGGATGCTGGGTCTGCCAGTCGCGGCCGGGGCGAAGGAGCGGCTAAGCGACGACAAGGTGACGATCACCTCGATCATCGGGGATGTCGCCGGACGGGACGTGATCGTCCTGGATGACGAGATCGCACGGGGCACCACCATCATCGAACTGCTCGGCAGGCTGCGCGAGCACGGCGCCAGGTCCGTGCGAATCGCCTGCACGCACGGACTGTTCTGCGACGGCGCGCTCAAGCGGATCGAGGCATGGCCGGAGGTGCTCGAGGTCGTCTGCACCAACACGGTGGCGATCAGCGAGCATGAGGGCGGACCGAAGCTGCACGTCATCTCGCTGGCCGCCGCGCTCGCCGAGGCGATCAGGCGGATTCACGAGGGCGAGTCGGTCAGCGCGCTGTTCCACGCTGAGCAATTGACCGGGACCAGCCGGCCGCGCGAGGTATGACAGCCAGGTGATCGCGGCCGGCGCCGTGCTAGTTCTGGCCCGCCGTGCTAGTTCTGGCCCGCCGTGCTAGTTCTGGCCCGCCGTGCTAGTTCTGCCTGCCGGCTAATTCTGACTTGGCGGGCCAGGCGGCGGCTGCTCGCGCACCCAGGCGGCGATCTGGGCGCGGGAGCTGAATCCGAGCTTGGCCATCACGTTGGCGACATGCCTAGCCGCGGTGGCCGGCGTGATAAAGAGACTCTGGCCGATCGCCCTGTTGCTCAGGCCGTCGGCGATCAGCATGACGATCTCCTGCTCCCGCGCCGTCAGCATGCCCGGCGGCACTGCCTGAGGCCCGGCCGACCCGCCGCCGACACGATCTCCTGCGGCCACTGGAATGGGCGGCGCAGAATCGCCCAGGGCCAGCGCGACCGCGCCCGCGCTGGTCAGCCCCGAGCCGGTGACCCACAGCAGCCGGACGGCCTGCTCACCCAGATGAGCGGCAGCGTCCAGG
>OCZU010002777.1_pt1 | contig 11120 bp, 13 predicted proteins | sample 1539001 | NCBI WGS metagenome assembly OCZU01 (sample SAMEA3539306, study PRJEB22396) | soil metagenome | biome: tundra; feature: field; material: soil | place: USA | collected 2010-05 | depth 0.15 m
GTCGACGCCATGATCGGAGCGCTGACCGACCCGTTCGACGACTGCCATATGGGCGTGACAGCAGAGAACGTTGCGCGCGAGTTCGGGATCTCGCGCGCTGATCAGGACGCGCTGGCAGCCGAGAGCCACCGTCGGGCCGCAGCGGCGGCGCAGGCCGGCTACTTCACCGAGCAGATAACTCCGGTCGAGGCGCCCGCAAAAAAGGGAACCGTCACGGTGGTGGCTGACGAGCACATCCGGCCTGGCGCCACCGCTGAGGACATGGCCAGGCTGCGCCCGGCGTTCGCCGACGACGGCACGGTAACAGCGGGGAACGCCGCGGGCGTCAACGACGCGGCGGCGGCCGTCATTCTCGCCAGCGGCGAATACGCCAGCCACCACGGCCAGGCGCCTCTTGGCCGCCTCGTCGCCTACAGTCACGCCGGCGTGGAGCCGAGGATCATGGGCATCGGCCCGGTGCCAGCCGTCAGGCTGGTCCTGGAGCGGGCCGGCCTGAAGGTCGACCAGATCGACGTGTTCGAGGTGAACGAGGCGTTCGCCGCTCAGGCGCTCGCCGTCGTCCGCGAGCTTGGCCTGCCGCCGGAAAGGACCAATCCGAACGGCAGCGGCATCTCGCTCGGGCACCCGCTCGGTGCTACGGGCGCCATCCTGGTCGTCAAGGCACTGTATGAGCTAAAGCGGACAGACGGCCGGTATGCGCTCGTGACCATGTGCATCGGCGGCGGCCAGGGCATCGCCGCGATCTTCGAGCGGGCCTAGGCCGACTGTAGAAGAACAAACCTGAGGAGGAAGTCATGACCGAGTCCCGCACCATGAGCCAGGTTCAGGAGGAGATCCTGAACACGGTCCGCAAGAGCCAGGCCGCAGTAGTCGAGGCGCTCCAGACCTGGGCCAGCGCGGTCCAGTCGATCACGCCGTCGCTGCCCGACGTGAACATGCCCTTGGCCGAAAAGCTGCCCAAGCCGCAGGATCTCGTCGCGGGTGCGTACGACTTCGCCGAGCAGCTGCTGGCCAGCCAGCGGAAGTTCGCCGAGGACGTCATGAAGGCGACCGCGCCGCTGACCACCGGCAAGGAGCAGGCCCCAGCCGATAAGAAGAACAGCTCCGCGGCCAAGTGACCTAATCGCGGCGAGCCAGGCATGGCTCAGGTACTGAACCGGGGCCCTGACCGGCTTCGCCCACGCGCTTCAGCTCAAACCCGATACCGCGTGGGTACCAACGTCCCGCGGACGGGTTCTGGCGCGTGCCGGTCGGTTCGAGGTGTCGCAGTAGTGCTGAGACACTGGCGAGCTGACGGCGGGGACCATGACTAGCTCGGCTCGGCCGGATCGGCGGCTGGGAGCGGCCAGCGGCGGAACACCGCCACGTGGATGATCACGAAGGCACCGATGAAGTTCAGGCCCATCACCGCGACCCAGAGCTGCGGCGGGTCGCCTGACCAGGTACCGGCCAGGCTAATGGCCCGGAGCACGAGGCCTGCGATCACTGCGATCAGCCCGGCGGTGACCAGCAGGGCCAGCCGGGACAGGCCGGGATTGCGGACGACGCGGGCCGGCCAGCCCTCGAACAGCAGGCCGGCCACCAGGGTGCCCGCCACGATGACTCCGGCCGCCGCGCTCACCTGAGGCGAGGCAAGCCCTCCGGCACCGTGCAGTACCCACCAGGTGACCAGCCCCAGGCCGATCGTTGCCGCGTTGGCGGCCACCAGATACAGCGGCTCCGATCGGATCTTGCTCACCGGGTAGCCGTCGAGCAGGAAGAATACGGTCATCTGCCAGATGACGATGCACAGCAGGATTCCGACAAGGTCGAGCGCATTGACCGGCCCGCCGGGGTTGCGCAGACCGATGGCGTGCCGGGCGGCGGCCGGCACGAAGTTCCAGTTGGCCAGCAGCCCGTAGCCGGCCAGGCCGACGGCCCAGCTGGTCGCGAGCGCGGCGAGACCGCCGACCACCGATGACAGCCGCCGGAACGGCCATTGCCGGCAGACGAACGTCAGCTGCAGCGTGGTCACGAACACGAAAGCAGCCAGAGGTACCGTCCACGGGAACGTCACCAGGTGTCCCTGCGGCGTCTCGGCCGTGGTACCGAATAGGTGCGAAAGCTGCGAGCTGCCCACAACAGCCTGGCCGATGCCGGTCAGCACGATGCCGGCGGCCACGATGAGCCCGAGCGTCGCCAGGCCACCAGCGAGGCGGGACAGGCCGGTGAACGGCCAGCCCTTCCACCAGAGAGCCGCGACGGCGAGCACAGGGAGGCAGAACGTGCTAACCGGCCCGATGATCTCCAGGGAGCGCTGCATGCCTGGCGCGATCCCGAGCACGGCCGCGATGGCCAGTACCAGGACGAGCCCGCCGGCGCCGACCCATGGCTGGCCCAATGCCGCCGCCTGGCGCGGCACGGTCCCTGATTGCGCTTGAGTGGCCATGATGGCCCTCCTTTCCCAACCCGCTGATGCAAGAAGGGTGCGCCCGGCCTGGGGGCGCCGCAAAGATTGTTCGCGAGGGCAGAACGCCAGCTTTCCGCGGCACCGTCGCACGCGCAGTCCGTCCGGCCCGCATGCCGTTCCGCGCTCGCGAACAGATCATGCGAGCCGGATCCGCACCTCATACCGTGTGATGAAACGGATTGTGAAACGGATAGCGCCGGCCTGGCCGACGGGCGGCGCGGCCATGTTACGAGGAAGGCAGATGGACGCAGTCGCACTGGCAGAGGCATCCGAGCTGCTGCTCGGCGCGTATTCCTCGCGCGTACCGGTCGAGCCGCTGACCGAGAAGTTCACCGGGCTGACGCTTGAGGACGCCTATCAGATCCAGCTGCTGCAGGTCGGGCAGCGCACGGCGGCGGGCGCGCGCATCCTGGGCCACAAGGTCGGTCTTACCTCGGCCGTCATGCAGCGCCAGATGAACGTCGACCAGCCGGACTACGGGCACCTGCTTGACGACATGTTCTATGCCGAGCACCTGCCCATTCCGGCCAGCGCCTTCCTGCAGCCCAGGGTGGAGCCCGAGGTGGCGTTCGTGCTCTGCCGCGACCTGCGCGGGCCCGGCGTCACCACAGCCGAGGCGGTGGCCGCCGTTGACTTCGTGCTGCCCGCCCTGGAGATCATCGACAGCCGGATCAGGGACTGGAAGATCGGCCTGCTCGACACCATCGCTGACAACGCCTCCTCGGGCGGAGTGGTGCTCGGCAGCACCCCGCGCCGGCTGGGCGAGATTGACCTGCGGCTGTCTGGCTGCGTGCTGCGGCGGCGCGGCGAGGTTGCGGGCACGGGAGCCGGCGGTGCCGTCCTTGGCTCGCCGCTGACCTCGCTGGCCTGGCTCGCCAACACCGTCGGTGCGCGCGGGGTCGTGCTCCGCGCGGGGCACGTAGTGCTGCCCGGCTCGATCACGGCGTCGGTGGCGGTGGCCGACGGTGACGTCTTCACGGCCACGTTCGCCGGGCTCGGCAGCGTGACCGCCTGCTTTGCTCCGGAGGCGGACGAATGAGTGACAAGGTAACTGCGGCGATCGTCGGGCCCGGCAACATCGGCACCGACCTGATGTTCAAGCTGCTGCGACGCGGCGGCGCGGTCGAGCCCAGGTACATGGTCGGCGTCGACCCGGCCTCGGACGGGCTGCGCCGGGCGGCCCGGATGGGCCTGGCTGCCAGCCATGAGGGCGTCGACTGGCTGCTGAACCAGAACCCGCTACCCGGGATCGTGTTCGAGGCGACAAGCGCGCGGGCCCATGCGGCGAACGCGCCGCGGTATGCGGAGGCGGGCATCGTGGCTGTCGACCTGACGCCCGCGGCGATCGGCCCGTACGTCTGTCCGCCGGTCAACCTGGACGTGAACTCCGACGCGGTCAACGTGAACATGATCACCTGCGGCGGCCAGGCGACGACCCGATGGTCAAGGCGGTCAGCCAGGTGGTGAACGTACCGTATGCCGAGATTATCTCGTCCATCGCGTCCCGCTCGGCCGGGCCGGGAACCAGGGCCAACATCGACGAGTTCACCCAGACCACCGCGGCCGCGCTGCGCGCTGTCGGCGGGGCCGGGCGAGGGAAGGCCATCATTGTCCTGAACCCGGTAGAGCCTCCCATGCTCATGCGGAACACGGTCTTCTGCGCGATCCCGCCGGAAGCCGCCGAGGCAGGAGCGCTACAGGACTCGGTCAACGCGTCGGTGCATGCGATGGCCGAGCGGGTGCGGGCCTACGTGCCCGGCTACTCGCTGCGCGCCGATCCGCAGTACGACCCCGCCCGGGATACCTGGCGCGGCATGGCCCGGGTTGCCATCTTCCTCGAGGTCCGCGGCCGCGGCGACTACCTGCCGGAGTACGCGGGAAACCTGGACATCATCACGGCGGCCGCCGCCGAGGTCGGCAACCTGCTCGCCGCCAGCCGCCGGGAGCAGGATCTATCCGCATTGGGGGTTGCGCCATGACAGACCCGCAGGCCGCCACGACAGGCACCGAGGCCGCAGCCCCGGCCGTGCGCATTACCGACTCCACGCTGCGGGATGGCTCGCACGCGATGCGGCACCAGTTCACCACGGCGCAGGTGCAGGCCATCGTGCATGCCCTTGACCAGAGCGGAGTGGAGGTGATCGAGGTCGCGCACGGTGACGGCCTTGGTGGCTCGAGCTTCAACTACGGGTTCTCGCGCGAGGACGAGTTCGACCTGATCGGCGCCGCCGTGGCGGAGGCGCGGCAGGCGAAGATAGCCGTCTTGCTGCTGCCAGGGGTCGGGACCATCGAGGACCTGGAGCGAGCGCACGCCGTCGGGGCCCAGATCGCCAGGATCGCCACGCACTGCACCGAAGCGGACGTGTCCATCCAGCACTTCGGTGCCGCAAGGGCGCTGGGCATGGAGACAGTCGGTTTCCTGATGCTGAGCCACCGGGCGAGCCCGCAATTGCTTGCCCAGCAGGCCAGGATCATGGTCGACGCGGGAGCCCAGTGCGTGTACGTCGTTGACTCGGCCGGCGCGCTCGTGCTCGGTGACGCCCAGGCCCGCGTCCAGGCGCTGATCGACGAGATCGGCGCCCAGGCACAGGTCGGCTTCCATGGCCACCAGAACCTTTCCATGGGCGTGGCGAACTCGGTGCTTGCCTACCAGGCTGGCGCACGCCAGATCGACGGGGCGCTGTGCGCGCTCGGCGCCGGGGCGGGCAATTCGCCCACCGAGGTGCTCGCCGCCACGTTCGACCGGCTGAACGTGCCTACCGGGATCGACGTGCAGGGCGTGCTGGCAGCCGCACAGGACGTGGTCCGCCCCGTTATCCCGCGGCTGCCGTGGATGGACAGGTCATCGATCGTGCAGGGCTACGCGGGCGTGTACTCCAGCTTCCTGCTGCATGCCGAGCGCGCCGCAGAGCGTTATGGCGTGCCCGCGCACGAGATTCTCCAGATCGTCGGGGAGAACGGCTACGTTGGCGGCCAGGAGGACATGATCATCGACATTGCCCTTCAGCTGGCCGAGGAACGTGACCTCGGGGACCTCGCCTCGGTAGGCGCGCGGTGAGCGCCGCCGGGTGGGACGTCAGGCGCGCCGCCGCCGTGCTGCTTGACTGCGCTGACGGCAGGACCGAACGTGGCCCGGTGACCGCCGAGTGGCCGGAACTCGACCTGCGCACCGCGTACGCCGTGCAGGACGAGGGGCTGCGCATCCGGCGGGCCAGGGGGGAGCGCGTAGTCGGCGTCAAGCTCGGCCTGACCAGCAGGGCCAAGCAGCAGCGGATGGGCGTGGACACGCCGCTGACCGCGTGGCTCACGGACGCCATGGCGCTGCCTGCCGGGGAGCCTGTCGAGATCAGCAGGTTCATCCACCCGCGGGCCGAGCCAGAGATCGTGCTGGTGCTCGGGCAGCGGCTGCAGGGCCCCGGCGTGACTGCCGCCCAGGCGATGGCGGCCGTGCACAGCGTCTACGGCGGCGCCGAGATCATTGACAGCCGGTTCAGGGATTTCAAGTTCACGCTGCCCGACGTGGTCGCCGACAACGCGTCCAGTGCCGCGTTCGTCACCGGGCCTGTCGGGCTGCCGCCCCAGTCGCTCGACCTGGCGATGGAGGCGGTGCTCGTCGAGGCAGGCGGCGCGATTGTCGACTCGGCTACCGGTGCTGCCGTGCAGGGGCACCCGGCCGAGGCGCTCGCCCTGGCCGTCAACGACCTGGGCAGGCGCGGGGTGGCGCTCGAGGCCGGCTGGATCGTGCTGACCGGCGGGATGACCGACGCCGTGCCGCTCGCCCGCGGTGGCTGCGTCGCCATGCACTTCACCAGCCTCGGCTCGGTATTCCTCGGGAGCCTGTGATGCCCTTCGTGGAGGTCACGCTGGTCGAGGGCCGCCCGCCCGACTTGCTGCGCGACCTGATCCACCGGCTGCACGCGGCCGTGGTCGCGTCGATCGGCGCCGACCCGGCCAGCGTCAGGATCGTGCTCCGCGAGGTGGCCGCCACCCACTGGGCCGCGGCAGACCAGACCATCGCCGAACGGCGCGCCGCCAGCGAGCATCAGCCTGGCCAGGCGGCAGGCGCCGGAAGCACGGCGCAGCGTGGCTCGGCGGCCGATGCCGGAAGCCCGGCGCAGCCCAGCCGGGCGCCGGAAGACAACGACTGAGGAGGATGCCGTGGAATTCTTCGGCCACGTCATTGACGGGCGCGAGGTGGAGTCACTCGATGGCGCCACGATGTCCACCGTGGATCCCTACACCCGGGAGCCGTGGGCGCAGGCCGCGCTCGGCTCGGCCGCCGACGCGGACCGCGCTGTCGCCGCCGCTCGGGCGGCCTTTGACAGCGGGCCATGGCCGCGGATGGGCCTCGCGCAGCGGCAGCAGCTGATCCACCGGCTCGCGGACCTGATGGAGCAGCACGTCAGCGAGCTCGCCATGGCAGACACCAGGGACATGGGCAAGCCGATCGACGACGCGACTGGCAACGACGTGCCGCGGTCGGCGCTGAACTTCCGGTTCTTCGCCGATCACGCCCGGATGGCTACGGCCGACGTCCTGCCCAGCGACACCGGCCATCACGTCTACACCAGGTACGAGCCTGCCGGAGTGGTGGCGGCCATCGCGCCATGGAACTTCCCGCTCATGCTGGAGACCTGGAAGGTCGCGCCCGCGCTGGCCTGGGGCAACACCGTGGTGCTTAAGCCCGCCGAGGACACCCCGGGCTCCGCCACCGTGCTCGGGCGCCTGGCCATCGAGGCTGGCATACCGCCAGGCGTGCTCAATGTCGTGCACGGGTACGGCCCCGACTCGGCCGGGCAGGCGCTGACCGAGCACCCCGGAGTCGATCGGATCACCTTTACCGGGGACTCTGGCACCGGGCGCATCATCGGCGCGGCCGCCGCCAGGCAGCTGACTCCAGTCAGCCTCGAACTCGGCGGCAAGGGTGCCAACCTGGTCTATGCCGATGCCGACCTTGACAACGCCGTCAGCTGGTCGGTCCGCGCGATCTTCCACAATGCGGGCCAGGTCTGCCTCGCGGGCAGCCGCCTGTACATCGAGCGGCCAGTGTATGAGGAGTTCCTGGCCCGCTTCGCCGCCGCGGCGGAGGCCATGCGGTCCGGCGATCCCAAGCAGCCGGGCACCCAGCTCGGCCCGCTTGCCTCGGCCGAGCATTACGCCAAGGTCACCGGCTATATCGCCGCTGCGCACGCCGATGGGGCGAAGCTGCTCACCGGCGGCCCTGGCGACGGTTTGTTCGTCCGGCCGACGATCATCACAGGGGCGGCGCAGGACTCGGCGGTCTGCCGCGAGGAGATCTTCGGGCCCGTGGTCGTGGTCCAGCCATTCGACACCGAGCAGGAGTCGGTCGCGCTCGCCAACGACACCAGGTTCGGCCTGAACGCGATGGTGTTCACCGAGAACCTAAGCCGGGCGCACCGGGTGGCGGCTGCGCTCAAGGCCGGCACGATCTGGGTGAACTGCTTCTTCGTCCGTGACCTGCGCGCACCGTTCGGCGGCACCGGCGACTCGGGTGTCGGCCGCGAAGGCGGTAACTTCAGCCGCGAGTTCTTCACCGAGCCCAAGGCCGTGGTGATGCAGATCGCGGCGACCTGACCTTGCTGGCCGGGCCGCCCGGTCCCGGGCCTGGCGGAAAGGTCAGCGGGCTCAGCGCATGAAGCCTGGCCGCCGCTGTGACCACCAGCCGCGCTGACCTGCCCTGGTCACCGAAGTCCGGCGAGTGCCCGACCACCGAGATCGCCGCGCGGGCCCGGCCAGCCGCGTCGCGTACCGGTGCAGCCACCGAGGTGAGTAGCGGGCGGGATTCGCCGACGCTGTGGGCGAATCCAGCGCGCCTGACCTCGGCGAGAGCGCGGTCGAACTCAGCAGCGGTGGATATCGTCTGCAGCGTCAGCCGCGGGAACCCCGCGTCCTTGCGCGCCTGTGCCAGCATCGGGTCAAAGGCGGCCAGCACCTTGCCGGCACTCGTGGCGTGCGCCGGCATGCGCCGGCCGCTTCCTTCCATCAGCCGGATGCCCGCCAGCGTCTGCAGCCGCTCAACGAATACGACGTCGCTGCCGTCGGCCACGGTCAGATGCACGGTCTTGCCGCTGACCTGCCTGAGTTCCTCGAGCAGCGGCAGCGCCGCGCGGCGCAGCGGGTCCCGGTCAGAAGCCAGCTGGCCCAGCTCGAACAGGTGCATGCCCAGCCGGTACCGTCCGGTCTCCGGGTCCTGGGCGGCAATCCCCCTGGCGCACAGGGTGGTGAGCAGCCGGTGCGCCGTACTCTTCGCGACTCCTAGCCGCCTGGCGACGTCGCTGACCCCGAGTTCCTCGTGGCGCATGAAGCACTCAAGGGCGTCGATCGCGGCAAGCACACTGCGCACTCCGCCGTGAGCGGGGGCGTCATGCGCTAATGCACTCATGTTCGCATTCTTCGCATCGCGCACACAGCTCGTAAGGGACCAACGTCCCAGCTAGCAAGCCGTTCGGCACGACTGGCGGAGCCGCTCGGGCACCTGCGGTCCGGCGCTGCGTCACAGCCATCCGGGCGTGCCGGCCTGGTACCAGCGGAAGACACCGTCCGGTCCGCGGATCCGCTGCGCCTGCCCGCGGACGTCGTAGTAGGCAAGGAATGCCAGCACCTCGGCCATGGCGAAATGCTGGGCGCCGCCGGCCAGCCGCTTCCCGAACAGGCGCGCCGCGATCTCGGTCACCGGCAGGGCCTCGGCCTCGAGGATGCGCCAGACCTGCTCGAGCCGGCGGCGCTTGGTCCGCTCGACAGCCGCCGCCCGGCGGGCGCCGTCAGGGAACGGCTCGCCGTGCCCGGGCAGCACAAGCGCTGGCGCAAGCGCCGCGACGCGCTGGAGTGAGTCCAGGTAGCTGCTCATCGGATCAGGCTCGAAGCCCCGTTCGAACGTCACCGGCGAGGCGATCTTGGGCAGGAGATGATCTCCAGAGAGCAAGATGCGGTCGGCCGCGGACCAGAGGCATACATGGCCGGGAGAATGACCTGGGGTGTGGATGATTTCCCAGGTGCGCCCATCGGCCATGAACCGCTCGCCGCCCGTCAGCCTGGTGGTTGGGTCGGCGATCGACGGCATGACCGGCATCCAGTCCCTCAGCCCGGTCGAGGCTTGCTCCAGCTCCGCCCCGTACAGGCCGTGGTCGCCCAGCATCTGCTGGCGCCGGTTGACCGCCGCCTCAGGGTCGCGGTACTTGGCGATGTCCAGGTCGGTCAGCTGGTGCATCCACAGGTCCGCGCCGCTGTGCCTGGCCACCTCACCAGCGATGCCGTAATGGTCGATGTGGGCATGGGTGATAATCAGCCTGCGGACCCGCGCCAGCGAGAAGCCGCAGGCGGCCAGCCCGTCCTCCAGCGCCCGGGTTCCCAGGCCGTCCGCCGCGCCGGTCCAGATGCCGCAGTCGACCAGCGTCGCCATGCTGGCGTCGGCGATCAGGTACCCGTTGACGGCGGGGACGCCGTGGATGCCCAGCGGGAGCACCAGCCGGAACACCCCGGGAGTGACCTCTGACGCCAGCTGCTGCCCGGCTGCGGTCACCGCGCTGCCCCGCCCTGGTGCCCCAGCGGCCGCCCAGGCGGCCTGCGCGCGCCTTCTCCAGGCCCGGGCCGGGTCGCGGAATCTCCGCTCTTCCTGAGAGCTGCCCGTTTCGCCGCGTCGCGCAGCAGCGGCGAGGCGAGTATCAGGCGATCGCCCTCCTGCAGCTCGATGACGACATCGGTGAGCGGCACGGCCCGGCAGCTCAGGCACACTCCTGCGGCCCGCTCCGCGTCGCTGAGCACGGCGGCCGCGACGGGGCGTTCATACCGCACTTCACCGGCCACCAGGTGCACCTTGCAGACCCCGCAGCCGCCCCGCCTGCACCCGAAGCGATACAGGAACCCCGAGCGGACCATGGCCCCGAGGATGGTCTCGCCGTCGCCCACCGGTAGCGACACGCCTACGGGCAGCACCGTCAGCTGCCGCACGTCATGTCCATCCTGATGTCGCCTCGAGCATCAGCAGCGCTCCGTTTCAGCCATAGACGCCGACCGTGCCAAGCCCGTCGAAGTCCGCCGACAGCGCATGCCCCCGCAGCAGCGGTACCGGAGCGGTCAGGCCACCGGACAGCACCACGGACCCCGGCGTCAGGTGCCGGCCCTGCGCCGCCAGCGCGTTGACGAGCCAGGCCACCGCGGCGGCCGGGTGCCCGAGCGCTGCCCCGCCTGCCCCGGTGCCGACCACCTCGCCCTGCGAGCGCAACACGCAGCCGACGAGACGGAGATCCTCGAGCTCGCCCGGCTTGCGCGCCCGCGGGCCGAGCACGAAGCGAGCGGCGCCGACATTGTCTGCGATGACATCGGGAAGGCGGTACCTGTAATGCTCGTATCGCGAGTCGAGCACCTCGATGGCCGCGAAGACCGCTTCGGTAACCGACAGGACGCTCATGACTGTGGCCGGCCTGGCCGGCTCGTCCCGGAGCAGGAATGCGATCTCAGGCTCGGCCCGGGGGTGGATGAGCTCGTCGAGCGGCAGCGGCTCGCCGTGCGGCGCAACCATGCCCGACGTCAGCCAGCCGTACACAGGCTCGTTGATGTTGACCACCTGCTGCATGATCCGGCTGGTCATGCAGCAGGTGGTAGATCGGAAGAGCACACGTCTGAACTCCAGTCACCTTGTATCTCGTATGCC
>OCZU010002778.1_pt1 | contig 11115 bp, 7 predicted proteins | sample 1539001 | NCBI WGS metagenome assembly OCZU01 (sample SAMEA3539306, study PRJEB22396) | soil metagenome | biome: tundra; feature: field; material: soil | place: USA | collected 2010-05 | depth 0.15 m
CAACCAGATGGCGGCAACCAGGCCCAGAGCGATCAGGACGTTGCCGCTCACCAACAGCCAGGTGGTGCGCTCGGAAAGCTGTCGCCGCATGCGCAGAATATGGCCCGCCATGATGCCGAACAACGCCGTAGCGACGGCCGGGATGGTGCTGACGATGCCTTCCGGGTCCCAGGTTTTCGTCCCCGCATAGTTGTGGCGGCCCAATACAATCTTGTCGATGTAGTTCGCTAGGTTGTGGTCTACCTCGTCGAGATGGCCGGCGCCGTAGCCGGGCACCGGAACCAGCTCCATAACGATCCAGTAACCAGCAAGAAGAGATACGATCCAGATGAGTTGCCCGCGCAAGCCCGTGGTCAGATAAATGGCTGAGGCGATCAGGTAGCAGATGGCAATGCGTTGCAAGACACCGAGCAATCGTTGTGTCGACAGGTCAAACGGATAGGCGTAGACTGCCAGTCCGAGCACATACAGAATCACGGCTCGCCGCAATACCTGCGCGAACAAATGGCGGCGCGCGACCCCGGCCGCCATCCGCTTGCCTAGCGAGAGCGTGATGGCGACGCCCACAATCCACAGGAACGATGGGAAGACCGTGTCGGTCAGAGTCCAGCCGTTCCAGTCGGAGTGTTGCAGCGGTCCGTAACTATGCGCGCCATCGCCCGGGTTATTCACCAGCACCATGAGCGCCATGGTGGCGCCGCGGAATACGTCCAGTGAGACGAGGCGCTGCGCGGCGGGTTGTGCCGTCTGATCCATATATGCAAGATGCACTATCTCACTAACGCCGACGACTTCCCCGCGAAGTCCAGTACCCACGCGGGGAAGATACCCAGAAACAGAGTTCCCAGCGCGGGGATGACCAGTGCCGCGCGCAGACCGAGTGAGAGCGGCTCGAGCTCCGCTGTCGCTTCAGAAGGCTCCCGCATATACATTACCACCAGAATGCGCAGATAGTAATACGCCGCCACCACGCTGTTCAGCAGGCCGAGCACCGTTAGCCACACCAGGTGCGAATCGAGCGCGGCTTTGAAGATGTAGAACTTGCCGAAGAAGCCGCCGGTGAGCGGCACGCCGATCAGCGACAGCAGAAAGATCGACAGCAGCGCGGCCGTGCCCGGCTGCCTGACTCCCAGGCCCGCGAAATCGTCCACGCTCAGGAAGCGCTCGCCTTTGCCTGAAAGGTGCGCGACCACCGCGAAGGCGCCAATGTTCATGAAGGCATATGCCGCCAGGTAGAACATGGCAGCCGCCGTGCCCACCTGCGAGCGCGCGGCCAGGGCCACCAGCACATATCCGGCGTGCGCGATCGAACTATATCCCAACAGGCGTTTGATGTTCGACTGCGTGAGCGCGGCGAAGTTGCCGATGGTCATCGACAGCAGCGCCGATCCCCACACCAGCGGATACCAATCGCGCGCGATCGGCTCGAAGGCCGTCATGAAGATGCGCAGGAATATGGCGAAGGCCGCGGCCTTAGGTCCCGTCGTCAGGAATGCGGAGACCGGCGTCGGCGCGCCCTGGTAGACGTCCGGCGCCCAGATCTGGAAAGGCGCGCCGGAAACCTTGAAGCCCAGGCCCACGAACATCAAGGCCAGCGCGACGCCGATGAACACGGGGGCGGGCGCCGTGGGTCCGCCGCTGAGCACCATGCGGATGGCGGTCAAGTAGGTCGATCCGGTCATGCCATAGACCACCGCCACGCCGTAAAGAAAGAAAGCCGTGGCGAACGACCCCAGCAGGAAATACTTCAGCGCCGCTTCGTTGGCGCGTTTGTCGTCGCGCAGATAACCGGCCAGCACGTAGCTCGCAATGGACGAGATCTCGAGGCCAATGAAGATCATGATCAGCTCGTTGGCCGAAACCATCACGCACTGGCCCGCGATCGAAAACAGCAGCAGCGCGTGATATTCGCCGGTCTCCGCGCCCTCGCGTTCGAGGAAGCGGTAAGACGACAGCACCGTCAGGATGCCGACGCCGATCACCAGCACGCGGAAGAAGGTGGCGAATCCATCCACCACCAGCATGTCCGAGAAAGCCGGCCCGGGCGACGAGTAGGCGAACACCGCAGCCGCCATGGCGGCCGCGAGCGCCAGAATCGAGATGTGCCCGTAGATGTCCCGCGAGTGCTTGCGGAGGATGACGTCCAACACCATCAGCAGCGTGCCGGCCGCAATCAGGATGATCTCCGGCAGAAACCGGATGTACTCGACGCTGGCGGGCGCGAAGTTAACGGGCATGCGCGACCTCGGTGGACCGCTCCCTTACGGTCGCGGCTCGGAAGGCGGGGGCCGCGGGCGCCTGCACGCGGAACTGTACGTTCACCTGCGTCTGTTCCAGAATCCGCGCAGTGGTCTTGCGCACGGCGGGCAGGAACGATTGCGAATACATGCCCATCCAAACCATCATCACGATCAGCGGCAGGATGGCGGCCCACTCGCGCGGCATCAGATCGAAGACATGATGCCGCACCTCGCCGGGTGTCTCGCCGTAGAACACGCGCTGGTAGAGCCACAGCATATAACACGCCGACAGAATCACACCGATGGAGGCGAAGATGGTCCAGTGGAAGTTGGCTTGGGCGGAGCCTTGCAGCACCAGGAATTCGCCCACGAAGTTATTCAACATGGGCAGTCCGATGCTGGCCAGCATCGTGATCATGAAGACGGTAGAAAGCCACGGCGCGGGTGTGGCCACGCCGCCGTAGTCCGCGATGGCCAGCGAATGCCGGCGCTCGTAAAGGAAGCCTACCAGCACGAACAGCGCGCCGGTCGTGATGCCGTGATTCAGCATCTGATACACAGCGCCATCCATGCCAAGCTGCGTGAACGAGAAGATGCCCAGCACGACGAAGCCCAGGTGGCTCACCGACGAATACGCCACCAGCTTCTTCATGTTGGGCTGCACCATGGCGACCAGCGCGCCGTAAACGATGCCGATGATGGCCAGCACCACGATCCACGGTGCGCAGGCGCGCGCGGCGCCCGGAAACATCGGCAGGCAGAATCGCGCGAGGCCATAAGTGCCCATCTTCAGCATCACGGACGCCAGCATCACCGAGCCGGCCGTGGGCGCTTCCACGTGCGCGTCCGGCAGCCAGGTGTGCAGCGGGAACAGCGGCACCTTCACGGCGAAGGCCACGAAGAACGCCAGGAAGAGCAACATCTGCTGCGAGGGACTGAACGACAGTTTGCCGCTCGCGAGCATCGCCAGAATGTCGGAATAGTTGAACGTGCCCGCATGGTTGTACACGTAGATGATGCCCGTCAGCATCAGCACCGATGCGGCCATGGTGTACAGGAAAAACTTGACCGCCGCGTAGATGCGGCGTTCGTGGCCCCAGATGCCGATCAGGAAATACATCGGGACCAGCGAGATTTCCCAGAACACGTAGAACAGAAACAGGTCTTGCGCCGCGAAGACGCCGGCGAGGCCGAACTCGAGCAGCAGCATGAAGGCGAAGAACTCTTTGATACGGCTCTGAATCGATTTCCAGGAGATCAGGATGCAGATGGGCGTCAGGAAGGTGGCCAGGATCAGCAGCCACAAGCTCAGTCCATCGAGTGATACGTGATAGTGAATGTTGGGCGAGGCGATCCAGACGATGTCGGTGACGAACTGCTCGCCGGGGCGGATTGTCTCGTATTGAAATGCCAGCCCCAGAGAGGCTACGAATGCCACCAGCGAGAAGCCCAGCGCGATCGCGCGGATGGCGCCTTCGGCCGCACGCGGCACGAGCAGCAGGACGATGAAGCCTACCAGCGGGATGGCCAGCACGATGTCGAGCAGGTTCATCGCAGGCCTCCTCGTGGGGCAGGACTCCAGTCCTGCGGCCGACGTCCACGTCGGGCTGCCGCGGTTGGCCGCGAGGAGCGGGTCCTGGAGGACCCGCGCAGACCTGGAGGTCTGCCCCACAGATGGTTCATCGCAGGCCTCCCATCACGCCCATGACGAAGAGCAGCACCACGCTTCCCAGCAACACCCAGGCGGCGTAGCTGCGGATATTGCCGGATTGCAGCCGCTTGAGCACGCCGCCGATTCCGCGCGCGCGATTGCCGACGCCGTTCACCGCGCCATCGATCACCGCCACGTCCACGCCCTTCCACAGCACTTCGCGCGATCCCGAAACGACCGGATTCACCACCACCGCTCCGTAGATCTCATCCACGAAATACTTGTTGTAGATCAGCTTGTAGAGACCGCTGAAGCTCGTGGCGACCTGATCGGGCAAGCCGGGCTTGGCCACATAGAACAGCCACGCCAGCGCGATGCCGGCGAGGCCGAATGCCACGGAGACAACTACCGGGCCGATGTCATTACCCTCCTCTACCGGCGGAAACAGCGGCGCCAAAAACCCAGGCACGTTGAAAAGCCGCCCGCCCGCCAGAGAGAGCGCGGCCAGCACCACCAGCGGGCCGATCATCACGAAAGGCGATTCATGCGGGTGCGCCTCGCCGCGATACTTGCCGTAGAAAGCCAAAAAGATCGCGCGGAAAACGTAGAAGGCCGTCATGCCCGCCGTGATCACGCCCACCCAATACATCCACGGCGCGTGACGGTCGGCCGCCGCCAGAATCGCGTCCTTGCTGTAGAACCCCGCGAACGGCGGCACGCCCGCGATGGCCACCGAGGCGCACATCATGGTGGCGAATGTCCAAGGAATCTTCTTGCGCAGCCCGCCCATGTTGCGCACGTCCTGCTCGCCGCCGAGCGCGTGAATCACGCTGCCCGCGCCCAGGAACAGCAGCGCTTTGAAAAACGCGTGCGTCACAAGATGGTAGATGCCCGCCGAAAACGCGCCCACGCCCGCGCCCAGGAACATGTAGCCAAGCTGCGAAACGGTGGAGTAGGCGAACACCTTCTTGATGTCGTTCTGCGCCAGGCCGATGGTGGCCGCGAAGAACGCCGTCGCCAGGCCGATGATAGCGACGGCTTCCATGGCTGCGGGCGCGTGCGTGTAGATCGCCGCCGAGCGCGCCACCATGTAAACGCCCGCCGTCACCATGGTCGCCGCGTGGATCAATGCGGAGACGGGCGTGGGGCCGGCCATGGCGTCCGGCAGCCAGACATACAGCGGAAGCTGCGCCGATTTGCCGCACGCGCCCACCAACAGCAGGAACGCGATGGCGGTAAGGGTGGCTTCCGATTTTCCCGCCACGGAGGTGAACACGGTGCCGAAATCCAGCGATCCGAAATTCACCACGATCAAAAACATCGCCAGCGAGAAACCGAAATCGCCAATGCGGTTTACGATGAACGCCTTGTTACCCGCGTCGGTGGCGAACTTCTTATCGAAGTAGAAGCCGATCAGCAGATAGCTGCATAACCCCACGCCTTCCCAGCCCACGAACATCACCAGGTAATTGGCCGCCAGCACCAGCGTGAGCATGAAGAACATGAACAGGTTCATGTAGGCGAAGAAACGGTAATAGCCCCCTTCGTGCGCCATGTAACCGATCGAGTATATATGGATCAGGGAGCCGACGCCGGTCACCACCAGCAGCATGATGGCGGTGAGGCGATCGACGGTGAAATCGAATCCAACGTTGAGACTGCCGCTCTGAATCCAGGTGAAGTATTGTTCGGTGTGCGCGGCGCTCAGATCGCCGAGACCGGCCAGCGTCTTCAGCACCCACGCGAAGGACAGCAGCACCGAGCCGATGGCGATCGTGTTGACGATGGCTTTGGAAAAGCGCCGCCCAAAGATCCCGTTCAACAGGAACCCGGCAAGAGGAAGGACGGGAATGAGCCAGAGTTGCATTTAGCGATAACACTCCGTGGCGCGCGGCGGGGCGGCCTGAGAGGCCGCCGCAGGCCGGGGGCCTGCCCCACTGAATTTGTACGGACTTATCATTTAGTTTTTCATCGAACTCACGTCATCGATATTCAACGTCGAGCGATTCTTGAACACCGTCAGAATAATCGCCAGCCCCACAGCCGCCTCGGCCGCCGCCACCACCATCACGAAGAAGCTGAAGATGTGCCCGTTGACCTGTTTCAACTGATACGAAAACGTGATAAAGGTCAGGTTCACGGCGTTGAGCATCAGCTCGATCGACATGAAGACCGTGATGACGTTGCGGCGCAGGAGGAATCCGGCGACGCCCAGGGTAAACAACACCGCGCTAAGGATCAGGTACCAGGAGAGCGGCACGCCGGTCATGTTACTCCATCTCCTTTTGCGCCAGCACCACCGCGCCCAGAATGGCGATCAGGATCAGCACCGAAACCACCTCGAAGGGCAGCAAATACTGGGTGAAGAGCGCGCGCCCCACGTCCAGCGCCGTGCCGTGCTTGAATGCGCCGAAGCGCACATCGGGCGCTCCCGGAAACATGTGCCTCGCGAAATACGCCATCAGCCCCAGGAAGGTGAACAGCAGCGGAATCCCAAGCAACTGCGCCAGCAGCGAACGGCCGTGGCGGATCTCCGCGCCGGCATTCAGCAGCATGATCACGAAAACGAAGAGCACCATGATGGCTCCGGCGTACACGATCACCTGCGCCGCCGCCAGGAACTCGGCGCCTAGCAGCAGGTACAGCACAGCCAGCGATCCCATCACTCCGATCAGCGAGATAGCGCTCGAAATCGGGTGGGACTGCACCACGACGTTGAAGCCGCAAACCACCGCAATCGCCGCGAAGATGAGGAAGAGGATGACGTCCATGTTTAAAAAACGCTCAGAAAACGCTCAGGAAAACACAGCCACCAGAAGGCCGGTGACCAGCAGGTTGAGGACGGCCACCGGGAACATGAACTTCCACGCGAAGGCCATCAGTTGATCGTAGCGGAAGCGCGGCAGCGTGCCGCGAATCCAGATGAAGAGGAACAGCAGAGCGCCGGTCTTGGCGGCGAACCAGAACAGCGGCAGCAGCGCCCCCTGCAGGGCCGGAATCAGAAAGACCGCGGCCAAAAGGAAGAACACCACGGCCACCACCGGCAGGGTAAATCCGTCGCGCCGGCGCACCGGATTCAGCCCGTGGTATAAGCTAATCGCGCCGGCCAGCAGGAACACAATCCCGGGGACGTACTTCGATCCCGCCGATGCCGGCCACAGCGGCAACCATCCGCCCAGGAACAACGTGGTGGTGATGGCGCAGACCGTGATCATGTTCGAGTATTCGGCCATGAAGAACGCCGCAAACTTCATGCTGCTGTACTCGGTGTGAAATCCGGCGACCAACTCGTTTTCCGCTTCCGGCAGATCGAAGGGCACGCGGTTGGTCTCCGCGAAAGCCGCGATCAGGAAGATGATGAAGCTGAAAATCTGCGGCATGGGCGTCTGGAAGATACTCCAGCGCGGAATGAAGCCCAAATAGTATCCGGACTGCTGCTCCACGATGTGGCGCAAGCTCAGCGTATTCGCCAACAGCAGCGGCGCGGCCACCGCCATGCTCAGCGGCAATTCGTAGCTGATCATTTGCGCGGAGCTGCGCAATCCGCCCATCAACGAATATTTGTTGTTCGAAGCCCACCCCGCCAGCGCGATTCCATAGACGCTGACCGAAGAAACCGCCAGCACGAACAGGATGCCGATATTCAGGTCCGCCAACTGCATCCTGGTGCTTTCGCCGAAGATGTGAATCTCCGCGCCGAACGGAATCACCGAAATCGACAGTAGCGCCATGGTGATGGCGAAGAAAGGCGCCCCCAAGTACAGAAGCTTGTTGACGTAGGGCGGAATCAAGTCTTCCTTGGTGATGAGCTTGATGACGTCGGCCAGCGGCTGCAACAGCCCGTGCGGGCCCACGCGCGAAGGCCCCATGCGCACCTGGATATGCGCGATGACCTTGCGTTCCACCCATTGCAGGTACGCCAGCGTGGTGAGGAGCACAGCCGCCACCACCGCAGCCTTGATCAGGCTAAGGAGGAAGAAATTCATTTATGGATTGCCGTGGCTCTCCACCACAGAGTTCAGTACTTTAGAATAGCGCCCTAGCGTGCCCGAGGTGAACAAATTATCGTGCGCCGACCGAATCAATTCCGGACGGCCATCCAGCGGAACGCGTCCATTCACGGCCGCGGTCTGGGCCGCGCCGCCCATCTCCAGCACCGGCAATGAGACGTCGTATCCGCGCACGTTCTTGCGGATCTCTCCGAAAACGGTATCCGGAATCCATGGACCCAGCGCGGCGGCCACGCCCATTTCGCGGGCCAGCAGACCCATGATTTCCAGGTCGGGCTTGGCGCCCATGGCGCCTACAGCTTTGCGCAGCCTCTGCACTTCGCCGCACACGTTGGTGACGGTGCCGTTCTTTTCGTAAGCGGAAGCAGCGGGGAAAACGACATCCGCGGCCTGGGCGGTTTCGGTCAAGAAGAGGTCGTGGACTACCAGGAATGGACCGCTACCTGACGGTCGCGGCTCGGTACCGCGAAGCGGATTGTTACCGCGAAGCGGATTGGCGCCAATCACCCACAACACATCCAGATCCTCGGCCGCCAACATCTCGGGCAGCGCCATGCCACCCGCGTCAGGAAGCAGCCCCATATCCACCGCGCCGCGCGAATTCGAACCATCCACCAGGCACACATACTGCACCGGAATGGCGAGCGATTCGCCGAAATCCACCAGCCGCCGCACCGCTTCGCCTTTGATGGCGTCACCGAAAACAAAGACCAGTTCCGGCTCGGCTTTCAGGCGATCGCGCAGCGATTCCACCGCGTCCAGTTCACCGCCCGCGGCCACCCGCAGGCTCGCCGCGGCATACTTATCCTCGCGCACAGGCCCCGTGGTAACTACGTAAACGCGCGCCTGGTGATGCCGGTAATTGGCGCGAATCTGGAACGACAGGAACGGCTGCTCCAGCGCCAGGTCCGCGCCGATCACCAACACCGCCTTCTTCTCATACAAGTCCGCCGTGGTGGCGAGTTTGCCACTCTTGCCGCTGAGCGCGTCAAGCAGCGCCGGCACATCACCCGTGCGGTGGTGATCGATATTCCCCGTCCCCAGCACCTTCCGCGCGAACTTCTGCAAATAGTAATTCTCTTCGTTGGTAGTGTGGTTGGATCCGATCACGCCGAACTTGCCGCCGCGCCCGCGGACTTCGTTGAACTTCGCCGCCACCGTCTCGATAGCCTTCGACCACGACACTTCTTCCAGCTTCCCGTTCACCCGCACCAGCGGCGCCAGCAAGCGCTCCGGATGATTGTAGAAATCGAAGGCGTAGCGCCCCTTGATGCACAGGAACTCGCCGTTGATCCCGGAGCGGTCGCGGTTGTTGCCGCGTATGATTTCGTCGTTGCGCACGCCCAGCGTGGTCTTGCAGCCGTTCGAACAATGCGTGCAGATGGTGCCCACATGTTCCATCTCCCAGGGGCGCGTGTGATAGCGATAGATGCCGCTGGTCAGCGCGCCCACGGGGCAGATGTCGATGCACATGCCGCATTCGTCGCACTCCAGATGATCGCCCTTGTTGGGCGCGATTTCGGAAACCACGCCGCGGTTGATCACGCCCAGCGCGCCCACCCCCATGCCTTCGTTGCAGATGCGCACGCAACGATAGCACAGAATGCAGCGCGGATTATCGAAGAACACCACCGGGGACCACTGCTTCTCGTCCACGTGGACCTTCATCTCCGTGAAGCGGCTCTCGCCCGCGCCGTAGCGGAAGGTCATGTCCTGCAGCTCGCACTCGCCGCCCTTGTCGCATACCGGGCAATCCAGCGGATGGTTGGCCAGCAGGAACTCCAGCATGGATTTACGCGCCGCCGCCACCTGCGGCGTTTCCGTGCGCACCACCATGCCTTCGGCCACCGGCAGAGTGCACGCCGTCATCAGCTTCGGCATCTTCTCCACTTCCACCAGGCACATGCGGCAGGCGGCTTGCAGCGTCAGGCCTTCGTAGTAGCAGAAGGCCGGCACTTCGATGCCGGAGTGTTTGGCGGCGTCGATGACCAGCGTTCCAGGGGGCGCCTGGATGGCCCTGCCGTCGATCGTGAGATTTACCAAGTCAGCCATTCAATTCTTTAGCCAAGTTTGTGGGGCAGGACTCCAGTCCTGCGGCCGGCGTCCACGCCGGCCAGCGGGTCCTGGAGGACCCGCGCAGACCTGGAGGTCTGCCCCACTTCATACGGGCACGGCTTCCCATTCAAGTGATCTTCAAACTCGTGATAGAACTTCTCCACAATCGATATGGTCGGCAGCGCCGCCGCGTCCCCCAACGGGCAGAATGTCTTGCCCAGCATGTTCTTCGCTAAGTCGCCGATCAGCGCGATATCGCTGCGCTGCCCCATGCCGTCGTGAAAGCGCTGCAGTAGCTTGCGAATCCAAGTGGTGCCCTCGCGGCAAGGAATGCACCATCCGCAGCTTTCGTGCGCATAAAACCGCATGATCCGCAGCGCAGCTTTCACCATGCAGGTATCCTCGTGCATGATGACCACGCCGCCCGATCCCAGCATGGTCTTGGCCTTGGCCATCGCGTCGTAATCCATGGTCAAGCCCTCGCACTCCGCCGCCGTCAGCACCGGGCACGACGAGCCGCCCGGAATAAACGCCTTGAGTTTCTTGCCGCCCAGGATGCCGCCGCCGACTTCCTCGATCATAGTCTTCACCGGGAAGCCCAGCTTCAATTCGTAAACGCCCGGACGGTTCAGGTGGCCTGTCAAACAAGTCAGCTTCGTGCCGCCCGCCTTCGGCACGCCCAGCGCCGCGAACGCCGCGCCGCCATCGCGTATGATCGCCGGCGCCGCGCAGTAAGTCTCCACGTTGTTCAGCACCGTGGGACATTGGAAGGCGCCCACCACCGCCGGAAACGGCGGCCGGATGCGCGGAATGCCGCGCTTGCCTTCGAGCGATTCCAGCAGCGCCGATTCCTCGCCGCATTCGTATGCGCCCGCGCCCGTGTGCGTGTACAAGTCGAAATCGAAACCGGTTCCGCGGATGTTCTTGCCCAGATACCCGCGCGCGTAGGCTTCCGCGATGGCCTTATCCATGATCTCGATCAGGTAGCGATACTCGCCGCGGATGTAGATATAACCCGCGTGCGCATCCACCGCCAGGCCCGCGATCAGCGTGCCTTCGATCAACTGATGTGGATCGTTCTCCATGAGCAGCCGGTCCTTGCAGGTGCCCGGCTCGCTCTCATCCGCATTCACCACGATGTACTTCGGCTTGGGCGACG
>OCZU010002780.1_pt1 | contig 11113 bp, 7 predicted proteins | sample 1539001 | NCBI WGS metagenome assembly OCZU01 (sample SAMEA3539306, study PRJEB22396) | soil metagenome | biome: tundra; feature: field; material: soil | place: USA | collected 2010-05 | depth 0.15 m
GCTTGCGCTTTGCCATCCGCGAAGGCGGCAGAACCGTCGGCGCAGGTGTCGTCGCCAAAGTCATCGAGTAATTCAGGGAAAAGGCCAGTAGCTCAATTGGCAGAGCGGCGGTCTCCAAAACCGCAGGTTGGGGGTTCGATTCCCTCCTGGCCTGCCACTACTGAAGTGGTGACAGGAAGCAGCAGCGGGCAATGACCGGCAACAGCACGGCTACTCAAGGAAAAGCAGCGGCGATGGCGGACAAGATCAAGATGACGGTGGCGGTTGCGCTGGTGATCGCGGGGCTCTGGGGCTACTACCACTTCAGCGAGACCGCGCAGGTGCTGCGCGTGCTGATGGTGCTCGGGGGCCTGATTGCGGCAGGCGCGGTCGCCTGGTTGACCGTGCCGGGCAAAGAGCTGTTCAGCTTCTCGCAGGAAGCATGGCAGGAAGCAAGCAAGGTTTCGTGGCCGACGCGCAAAGAGACGATCCAGACTACGGCGGTCGTCTTTGCTTTCGTCTTCGTGATGGCCCTCTTTCTGTTCGGGGTCGATACCTCGCTCGCGTACCTGGTCAAGCTCGCCACCGGTCGGGCGGACGGATGAACGACAAAAAGTGGTTCGTCGTTCACGCCTATTCGGGATTCGAGAAAAGCGTGATGCGTGCGCTGATCGAGCGGATCAAGCGATCGGGAATGGAAGAACGGTTCGGCAAGATCCTCGTGCCGGTCGAAGAAGTCGTGGAAATGAAGAAAGGCGCGAAGGCGATCTCCGAGCGCAAGTTCTTCCCCGGGTACGTGCTGGTCGAGATGGAAATGACCGACGACACGTGGCATCTCGTTAAGAGCACGCCCAAGGTCACCGGATTCGTGGGCGGAACGGCAAACAAGCCGACGCCCATTACGCAGAAGGAAGTGGACGGAATTCTGAAGCAGGTGCAGGAAGGCGTCGAAAAGCCGCGTCCGAAGGTGCTGTTCGAGTTGGGCGAGGCAGTGCGCGTGAAGGAAGGACCTTTCACCGACTTTCACGGCAACGTGGAAGACGTCAATTACGAGAAGAGCAAGTTGCGGGTGTCGGTGACAATTTTCGGCCGGTCGACGCCTGTGGAATTGGATTTTTCGCAGGTCGAGAAGGCTTGATATTCCGTCACGCTGCGCGCGACGGAATATCTGTCCGAGTTGAAGTGGCGCCGCTGCCGCGTCGCCGCTTAACTCGGACAAAGGCAGGCGGATGCAGTTGTTTTGTTAACCGGGGAGGGCGCGAATTGCGTCCGCTAGGACCCACACGGAGCTGAGATGGCAAAGAAAATAGTCGGTTTCATCAAATTGCAGGTGCCCGCGGGCAAGGCGAACCCGAGTCCGCCGATCGGGCCGGCGCTCGGCCAGCGGGGATTGAACATCATGGAATTCTGCAAGGCGTTCAACGTCCAGACGCAGAAGCTCGAGCCTGGTTTGCCGATACCGGTGGTGATCACCGCGTTTGCCGACAAGAGCTTTACCTTCATCATGAAGACGCCGCCCGCGACGGTGCTCATCATGAAGGCAGCCAAGGTCGAGAAGGGAAGCCCCAAGCCCCACACCGACAAGATCGGAAAGCTCACTCGCGCTCAAGCCGAGGAGATTGCCAAGATGAAGACGCCGGACCTGACCGCGGCAGATCTCGATGCGGCGGTGCGGACCATCGCCGGCAGTGCCCGCAGCATGGGCATCACCGTCGAAGGAGTGAAGTGATCATGGCTGACGGACAAAACAAGGATGTGCCGCGCCTTTCCAAGCGCATGAAGACCGTGCGCGGCAAGATCGACCGCATCAAGTCGTACCCGATCGACGAGGCGCTGAAGTTGGTGAAGGACACCGCCACCGCCAAGTTCGACGAGTCGGTCGATGTGGCGGTCAACCTTGGCGTCGATGCCAAGAAGTCGGACCAGACGGTCCGCGGTTCGGTCGTGCTGCCGGCGGGGACCGGGAAGAAAGTGCGCGTTGCAGTGTTCGCTCAAGGTGACAAGGCAAAAGCGGCCACGGAGGCGGGCGCGGACATCGTCGGTTTCGACGACCTGGCGGCGAAGGTCAAGGAAGGCTTCATGGATTTCGACGTGGTGATCGCGACGCCCGACGCGATGAAGGTCGTCGGTCAGCTCGGTCAGATCCTGGGCCCGCGCGGCCTGATGCCGAACCCCAAGGTCGGCACGGTGTCGGCCGACGTGGTTACCGCGGTAAAGAACGCCAAGGCCGGTCAGGTGCAGTACCGGACCGACAAGGCCGGCATCATCCAGTGCACCATCGGACGCGCGTCGTTCACGCCCGAGCAACTCAAGACCAATCTGGTTGCCCTGATCGAGGCCTTGAACAAATCGAGGCCGGCGGGGACCAAGGGCATCTACGTCAAAAAGATCAGCGTCTCCAGCACCATGGGGACGGGCGTGCGGGTCGATTCATCGACACTCACGCAGCAGCCACAGGCATAGGGTTCAACGATATCGAAGCATTTGAGGGAACGCCGCGCGGGGCATCGCGCAGCGCGCCGTTAAAGACCGTAGGAGCTTGCAAGAGCTTAATTGCCGGCAGTTGCGGTGTCCTACGCAGATGGTGTCCCGAAGACAGGATCACTCCTGGCTCTAGGTCACCGCAGTCGCCTAAAGCCGGCAATCGCCGGCCGAGGCAATAGCAATTGATCGTGGAGGGTGACTTTGGGTCTTAACTTGGAACAGAAGCAGGCGGTAGTCGCGGAAGTCGCGAAACAGGTCGCCGGTGCTCAGGCCATCGTAATGGTCGAGAACCGCGGCATGGCAGTAGCCGCAATGACGCAGCTTCGCGCAAAGGCACGAGCTTCCGGGGTGTATTTCCGCGTGGTCAAGAACACGCTGGTACGCCGCGCGGTCGCCGAGACGCCGTTCGCATCGCTGGCCGACAAGATGGTCGGCCCGCTTGCGTACGGCATCGGCGCCGATCCCGTCGCCGTGGCGAAAGTCCTCAACGACTTCGCCAAGGGCAACGAGAAGTTCGTCATCACGGGCGGCAGCATGCCCGGGCAGTTGCTGACAGCGAAGGAAATTTCCGCGCTGGCCGCACTGCCGTCGCGCGATGAGCTCATTGCCAAGCTGCTCGGCACTATGCAGGCGCCGATCGTCAAGTTCGTTCGAACGCTCAATGAAGTGCCGAGCAGATTCGTGCGGACGCTGGCGGCGGTGCGCGATGCGAAGCCGGCGGCATAGCACGGAACGCGAATACCGAAATCTGAACTCAATCGTTAGCAAACTTTCGAACCAGGAGTGAATCATGGCTGTTGCACAAACTGAAATCCTCAACCAGATCTCGTCGATGACCGTTCTCGAGCTGTCCGAGCTCATCAAGGCGATGGAAGAGAAGTTCGGCGTTTCCGCCGCTGCCGCAGTCGCGGCCGCTGCGCCTGCCGCGGGCGCCGCCGCGCCGGCCGCCGAAGAGCAGACCGAGTTCACGGTCATGCTGACCAGCTTCGGCGACAACAAGGTCAACGTGATCAAGGCAGTGCGCGAAATCACGGGGCTGGGTCTGAAGGAAGCGAAGGACTTGGTTGACGGTGCGCCGAAGGCGGTCAAGGAAGGCATCAACAAGGCCGATTCCGAAGCCGCGAAGAAGAAGCTGGAAGACGCCGGCGCCAAAGCCGAGATCAAGTAATCGCGTTACGAGTGACGCGCCTGCGGGAGACCGCGGGCGCGGTTCCAAGCTTCGGGAGCTCGAGTTTCTCCCAGAGGCCGAAGACAAGCGAGTCGCCGGAGGCTTGAAATCGAGCCATACGGCCGCAAATAAGCTTGCTTGTCTTTGTCTTCTGAATCGACTGCAGAAGGCAGGTTTGGTCGGACGGTGCACACCGGGCGTTGAGTTGGAAGGTGAGCGTGCCGTCGTCCGCCAGCGGTTGGTAGTGGCCAACCACCATCCTTAAGGGAGCGCAACGCTTCCGCCCAGCCGACGCACGACGGGTGTCGCACCGGCCTGCAGTTTCGCCGGGGCGCGTTCGCAAGCTACTCGAAAGAGGTCAAGGCCCATGGCTCAGTACTCGTTTACCGAAAAGAAGCGCATTCGCAAGAGCTTCGCCAAACGCGCGAGCGTCCTGCCGGTGCCGTTCCTGCTGGAAACCCAGCTTTCGTCGTATCGCGCCTTTCTGCAGGAGTTCACTGCTGCCGAGTCGCGCAAGAACGAGGGCCTCCAGGCCGCGTTCACCTCGATATTTCCGATCTCCAGCCACTCCGGCAACGCGAGACTGGAATTCGTCGGCTATTCGCTGCTGTCGCCCGCATTCGACGTGACCGAGTGCCAGCAGCGCGGCCTGACCTACTGCTCAGCGCTGCGCGCCAAGGTGCGCCTGATCATCATGGACAAGGAAGCGCCGAAGGAAACGGTCAAGGAAGTGAAGGAGCAGGAGGTCTACATGGGCGAGATTCCGCTCATGACAGGCAATGGCTCTTTCGTGATCAACGGCACCGAGCGCGTCATCGTGTCGCAGCTGCATCGCAGCCCCGGCGTGTTCTTCGAGCACGACCGCGGCAAAACGCACAGCTCGGGCAAGCTCCTGTTTTCGGCGCGGGTCATTCCCTACCGCGGCTCTTGGCTCGACTTCGAATTCGATCCCAAGGACTACCTCTATTTCCGGGTCGACCGGCGCCGCAAGATGCCGGTGACGACGCTGCTGAAGGCGATCGGGCTCACCAACGAGGACATCCTCAAGCAGTTCTTCGCCTTCGATTCCTTCCAGCTGGCGAAGAAGGGCTCGCACATGGACCTCGTCCCCGAGCGCCTGCGCGGTGAGGTGGCCCGCTTCGACCTGGTCGGCAAGGACGGCAAGGTGCTGGTGCAGAAGGACAAGCGCATCACGGCCAGGCATATCCGCGACATCGCCGAAGGTGGCGTGAAGAAGATCGCGGTTCCGAACGACTACATCGTCGGCCGCACGCTGGCCGAGAACATCGTCAACAAGGACACCGGCGAGATTGTCGCGTCGGCAAACGACGAGATCACCGACGAGCTGCTGGAAAAGCTGCTCGAGGCCGGCGTTCCGAAAATCCACACGATCTACACCAACGACCTCGATCAGGGCCCGTACATCGCGCAAACGCTGAAGACCGACGACACGCCGGACCAGCTCGCGGCGCGCGTGGCCATCTACCGCATGATGCGCCCCGGCGAGCCGCCGACCGAGGAAGCGGTCGAGTCGCTGTTCCACGGTCTTTTCTTCAACGAAGACCGGTACGACTTGTCGCCCGTCGGGCGGATGAAGTTCAACCGCCGCGTCGGCCGCAGCGAGCTGCTCGGCTCGGGAACGCTGCACAACGACGACATCATTGCGGTGATCAAGATCCTGGTCGAGCTGCGCAACGGGCGCGGCGAGATCGACGACATCGATCACCTCGGCAACCGGCGCGTGCGCTCGGTTGGCGAGCTCTCGGAAAACCAGTTCCGCTCGGGCCTGGTGCGGGTCGAGCGCGCGGTCAAGGAGCGTCTCGGCCAGGCCGAGAGCGACAACCTGCTGCCGCACGACCTGATCAACGCCAAGCCGATCTCGGCCGCGATCAAGGAGTTCTTCGGCTCGTCGCAGCTTTCACAGTTCATGGACCAGACCAACCCCTTGTCGGAGATTACGCACAAACGGCGTGTGTCCGCATTGGGACCGGGCGGCCTCACGCGCGAGCGCGCAGGTTTCGAAGTACGCGACGTGCATCCGACGCACTACGGACGCGTATGCCCGATCGAAACGCCTGAAGGCCCGAACATCGGCCTCATCAACTCGCTGGCGCTGTACGCGCGCACCAACGAATACGGCTTCCTCGAGACGCCGTATCGCAAGGTTGTCAGCGGCAAGGTCACCGACGAGATTCTCTACCTGTCGGCGATCGAAGAGGGTGCCTTCGTGATCGCGCAAGCCAATGCGCAGCTCGACAAGAACGGCAAGCTCAAGGACGAGCTGGTTTCATGCCGCTGCAAGAACGAGTTCATGCTCTCCACCGCGGACAAGGTCCAGTTCATGGACGTGGCCCCGGCGCAGATCGTGTCGGTCGCGGCATCGCTGATTCCGTTCCTGGAGCACGACGACGCCAATCGCGCCTTGATGGGCTCGAACATGCAGCGTCAGGCCGTCCCTTGCCTCCGTGCCGAGAAGCCTCTCGTCGGGACTGGGGTCGAGCGCACTGCAGCGGTCGACTCCGGCACCGCTGTGCTGGCTCGCCGCGGCGGCAAGGTCGATTACGTCGATGCCAACCGGATGGTCGTGCGCGTTCACGATACCGAGACGGCCGCCGGCGAAGTCGGTGTCGACATCTACAACCTGACCAAATACACCCGCAGCAATCAGAACACCAACATCAATCAGCGTCCGCTGGTGAGGATCGGCGACATCATTGCAAAGGGCGACGTCATCGCCGACGGCGCATCGACGGATATGGGCGAGCTCGCACTGGGGCAGAACATGCTGGTCGCGTTCATGCCCTGGAACGGCTACAACTACGAAGACTCGATCCTCATCTCCGAACGGGTGGTCGGCAATGACCGCTACACCTCGATTCATATCGAGGAGCTTTCGGTCGTCGCGCGCGACACCAAGCTTGGGCCCGAGGAAATCACCCGCGACATCTCGAGCCTGGGCGAGGCTCAGCTCAACCGTCTCGACGAGTCGGGCATCGTCTTCATCGGCGCCGAAGTCGAGGCCGGTGACGTGCTGGTCGGCAAGGTGACGCCGAAGGGCGAAACCCAGCTCACGCCGGAAGAGAAGCTTCTTCGGGCGATCTTTGGCGAAAAGGCGTCTGACGTGAAGGACACGAGCTTGCGCGTTCCTTCCGGCATTTCGGGAACGGTCATCGATGTGCAGGTGTTCACGCGCGAAGGCATCGAGCGCGACAAGCGCGCCGCGCAGATCATCGACGATGAGCTCAAGGGTTACCGCAAGGACTTGAACGACCAGCTTCGGATCGTCGAGAACGATGCGTTCGCCCGCCTCGAAAAGCTGCTCCTGGGCAAGACCGCGAACGGCGGCCCGAAGCGGCTGGCGAAGGGCACGCGCCTCACCAAGGAATATCTGGAAGGCACCAACCGCCACGACTGGTTCGACATCCGGCTTGCCAATGAGGAGTCCGCCCGTCAGCTCGAAGCGATGAAGGAATCCATCGCGCAGAGCCGTGTGCAGTTCGACCAGATGTTCGAGCAGAAGAAGAAAAAGCTGACGCAGGGCGACGAATTGCCGCCCGGCGTTCAGAAGATGGTCAAGGTCTATGTCGCGGTCAAGCGTCGCCTGCAGCCGGGCGACAAGATGGCCGGCCGGCACGGCAACAAGGGCGTGGTCTCCAAGATCGTTCCGGTCGAGGACATGCCGTACATGGCGGATGGCACGCCGGTCGACATCGTGCTCAACCCGCTCGGCGTGCCGTCGCGGATGAATGTCGGCCAGATCCTCGAAATCCATCTCGGGTGGGCGGCGAAGGGACTGGGGCAGCGCATTGGCGAAATGCTCAAGATCGAGAAGAACACGGCGGAAGTGCGCAAGTTCCTGACCAAGATCTACAACGGAACCGGAAAGCCCGAAGATATCGAGTCGCTGGATGACCACGAGATCGAGGTGCTGGCCGAGAACCTGAAAGATGGCGTTCCGTTTGCGACACCGGTCTTCGACGGCGCGACCGAAGCCGAGATCAAGGACATGCTGGAGCTTGCAGGTCTGCCGCGGTCGGGCCAGATCACTCTGCACGACGGTCGCACCGGCGAGGCGTTCGACCGCCTGGTCACGGTCGGCTTCATGCACGTGTTGAAGCTGCATCACCTGGTCGACGACAAGATGCACGCGCGCTCCACCGGGCCGTACAGCCTGGTCACGCAGCAGCCTCTGGGCGGCAAGGCGCAGTTCGGCGGCCAGCGCTTCGGCGAGATGGAAGTGTGGGCACTGGAAGCCTACGGCGCGGCATACACGCTGCAGGAGATGCTCACGGTCAAATCCGATGACGTCAACGGGCGCACCAAGGTCTACGAGAACATCGTCAAGGGCGAGCACAAGATCGAGGCCGGCATGCCGGAGTCGTTCAACGTGCTGGTGAAGGAAATCCGCTCGCTGGCGATCGACATCGATCTGGAGCGCTTCTAGATGCCACGCAAAGTAGACACCAGCTTTGCGTGGGTCGGGCTACCCGCAAATCGACGGCTTATTTGCCAACTGAGTTGCCAACTGAGTCACACGATTTGCGGCAGCAAGACCTGGACATGCGGCAGTAACACAGGAGTAAGACGATGAAAGCATTGCTCGATCTGTTCAAGCAGGTCACACAGGAAGAAGAGTTCGACGCGATCAAGACCGGCCTCGCTTCGCCGGAAAAGATCCGTTCGTGGTCGTACGGCGAAGTGAAGAAGCCGGAGACGATCAACTACCGTACCTTCAAGCCCGAGCGCGACGGACTGTTCTGCGCCAAGATATTCGGACCGGTGAAGGATTACGAATGCCTGTGCGGCAAGTACAAGCGGCTGAAGCATCGCGGCGTCATCTGCGAAAAGTGCGGCGTCGAAGTCACGCTGGCGAAAGTGCGCCGTGAGCGCATGGGCCACATCGAGCTCGCGAGCCCGGTGGCGCACATCTGGTTTCTGAAGAGCCTGCCCTCGCGCATGGGCATGGTGCTCGACATGACGCTGCGCGACATCGAACGCGTTCTGTATTTTGAAGCCTACGTCGTCACCGAGCCGGGCCTGACGCCGCTCAACCGCGCGCAGCTCCTGACCGAGGACGATTACCTCGCCAAGGTCGAGCAGCACGGCGACGATTTTTCGGCAGCGATGGGAGCCGAAGGCATCCGTGAGCTCCTGAAGGCGCTCGAGGTCAACACCGAAATCGAAAAGCTTCGCAAGGAGCTCGAAACCACCGGCTCGGACACCAAGATCAAGAAAATCGCCAAGCGCCTGAAGGTGCTCGAGGCGTTCCACAAGTCCGGGATCAAGCCCGAGTGGATGATTCTCGAGGTGCTGCCGGTGCTGCCGCCGGAGTTGCGTCCGCTCGTCCCGCTGGACGGCGGCCGCTTCGCGACCTCCGACCTGAACGACCTGTATCGACGCGTCATCAACCGCAGCAACCGCTTGAAGCGTCTGCTCGAGCTCAAGGCGCCCGACATCATCGTGCGCAACGAAAAGCGGATGTTGCAGGAAGCGGTCGATTCGCTGCTCGACAACGGCCGCCGCGGCAAGGCGATGACAGGCGCCAACAAGCGACCGCTCAAGTCGCTGGCCGACATGATCAAGGGCAAGGGCGGACGTTTCCGCCAGAACCTGCTGGGCAAACGCGTCGACTACTCGGGCCGCTCGGTGATCGTGGTCGGGCCGCAACTGAAGCTCCATCAGTGCGGGCTGCCGAAGCTGATGGCGCTCGAGCTCTTCAAGCCTTTCATCTTCAACAAGCTGGAGACGATGGGGCTCGCCACGACCATCAAGGCCGCGAAGAAGATGGTCGAAAGCCAGGAGCCGGTGGTCTGGGACATCCTGGAAGAGGTTATCCGCGAGCATCCGGTGATGCTGAACCGCGCGCCGACGCTGCATCGCCTGGGCATCCAGGCGTTCGAGCCGGTGCTGATCGAAGGCAAGGCGATCCAGCTGCATCCGCTGGTGTGCACCGCGTTCAACGCCGACTTCGACGGCGACCAGATGGCCGTCCACGTTCCGCTGTCGCTGGAAGCGCAGATGGAAGCGCGCACGCTGATGCTCGCCTCCAACAACGTGCTTCTTCCTTCGAACGGCGAGCCGTGCATCGTGCCGTCGCAGGACATCGTGCTCGGTCTCTATTACGCCACGCGTGAGCTGATCGCCGCCAAGGGCGAGGGTACGTTGTTCGCCGACATCGCCGAAGTTGCGCGGGCGTACGAGTCGCGGCAGGTTGCGCTGCACGCCAAGATCACCGTGCGCATCAAGGAGGTGCTGGTCGGCCCCGATGGCGAGAGGACCGACAAGGTCACGCGCTATCAGACGACGGTCGGCCGCTCGCTGCTGTCCGAAATTCTGCCGGCAGGGCTGCCGTTCGAGACGATCAACCGGCCGCTGAAGAAAAAGGAAATCTCGAAGATCATCAACGCGAGCTTCCGCCGTTGCGGCTTGCGCGAGACGGTCATCTTCGCCGACAAGCTGATGCAGGCGGGGTATTCGCTTGCGACGCGCGCCGGCATCTCCTTCGCCGCCGATGACATGCTGATCCCGACGGAAAAGCACACCATCATCGAGAAGTCGGAAAAGGAAGTGAAGGAGATCGAGGCCCAGTACACATCGGGCCTGGTCACGCAGGGCGAGCGCTACAACAAGGTGGTCGACATCTGGGGCCGCGCCGGCGACGACATCGCCAAGGCGATGATGAAGCAGCTCGGCACGGTGGAGGTCAAGGACCGCGATGGCAACATGGTCGAGCAGGAGTCGTTCAATTCCATCTACATGATGGCCGACTCCGGCGCGCGGGGCTCCGCGGCGCAGATCCGGCAACTCGCCGGGATGCGCGGACTGATGGCCAAGCCGGACGGCTCGATCATCGAGACGCCGATCACGGCCAACTTCCGCGAAGGCCTGAACGTGCTGCAGTACTTCATCTCGACACACGGTGCGCGCAAGGGTCTTGCCGACACCGCGTTGAAGACGGCGAACTCAGGGTATCTGACGCGCCGCCTGGTCGACGTGACGCAGGATCTGGTGGTGACCGAAGACGATTGCGGCACCAACAATGGCGTCGCGATGAAGGCGCTGGTCGAGGGCGGTGAAGTGATCGAGGCACTGCGCGAGCGGATCCTCGGCCGTTCCGTCGCCGCCGACGTCGTCAATCCCGAGACACAGGCGACGCTGTTCCACGCCGGTACCTTGCTCAGCGAAGACGAAGTCGAGCAGATCGAGGCGCTGGGGATCGACGAAGTCAAGGTGCGCACTCCGCTCACCTGCGACACGCGCTACGGTCTTTGCGCGACCTGCTACGGCCGCGATCTGGGCCGCGGTCACCTGGTCAACGTGGGCGAAGCCGTCGGCGTCATCGCGGCGCAGTCCATCGGCGAGCCGGGCACGCAGCTCACGATGCGGACCTTCCACATCGGTGGGGCTGCGTCGCGTACCGCTGCGGCATCGCAGCTTGAAAGCAAGTCTGCGGGCATCATCCGTTTCTCGCCCGCAATGCGT
>OCZU010002781.1_pt1 | contig 11110 bp, 8 predicted proteins | sample 1539001 | NCBI WGS metagenome assembly OCZU01 (sample SAMEA3539306, study PRJEB22396) | soil metagenome | biome: tundra; feature: field; material: soil | place: USA | collected 2010-05 | depth 0.15 m
CCAACCCAATTTAGCCTTCCGCTGTCCGAAGCATGCGCCCTGCCTATCACTACTGCCTCGCCACTCCCAAAACCTCCGGCGCCGTTCGCACGCTGAATCCGGAAGCGCAATGGTATCCCGACGCGGGGCTCGGCTTGTTCATTCACTGTCACGTTCGAACGCACGCTTACGGCCATGAACCCCGTCCATGGCTGGGCGGAATTCTGCAACACCTGGACGACCGCATGGCCACACACCGAGCAACCCTTCCGCGCGCCCGGCTACGTGCTGGGACAGCTCGCAACGAGCCGTTCGCTCGGCGTGAATTACTTGCTCGGCGTCGGACCAATGGTCACGGGCGAATTCTGTGACGGCATCTACAAAAATATGGACGCCATCAGCGAATGGATGAAACGCAATAGCGCGTCGGTGAAAACTGAAAAGCCATTGCCCGCGGCCGAAACCGCTTCCGTTCCCGCTACGGCGTCCGGCTCGACGCGCAATCTGTTCGCGCTGCCGAAATTCAAATATGGCGGCGCGTATGAAAAAGTTTTGCTCCCGCCGACGGACTTAAAGCTGACTCTCACGGGAGCAACCAAGCCCGCGCGTGTCATCCTCGCCCGCGACGGCAGCGAGTTGAAACACGAATACTCCGGCTCGACGCTCACCATTCAACTGCCCGCCGCGAAGCGATCCCAGCTTGTGGAGGTCGTGCAGGTTGATCTGGCCTCGAATCTTTCACAAAAATGAAACCAACAAACCCAAATCGAATTGCGTGGCTGCGTGCCATTACGGCGATTTCTCTGATCTCAGCCAGCTCCTTCGCGCAGAACACGAACATTGCGGCTAATCCGTCAGCCGAAATCCGCACGCCCAAGGCGCCGGCCACACCGCGCATCAACGGCCCGGGCATTTTCGGTGTGCGACCGGAACATCCGTTTAGCTATCACATTCCCGCGACCGGCGAGCGTCCCATGGAATTCTCAGCGGAAAAATTGCCAGCCGGCTTGAAGCTGAATTCCCAAACAGGCGATATTACCGGCTCGTTGCCAAAAGCTGGCGATTACGTCGTGACGCTCCAGGCGAAAAACGCAAAAGGTTCCGCCCGGAAGAAATTCAAGATCGTCGTCGGCGAGACCATTGCCCTGACGCCGCCGATGGGCTGGAACAGTTGGAATCATTACGCCGGTCGCGTGAGCGCGGAGGTTGTCCTCGCCAACGCCAAAGCCGTGGTGGATTCCGGCCTGATGGATCATGGCTGGACTTACATGAACATTGACGACACCTGGCAAGGCCAGCGTGGCGGCCCGTTCAACGCGATTCAGGGCAACGAAAAATTTCCCGACATGAAAAGCCTTTGCGATGCGGTTCACGCGTTGGGTTTGAAAATCGGTATTTACTCCACGCCGTGGACGACTTCGTACGCGACGCACATCGGCGGCAGCGCGGAAAATCCCGAAGGCACCTGGGAAAAGCCCGCCGGCCGGAAGACCGTAAACAAAAAAATTCTGCCATGGGCCGTCGGCAAATATTCGTTCGCCACGAATGATGCGGCGCAGTGGGCCACGTGGGGCATGGACTATTTGAAATACGACTGGAATCCGAATGAATATCCAGAGACGAAGGAAATGTATGACGCGTTGCGAGCCAGCGGTCGCGATATTATTTACAGTTTGTCGAACAACACGCCGTTCACCAACGCGCCCGCGTTGTCCAAGCTCGCCAGTTGCTGGCGGACCAGTGGCGATATCAAAGCAAACTGGAATTCGATGAGCAGCAAAGGATTTGGCGAGGACAAATGGCTTCCTTATAGCAGCCCCGGCCATTGGAACGATCCCGACATGCTGGAAATTGGAACGAAGGAAAGGAACCAGCCCGGCCTCTCGCCGGACGAGGAATACACGCACATGACTTTGTGGTGCCTTGTCTCCGCACCGTTGCTGCTGGGAAACGATTTGAGTGAACTGACGCCCTTCACCCTGAACGTGCTCGAAAACGACGAGGTGCTCGCCGTCAGTCAGGACTCGCTCGGCAAGCAGGCGGCGACCATCGTCAAGGACGGTGACGTTCGCATTCTCGCAAAAGATTTGGAAGACGGCTCGAAAGCGGTCGGTCTGTTCAACACCGGCACAAATGGCACAGTGACGGTTACTGTCAAATGGTCGGACCTCAATATCTCGGGCAAGCAATCGGTGCGGGATCTTTGGCGGCAGAAAAGCCTCGGACAGTTCAGCGATGAGTTCGAGTTCGTTGTCGCGCCACACAGCGCCGAACTGGTTGAGGTTCAAACTGTGGCCCGATAGCCGCGATCTTCTGGTGCGCAACCGCGTTGATACGATGAACCGCACGATCTTCATCTTAATTGTTCTCGCGGCGGGCAGAGCGGCGGCGCAACCGTCCGAACCACAATTGTCACGTAGCAATGGGGTGATTCCCCATGTGGACATCGTCAATCAATCTGGTAGCGTGGGCAAATGCGTTCCTGTGCCGCTCGACAATCTGGTTTACCACGACGCCGTCCTCATTTCGTACGGCGCGGGGCGCAGTGGCGGTGAGAAGAGTCTGTTGCAGGGAATTCTGAAACAATGCGACCCCGTGACGCTTGGAAATCCTGGCGCGCGAAAAGACTAATTATGAAAAACTCAGCTCTGTTCTTGTTAAACCTGATCGGTTCCGTTGCCTTGTTCAACGGAGGGACGGCGATGTCGCAGCCGGCTGCGGCAACTCCGGCGGCCAGCGTTGTTTTCAACGTGCGCGACTACGGCGCGGTGGGCGACGGCAAGAAGCTCGATAGTCCGGCGATCAACAAGGCCATCGAAGCGTGCTCGGCGGCGGGCGGCGGAACGGTTTGGGTTCCGGCGGGAAACTATTTGTGCGGCAGCATTCATCTGGCGAACAACCTGAACCTTCACCTCGACGCCGGCGCGGCCATCGTCGCCGCGCCGCAAAACATGAATGCTTACGATCTGACCGAACCATGGGAAGGCACGGCCTATCAGGACGGCGGGCACACGTATTTTCACAACAGCCTGATCTGGGGTGAAAATCTGACCAACGTCTTCATCACCGGCCCGGGCATGATCCGCGGCGACGGACTCGTCAGAGGCGACGGCAATCAGGATCGCATGAGCGGCTTCTCGACGTGGGACAAACCCGATGCGCCACGAACCAATCCGCCGCCCGACCGTCTCGGCAACAAAGCCATCGCGCTCAAACTTTGTCGCAACGTCATCCTGCGCGATTTCACGATCTACAAAGGCGGACACTTCGCGGTGCTCGTCACGGGCTGCGACGGCATGACGGTGGACAACGTGACGATGGACACCGACCGCGACGGCATTGATATTGATTGCTGCCGCAACACGATGGTTTCCAATTGCCGGATCAATGCGCCGGGCGATGACGCGTTGTGTCCGAAGAGCAGTTTCGCGCTGGGGCGAAATGTCATCACGGAAAATCTCACCATCGTGAACTGCCAGGTATCCGGGTTTGAAATGGGCACCTTGCTCGATGGCACGATGAAGCCGAGAAGAAATGGAAATGGCCGCATCAAGTTTGGAACCGAAGCCAACGGCGGCTTCCGCAATTGCACCGTTGCCAACTGCACCTTCCGCGCCTGCCGCGGCCTGGCGCTCGAAGAAGTGGACGGCGGCATCATGGAAAACATAACCATCAACAACCTTACCATGATGGATGTGCCGGGGTATCCGATTTACATCACGACGGGCAAACGCAATCGCGGCCCGAACGTAACGGTGCCGAGCCGCGCCCGGAACATTTTCATTTCGAACGTCATCGCCACCGGCGTCGAGAAGATGAGCGGCATCCAGATCACGGGGCTTCCCGATCAGCCGATCGAGGGCGTGCGCCTGGATAACATCCGTCTCGAGTTCAAGGGCGGCGGCACGAAGGAAGACGCGGCTCGGACTCCGCCAGAACTGGGCACGGGTTATCCCGAACCGAGCCGGGTGGGCGTGATGCCCGCTTACGGAGTTTTTGCCCGCCATGTCCGCGGCCTTGAACTCTCAAACATTCACGTAAGTTTCGAGAACGAAGATCTGCGGCCCGCGATGGTGTGCGTGGACGTGGACGGACTTGACGTGGACAACTTCAAAGCGCAACTCGTGACGGGCGTGCCGGCCGCCAGGTTCGACGACGTGAAGAGTCTGGTGGTGCGAAATTCGCCGGTGTTGGATGACGTGAAAGGTCATTGAGAAATGAACGATACTGTAAAATGGGAACGCCGGTCTCCAACCCGGTGCGATCACGGCGGATTTGAGAAACGCGCCGGGTCGGAGACCGGCGCTCCCATCACCGGGCTGAAATTTGCAGCGATGGCGTTGATGCTGTTGCTGCCCATGCTTGCGCCAGCGGCGGAAAAACCTTTGCCGCTGGCCGCCACGCCGAAAGTGTTTTTGCTCGACGCCAAGTATCTCACCGCCACGCGACAGCACATTCGCGACGGCGACGCAAACTTCGCTCCGGCCCTGGCTGCATTGGAGCGCGACGCGAAGGCCGCGTTGACGGTCAAACCATTCTCGGTCGTCAACAAAGCGACCACGCCGCCAAGCGGGGACAAGCACGATTACATGAGCGAAGCTCCGTACTTCTGGCCGAATCCCGCGACTTCAAACGGCCTGCCCTACATCCGGCGGGATGGCGAACGCAATCCTGAGATCAACAAAATTTCAGATCATGGCAACATTGGCCGGATGCCCGAAACGGTGGAGACGCTGGCGCTGGCTTACTATTACACCGGCGATGAAGCGTATGCCGTGAAGGCGGCGGAGTTGCTGCGCGTATGGTTTCTCGATCCGGCCACGCGCATGAATCCCAATCTGCTCTACGCGCAAGCGATCCTAGGCGTGAACTCGGGACGTGGCATCGGTTTGATCGAGTCGCGAGGCTTGGTGCGGGCTGTGGACGCAGTGGGATTGTTGGCCGGTTCAAAAGCGTGGACGGACAAGGATCAACGAGGATTGGAGAAGTGGTTCACCGATTTTCTCCAGTGGATGCAGGAAAGCAAAAATGGCCGGGACGAGGCCGCGGCGAAAAATAATCACGGAACTTATTACGATGTGCAGGTGGCATCGTTCGCCCTGTTTCTCGGGAGAGCGGATCTGGCAACGGAAATTTTGAAGACCGCATGCGAGAAACGCATTGCGGTGCAGATTGAGCCGGATGGCCGTCAGCCGCTGGAGTTGGTGCGCACCAAGGCGTGGAGTTACAGCACCGGCAATCTCGCGGGGCTGATGTCGCTGGCAAAACTCGGTGAATGCGTCGGCGCGGATCTGTGGCATTACGAAACGCCGGATGGCCGCAGCATTCGCAAGGCTTTGGATTACCTCGCGCCGTTCGCTCTTGGCGAAAAGAAGTGGCCGCATCAACAGCTTGGCGGATGGTCTGCGGAAGGTTTTCCGCCGTTGCTGCGGCAGGCGGTCCTGCATTATCCAGACGCCGGGTATCAGGAAATGGCGCGGAAACTGGCCCGCGAAACTCCGGCAAATCGAGGGGCACTCCTTCATCCGGGGCCGGGCGGAAGCACGTCACTTCCGGAATAGTTTGGTCCGGTTATCGGCCGACCGCCAATCCCAACGCAAACTGCATGGTTACTGCCTAGAACGAACGTCTAGTTGCCACCGGGTGCATTTCCGAGGAGCATGGAGTGTGGGCAATGGATTGAATTCCTTTTAGTTAAGAGCAAATGGCAATGATTGGCGCGGCACATTCTCAACGGCGGTGGCATGGCGGTTGGATTTTCCTTCTCGTCGTCGCAATGTCTTTGCTTTTTGCCGGTTACGGCCTCGCCGCCGAAAGACTGACGCTCAACTTCAACCCTGACTGGAAGTTCATCAAGTCCGATCCAGCGGGCGCGGCGGAACCGCAATTCAATGACTGCGGCTGGACGAATGTTTCCGCGCCGCACACCTACAACGACACGGACACGTTTGATGACTGGTCGCTTTCCGGTCATCGGGGCGAACAGAATCAATGGGGCGGGCGCACTTGGTATCGCAAAACGTTCACCTTGCCCGATTCGTTCAAGGGAAAAAAAGTTTTCATCGAGTTCGAAGCGGTGCGGCAGGTGGCGGAGGTTTATTTGAACGGGAAATTGCTGGGCGCATGCAAGACGGGTTTCACGCCGTTTGGTTTCGACCTGACACCGAATTTGAATTTTGGAGGAACGAACGTTCTTGCGGTCATGTGCGACAACCACTTCATGAAAGACCCGTGGGCGGCGGACGGGGCAGGGGAGGAAGCTCGAACTGGCGGCGGAGATTTGAATATCGCTGCCAAGCCCGGCGCGAAACTTTCCGATCTGTCCGCGAAATTCAACGCGGAGATTCCTGACGACGTGGAAAAAATCCAGGCCGACCAGATTCCATGGAACAATCCGCACTGGCATCCCGCCCACGGGGGGATTTATCGCAACGTGTATCTGCACGTCACCGATCCGCTGCACATTTCATTGCCGCTATTCAGTTTTCTTCAAACCGCCGGGCCTTACGTTTATGCAACGGAAATTTCGGGGCAATCGGCCGGGTTAAATGTGGAAGTGCCTATCGAGAATGGGCGAACGACGCGTGAAAAAGTGGAGCTTCGCGCCGAAATTCTTGACCATGACGGCAAATCAGTGCTCGCGCTTGAACAAACCGCGGACATTGCCGCGGGGGCTGTCGCCGAATTCAAGCTGTCCGGCCTCGTCAAAAGTCCGAAGCTTTGGGAGCCGGCTTACCCGTATTTGTATCGCGCGGTTTGCTCGGTGCGCGTGCAGGGCAAGACTATTGATACGAGCGAGATTCCGTTCGGCATTCGCACCGCGCGTTGGGACGCGCAGACCGGATTCTATATCAACGATCGTCACCTGAAACTGCACGGTTGGGGACAGAAGCCGACCGAGGAGTGGCCAGGCCTCGGCGCGGCGCAACCGGACTGGATGCATTTTCTGACGCTGCAATTGATGAAGGAAGCCGGTGGAAATTTTGTGCGCTGGGGGCATTGTGCCAGCAGCCCCGCCAGCGCGACGGCGACGGACAGGCTTGGTCTCATCATCGACCAGCCGGGTGTGGACGGCGAATCTGACACACGCGGGGCGGCCTGGGCGATTCGAGCGGCGGCATTCCGGGACACCATTATTTATTTTCGCAATCATCCTTCGATTCTCGTTTGGGAAGGCGGAAACCAGAAGGTGACGCGCGAACACGGTCGCGAGTTGCGTGGTTTCATGGATCAATACGATCCGCACGGCGGTCGAGTCTATACTCAACGGCGCGCAGACGCGGCCACGGCGGAAGTCATGGACATCTGTCTTGGCACTGAAGGCGGACGTGAAATCGCCCGCCTGCCCGTGCTGGAAGGTGAATACGATCGTGAAGAATCGCCGCGCCGCGTATGGGATAATTTTTCGCCGCCGCGATTCGGTTATCCGGAAGCCAGGGATCAGACTTACGATTTGACCTCCGAGCAGTATGCCGTGAATCAAGTCGCGCAGTACGTGCGCAAGCTCGGCGGCCCGGATCACAGCGGTGGTGCGAACTGGATTTTTTCCGACTCCACGAGCGGCGGGCGGGTGGCCTGCGAAGTGGCCCGCGCCAGTGGCGAGGTGGATGGCGTGCGCCTGCCGAAAGAGGCCTACTACGTTTGCCAGGCGATGTTCCGCGCGGATCCGCAAGTCCACATCATCGGCCATTGGACTTATCCGGAGGGAACGCGGAAAAATGTTTATGTCGCGGCCAACGGCGAGGAGGTTGAACTTCTCGTGAACGGCAAATCATTCGGGCGCGGCAAGAATTCCGATCGATACCTGTTCACCTTTGCGGATGTGCGATGGGAGGCGGGTGAAATAAAAGCGGTTTCGTATGTTGGCGGCAAGCCGGTCGCGTCGCAGGTCAAACGCACCGCCGGCCCGCCGGTCGCATTAAGGCTGACACCGATGACCGGACCGGGCGGGTTGCGCGCGGACGGTTCGGACGTGGCCTTGGTTGACGTGGAAGCGGTGGATGCCGGCGGAGAAAGGTGCCCGACGTTTCAAAAGCAGGTGGAATTCGAACTGGAAGGTCCGGCGATCTGGCGCGGCGGCTACAACAGCGGCAAGACGAATTCCATCAACCAGGATCGTCTCGACCTGGAGTGCGGCGTCAACCGTATTGCCGTGCGGGCAGGCCGGCAATCCGGTTTGATCACCATCCGTGCCCGCTGCGAGGGGCTTAACCGCGCCAGCATCACACTGCTGTCAAATCCATTTGACGTGGTGAACAGTTTTGCGAGGACGTTGCCTGAAATACCGGAAGTGAGGCTTCCAAAAGATGGATTTGATCTGGCCGCTGCCGACACCATGCCGCCGCAAGGGAAGCCAAAATCCCGGGCCGAGGCCTTTCAGACCGGTCAATTTATCCAGGCTTTTTCTTATTCCGGCCCCGAGGAGGACGTTCATGCAGAGCGCAACTTGGAGGATGTAATTTCTCAACCCCCTCACCCGGTCTTCGACCGCCCTCTCATCATCCATTGAGGAGAGGGACTGAATCGCATAGAGGCATCCCCGATTTAGGGGATGGTGTTCGCCATTTGTTTCAATTAATATCTGGCAAATGCAACCCATGTGGTCCTGATTTTATGCACCGCGAAAGATTGGAATTAGAAGAGAGCCAATCCTCCTTTTGATCTTAAACGCTTTGTCCACTGCGTTTCCGCCCGCACCAAGTTAAGGTTCAATGGATGGAATTTGAACAATCACCGATAATTAATAACGGATGACCTTATATGAAAGACTCGTTTTCCATTTCACGCCGGAAGTTTCTCAAGAACGCCGCGCTTGCGAGCGCCACACCGTTGATTCTCCGCTCCGGTGTGTGGGCAGCTGAAAACACCCCCACCAGCCAGATCGCGCTGGGTTTCATCGGCGTGGGCACACAAGGGCGCGGTCTAATGGAAGGATTCATCAACCGTAAGGACACCCGTGTGTTGGCAGTATCCGATGTTGACACCACCCGACGCGAAAATGCAAAAGCAATTGTCAATGGCCATTATGCGGAAGCAGCGGCGGCGGGCACTTACAAAGGTTGCGCCAGCTACAATGATTTTCGCGAACTACTGGCCCGAAAAGACATTGACGGCGTGGTCATAGCCACGCCCGATCATTGGCATGCACTGATCTCCATTGCCGCCGCCCAGGCGGGCAAGGATATTTATTGCGAAAAACCGATGGCCCATACGATTCTCGAAGGACGAGCCATGGTCAATGCAGTACGCGCCAACAAACGCGTGCTCCAAGTGGGCAGCATGCAGCGCTCCTCCCACGAATTCCGAGCCGCTTGCGAACTGGTTCGCAATGGTGCCATTGGGACTGTGAATAAGGTGGACGTGGCCGTCGGCGGACCCGGCAGACCCTGTGATCTGCCGGGGGAACCTGATGAACCGGGTTTGGACTGGAGTTTCTGGCTTGGACCGGCGCCCATGCGCCCTTACAATTCAATCCTGAGCCCGCGCGGAGTTCACAAGGGCTTTCCGGACTGGCGCAACTATAGCGAATATGCAGCCGGCATGGTGGGCGACTGGGGAGCTCATCATTTCGATATCGCACAGTGGGCGTTCGGCTTTGACGAGACTGGACCTGTCGAGATCATTCCAGCCGAAGACCCCAAGGCAAAGCATGGCGTGCGATTGCGCTACGCCACGGGACTGGAAATCACTCACATCGACGGCAACGGAATTACCTTCTATGGGGACAAAGGCAAAATCTACGTCAATCGGGGCAAATTTCAGCTTTGGATTGGCGACCAACTAAAAACAGAAGATCACAAGGAATGCGAAGCTGTGCTCAAGGAGTTGCTGCCCGCCAACGCGGTCCGCCTCTATAATAGCAGCAATCACCTGGCAGACTGGCTCAACAGCATGCGCACGCGCAAAGCGCCCATTTGTGATGTTGAGACCGGTCAGCGCACAGCCACGATCTGCAATCTGGTCAACCTCGCCTATTATCATGGCCAGCTCTTAAAATGGGATCCGAAGAAGGAGGATTTTACGGGCGGCACTGGCAAACGCGATTGGCTCGGACGCGAATACCGTGAGCCTTGGAATCTCGCATAGCCTTCGTTCAGTTTGGCCAAAAGTCGTGTGACGTCTTTGATTCGATGGCATTCGATTCGGGGACGCAGCGCGAGAATGGCCGAAAGTTTATCAATCGTCGGTCGTGTTGAATTGAAGGTCCATGACAACCCTCGGTAAACAAAAGGGTGATGTTTGGACAGTGCCGGATGTCTCGGGCGCGAGCAGTACACCTGCCAGAAGCCACTTCGGGACCATCCCCGCTTTCGGGGAAAGCAATGCGCCGCGCCTCTGGTACGGTCGTTCTTGAAAATCTACCCACTCAACGAAGGATCTATTTATTAGAGCAACCGCAACCGCCATAAAGCCAGCGAAAACGCCAGGATAACCCGACCGAGAATCCAAATTCACACTCAACCAACCAAACAAAACAAAACCTATGAAAGCTCACCGATTAAAACCCCAAAAAACAAAACTCATGCAGCGAAATTCACTCTTGCTAACCGCGATTGCACTCCTTGCCGGGGCGCTCAATTCGCAGGCGCAATTCACCAACGCGGACTGGCCATCCACCATTAGCCCCAGTGCGGCGGTAGATTACGCCATTTTTGATCCCACCGCTTCCTTTCCTTCAACGCCCGGGGGCTGGCTTCAAAGCGTGTCCTTGTCTGGCGGAGGCGATCAAGCCTTCGCCCTCACCACGCTCGACAATTTGCAGGGCGACCAAGGGAGCTCGTCTTTCATAAATGTTGCCGATGGCAATTATGCGCAGTTCGCTACTGTGCCTAATGTGGATATTCTCTTGCTGTTGTTCGGAGACGATAGCCTTTACAATGCCAATGGCACCGGCAAAACGATTGCTTTTCCCGAGGGTGTGCTGGGTACCGAGCTTCCAGTCAGCGCGGGCACTGTGCCGCTTGGGGCCAATAACGGCCACTGGAACTGGATGCTGTTCAGCGTCACCAACCCGGTTAGCCCTAATGCCTTCAGGGTATTCACGGAGTGTTACGAAGGATGGAGAAAGTGAGTGGGCCTTCGTAGGATTGAGTCTCCATGAGGCGTGGCCACTTACTGACGGGTTGGCGTA
>OCZU010002782.1_pt1 | contig 11105 bp, 8 predicted proteins | sample 1539001 | NCBI WGS metagenome assembly OCZU01 (sample SAMEA3539306, study PRJEB22396) | soil metagenome | biome: tundra; feature: field; material: soil | place: USA | collected 2010-05 | depth 0.15 m
CAATTCGGAATGTTCTTTTCCGTACAGAGCTTTCCTTTTTTGCCGAACAGAAACAGCTTACGTATGCTCAGCAATTCATCTCGCACGACGTCTTTACGGAGGGTACGATTTGCGGCAGCAGCACGTGCAAACCTCCAATCGAGATAGTCGCTGAAGATGTTCCCGTCTATGGCACTAACGCGAGTGTCTAATACGGAGTCCTTATTCAGCTTCTCTTTTATGAACTTCAACCCGGTTTCAATGCGGTAGTGATGTTGCCGTTGTGTGTTTGCTGATAGATCGCCGCTCTGAACCTGCTTCTCCTGTTCCAGCGCATAGCGTCTCCGCAGATCACCGAGTGAGATAGCGAGAATCCTCTGTCCGCTTTCAACCTTGGCTAAAACGTTGATAAGTTCGGTAGTGGCGAGATCGATCGCTTCCTTGCGATTTTGAGTTTGGAGGCTTTTTCGGAAGTACCGCTCCTCGTCCTTGAGATATATGCGCATGAAGAAGCTGCTGTTGGCTACATCACCCCTACGGTAAATAGCGGCTCTATATTTGCCGAACCGGACTGTTTCCTTATTCGTTATCGCCCCACGACTGCCATATAGGGGCTTTGAGCCTAGGGGGCTATTTAGCTGCCCCCTGGACGTTCCGACGGCACCGGGAGCCTCTGGTGCGGTTCTAGGCGCTTTCGCTTGCCGACTTTCCCGTGGCATCAATCACCTCTCGCCCCTCTACGGGCAACTTTACGGGCGGATTCTAGCGCAAGTCCTTGAACGGGCATGTCACGGGAATGTTCGTCTATAGATATAACCAATTGATCTATAAAGATAAATATAGCTTTACAACTACTCCCACTCAATCGTCGCCGGGGGCTTGCCTGAGATGTCATAGACCACGCGCGAGATGCCGGGCACCTCGTTGACGATGCGGCGTGAGACGTGGTCGAGAAATTCATAGGGCAGGTGTGCCCAATGCGCGGTCATGAAATCGATGGTCTCGACCGCACGCAGTGCGATCACGTAGTCGTAGCGGCGCGCATCACCCATGACACCGACCGAGCGGACCGGCAGAAACACCGCGAACGCCTGGCTGGTGCGTTCGTAGAGATCATGGCGACGCAGCTCCTCGATGAAGATGTGGTCGGCACGACGCAGTAACTGCGCGTACTCGGCTTTGACTTCACCGAGTATGCGCACCCCGAGCCCCGGTCCGGGAAAGGGATGGCGATACACCAGCTCGTGCGGCAGCCCCAGCTCGACGCCGATGCGCCGCACCTCGTCCTTGAACAGCTCGCGCAGCGGTTCGATCAACTGGAATTTAAGATCGGGCGGCAGTCCGCCGACGTTGTGATGCGACTTGATCACGTGCGCCTTGCCGGTTCGCACGCCGGCGGACTCGATCACGTCGGGATAAATCGTGCCCTGTGCCAGGAATTTGATGTCGTGCAGCTTGCGCGCTTCTTGCTCGAATACTTCGATGAACTGCTTGCCGATGATCTTGCGCTTGGCTTCCGGATCGCTCTGGCCGCGCAGCGCCTCGAGAAAGCGCGCCTCCGCCTGCACGCGCACCACGCGCACGCTCAAGCGCTCGGCGAAGGTCTGCATGACCTGATCGCCCTCGTCCAGGCGCAGCAATCCGTGATCGACGAATACGCAGGTCAGCTGCTCGCCGATCGCTCGATGCAATAACGCCGCCACGACCGAGGAGTCCACACCGCCCGAGAGTCCGAGCAGCACGCGTTCGGCGCCGACCTGCGCGCGCACGCGCGCGCTCAGGTCCTCGATGATATTGCCGGCGGTCCAGCGCGCCTCGCAGCCGCAGATTTCGCGCACAAAGCGCTCGAGGATCGCCGCACCCTGGCGCGTGTGCGTGACTTCCGGATGGAACTGGACGCCATAGTAGCGGCGGCGCTCATCGGCCATGGCCGCATACGGGGCATTGTGGGTACTTGCGACGGCCCTGAAGCCCGGCGGCAGCGCCTCGACGCGATCGCCGTGGCTCATCCAGACATCGAGCATCGCGCGGCCGTCGCGCTCGCGATCGACGATGCCCTCGAGCAGGCGGCATGGCGCGCTTAAGGACACTTCCGCATAGCCGAATTCCCGCGTCAGGCCTCCCGCCACGCGGCCACCGAGTTGCTGCGCCATGGTCTGCATGCCATAGCAGATCCCGAGCAGCGGTGTTTCGAGCGTGAACACCGCGGCCGGCGCCTTGGGCGGTGTCGCATCGGTCACTGACTCCGGACCACCCGACAGGATGACGCCTCGCGCGCCGAACGCACGGACTTCTGAATCGCTGATGTCCCAGGGATGGATCTCGCAGTAGACCCCAAGCTCCCGGACCCTGCGTGCGATGAGCTGTGTGTATTGCGCGCCGAAATCCAGGATCAGAATGCGATGCGCATGAATATCGGGGCTCGGCGCCGCGCCATCGCTCGCCGCCACGACGAGCCGTTCAGGAGACCCGGTAATTCGGCGCCTCCTTCGTGATCGTCACATCATGCACGTGGCTCTCGCGCACGCCGGCGGTGGTGATGCGTACGAACCACGGTCGGGTACGCATCTCCTCGATACTGTTGCTGCCGGTGTATCCCATCGCCGCGCGCAAGCCGCCGGCCAGCTGATACAGAATCGTGACCAGGCTGCCCTTGTACGGCACGCGGCCTTCGATGCCCTCGGGCACGAGCTTTTCGAGCTCGGTAGATGTGTCCTGGAAATAGCGGTCAGCCGAACCGTGTTTATCCGACATCGCCCCGAGCGAGCCCATGCCTCGATAAGCCTTGTACGATGCGCCCTGATAGAGTTCGACGTCGCCGGGCGATTCTTCGGTGCCGGCGAACATGCCGCCAATCATGACGGCGTGCGCCCCGGCTACGATCGCCTTGGCGAGATCGCCGGAATAGCGGATACCGCCATCCGCGATCAACGGCACACCCGTGCCCTCGAGCGCCGCAGCGACATTAGCCACCGCCGAGATCTGTGGCACGCCGACGCCGGCCACGACGCGCGTGGTGCAGATGGAGCCCGGGCCGATGCCCACCTTGACGGCATCGGCACCGGCGGCGACCAGATCGAGCGCGCCTTCGCGCGTGACGACGTTGCCGGCGATCAACTCCAGACCGCTCCAGCGCGACTTGAGGCGCGCAATCATCTCGAGCACACCGCGCGAATGTCCATGCGAAGTATCGACCACGATCACATCGACGCCCGCTTCGAGCAATGCCGCGACACGCTCGAGCGTATCGGGCGTCGTACCCACCGCTGCGCCGACGCGCAAACGCCCGCCCTCGTCCTTGCTGGCGCGTGGAAATTCCGTGGCCTTCTGGAAATCCTTGACCGTGATCATGCCCTTGAGCTCGTCATCGCCGTTGACGACCAGGACTTTTTCGATGCGGTGCTTGTGCAGCAGGTGCTGTACTTCGTCCTTGGGCGCGTTTTCGCGCACAGTGATCAGTCGCGATTTGGGCGTCATGACCGAGCTGACCGGCGCGTCGAGCGCGCGCTCGAAGCGCAGGTCGCGATGCGTGACGATGCCGACGACCTTGCTGCCACTGACCACCGGAACGCCGGAAATGCCACGCGCACGCGTAAGCTCGATGACCTGGCGGATCGTCGTCTCCGGGGGCACCGTGATCGGGTCGATGATCACGCCGCTTTCGAATTTCTTGACGCGCGCGACTTCACGCGCCTGGCTGCCGATCGGCATGTTTTTGTGCACGATGCCGATGCCGCCTTCCTGCGCCATCGTGATGGCAAGGCGCGCCTCCGTCACCGTATCCATCGCGGCCGACAGCACCGGAAGGCCGAGCCGTATCTTGCGTGTCAGCGCGGTGGACAGGTCAACTTCGCGAGGCAAGACGTCGGAGCGCGCGGGAACGAGCAGGACGTCGTCGAAGGTCAGCGCCTCTTCGAGAATTCGCATTGAGCCTCGGGGGCTTCGAGAAGAAGCGCACCATTGTACGGCGTTGCGCACATTTACGGTAGACTCGAGTCGATGAAGACGCGCCCTGCCGACCGCAGCACCGGCAACCTGCTGCCGGGCTCCAGCGCCGCGCCACCGGCACGGACTGTCTACTCGGTCTCGCGGTTGAACCGCGAGGTGCGCACGCTGCTTGAGTCGGGGCTCGGGACCATCTGGGTGCAGGGAGAGATCTCTAACCTCGCGCGGCCCTCCTCCGGGCATTGGTACTTCTCGCTCAAGGATCGCGACGCGCAGCTGCGCTGCGCAATGTTCCGCCAACGCAATGCGCTCGCGCGATTCACCCCCAAGGAAGGTCAGCTCGTGCTTAGCTTTGGGCGCGTCAGTCTTTACGAACCGCGCGGGGACTACCAGCTGCTCGTGGAGCTTATGGAGGATGCGGGGCTCGGCGCGCTGCAGCGGGCCTTCGAGGAGCTCAAGGCCCGGCTGGCCGCCGAGGGGCTGTTTGCCCTGGAGCGCAAACGAGCGCTGCCGAGCGCGCCGCGCTGCATCGGGGTAATCACCTCACCGACCGGCGCGGCAATTCGCGACATCCTGCACGTCTTGGCGCGCCGCTTTCCGGCCGCTGCGGTACTGATCTACCCGGCCCCGGTCCAAGGCGCCGCGGCCGCCGCAGCCCTGGTCGCGGCAATCGAACTGGCGGCGTCGAGGGCTGAATGCGACGTGTTGATTCTGGCTCGCGGCGGTGGCTCGCTCGAGGATCTGTGGGCCTTCAACGATGAGCGCCTCGCCCGCGCGATATTGCGCTGTCCGATCCCGATGGTCACCGGCATCGGCCACGAGATCGATTTCACGATCGCCGATTTCGTGGCTGATTTGCGTGCGCCGACGCCCTCGGCAGCCGCACAGCTGGTCGCTCCCGATGCCAGCGTCTGGCTGCATCGGCTCGAGCAGCTGGCGGCGCGCTTTGCCGCCGCCGCGCGCCGAGCGCTCAAGAGCGAGCATGCCCGGCTCGATGCGCTGCTGCGCCGCCTGCAGCAGGCCCACCCCGGTGCTCGTCTGCTGCAGCACAGTCAGCGCCTCGATGAGCTCGAAGCGCGGCTCAAGCTTGCGCTGCGCTCGCGCCTGGCTAGCGGCGCCGCTCGGCTGGACAGTGCGGCCCGCGCGCTGCAAGCGGTCAGTCCGCTGGCCACGCTAGGTCGCGGTTTTGCGGTCGTGACGCGCAGCGCCGACGGCGCGCTGATCACGGCCGCAGAGCAGCTCGCGGTAGGCGAGAAGTTCGATGCGCGCCTGGCCCACGGCAGCCTGCGCGCGGCGGTACTCGAGCGGCGCTCGTGAGGCGTTGGCGGGCCGCGCTACTCGCGCTGGCGGCAACCGCCGTCACGGCCGGCGCAGCCGCCGGCGCGGCGCCCGAACCCACCATCGCACTGCCGCAGGCGAGTCTGGTGCCCGGCGGTGTTGCGCTGCTGACAATCCCGGGCGATGCCGATGAGCACGCCGCAGCACCCGGCGCGAGCTACGAGGGCAAACGCGTCATGGTGCTCAAGAGCGCGCACCATTGGCTCGCAATTGTCGGCATCCCCTTAAGCGCGCAGCCCGGCCAGGCGACAATCGCCATCCGACGCGGCGCGGCCGCCCCCGCGCAGAGGCTGAGTTTTGAGATTGCGCCGAAGCAGTACCAGGAGCAGCGGCTCACGGTGCCGGCTGCACAGGTTGATCTATCCAAGCGCGACTTGGAGCGCTACACGCGCGAGGCCGCACGGCTGCATGCCGCGCTGGCGACCTTTGCCGAGCATCCACCGGCCACTCTGCAGCTCCTGGCGCCCGTGGATGGCGTGCGTACCAGCTCCTTTGGCAGGCGTCGCGTCTTCAACAACGAGACGCGGGCTCCGCACTCCGGGATGGACATTGCCGCATCGATGGGGACGCCGATCCACGCCGCGGCAGATGGCAAGGTCATCGATACCGGCAATTACTTCTTCAATGGCAACACCGTGCTGATCGATCACGGCCAAGGCTTGATCACGATGTACTGCCATCTATCGGCCATAGGCGTGCAGAGCGGCGAGTCGGTTCACAAAGGCGCGATCATCGGCAAGGTCGGAGCCACCGGCCGCGTCACCGGCCCGCATCTGCACTTCGGGGTCGCGCTCAACCGCGATTTCGTCGACCCGGCATTATTCCTGCCCGCCGCGGACGCGGTCCCTTCCCCGCCCTGAGGCGGTCATAGGGATTCGCGTCAGTGCGAAACTCGATCGCCACCGGCGTTGCAAACAGATCAAACGTGTCGCGGTACACATTCGCCAGATAGCGGCGGTAGCCTTCCGGCACCGAGGTGGTCTGGTTGCCATGGATGACTATACGCGGCGGATTGCGCCCCCCCTGATGCGCGTAGCGCAGCTTGATGCGTCGACCTCGCACCAGCGGCGGCTGATGCGCCTCGAGCGCACGTTCAAGCGTGCGCGTCAGCGCCGGGGTCGGCATCTCACGCATCGCGGCGTCGTAACCGCGGATCGCATCTCGCGCCAGCTCACCGACGCCGGTGCCGTGACGAGCTGAGATGAAATGCAGCGGAGCGAACGGCACGAAATCAAGCTTCAGCGACAGTTGCCGGCGAATCTCCTCGCGCTGTTCGGTCGCAATGCCGTCCCATTTATTGATGGCAATCAGCAGCACGCGGCCGCGTTCGAGCGCCTGCCCGAGCACACTTGCGTCCTGCTCGCCGACCGTGTCGTGCGCATCGAGCATCATGATCACGACGTGCGCCTCGGCGATGGCCTGCAGTGTCTTGGCCACGCTGGCGCGCTCGACCGCATCCTCGACCCGGGCACGGCGACGCACGCCGGCGGTATCGACCAATACAAATTCGCGCCCGTCGCGCTGAAATGGCACCAGAATGCTGTCGCGCGTCGTGCCGGGCTGCTCGCTTGCGATCACGCGCTCTTCCCCGATCAGGCGATTGACCAGCGTTGACTTGCCGACGTTGGGGCGGCCGATGACCGCCACCCGAATCGCGCCGTGCTCCTCTGCCGCCTGCGTCTGCGGTTCCAGCCCGATCAGCGCGGCGTCCATGAGCTCAAGCAGGCCCTGGCCGTGGCCGGCCGCGATGGCCAGCGGTGCGCCTAAGCCCAAAGTATGAAAATCCGCCGCAACCAGGTCCGCTTCCAGCCCTTCGGCCTTATTGAGCGCGAGCACCACGGGCTTGCCGGTGCGGCGCAGCTCGCGCGCGATGAACTGGTCCTGCGAGGTGAGCCCGGCGCGCGCATCGGCCACCAGAACGATGCGATCGGCTTCTGCCACGGCCTTCTCGGTCTGAATTCGCATCTGCGCATCCAGACCCTTGGGATGCTCGATCAGCCCACCGGTGTCGATCAATACGCATGGCGCGCTGCCGATGCGCGAGTAGCCGTACTGGCGATCGCGTGTGACGCCGGGAACATCGGCGACGATCGCCGCGCGGGTGCGCGTCAGTGCATTGAAAAGTGTCGACTTGCCGACATTAGGCCGGCCGACAATGGCGACGATGGGAAGCATCGGCAACGATCACTTCGGCACGAGCGCGGCAGCGCGCAATGCGTTGAGCTCGCCTCCATCACCGAATACCAGCAGCAGGTCGCCCGCGACCACCAGCGGGCTGCTGATGCGCTGCTTGCCGACTGAGGTGCGCGCTATCAGATCGCCGGTGGCGGCATCGAGCCAATGCACGCTGCCGGCCAGATCCGCAATCACGATGCGTCCGCCGTAAACGGCCGGCGCTGAGAGCTGCCGTCGCTCCAAGGCCTTCTGGCGCCATTGCTCCGTGCCGGTGCGTCGATCCAGACGCACCACGTCACCCTCGGCGGTCGATACGTACACGGCGTTCGCATCCACGGCCAGGCCCCGAAAACTCGAAAGGTCGCGCGCCCAGACGATCTGCCCATTCTCACGCGACAGGCGCGCAACGCGTCCCTGGTAGGCTACCGCAAACAAATCATCGCCATCGGCCACGACCGAGGCGTCGACATCGATCAGACGCTGCAGCTCGGTACTGCCGTGCGACTGCCCCACGGCCGTCTCCCAGGCGGTACTGCCGTTGCCGAGGCTCACGGCCACCACGCGGCCATTGTCGAAACCGCACACCGCCAGATCCCCAACCAGAAGTGGTCGGCTCGTGCCGCGCAGCGACAAGCGTGGCACTTGCTGATCGACCACCCAGTTCTCGCTGCCATCTTTCGCCGACAGACCATGCAGCTTGCCGTCGACGCCGCGCACCACGACTAGCCCGTCGCCGATGGCCGCGGCCGAGAGAATCTCCGCATTGATGCGCACGCGCCAGCGCGGCACGCCGTCCTCCTGCGACCACGCGATCACATCGCCTTTGGAACTGCCCACGACGAGCAAGCCATCGGCGGCCGCCGGACCGGCCGACAGCGGCGCCCGCAGCGAGCGTTGCCACAGCACTTTGCCGCTGGCCAGTTCGTAGGCGACGACGGTTCCCTTGTAACTGGCGGCAAAGGCGCGCTGCCCATCCACGGCGACGCCCAAACCCAGCCGCAGGATCGGTTGCTCGCCGCGCAGCTTGCTGTGCCAGACCGGCTTGATTTCGATGCGATTGACCAGCGGCACGAGCAGCGCCGGCTTATCGGCCTTATCCTTGCTGCAGCCGATCAGCAACGCTGTGGCGCACACAGCCAGACAAAAAGCACGTTTCACCGCGTTCACGAGTGGGCCAGCTCGTTGATCTTCAAATCCAGCAGGCCGGGATCGATCGTGTCTGCGCCATTGGCGCGCGCGGCGCGGTATTGCTTGAGCGCGCCCTCACGATCGCCCTTGGCCAGCAGCGCATCGCCGTGCAGCTCCGCATAGCGTGCCGCGAAAGCACCGGCATCGACCGCATCGAGAGTCTTGATGGCCTCATCAGGCTTGCCTTGGGCGAGCTGCACACGAGCCAGGCGCAGGCGCGCGATCAACGCCAGCTCGTGATCACCGGTGCTCTGCAGCACCTGCGAGAGGCGCGCCGCGGCCGCGTCCAGCTGCTGGTTTTCGGCCTGCACACGCGCTGCGGCCAGATTCGCCTGGTCGCTGTAGGCCGTGCCGCTGAAGTCCTTGACCAGATCGTCCGCGATCTTCATACCGCCGGTCAGATCGTTGCGCGTGAACGCGTCGAGCGCTTGGCTGTACCGCGCCGCGGCCTCGAGCGACCTGTGCTCGGTGCGCACCTGCCAGTAGTGCCAGCCGCCGAAGCCGGCGGCCACCACCGCCACTCCAGCGAGCATCCATGGGGCCTGCTCGCGCAGCCCGGCCAGCAGCCGCTCCCACTGCTCTTTTTCGTTCAGGTAATCTTCCACCGAATCGATCTCCCTCTTCTACAGCAGCGACGCAATGCGCTCGGGCAGCTGCGCCAACGGACAGTCAATCTGACCGCCTTCATGGCGCAAAGGTTTCACCGCAGCCACGCCGCGATCGAGTTCCGCGTCCCCGAGGATCAGGGCCAGTTGTGCACCGCTGCGGTCGGCACGGCGAAATTGCGTCTTGAAATTGCCGCCGCCTAGATTGAGCAGTACGCCGCGCCCTGGCAAGGCATCGCGCAATTGTTCGGCCAGACGCAGCGCCGCGCGCTCGGCGCGATCGCCGCTCGCGACCAGGTAGATATCCGGGCCCCTGGCCGCCGGCACGCTGCCGGCCTGCAGCAGCAGCGCCACGACCCGTTCTATCCCTAAGGCAAAGCCGATGGCCGGCGTCGGCTCGCCACCGAGCTGCGCAATCAGCCCATCATAGCGGCCCCCCGAGCAGACCGCGTCCTGCGCCCCGAGCGCATCGGTGACCCACTCGAACACCGTACGCGAATAATAGTCCAGTCCGCGCACCAGCCGCGGATTGAGTTCGTAGGCAATGCCCATGGCCTCGAGCGAGCTGCGCAGGGCCACGAAGTGCAGCCGCGATTCCTCGTCCAGGTAGTCACTCAACAGCGGGGCGGCTTCGATCAGCGCGTGCATCTCGGGGTTCTTGCTGTCGAGTATGCGCAGCGGATTGCCGCTCAGCCGCCGTCGGCTGTCCTCATCGAGCGCACTCTCGTGCTCGCGCAGATAATCCACGAGCCGCTCGCGATAGATCTGACGCGAGGCCGGCGTGCCGAGCGAATTGATCGTCAGCCGCACGCGAGTGAGCTTCAGATCGCGCCACAATCGCGCGCTCAGAGCGATCAGCTCAGCGTCCACGTCCGGGCCTGGGAAACCCAGCGCCTCGACATCGAGCTGGTAGAACTGCCGGTAACGGCCCTTCTGCGGCCGCTCATGCCGGAACATCGCGCCGCTGCACCAGAGCTTGTGGCGCTGACCGCGCAGCAATCCGTTGGAGATTGCGGCGCGCACGATGCCCGCCGTCGCCTCCGGACGCAGCGTCAGGCTGTCGCCGCCGATGTCCTGGAAGGTGTACATCTCCTTCTCGACGATATCGGTGAACTCGCCGATCGAGCGCTCGAATAATTCCGTGTGCTCGAGGATCGGCACCCGCATCTCTTCATAGCCATACGACTCGAAAATGCCGCGCGCGACCTGTTCGAGGTGCTGCCAGGCGCCGATCTCAGCGGGCAAAACATCGTTCATGCCGCGCACCGGCTGAATCGGATTGGTCAAGAAGCCTCCAAGGATGAGGAGAATGCGTACCGCTCAGCGTCGCGGAGCACGAGAACGCGCCGGGGCCGGATGCGGAGCCTGGACGTCGAACAAGCGACCCCCGCCGTCGAGGGAGAAGCGCAGCGCCGAGCCGCCCATCGCACTGTCCCCGAGTGCGACCGGCTGCCCGTCCAATTCCAATGAGACAGCGCTCGCATCGCCGAGCAGGATGCTCAGCGGGGCGGTACCGTTCAAGCGACGTTCGCTGCCGGCCGAGCCGAACTCGGAGAATAGCCGGGTGCCGGCAGCGTCATAGATCTCGGCCCAGCTGCCCTGGCGAAATTTGAGCCCCAAATCGACCTTCGCCGTGGACTCCTTGGGCGTCGCCGGATTCGCTGCGGCCGGGCCCGCGATTGGCGTCGAACGCGATGCGTGCGGTACATGCATCGCCCACCATACCAGGGCGACCATGACCACTACCGCGGCGCCGACCGCGACCGTCCACGGGCGCAGCGCGCCGGCGTGCGCCGCGGCATTGCGCAGCGGCGAGGCACTTCGCTTCAGATCGGAAGAGCGTCGTGTAGGGAAAGAGTGTAGATCTCGGTGGTC
>OCZU010002783.1_pt1 | contig 11098 bp, 8 predicted proteins | sample 1539001 | NCBI WGS metagenome assembly OCZU01 (sample SAMEA3539306, study PRJEB22396) | soil metagenome | biome: tundra; feature: field; material: soil | place: USA | collected 2010-05 | depth 0.15 m
AGTTAGTCGGATATCTTGTAAATGAAAAAGGAGACATTATGTTTCCTGTTCTGGGAAACGTGCATGCAGAAGGCTTAACAACAATGCAGCTTAGCAATGCCATAGATAAAATGTTAACTGACAAAAAACAGCTTGTTGACCCAATCGTTTCTACCCGTATCACTAATTTCAGAGTTACAATTCTAGGTGAAGTCGGACACCCTGGTGTTATCCCGGTACCTAATGAGCAGATAACTATCCTTGAAGCTCTTGGTTTTGCAGGTGATTTGACAATCTATGGAAGACGCGACAACGTGTTATTGATCCGGGAAGCGAAAGGCAAGAAAATAGTACAGCATTTTGATCTAAACTCCAAAGACATACTCAGCTCGCCCTTATATAATCTTAAGCCAAATGATGTGATATATGTAGAGCCAAATATAGATAAAGCAAGAAGCGTGAGCAACGCAAGGCAGTTGTTGCCCGTGGCATTTGCAGCTTTGTCTTTTTTTATAATCGTAGCAAGCCTTGCTTTAAATAAACAGTTATGAAACGAATGAAAGTTTCCAGAAATGCTGATATCGAAACAACAGAAACAAACCTGTTGCATCAATTTGCTTTTCGCTATTTGCCTTACTGGCCTCTATTTGCCATATTGCTGGCTTTTAGCATACTCATCGCATTTTTTTATCTCAAAAACAAAGCTCCTTTATACGAAGTGACAGCCTCCATTTTGATAAAAGACGAAAAACGAGGCTTGGATGATTCAAAAGTATTGGATGAACTGAATCTTTTCGGAGCAAAAAAAATTGTTGAGAACGAGATAGAAGTACTTCACTCAAGGTCAATAATATCTCAAATAGTTACCAATTTACAGTTATATGCTCCTATCGAAGAGAAATCGGGTTTTTCATATAAGCCTGCATATGTAACAAGCCCGGTTAAGATTGAATTAGCGAAGCCTGATTCTCTGATCGAGACAAATAGGATCAGGTTCAGTTATTACGCTGGCACAAACCTAGTCATTATTGAAGACAAGGCATATAATCTAAATGAATGGGAGGCTTCCCCCTGGGGTAAAATTCGCTTTTCTAAAAACCCGTTCTATGAGAAGGCAAATCAAGAAAAGCAGTTTTTGTTTTCTCTGGTCACCCTGCCTAAAGAAATTAATGACCTGCAAAATGCTATTGAAATATCTCCTTCATCCAAATTGTCAACTGTTATAAACATTAGTTTAAGAGATGCAGTTCCCCAACGGGGCGAAGCTATTTTGAATGAACTGGTAAATGATTATAACACAGCATCTATCAATGATAAAAATAAGATGGCGTCCAATACCCTTGATTTCGTTGAAAGGAGGCTCCAACTTGTTGGAAAAGAATTAGACACAGTTGAGAACGGCATTCAAAGATTCAGGACCCAAAACAGCATTGTTGATATTAGCCAGCAAAGCAGCCAATATTTAATGGATGTAAGCGAAAATGACCAGAAGGTAAGTGAGATGGATGTGCAATTGTCTGTTTTGGATCAGATTGAAAAATATGTTTTATCTAAGAACGAGAAGCCTGGGCTTGTGCCAACTACTTTTGGGATTACAGATCCCTTGCTTTCACAATTGCTGGAGAAATTATACGATGCTGAAATTCAATATGAGAAATTGCGAAAAACTACTGCTGAAGACAACCCGATCCTGTTATCCGTTAAAAACGAAATTACCAAGATCAATCCGAGCATTCTTGAGAACATAAATAATCAGCGGAACAGCATTGAAGCTGCGAGAAATAAACTTGCAGGAACAAGTTCCCGCTATAATGCCCTGTTAAACAGATTGCCTGAAAAAGAAAAAGAACTGGTAGAAATCAGCAGGCAGCAAAATACAAAAAACAAAATATACAGTTTTCTTTTGCAGAAGAAGGAAGAAGCAAATCTGACATTTAATTCTGCTGTTGCAGACAGCCGGATTATAGACAAGGCGCAATCATCCACCATCCCCGTAAGCCCGAAACCCTGGATGGTTTATTTGATAGCATTCATATTCCCAATTCCTTTTCTCGGCTGTTTTATTAGTATAAAAGAATTGGTTGGAAGCAAAATTCTGTTCCGGCACACTTTGGAAGAGTACACTGTTCTTCCTGTAATAGGGGAGTTGGGTTGCGACAAATCCAATCAATTAATAGCAGCAAATAGCAAGGAAAGGACCTTTGTCACAGAACAATTTAGAAGCCTTCGAAGCTCCATAGCAGCGCGGTTGCCCAAGCAAACAGGGGTAAAGATAATGGTCACTTCTTCCATAGCAGGCGAAGGGAAAAGTTTTATTGCAAATAACCTCGCTATCATTTTTGCACAAGCAGGCAAAAAAGTTGCTTTGATTGAAGCTGACATGTATAAGCCTACGGTCAGCAAGCTTTTTAACCTACCAAACAATATTGGGCTAAGCAATAGCCTTCAAAATGGTAAGCTGAATAACGCCCTATTGAATTCTTTCATTCATCCCACTGACATTCATAAAAATCTTTTTGTGATGCCAGCGGGCAGTGTGCCAGATAACCCTTCCGAATTGTTGATGAATGAGAACATTGATGTGCTAATGAAGGTTTTGGAAAATCAATTTGATTTGATCATTATTGATTCTGTGCCGGTAAAACCGGTATCCGATGCCTATTCTATCAGCAGGTTTGCAGATATAACGCTCTTTATTGTAAGACATGGGGTAACACCAAAGGCAAATGTGCGGATGCTTGATGAAGATATGGAGATCCAACGCCTTAAAAACGTAAACATAGTATTTAATTGCGTAAAGAAAAGAGGGTTTGGCACGGCAGGATATGGCTATGCATATGGCTATGGTTATAACAGCAACATTGGATACGGATATTATAGCAAAGGCGAAAAGAGAAGAAGTTTGATTTAAAGCCAAATCAGATCTCACGGAATTGTTTGAAATTATATGCTTTCATAACAGTGTGGGAGTGGATCTGCGAAGCTTTGCCCTTTAGAGACTTTTTAAAACCTGAAAAAGAAAACTATGCAAATTTCAAAGAAATGGCATGCGCTTTACACAAGGCCGCGATGGGAGAAAAAAGTAGCTGATTTGTTGTCTAAAAAAAATATTGAAACCTATTGCCCTGTCAATAAAGTTTATAGGGAATGGAGCGATAGAAGGAAAATCATATTAGAGCCGTTATTTACATCCTACGTTTTCGTGAATATTGATGAAACTGAGATTTTGCGTGCACGTGCCACGGGGGGAGTAATCAATTTCGTATATTGGCTTAGCAAACCTGCTATAATCCAGAATAAAGAAATAGATACTATCAAGCGCTTCCTGGATCAATATGAAAATATACAATTAGAAAGGATTCCTGTAAAGCACAATGATTTAGTGCGCATAACCAGCGGTGTGCTCATGGGTCAAGAGGGGCAGATCATATCTGCAAACAATAAAACGGTAAAAGTTATTTTGCCTTCTCTTGGGTTTATGATGCAGGCCGAAGTTAAAATATCACATGTTGAAATCATAAATGCAAAACAGGCTACTATTCCCGGGAGCCAGGAATTGCTATATAATAAATCGTAGAACCCCTGCATCCATAGTATTTTGAATGTTCGGCCGAACACAAATTCAATTGATAAAAACTTCAGCCGAAGCGCAAAGATCGCCTTATTAATTGCAGGCCTATCAATAAATATAGTTTGTGATTTTTGTGAGCTAAGCCTGCCTCCTGAAAGGTAGATAAGGCTTCGTATTTTGCCATAATAGCCAAATTAATTCATGCTTCTATTAATTGCACTAGCGGGAATTACCCTTCTTTTATTTTTTGCCTTCTTTTTTAAAAGTAAGTGCACCAGAGAAGCTTATTTGTTATTTGTTGTTTACTTCTTCCCAGTTATGGGTTTAGGGGTCACTTCCGAGGCCTATGGAGGCCTAAAAGTTTTTGATGTACTTGCCTATTTCAGTTTTATATTTTTCTTTAAGGACTTTATTTTAATCTCTAAACAAAACAGGGTTTACTTTTACTTGTTCAATATGCTGATGGTTATCCTGTTTGCAGGCAGCCTGCATTCCGAATTTGTTAAACATTCCCTGCTAAGCATCCTTTCCGTTTTGCCGATATTCATTTATTCAAAACTTATGCTAAAAGAGCTGTCGCTCAATCCTGAAATCAGAACAAAGCTGATCCGCGGGTTTCAGCTTTCTTTTTTCATTGCAGTTTTTTTTATGTTAATGCAGATCTTGATTGGTATGCAATTCACTTTCTATCCAGACCTGAACCCGAATATAAATACCTCTGAGGGCAACCGTTATCCTGGTTTTTTGGGAGATTCTCAGCTAAATGCCCTGTTCCTGGGGATGACGAGTTTTTTGTTCCTGGCTAATTTTAAAAAAATTGGGAAACCAAATCTTTTTAATTTTACTTTATTCGTCTTCGTAATTATTGTGATGTTCTTTTCCGGTGGCAGGTCTGCTTTTTTAGGTGTTTGTGCCGGCCTTGTTTTTCTGTTGTTGTTTTACCGTTGGAGGTTAAAATATTTCATCTCCTTTTTTGTGATCTTGGCATTAATTATAATTCCTTTTGTGAAAGATTCATTTATATTATTTCAGCGATTGAGCGGTCTTGATGAATCTTTCCAGTTCCGCTCCTACATTTGGAAAGAAGCCTATGAAATTTATAACAACCATAAATTTTTGGGGATCGGCGTAGGAAATTACAAAGACTATGTTGAGCGCTATTCCTCAGACCAATATTATGTTCTTGAGGATAACAGCATACTGATTATGGACCAGCCTGAAAATGGATACCTCAAAATTTTGACTGAAGCGGGTCTTTTTGGATTTATAATTACCATTTTATTCATCATTATACCTGTTGCAAAGGCCTTCTATATGCATTTCGCTGTAAAAAAGAATTATATGGTTCTTCTGTTTATAGCATCCATTCTTTGCTGGATGGTTTCATTTAATTCGCTTTACACACTTAGTGACCGGAGGGTTGTCGTCTTATTGACATCACTGATTTGTTTTGTGATTAAATCGGATACCTCTGCAGCATTTAAAACTGAAAATTGATACCCGCTCATTTTTGAAAACTAATTTATTGATTGCTCCAGTTAATCTAGCGCAAATCCATTATGATCATTACGTCTGCTAAAAAAGTTCTTTTATTGCGAAAATCAACCCTTGTTCGCAATAGTTTTTGGGGTATAGGGGCAAACGGCGCTCAATCGATATTGATGAGCCTGTTTTACGTGATCCTTGCAAGAAAATATGCTACATCCGAATTCTCCTATTTCATGATCGCAAACTCTATTTATCAGTTTTTGGCTGCAATATCCAATCTTGGTTTAGGACAATGGTTCACCAGGGAAATTGTGGGCGTGCCGGAGCAGGAAGGGATTGTCAACAAATTTCTAAAACTTCAGTTATATGCGGGTTTTTGTTTTTATATAATAAATCTCTTGTTCGCTTTCGTATTATACAGCAACTATGAAATTCGCCTGCTGGTGATTTTGTTCGGGATCAATATTGTTTTTGATAATCTGATTTATGTAATTAAAGCCTTAAATATTGCCCGGCTTGAACAGGATATAACTTTTAAAATAACGATCATTGATTCGGTCCTTAAATTCTTAATGGTCTTTCTCCTGCTTTTTTATCCTTTTTCAATTGTTGTTTTATCAACCGGGTTGATTTGTATCAGGTTTCTGACCTTGAACTTGTTTCTGAAATACGGGTCAAAAAAAACCATCAACCTGCGGATGCTTTGGACGTATAAAATTTCCCGGGAAGAAGTTAAAAGCATAATTTTCAGGAACTGGCCCTTTCTTGTCATTAGCAGCGTTTCAATTGTTTATTGGCGTATCGGGAATATTATCATCTCTAAAACGCTCAGTCTGTTGGATGTTGCGATGTATGAAATTTCGTTTCGCTTGTTTTCGGTTGCACAAATTTTACCTATTGTCATCTCTTCATCTCTGTTCCCACATCTGATCAAACTGTACAATACAGGCGACAAAATGAAATTTAGCTCTTTATATAGAAAGTATTTTTATCTCTTTTTGTTATACGGGCTGCTGATGTATACTTTTATTTATTCGTTCGCAGACCAGATCATACCATTTGTTTTTGGGGGGAAATATCTTATAACCCCTGTATATGCCAAACAAATGTTTTTAACAATACTACTATTCCCGACTGCGATATACCAGGCGATATTGCTCATTTCCATGAAACTTGAACGAGTCGATATGTCTATAAACCTGATAAGCCTTGCCATTAGTGTTATGTCAATTATGATTGGCCTTTCTTTTTCAAAATCACTTTCTGTCATCAATTATTCTATTTTTATATCTTTTACAGTGTTTCATCTCTGCCAGGATGTGATTCTGGTTAATAAACAGGTCACAACAGTCAAAGCCGTTTTTCAGTTCTATATTTTTATCGCAGTTTTTACTCTGGGGTACATATGGCTTGCATCAAAAGTTTCGCATGTCATCGCATTTTCGGCAATATGGGGCTTAGCGGCAGTGATAGGCCTTATCACACTAGCATTAAAGACAGGTTCAAGAGCCGTGGCTCTAAATGAAGATAATTTAGTGTAATTGCCGTTTCAGCGAGTTTTGAACGGGTAAGAAAAGTTATCTAGACAAAAATGCAGAGCTAGAATAAGCTTTAAAAGCCTACGTAAGAGCAAATGCAGTAGGGTCGATTAGCATAGAAATTCCGACTCCTATATTGCGATAGTGCAGTTCATTCCATTTAGTTTAAGGAACTGGATAAACCATCAATGTTCCACCTCGTAAACGCGACTAAGAATATAAATGAGTATTGAAATGTCTTTTTTCCAGTTTATAACACAGGACTGGAAGGTTAATAAGGTGAGCCCTAAAGGCAGGCTGATTATGTTTCTTTTCAGGATAGCAAATTATTGTTCAACAAGAAAAATATACTACTACGTTGGGTTTCCTTATCTGGTATTTTATAGGATTTTTGTCGAATGGTATTTTTGTATTGAAATCCCATGGAACGCAAAGATCGGCAAAAGCCTCACCTTGTTCCACGGACAGGCACTTGTGATGAATAATAAAGTGGTTATAGGCGATAACTGCACTTTAAGGCATTGTACAACCATAGGGAATAAACAGTTAAGAGAAGGTGGGTTCAGTGGCTCCCCGGTGATCGGAAATAATGTAGATATAGGCAGCAATGTCTGCATCATCGGCGAGATACGTATTGGGGATAATGCAAAAATAGGGTGTGGCGCCGTTGTGATCAGAAATATCCCGGATGGCCATATAGCAGTAGGAAACCCGGCTGCTGTAAAAATCAGAAACACTTAGGCGATAAGTGTTTTTCAAGAAACTGAATTAACATACTGACTGGCAGATTAAGTGCTCTATCCATTTTATCAGCTCACTTTTTGTAATGACCTATTACGGGTATGTTTTGCATTTCAGGATCAATTTCAGGCTATGGCAAAAAATGGCCCTGCTCAGTTTATAGAATATTGAGCACCCCTGCATTTTTTCCGGTCTACTCATTTTAAGAACAGCACTTTATTAAACTATATGATGCAAAGGGATCAATTAATCCATTTCGATCTTTCAATTGGTGAATATTCGGCATTCATTAAAGGAATCATTGATCTTGCAAAACGGAAATCATCCTCCATTGTATGTGTCGCCAACGTTCACATGTTTGTTGAAGCCTACAGGGATAACAGTTTTTGCAAGGTTACCAGGCAAGCTGATATCGTTACGCCAGATGGTAAGCCTTTAACATGGGGCATGCGGCTATTATATGGTATCAGGCAAGAAAGGGTGGCCGGGAGCGATATTTTGCCTGACTTGATAAAACAATCTGAAGAACTGGGGCTTTCTGTATTTTTTTACGGAGGCTCGCAAAAAATGCTGGATGAAACGGGCGCATTCCTGAATAGAGAGTACCCGAATTTTAAAATTGCAGGTTTATACAGCCCGCCTTTCAGGATATTATCCGATGAAGAAAACCTGGCTATCCTCTCCATGATAAATAACTCAGCTGCAGATATGGTCATGGTCGTATTGGGTTGCCCTAAACAAGAGAAATGGATGGCCTCCATGAAAGGGAAAATCAATGCCGTGATGATTGGGATTGGAGGAGCTCTCCCACTGTTTATAGGAGTGCAAAAAAGAGCCCCTTTGTGGATGCAAGATTATGGGTTGGAATGGCTGTTCAGATTGGCCATTGAGCCCAGGCGGCTATTCAAAAGATATGCGGTCACCAACTCTATCTTCATTTATCTGATATGCAGGGAATTCTTTCGTATAAAACTGCTTAAGAAAAAAGGCTGATTTTCTTAAGGGATTAGCAATCCTCATTTTTGCCGGGATTTTAATTTACTAATTATTTGAAACATTCATTATGAACAAACGTTTCCTTCCTTCCATGCAGTACCTCCTGATCGGTTTAGACCTTTTGTCGCTAAACCTGATTTATTGCACGGCTTGCTATTATTATCAGGAACATTTTATAAAAGGCTTGTATTTCGAGTATGCATTTTTTATGCTTTATTTGAATGTAGCATGGCTGGTAATCGCCCTGGTAATAAATGAGTACGGCGAAAAAAATATTATTTCATTCGAGCTTTTTTCAAAGCGGTCCATGCACGCTTTTGTTTATTTTCTGCTATTGGGCAACGCTTACCTGTTTTTCTCTCACCAGTTCAATATTTCAAGAACGTTTACGATTGTTGTGTTGATAAGCTTTGCCTTATCATTGTTATTCAACCGTTTTTTGTACTTGTTCATTTATCATTATTATAAAAAAAACGGCAACCTCATGAACAAAGTTGTTATCATAGGCTATAACAATCTATCGAAAAAACTTGCGGGCTACCTGGAAAAAGACTTTTCAAATAAAAGTATTATCGGGTTTTGTGAAGAACCCGAGAATGTTCATGAACTATCTAATTATCCCATCTTGAGCAATGTGAGCGATACCCTTTTTGCATGCAGGGAGCATGGCGCTTCGGAAATATATTCCACGATAGCCCCCGATCAAAACCCTGATATCTATCGTATCATAAACGATGCCGAGTTCAATTGTATACGCTTTAGAATGATACCAAACCTGGAGATGTTTATTGATGTGCATGGGCGAATTGATTTTTTGAATGACATGCCTGTAATCTCTTTGAGGAATGAACCGCTGGAAGATTTTAGCAACAGAATGAAAAAGCGGTTCTTCGATGTGGTATTTAGCGCGGTCGTCATTGTCTTTTTGCTCAGTTGGCTTATGCCAATTATTGCATTACTGATCAAGCTAAGTTCTAAAGACCCGGTTTTGTTTTTGCAAAACCGGTTGGGGAGAGACAATAAGATTTTCAAAGTATATAAATTCCGCACACTGAGAACAAATGACAATGATCATGATTTTAAACAGGTAACTAAAAATGACAACCGGGTGCTCAAGGTTGGGAGATTTCTGAGGAAGACCAGCCTGGACGAGCTGCCCCAGTTTTTTAATGTTTTTATGGGGCATATGAGCATTTGTGGGCCAAGGCCGCACCCGCTTGCGTTAAACGACACGTACAAAAAAATTGTTGACAAATATATGGTCAGGCAGTTCCTAAAACCGGGCATCACAGGCTGGGCCCAGGTAAATGGGTTTCGTGGCGAAACCATAAATGCAGTGAAGATGCAAAAAAGAATTGAATTTGATTTGTGGTACCTGGAGAACTGGAATCTGTGGCTTGATGTAAAAATAATATTTTTAACTGCATTTAAGATGGTCAAAGGCGATGAGAATGCCTTTTGAATTTTTCAAATAAAAGCAAAATGTTTTACTGGATTTTGCTTTGACTGAAATATTAAAATCAAACTAACAAACTTGACCAATGGATCAGGGCATTAAGAAAAAGAAAATTGTTTGGGTTACGCCTGATAATTTTCTGGATTCCGATTTCAATCCTTCTTTATTTAATTTGTTATTAGCCACGTATGATATCAAGTGGGTGATTATTTTGCCTAAGAGCGGAGGTTTTTTTAATGAATCGAATTTTGAAGAGCTTAATAAATTGAAAGGGTTAGAAATTCAATTTGTTTACACCTCATATCGCCAAAGAGATCCCCGCAGGTTGTTTTTTTACGCTTCATTATACAGAAAGATAAATATTAAGCCTTACGATTTATTATATCTTAGCTATGGCCCGGCTGATCCTTACGCCGTTCCTTTCTTTTGGGCTTTGAATAAAAAGAAAACAATCTTTGCGGTTCACGAGGGGCACGTGAACGACAATTTTAAGCTCCCCCTTTTAAGCAAAATATTGCTAAACAGCACTTATCGATATGTGATTTTTGTACACATGTTTTCGCCTTTTGCGGCAAATGTTTTTCACCAGCATTACCCTAAGGCAGAGATTTTTATGACCAACATGGCTTTGAAATCTTTCGGGCAAAGCAATTTGCAGAAATGTTCAGATACAGTTATTTTCTTATCCTTCGGGATTATTAATCACGCAAAGAATATTGACTTGCTGATTGAAGCTGCATGCAATATTTATGAACAAGGGCACAAGGGATTTAAAATTTCAATAAACGGTTCTTGCTCAAACTGGGATTTTTATCAATCCAAAATCCGTTACCCTGAAATCTTTATTTGCGATATCAGAACGATACAAAATTCCGAAATACCTGACTTGTTCGCCCGAAGCCATTATTTGGTGCAGCCATATCGCTCAACCTCACAAAGCGGGGTGCTAAAAATTGCGCTAAACTACAATGTACCTGTTATTGCTTCAGATTTACGAGGTTTTAAAGATGAAATCGAGGAGGGCGTAAATGGCTTTCTCTTTAAGCCAGGTAATGTGAAAGACTTAGAAAGGGTTTTAATCAGGGTATTAAACGAACATGATAAGGAATACGATGCGTTATTGAAAAAAATGAATAATCGAACACTTTCACATTATTCCATGGGCAAACTGAATTCTCAGTACATAGAAATGTTCAGGGATGTTGTGGATAAAAAAAATTAAATAGAATTCAATAAGTTGTTCCAATGATGCAAATTGCTATAATCTGACATCGATTTACCCAGCTGAATGCAAAACATCTTTTATGCAACTGTTCCTTTTATCTATCA
>OCZU010002784.1_pt1 | contig 11097 bp, 9 predicted proteins | sample 1539001 | NCBI WGS metagenome assembly OCZU01 (sample SAMEA3539306, study PRJEB22396) | soil metagenome | biome: tundra; feature: field; material: soil | place: USA | collected 2010-05 | depth 0.15 m
TCGCCGGGCTGCTTCTACGAGCGCCTCGGCAGCTCTTCCGGCTCGCTTGGCCTCGTCTGCCGTCGCCCGCTCGTGGCTGTAGCCGGCCTCTGCCTTCAGGCGCCGGCCGGCCGGGCCGCCTCGCCGGAGGAGATCGCGGCGGCCATCGCCTACCTCGCCAGCGACGACGCCAGCTTCGTGCACGGAGTAGTCCTGCCGGTCGACGGTGGCCGTGACGCCACCTGGCATCGCCCGCGCCACGAAGGTACCGGCCGGGGAGCAGGCCGGCCAGCCTGCTCCCCGGCCGCCGGCAATCGCTCCCAGAGTCGGGGGGCATGCCTGCCGGGCAGCAATCAGCTCATAGAGTGAGGTCCGCCGATTCCGATGTCATGCAGTTGTCAGTGCCGCGAGAGGAGCAGCCAGTGAGCATGCAGGATGCCGTTCCCGGGGTGCCGGCCGCCGGGGTGCCGGACGGCGCGTTCTTGCTGGACGTGCGCGAGCCGGACGAATGGAAGGCCGGCCACGCCCCCGGCGCCCGGCACATTCCGCTGGGCGACCTCAGCGCACGCGGCGCTGAGATCCCGCGGGACACCGAGGTCTACGTGATCTGCCGGTCCGGGGCGCGGTCGGCCCGCGCGACCCAGGCCCTCACCGGTGCGGGCTGGCAGGCGCTCAACGTCACCGACGGAATGCAGGGCTGGGCGGCGGCCAGCCGCCCGATGACCACGGACTCAGGCGCTCAGCCGTTCGTGGCGTGACGGCGGCCCAGCGGAGTTAATCATGCTGGCAATCCACGGAATCTGGGCGTATGGCGCGCTTGGCCTGTGGGCAGAGGACCCCGATAGGCCTGCCGCCGTCCCGCCACGGCCGGGCCGCGCGTCTCGTGCCCCGCGGCCGCACCCGTTTGCGGCGGCCGCGGAGGTCATCGCCGACGTCGTCGCCGGGCTGGCTGAGCCGGCCGCCGACCTCGTGCGCAAGGCCGTCGAGGACGAGCTGACCCTATGGCTGCCAGCCACCGCGGACGGCCCGCTGGCCTCGCCGGAGCTGATCAGGGCACCGGCCAGCCAGCCAGCGAAGGCCGCGGGCCGCGGCATGCTCACCGGCTGGCGCGTGCCCGCGCTGACCTTCGAGCCGTCCGCCTCGCTCGCGCTGCTCAGCACGCTCGCCGAGGCAGGTGCGCTTGGCGAGCAAGCGGTCCAGGGCGGGTCCGTGCGCTACCTGCAGGCCCTGGCGCAGTTCGCCGGGGACCTGGCGACCCGGGGGCGGGTCCTGCCGGGACTGGCCAGGGACGGCCACGGGGACGGCGGCGGTGACATTGACGGCGGTGACATCGACCAGGGTGACATCGACCAGGGTGACATCGACCAGGGTGACATCGACCACGGTGACATTGACGGGGGTGACATTGACGGGGGTGACATTGCCGCGCGCGGTGGCGATGGCGGCAGCGGCGGCTATGCCGCTCGCTGGTGGCCGGTGCTGTCCGGCGCCGATGCGCAGCGGGCACGCGAGCTTGCCGCCGCGATGCCGCCGCTGTGCCGTGCCACGACAGCCGGGGGAGCGTCGTCCGCGCTGGTGCTGACCGAGGCTCTCGACGCGCTTACCGACGCCGCGGCGCGGGCGAGCCTGAGCAGCCAGCCCGGCTTTGCCCTGCTGCCGGCCAGGCGCGGCCGCCGGCCGGCTCGCATTCCCGTGGCCGAACGCTGGGCAGTGGCACTGGCCGGCCTGAACCCGCAAGTCATCGTGGTGACCCCCGAGGACGAGGCCGAAGCGGCAGCCCTCGCCGCGGACCTCGCCGCCTGGCGCGCCGCGGCGCAGGCCCCGGCCGGTCCCGTCCGCACCTGCTTCCGGCTGGTCGAGCCTGCCGAAGCCGCTGACGTCGAAGCCGCTGACGTCGAAGCCGCTGACGTCGACGCCGCGGGCGAAGCAGCCGCCGCAGCGGACCCGCCCTGGGCTGTCGAACTCGCGCTGCAGTCGACCGAGGATCCGAGCCTGCTGCTGCCCGCGGCTGATGTCTGGTCCGGCGTGAGCGCGGGCGGCTGGGCGATGGCCGGGATCAGGCACCCGGAGGAAGAGCTACTTGCCGGGCTCGGCCGCGCGTCACGGCTGTTCCCGGAACTTGACCGTGAGCTGCGCAGTGCGGCGCCGGACACGGTCACGCTGGACACCGGGGGAGCGTTCCGGTTCCTGCGGGAGACCGGCCCGCTGCTGTCCGGCGCCGGTTTCGGCGTGCTGCTGCCGGACTGGGCGCGCAAGGCGCGGCTTGGCCTGAAGATGACTACCCGGTCGAAGCAGGCCGCGAGCAGCGGCGGGGCAGCGCAGTCCATGTTCGGCATGGCAGACCTCGTGGATTTCCGCTACGAGCTGGCCCTGGGCGATCAGACGCTGGACGCGGATGATCTCGCCGAACTCGCCAGGCTCAAGGTTCCGCTGGTGCGGCTTCGCGGCCAGTGGGTGGAGCTCGACGACCGGCACCTGCAGGCGGCACTGAAGTTCCTGGAGCGTCGCAGGACGGGCACCATGCCCGCCGCGGACGCCCTGCTCGCCGGGCTGCGCGGGGTGGATGACGATCTGCCGGTCGTCGGCGTGGATGCCGATGGCTGGCTGGGCGACCTGCTGTCCGGCCACGCCGACCAGCGGCTCGCGCCGGCCAGTACCCCACCCTCATTCCGCGGCGAACTGCGCCCCTACCAGGAACGCGGCCTCGCCTGGATGTCCTTCCTCGGCAACCTCGGACTAGGCGGAATCCTCGCGGACTCGATGGGCCTCGGTAAAACCGTCCAGTTGCTCGGGCTGATGGCGCACGAGCGCGAGTCGCCGGACGCGCCGCCCGGGCCGACGCTGCTGGTCTGCCCGATGTCAGTGGTCGGCAACTGGCAGCAGGAGGCAACCCGGTTCACGCCGGACCTGCAGATACACGTGCACCACGGGGCTGACCGGCTGACCGGACCGGAACTCGCCGAAGCGCTGAACGCGGCCGACCTCGTCATCACCACCTACGCCCTGGTCGCCAGGGACCGCGATGCCCTGAGCGGGATCGGCTGGCGCCGGGTGGTCTGCGACGAGGCGCAGAACATCAAGAACTCCGCCACCCGGCAGGCCCAAGCGGTCCGCAGCCTGCCCGCCGGATCGAGGATCGCGCTGACCGGCACCCCGGTCGAGAACCGGCTCGCCGACCTGTGGTCGATCATGGAGTTCACCAGCCCCGGACTGCTCGGCCCGGCGGAGAAATTCCGCACCGCCTACGCGATCCCCATCGAGCGCAGCGGCGACGCCGAGGCGACCGCCCGGCTGAAGCGGATCACCGGCCCGTTCATCCTGCGCCGGCTGAAGACCGACAAGACCATCATCTCCGACCTGCCGGACAAGCTGGAGATGAAGATCTGGTGCAACCTCACCCCGGAGCAGGCGTCGCTGTACCAGGCAACCGTGACCGACATGCTCGCCAAGATCGAGGCGGCGGAGGGCATCGAGCGGCGCGGGCTCGTTCTTGCCACCATGGCCAAGCTCAAGCAGGCCTGCAATCATCCCGCGCACCTGCTGGGCGACGGGTCCCGGCTGGAAGGCCGGTCCGGCAAGCTTGCCCGGCTGGAGGAGATCTGCGACGAGGTGGTCGGCGGCGGCGAGAAGGCGCTCTGCTTCACCCAGTACGCCGAGTTCGGCCGGATGCTGCAGCCTTACCTGGCCGCCCGGCTCGGCTGCCCGGTCCTGTACCTGCACGGCGGCACGCCGAAGAAGCAACGCGACACGATGGTTTCCCGATTCCAGGCAACAACGGATCCAGCGGTGTTCGTGCTTTCCCTCAAGGCCGGCGGCACCGGGCTGAATCTGACCGCCGCCAATCACGTCATCCACGTCGACCGCTGGTGGAACCCGGCGGTGGAGGACCAGGCCACCGACCGGGCGTTCCGGATCGGCCAGCGCAAGGACGTCCAGGTACGCAAGTTCGTCTGCGTCGGCACGGTGGAGGAGCGGATCGACGCCATGATCGAGGAGAAGAAGGCGCTGGCCGAGCGGATCGTCGGGACCGGCGAGGGCTGGCTGACCGAGTTGTCCGTCGCCGAACTGCGCAAGGTCATCGCGCTGTCCCCCGAGGCGGTGTCGCAGTGAGCGGCGGGAACACCGATGAGTGACTGGCGGGACTGGCCGGAGCGGGCGCGGCCGATTCGGGTCGAGGGCGGCATCAAGGCGCGCAGCAAGCGCGGCGCGATCGGCGAGCAGTGGTGGTCGCGGCGGTTCATCGGCGTGCTCGAGTCGTTCGGCATGACCGGCAGGCTCACCAGGGGCCGCAACTACGCCCGCCGCGGCCAGGTGCTCAACTTCGAGATTTCGCCCGGGTACGTGACCGCCCAGGTGCAGGGGTCGAGGCCGAAGCCGTACAAAGTCCGGATCCAGGTGCTGCCGCTGACCATCCCGCAGTGGCAGCGGGTCGAACGCGCGCTGGCCGCGCGCGCGCTGTTCCGTGCCAGGCTGCTGGCCGGCGAGATGCCGCGCGAGATCGAGGAAGTGTTCGCCGACTGCGGCACGCCGCTGTTCCCGGGCAGGCTGCGCGACATGGAGATGTCCTGCTCCTGCCCGGACTGGGAAGTGCCGTGCAAGCACCTGGCCGCGGTCTGCTACGTGCTCGCCGAGGCGTTCGACGCCGACCCGTTCGGCATGCTGGCCTGGCGCGGCCGGGGCAGGGAGGACCTGCTCGCCTCGCTGCGAGGGCAGACCGCGGCCGGGCCGGCCGCGCCCCGGCCGGTGATCGAGGTTGCTGACCGCCCGCTGGCCGAGTGTGCGAGCGATTTCTGGTCGGCCGGGATGAGCCAGGCCAGGCTGCGTTCCCTGCCCGCCGCGGCGGCCGCCGCGCCGGACTTGCTGCTGCGTACCTTCGAGCCGCCGGCCGTCCAGGTGCGGGGCAACGACCTGGTCACCCTGCTGACGCCTGCTTACCGGCGGCTGGCGGGTCAGGACGAAGCTGACGATCCCGGGCCGGACGAACCCGCCGTCTGACGCCTGGGTGGCCGCGCGGCGTCCATCCCGAGCCTGGCTCGTATCTGCTCAGCATCGCGATGGTGCAGCTGGTCAAGGATCTCCAGGGCACTGGACCACGCGGCCCGGGCTGCCGGGTGGTCGGCTGCTGCGCGGTGGGCGTCGCCGAGATGCGTCAGCACCATAGCCAGGTTGAGGCGATCCCCGAGTTCGCTGCAGAGGGCAGCTGCCTTCTGAAAGCAGCCCACGGCCGCAGCCAGGTCGCCGAGGTGATAGTAGGCGTGGCCCAGGGTATCGGTGGCGCCGGCCACGCCATGCCGGTGCCCGAGTTGCTGATGCAAGTCGATTGACTGCTGGCAGGCCGCCACGGCCGTGAGGGCTTCTCCGGTTTCGACCTGGAATGCGCCGACGTTGTTAAGGGCTGCGGCCTCGCCGGCCCGGTCGCCGACGGACCGGAAAAGATCAAGCGCTTGCCTGCTGTGCTCCAGGGCCTCGCTATACCGCGCCTGCTGCTCGCGTATCCGGGAGATGCCCAGGTTTGCGCGGCCCTCGCCCGGCCGGTCGGCGAGTTGCCGGCCCAGCTCGATGGCCGCATGGCAATGCTGGTAGGCAGCATCAAGATCACCAAGGAGGGCATGGGCGTGGCCGAGGCCCCGCCTCGCCTTGCTCCTGGCGGCTCGCCAGGGGTGCGGGTCGCCCGGCCCCTTAGCCTGGAGGCATGTACGTTCCAGCGCATTTCGCGGCAAGTGACCTGAGCCAGATCGCGGCCTTCGTCGAGCAGGCCGGAGCCGCCAACCTCGTGACGTTCGACGGCGTCGGCCTGGCCGCCAGCCTGCTCCCGGTCATCTGGGACCCGGCCGGCGGCGAGCACGGACGCCTGCTCGGCCATCTCGCGCTGGCCAATCCGCAGTGGAGCACAGCCCAGGCGGACGTTCCGGCGCTGGCGATCGTGGGTGGCCCGCAGGCGTACGTATCCCCGTCCTGGTACCTGAGCACCTCCGAGCACGGCCGGACGGTGCCGACCTGGAATTACACCAGCGTTCATTTCACCGGGCCGGTCACGTTCCACCGCGACGCCGGCTGGCTCCGCGACATCGTCACCAGGCTGACCGAGCAGTACGAGGGCCACCGCGACCGCCGGTGGCGGATCGAGGACGCCCCGGCGGCGTATATCGAGGGCCAGTTGCGCGGCATCGTCGGCGTCGAGATGCAGGTCACGCGGATCGAGGCCAAGGACAAGCTCAGCCAGAACCGCAGCCCGGCGGACCGGGCGGCCGTGGTGGCCGGGCTGCGCGGCACCGGCAGTCCCGGCGCCGGCGCAATAGCGGACCTGATGCAGGCCCGCGACGCCGGGCCCCGTTAGCTGAGGCGCTGGCGGCCCAGCTAGCCGGGACGGCGGCGGTCCAGCTAGCCGGGACGGCGGCCGCAGGGAAGACTCGCAGTGCCCGGGAACTTCGGCCAGGCCTGGTCATCCGCTGGGCAGCACCGGCGCGTCCCGCATCGATGCCTCCTGCATGAGCAGCTCAGCTGCCTGCTGCTGACTGAGCGCGCGGCCTGTGGCCATTTCAGCGTCCCAGACCTGGCGCGGCATGCTCGCGCGCGCCGGGGCCAGGAACCGCTCGAGTATGGCCGCGTCGCGTACTGGCATCGGCAGGCTGACCCGCTGCCGGACCCCCTCAGCGGCGCCGGCCAGGCGAGCCGCCCGCGGGGCCGCGGCGAGCTGCCCGGCTACTCCGGCGGCCAGTTCCAGGGTGTTGGCAAGGAACTCGGTGTCTGCGGAGCTGACGACGTAGTCGATGGTGGCAGATAGCAGGTGGTGTGCCTCGCCGCCACGGCCCGCGTGCAGGCTGGTGACCGCGAGTGCCTGCTGGTCGATGGCCACGCCCAGCAGGTCGCCATGCGCGCGGTCCAGTGAGAGCGCCTCCTGCAGCACTTCCGTGGCGCGGTCGAGGTTGCCTGCGGCGCTTTCCACATGGCCCAGGCTGGTGAGCGCCGGGGCGAGCCGGGCACCGTCGCCGAGCGTGCGGGCAATCGCGATGCTGTCCTCGAGCAGGGTTCTCGCGGTGTCCGGATCGCCGAGATGATTGTGGGTGATGCCGAGGCTGTTGAGCTCTCGCGCCATCTGACCCCGGTCATCGAGGTCACGCCAGATGGCAAGGCTGCGCTCGAAGAACGGGACAGCCATGTCGCCCAGGCCCTGCTGTTGCAGCAGTACGCCGAGCCAGTGCGTCACCTGGCCTAGCGGTGCTCCGGCATCATCGGCGGCCAGCTCGATCGATCGCTGCAGCCACCGCCGCCCTTCGGCGGCGTGCCCGTGCTGGTACCAGAACGGGGCCAGCGCCAGGACCAGCCGCAAGCCGGTCGCTGCCCGCTCGCCGTCGGCATCCTGTCCGGGGCGGGTGTCCAACGACCAGCTCAAGGCGGCGTGCATATTGTCGTGCTCGGTCTCGAGACGGTGCAGGGCCGCCAGGTGCGCCGGGCCGCCCAGCTGGTCGTGCGCTTGTTCGGCCAGCGCCGCGTAGTACTCGGCGTGCCGGCGCCGGGTGATATCCAGGCCACCGCCCTGCTGGAGGCGCTCGAGCGCATAGTCGCGGATCGTCTCGAGCATGCCGACCCGCGGCTCGCCGTCGGCGCCGTCGGTCACGGTGATCAGGCTGACGTCGAGCAGCTCTGTGACCTGATGCAGCGGGTCGGGCTCCGCATCGGGCCCGTGATCCGTCAGGGCGACCGCCGCAAACGCGTCAAGGTCGCAGCCTCCGGCGAACACGCCTGCCCGCTGGAGATCATCCTGAAGCTCGCTCGTGAGCAGGTCGTAGCTCCACGCGATGGTATTTCGCAGGGTCTGCTGGCGCGACGGGCGGCTGACGTCCCGCGCGGCCAGCCCGAGGCTCTGCCCCAGGCGGGCCAGCAGAGCTCCCGGCGCCAGGATCCTGGCCCGGGATGCGGCCAGCTCAATGGCCAGCGGCAGCCCGTCCAGGCGCCGGCAGATAGACGCTACGTCTGCGGCGTTGCCAGCAGTCACCGTGAATCCCGGCCTGACCATGGCCGCGTGCTGCGCGAATAGCTGCGCCGCGGCGCAGGCCGCCACCTCCTCGGCGCCCGTCTCGCGGGGCACTTCCAGCGGCAGCACCGGCTGCTCATGCTCCCCCTGCAGGTGCAGTGGCCCCCGGGACGTTGCCAGCACCGCCAGGCCCGGGGCAGCCGAGAGCAGCGCGGCCACCACCCCGGCGGCCCCGGGCAGCTGCTCAAGGTTGTCCAGCACGAGCAGGGCGCGACGGTCGCTGAGGTAGCCGGTCACCATGTCGGCGGCGGGCCGGGTGCCACTGACGTCCAGGCTGTCGGCGAGGGTCTTCCACATCACCTCGGCATCGCGCACCGCCGCCAGCGGGATGAAGTACACGCCGTGCTGGAAAGCCGCGCCCAGCGACGAGGCGACGGCCAAGGCCAGCCGCGTCTTTCCGACACCGCCGGTGCCGGTGAGAGTCACCAGGCGGACCGCCGGCCGCCGCAGCGTGGCGCTGAGCCGCTCGACGTCGTCGTCCCTGCCGACCAGTGGCGTCATGGGCAGCGGCAGACTGGTCCGGGCGCCAAGGCTGCGCAGCGGCGGGAACCGCCGCTCGAGCCCCTCGGCGACCAGCTGGTAGATGCGTTCAGGCGCCTCGATGTCCTTCAGCCGGTGCCAGCCCAGGTCGTCCACGGACAGGTCAGCGGGCAGCTGCGACTCGGCCAGCAACCGCGTCGGGTCGGACAGCACCACCTGGCCGCCGTTCGCGGTGGCGGCGATCCGCGCGGCGCGGTGCACGTCCATGCCGATGTAGCCGTCCTCATGGCGGGCTGGCTCGCCCGAGTGCAGGCCCATCCGGACTCGGACTGCGAGTCCGTCGGGCCAGTCGTGGCTCGCAAGAGCGCGTTGCGCCGCCACGCAGCAGCGCACCGCGTCGCCGGCCGACTCGAAGGCGACGAAGAAGCTGTCGCCCTCGGTCCCTAGCTCGTGACCATGGCAGGCACCGATAGCGTCACGCAGCAGGGCGCGCTGGGCCGACAGTGCCCCGCCGTAGCGGTCACCAAGACGGCTCAGAAGCGCCGTCGATCCCTCGATGTCGCTGAAGAGCATCGTCACGGTGCCCGTGGGAAGCTCCCGCATCCAACGATTATCACCGCAGGCAACGAAAATGCCATGGCACAACACTGGTGAACTGGCGGCCCGGCAGCCCGGCCAGGTAAGTCCGGCCCGTCGCCGTTGGCCTGCCGGCAGCTGCGGCGCCCGAACGCCGTCGTGATCCCGCTGTGCGCGACAATGGGGTTCGTGATCGAGGTGGAGCCCGATCGGTTCGAAGAGATGGTCATCACGGCGCTGGACGGGTTGCCCGATGATCTCGGCCGGCTGATGCGCAACGTGGCCGTCACGGTCGAGCACGATGCGGGTCCGCCCGGCCTGCTCGGGCTGTACCAGGGAGTCCCGCTGACGAGCCGCACCACGCACTACGCCGGGGTACTGCCCGACCGGATCACCATTTACCGCCGGGCGATCTGCGCGGTCTGCAGGACGGAGGAAGACGTCGCCGTCCAGGTGCGCCGCACGGTGGTCCACGAGGTCGCCCACCACTTCGGCATCGACGATCACCGGCTCCGCGAACTCGGCTGGTGACATGATCGGTTCGTGCCCGACAGCGACCTTGTCCAGCTCGCCCGTGACGTCGACGCCCGATGCCGGCTGCGCGGCCAGTTCACGCTGCGCTCCGGCCAGGTATCGGGCGAGTACTTCGACAAGTACCTGTTCGAATCGGATCCTGTGCTGCTGCGGCGCGTCGTAGCGCGAATGGCCGCCCTCGTCCCGGCGGGCACCGACCTGCTCGGCGGCCTTGAGCTCGGCGGCGTGCCGCTGGCCACCGTGCTCAGCGGCGACACCGGCATCCCGGCGCTCTTCATCCGCAAGGAGGCCAAGGCCTACGGCACCCGTCAGCTCGCCGAGGGCGGTGACCCGGCAGGCCGCACGGTGCTCCTGGTCGAGGACGTCATCACCACCGGCGGGGCCGTCCGGAACGCGGCCCGGGCGCTGCGCGCCAGCGGCGCGACCGTGACGACCGTTGTCTGCGCCATCGACCGGTCCGCGCCGGGGGAGGATCCGCTCGGCGCCGACGGCATCGTGGTGCGGCCGGTGCTGACCAAGGCCCTGCTGGACTCGGTGACGTCAGGGAGCTAGCGCGGTCAGCCCGCCGTGACCGGGTGCGGGTAGTCCGGCGAACGGCCCTGGAAGGACAGGATGAGCGGGTTCTGGATAATGCCGTCGCGGATCTCGATAGCCCGCCGGATGGTGTCGCTGGCGTCCCACGCCTGCGGGCCGGCCAGTACCGCTGGCAGGTGCGGCAGCAGCGCCTCGCTGATCTCCCAGGTGGCGGAGTCCCACAGGTGCGACGGGCTGTGGTCCACCGCGTAATAGTGGACGTTATCGCCCACCGTGAACATCGGCTCGGCGAAGGAGGTCGGGCGCGCCCAGTCGAAGCCCATGCCCTCATCGCAGGACACGTCGACGATGAGGCTGCCGGGCGTGAAGGAGCCGAGGTCGTCGCCGGTGACGAACATCAGCGGCGCGTCGGTGTTCTGCAGGACGCAGTTGACCACGATGTCGTGCCCGGCCAGGAACGCAGCCAGCGGCACCCGGCCGCTGTCAGGGCGCGCATAGCTGCCTCCTTGGCCGTCGGCGTCCTGTTCAAGGCGCACTATGCGGGCCGAGTGGATCGGCGAGCCGACCGCGTTGACGTCCCGGTGGGTCAGTACGTCGACGTCGTTCACGCCGTGCGCATTGAGGGCTGTCACCGCCCCTCGGCCGGCCGCGCCGAAGCCGATGACGGCCGCCCGCAGCCGGCGGCCGTAGTCGCCTGTCCTGCCGATGAGCTGCAGGGCATGCAGCACGGAGCTGTAACCGGCCAGCTCGTTGTTCTTGTGAAAGACATGCAGGTTGAACGAGCCGTCGGCGGACCAGTAGTTCATCACCTCGAAGGCGATCAGCGTCAGCCGCCGGTCGATGCTGAGCTGGGTGAGCTCCTCGTCCTGGACGCAATGCGGCCAGCCCCAGAGGATCTGCCCTTCCCGCAGGCCCGCGACGTCCTCATGCTGAGGCTTGGGCAGCAGGATGACGTCACA
>OCZU010002785.1_pt1 | contig 11094 bp, 7 predicted proteins | sample 1539001 | NCBI WGS metagenome assembly OCZU01 (sample SAMEA3539306, study PRJEB22396) | soil metagenome | biome: tundra; feature: field; material: soil | place: USA | collected 2010-05 | depth 0.15 m
CTATACGGAGCTAGTCCTTTACGGTGAGCTGCCGACTAGACAGGAGTCTGTCGAGTCCCATCCGGAACGGTGGAGTATGGAAGCCTCGTCCGTCACGCACCGTCTGATGGCGCGCGCCGCCTTCTGGAACTGGGCCTGGTGGCAGCTCCCTCTGGTGCTGCGCTGCTACGTGGGCGCCGTTCCGCTCACGGCCTTGGCGCTTATCGGCTTCGCGGCCTCGCGGACGTCCTGGAGCACCGCGGACCTGGTGAAGTTCCTGCTGCTGCTCGGCTGCGGCCTGATCTCGGTGGCGGCGACACCGCGGACCGCTTACGTCCAGGGCACGTTGACGCGGGACTTCATCACCGCGTGGGTGCTGCCGATAGCCATCTTGCTGCCGCCGGTATACGCGATGGTGACGCCCATCCCGCTGCTCGTGCTCACTCAGTGGCGGATTCACAAAGGGGTCATTTACCGGCGGGCGTTCACCGCTGGCGCCATGGGGCTGGCCTACGGCGCGGCGTCCTTGGTCTTCCGCGCGTTTCCCGCCTCCATCGCGGGCGGCTCCATCGGCACCGGGATGCACGCGTTCAGCTGGGCCCTGGTCGTCGCCCTGTGCGAGATCATGGGCGGCCGGGGGCACAACGCCCTCATCGTGATCGCCGTCAAGCTCTCCGACCCCACGGCGCGGCTAGCAGACCAGGAGCTGAGCCGGGAAGCCCTGCAAGCCGACCTGACCGAGTTCAACCTCGGCGTCCTGATCACGGTGGTGGTGGCGGTCACCCCCGCGCTCGCGGTTTTCGCCGTCCCCATGTGGCTCATGGTCCGCCGGTTCATGATGCACGCCCAGCTGCTCGCCCAGTCGCGGATCGACACCAAGACCGGCCTGCTCAACGCGTCGACCTGGGAACGGGAGGCGACGGTCGAGATCGCCCGGGCCCTCCGCACGAACACCCCGCTTGCCCTGGCGCTGGTCGATATCGATCACTTCAAGATGGTCAACGACACCTACGGGCACCTGGTGGGGGACAAGGCGCTGCGGGCGGTGACCGACGGGCTGCGCAGCCAGCTGCGGATCTACGACCTGGCCGGGCGCTTCGGCGGTGAAGAATTCGTGGTCCTGCTGCCGCATGCCCGTGAGGGCGACGCGCTGAGCGTCGCCGAGCGGCTCCGCGTGCACGTCGCTGCGCTGTCCATCCCCGTCAACGACGAGGACGAGTCCGGGCCGTGTGTCAAGCTAACCATCTCGGTCGGTGTCTCCGCCCTGGACGGTGAGAGCAGCCACGAGCTCACCGACATGCTCGCCACCGCCGACGCGGCCCTCTACCACGCCAAGCAAACCGGCCGTAACAGGACCCACGTGATCAGCTCGTCCGCCCGGGTGCCGAGCCCGTAGCCCCCGGGGACCCTAGCCCGCCCCGGCCCGTAGCCTGCCCGGACCTAGCCTGCCCGGACCTTGGTGAGCGTTTGGCAAATCGCTGTGACCCCGACGGCTCCGCGGTTCCCGGGCGTATCACGGGCCCCGCCCGTACCAAAAGATCATGGAAGATCCGGCTTCCGCGGAAGATCCGGGCAACGGGGGGGTACCTTTCTTTCCACTGAAGCCGGATCTTCCGCGACAATGTTCCTTTTTATCGTACTGGTGAGGGAATATGGTTCGAGTGAGGCGGGCCGGGCTGGTGAGGCACTGCGCAGACGCTGCCGAAAACCCCACGGTGCTCCGCTCCTTCGTGCCGCCCAGGTCTACTACCTGGCCCGTCTCTACTTCCTGACTGCCGCCGACCTTAATCACGCCCGGGGCGGTCCGGGGCGGTCCGGCCCTGGCCTGCGCGATCGCCTAGCCAACTACTTAGAGTGCATGCAACAATACGAATTGACATCGAATCGGCGTCATGCGCCTAGAGTAAACGCTATACTCGATCCCGGGCGACAAAATGACGGAAATCCTGCCCGAAGTCGGGCAGGATTCTTGCTCATACCACCGACTGGCTAGTAAGAAGTAGGCATGCCCGACCCTGTCCCGCAGGACCTCCTCCGCTACCTGGCGGCCTCGACCGGGCTGCCGCAGCCCACCGCGGTCCGGGTCATCGCCGACGTAACGACGTACTTCAACGAGACGATCGACGAGTTCGTCCGCAGGCGCCACGCCGAGCTGCAGCAGCGCCAGCGCAAGAACGATGAGATCTGGCCCATGATCGCGGCCGAGCTCGATCAGCGCAGGTTCGCGGCGCCCGGGCTGTCGGAGCGGCAGCTCCGGCGCATGGTCTACGGATAACGGATAACGGAAAACGGCTGACGAGTAAGCGCCCAGCCGGACGCCAACCGACAGGAGACCTTTGACGTGTGCGGAATCGTGGGATACATCGGCCGCAGGGATGCTGTCCCGGTCCTGCTCGAGGGCCTCAGGAGCCTGGAGTACCGCGGCTACGACTCGGCCGGCCTGGCCGTCATCCACAGGAACAAGTTGCAGGTCACCAAGACCGCGGGCCGGGTCCAGGACCTCAGGGACCGGGTCAGCGACCGGACCAAGGCCACGGTCGGCATCGGCCACACCAGATGGGCCACCCACGGTGAACCCAACGAGGTCAACGCCCACCCGCATATGGATACCAAGGGCCGCATCGCCGTCGTGCACAACGGCATCATCGAGAACGCCGAGCAGCTCAGGGACGCCCTGTCGGCCCGGGGGGTCAAGCTGGTCAGCGACACCGACACCGAAGCGCTGGCCCACCTGATCGCCGCCGAGTCGGACGACGACGCCAACCCGGGGAGCCTTGAGGAAGCGGTCCGCCGGGCGCTGCGCCACGTGGAAGGCACCTACGGCCTGGTGGTACTCGACATCAGGCACCCGAACGAGCTCGTGGTGGCCCGCAACGGCAGCCCTGTCGTGCTGGGCATCGGCGAGTCCGAGATGTTCGTCGCCTCCGATGTCGCCGCGCTGGTCCGCTACACCAAGCAGGTGGTGTACCTGGACGACGCGGAGATCGCCACGGTGCACGCCGCGGACTATACGACGGGGTCGCTCGATGACCGGGACTGGCGTGGCGCGGGCGGCCGCAAGACGCCCACCACCGTGGAGGCCGAAGCCGGTGACTACGAGCTCGGCCCGTACGAGGACTACATGCGCAAGGAGATCCACGAGCAGCCGGAGGCGCTGCGCCGGGCCCTGCGCGGACGGCTCGATGAGCGGTTCTCGACCGCCAAGCTGGGCGGGATCAACCTGGACGCGCGGGAGCTCAGGTCGATCAGGCAGGTGAAGTTCCTCGGCTGCGGCTCGGCCTACTACGCCGGCCAGATGGGCGCGGTGCTGACCGAGGAGCTGGCCCGGATACCATCCGACGCCGAGCCGGCCTCAGAGTTCAGGTACCGCAACCCGGTGGTGGACCCTGACACGCTCTACGTGGCGGTCAGCCAGTCCGGCGAGACGCTGGACACGCTGATGGCGGTGCAGGAGCTGCGCCGCAAGGGCGGTCAGGTCATCGGGGCGGTCAACGTGGTGGGCAGCGCGATCGGCCGGGAGTGCGGCCGCGGGGTCTTCCTGCACGCGGGCCCGGAGATCGCGGTCGCGTCCACCAAGGCGCTGACCAACATGGCGGCCTCGTTCGCCCTGTTCGCCCTGCTGCTCGGCCGGGTGCGTGACCTGTCCTCGGCATCCGGTCAGCGGATCGTGGAGGGCCTGCGCGCGCTGCCCGGGCAGATCGAGCAGGTGCTGGCGCAGGAGGATCATATTGCCAAGATCGCCCGCGAGTTTGCCGCCGCCGAGCACATGTTCTTCGTCGGCCGGGTCCGGGGCTGGCCGGTGGCCCGCGAGGGCGCCCAGAAGCTCAAGGAGGTCTCCTACGTCCACGCCGAGGCCTACCAGGCGGCCGAGCTCAAGCACGGCCCGCTCGCGCTGATTAACCATTCCATGCCGAGCGTGGTCATCGTTCCCGCCGACGAGCTGCTGTCCAAGAACATCTCCACGATCGAGCAGATCAAGGCCCGCAGCGGCCCTGTCATCGCGGTGACAAGCGCCGATCTGCCCGCGGGTCTGGCCGACGCGGTGATCCGCGTTCCCCGCGGCGAACCAGAGCTCGGCCCCCTGCTGCTGAACGTCCCGCTGCAGCTGTTCGCCTACCATGTCGCGGCCGAACTGAACCGGGACATCGACAAGCCCCGCAACCTGGCCAAGAGCGTCACCGTGGAGTAGGTCCCACCCCCATCACGCGACGTCCCAGGTCGGCTCCGGCCGTTCTCAGCTGGAGCCGACCTGGGACGTCGCGTGGACGGGCGCCATTGTGCGGCCCATAGGCGAACGGCGCTCTCCGCGGACTTGCACCTCGCCCCCAATGCGGATTCCGTCCCGGGCTGCGAGCCGCGTTCGGCGAGTTCTCTCAATGATCGTTTTGCCAAGCTTGATATCGCTCAGACCCAGGTCGTACGCATGGTCGGCCTCCCTTCGCGCACTGGCGCACTCATTTGAATGCCCCAGCCTAAGTCCTAAGTACGGCGTGTAATCGTGGCTCGTCAGTCACCATTTAGCCCTTCCTCGTGCACTAATGCAGCCAAATCCGCCGTAATGACTCACCAAAGTGCATAGATGAGTTAAGGTAGCTATGCGAATCTAGTTCTTTACGGTGAGCTGCTAGCTAATCACTAGGCCCGTCGCGCCTCATCCGAAACGGTGGTACATGGAAGTCTCGTCAGTCGCCGACCGCCTGCGCGCGGTTGCGGATGTACGGGACTGGGCCTGGTTGCGGCTTCCCAGGCTGATGCGGGCCTACGTCGGCATCGTCCCGCTGGCCGCGCTCGCCGGAATCGGCGTGGCCGCGTCGCAGACGTCGTGGCGCTCGGGCGACCTGGTGAAGTTCGGTCTGCTGCTGACGTGCGGCATGATCTCGGTCGGGGCGACCGCGCGGGTGGCCCATCTCCAGAGCGGTATGGTGCGGGACTTCCTCACCGTGTGGGTGCTGCCGGTGGCGATCTTGCTGCCGCCGTTCTACGCCATGGTGACGCCCATCCCGCTGCTTATGCTGACCCAGTGGCGCGTGCACCGGGGGGTCGTCTACCGGCGCGTGTTTACCGGCGCGGCGATTGGCCTGGCCTACGGTGCGGCTTCGCTCTTGTTTCACGCGATCCCCTCCTCCTGGGCCGGACCAGCGCTCGGCGGCGGTGTGCACGCGCTCACCTGGACGGCTTGCGTCGCCGCGTGTGAGGTCATCGGCTGGCTGGGACACCACGTCCTGCTGGTGAGCGCGGTCAAGCTGTCCGATCCCACGGCGCGCCTGGCCGATCTGGAGCTGAACCGCGAGGCGCTGCTAGCCGACATGGCGCAGATCGATCTGGGCATCGTGATCACCATCGTGGTGGTCGGCCATCCGGTGCTGGCCGTGTTCGGCGTGCCGACCGTCCTGCTAGCCCGGCGGTTCATGATGCACGCGCAGCTAGTCGCCAAGTCCAGGATCGACACCAAGACGGGCCTGCTCAACGCGGCCACCTGGGAGAGCGAAGCGGTCGCGGAGATCTCCCGGGCCGTCCGGACCCGGAGCCCCCTGTCGGTCGCCCTGATGGACATTGATCACTTCAAGATGGTGAACGACACTCACGGCCACCTGGCCGGAGACAAGGCCCTGCGGGCGGTCACCGATGCGCTGCGCGAGCAGTTGCGCAGTTACGACCTGGCCGGAAGGTTCGGTGGTGAGGAATTCGTGATCCTGCTGCCGCAAACGCACGAGGCCAATGCGCTAAGCATCGCCGAACGTCTGCGCGCGCACATTGCCGCGATGTCCATTCCGGTGGAGGACGACACCAGGGTAGCGGCCTATATCAGGCTCACCGTCTCCATCGGCGTGGCCGCGCTCGGCGACGCGGGCACGGAACTGACCGATCTGCTCACCGCCGCCGACGCCGCTCTCTATCACGCCAAGCAAACCGGCCGTAACAAGATTCACGCAGCTACCACTAATGTCCCGCTGGCTCAAATGGTCCCAGTAGCCAGGCAAGGCTCCTCAGGAACCATAGATATCCCAGATTCTTCTCTGCGCTAATCGCGGGCCACGAATCGCGGCGGCGGTCGCCCGCTTAGTGCAGCGGCGGGATGTCATCTATGAAGCCGGCCCCCGGCAGCGGCTGCTCGCACCAGACGACCTTGCCGGTCGCGGTCCGGCGGGCGCCCCAGCGGTGCGAGAGCTGGCGGACCACCTGAAGGCCGCGGCCGTTCTCGTCGTCGCTGCTGGCCTGGCGCAGCCTCGGCAGCGCGCCCGAGGTGTCCAGCACCTCGCAGACCAGCGCCTTTTCGTTGACGAGCCGGAGCGTGACGTCGCCGCGCGAGTACTTGATCGCGTTGGTCACCAGCTCGGAGACGAGCAGTTCTGTCGTCGGGATCAGGTCTTCCAGATCCCAGCGCTTCATCGGCTCGGTCAGTACCGAACGCGCCTCGCGCACCGAGGTCAGCTTGGGCGCGAACGTCCACGAGGCGTAGGAGTCCTGCGACAGCCGCCCGAGCCGGGCGATGAGCACGGCGATGTCATCGCGCTGCTCGTCGCCGTACACCCCGTCCAGGGTGGCCTTGCACAGGTCCTCGAGCGGCCGCATCGGCGAGCCCGGGCCGAAGATGCCGGTCAGCCGGGCTAGCCCGTCGCTGATGTCCCGGCCCTTGTTTTCCACCAGGCCGTCGGTGTACAGGACAAACAGGCTGCCGTCTTCGATCTTGAACAGACGGCTTTCCACCTCGCCGTCGCCGATGCCGAGCGGCGGCGCGGGCGGCACGTCGAGGAATTCGTTGCTGCCGTCCGGGTGCACGAGCAGCGGCGGCAGGTGCCCGGCCACGGCGATCTCGCACTCGCCGCTCACCGCGTCGTAGACGGCGTACGCGCAGGTGGCGAAGTGCGGCTCGCGCTCGCCGAGGGTGTGCATGAGCTCGTCGAGCTGCTGCAGCGATTCGGCCGGGGCCAGCTCGAGCATGGCCAGGGTGTGGATGGCGGTACGCAGCCGTCCCATGGTCACGGCGGCGCGCACGCCGTGACCGGCCACGTCGCCGACCACGAGCGCGACCCGGCCGCCGGGCAGCGCGATCGACTCGTACCAGTCACCGCCGACCTCGATGAGCTTGCTACCCGGCAGGTAGCGGTGCTTGACCTCGACCGAGGAGGGATAGGAGAGCCCGGTCGGCAGCATACTGCGCTGCAGGGTCAGCGCGGTCGCGTGCTCCCGGCTGTAGCGGCGCGCGTTGTCGATGAAGACGGCGGCGCGGGCGGCGAAGTCCATCCCGATCTCGACGTCGTACGCGTCGAACCTCCGGAACCCCTCCTGCCTGATGCAGGCGAAGAAGCCCAGCATGGTGCCCCGGGCGATAAGCGGCAGCATCAGCATGGAGGCACCGGAAAGCAGCTTGGCCACCGGCTTGCGCCGCCACGCCTTGGCGATCTTGCCCGCCTGATCCCGGCTGATGGTCGTCTCGAGCACCGGCCCGCCGGTGTCCATGCACTGGAAGTACGGCGAGGGCGCCGGGTACCGCAGGATCTCCCCGGTGGGGAAGGCCGCCTCCCAGGCGGGATCCTTCCGGTCATGCAGCAGCGCGATCCGCCGCAGCGGGAGCGACCCGTCGGGTCCGTGCGAGGGGAGCTCGTCGTCGCCGATCAGGCTCTCAAGCAGGAGGAGATCACCGGCGTTGCAGAAATGCGGAACGAGCGCGTCGATCAGCTCGCGCGCCAGGTGATCGATATCGAGCGCGTCGCCGATCCTGGTGAAGGTGTCGTCGAGCATCTGCCTGCGCATCAGCGCGGGGTCGACGAACCTCTCGGCCCTCGGCGCCGGGATGCGCAGCAACGCGAGCGCGGCCAGGCTGGTCCCGCCGCCCGCGCGCATCGGGTGAACGGTCACCACGGCCTCGGTCCGGTACCCGTCGCGGGTGTCGATGGTCAGCATCGCGCTGCCCTCGCGATCGGAGCGGATCGCTTCGAGCAGGCCGCTGACCGCGGCCGCCCCGTCCGCCGCGCGGACGGCATGGGAGTTCCCCGGCGCCGCACCCGTCTCCGCGCCAGTTCCCTGGGCGGCGCCAGTTCCCTGAGGCACGCCCGCGGTCAGGTCGCTCAGCTGCGCGCCGAGCAGCTCCTCCGGCTCCCGGGCCAGGATCTGCGGCGCGTTCCTGTCGTGCTGCACGATCCGGCCGTCGTAGTCGATCCCGAGGATGATGGTCCGTACGGACGAGGCCAGGGCCGGATGCGAGCCCTCCGCGGCGATGTGGCCGGCGGGGGCCTCGGGGGTGTCTGCGATCCCGGCCTCCTGGGAGTTCACGTTGGCCTTAAATCCACGGCTTCGCTTGGTCCCGTTGCCCGCGGTCCCCGGATTCCGGGGTGCCTGGGCGCGGTTCGACAGGACACCGCTCTCGGGAACGCTAGCCCCGAGAGCACCGCCCTTCGCCGACATGCCGGATGTCACGTGCTGTCTCCTGATGGCATCGCAGGCTGTGCTCTTGTCAATTATGAGTCACCGACGGCACGTTCGGACGGGAGTTCCGATGACTCACCTTTATGCCTAATATTACCTTTTGTACGCCAGTGACTTAATTTCAGTAAAGTTTTGGGGCTGAAGTGACACTGGGCTCCAGCCGAAGTGCGGATCATCTCCCCGCCCGCCCCGGCCGAGGCCGGATTTTTAACTGAACGAGAACATTTGGATACTCATCGCTTATCTAGACGGCGTGCCGGGGGAGCAGCAGCGGGTCCGGTAGCGCGGCCCGGATCTTCTCCGCGAACGACTCGGCCGGATGGGCGGCATCGTAGGGATGCCGCGGGCCCAGCCACAATCGCAGCCCATCCTTGCGGCTCCTGGGGATCACGTGCAGGTGCAGGTGCGGGACCGACTGGCTGACCACGTTGTTGACCAGGATCAGCGAGCCGTCCGCGCCGAGGCCGTCTTCGACCGCGCGCTCGAGGCGCTGCGCCGCGACGAAAAACTCAGGCACCCAGTCGGCGGGCAGGTCGCTCAGCAGGCGGACGTGCCGCTTGGGCGCGAGCAGCGTGTGCCCGTGGAACAGCGGCCGGTGGTCGAGAAAGGCGATCAGCCGCTCCGTCTCGAGCACAGTCACCGCCTTCTGCTCGCCGCTGATGATGGCGCAGAAGGCACACGTTGCTGGCATCAAGCGCGAGCCTATCGCGGCCGCCCGGGTCCGGGCAGCACCCCGCGCCAGGGCTAGTGCGCCCTACGGCGCCGGGAGCGGTGCTACTGCGGGTCGTCGAGCTCGAACCACACGCAGGTGCCGGCCTGCTCGCGCAGGAAGCCCCAGCGCTGCGCGATCTCGTTGACGAGGTGGAATCCGCGTCCGTTTTCGTCGTGCCCGTCGGCGTCGCGCCAGTACGGGAGCCCGATCTGCCCGTCATCGATGACGTCCACGTGCACGACCGCACCGCGGCGGGTCACCGCGACCGTCACCCCGGCGGCATCGGTCGCATGCTGGACCGCGTTCGTCACGAGCTCACAGGCCAGCAGCTCGGCGTCCAGGGAGGACGGGTGATCGGCCAGCTCATCCCTGATGAACCTGCGGGCCATCGGTACTTCCTCCGCGCGCCGGGCGAAACGCCGGGTGGCGGACGCGGGCGCCGTCCCCACGATGGACGCCGCCCCTGCCGCGGACGCTGGGCGTGCCACGGGCCCCGCCCCTGCCGCGCCTCGCAGACCCTGCGGATCGGCGACGGTAAAGGGCGCACCGGGCATATCGGCCTCCGCATCCTGCGTTACTACTGTCAGTATCAGCAATGTAACTCTCAGCTGACAATAGTTCACCCAAGGCGCAGTTCATAGCCGCTAAAACATTAGCCACAACTATCCCGGTTCCCGGTCGCGGCCCGGTTCCCGTCCGACGGCCCCAGTTGCCGTCCAAGCCCTCCGGTTACTGGCTAAGGGTGGTGTTATGGCCGCTGGCGGTGATCCGGAGCCCCTGCTGGGTGACGCTGACGCTCTGGATCGACACCCCCGCTGGAAGCTTCGGGATGCTGATGGTGAAGTTCGAGGCCGAGCCGAGGACTGAGAGCGGTATCCCGCCGGCGTCGATGATCTTGACGTTGATCTGGCCCGCTCCCGATTGGGTGACCTGGGCGACCGCCGTGTCGCTGAGGGGGCCGATGCTGATGTCGGCCTTCACCCGGTTGGGGCCGTCGGCGGACAGCGTGATGCCCTGCGGGATGCCGCCTGCCTTCCCCAGTGCCGTGAAGTTGACAAGCGCCGAGGCGTTGAACTGATCGACCGTCGCGCTCTTGAGCCCGTGGATGTGCATCCCGTGCAGCGTGGCGGTCAGGCTGGCGATCTCGAGCTGGCCGCCTGTCCCAGCGGTCTCGTTGCTCGCGCTGATATCGACGGTACGAAAGTCGCGGGCGGCCAGCTGGGTCAGGAAGGGGAAGCCCTGGATGGTCACCTGCGGCTTACCGGACAGGGCCAGAGACGACTGGACCTGGCTGGCCATCTGGGCCTCGGTGTACGCGTTGGCCGCCCGGTCCCCGGCGATAAGGATCAGGAGGATCACGATCAGGCTGACGAACGGCCACCTGCGGCGCCGTCGCCTGCGGTACCGGGGCTGCCCCTGATAGCCCCGGCCTCTCGGGCCCCTCGGCCCCCCGGGGCCCCCCGGGGACCCCTGGTCATGCCCCTGCCCGACGGGGAACCGTTGCGTCCCCTGAGGCCCCTGGTACCCCTGGGATCCTTGAGGATCTTGATGCCCCTGGTTTCCCTGAGGATCCTGGGACTGCCACCACTCAGGGTTGGGCCTGGTCGGATCGGAGCTCATGACCGGCCCACCCGCGCCTCGGTCATAGCAGCCGTATCCCCACGATTCGTTTCAGCGATAAACATTCCGACCCCTGAGCTCTCACTTAGTTACCGGGGATAGCGTTGAGTCACATGCCGGGTTCGGCGTAGGCGTGGCTCGGTATTCGGCGAACTGCCGGACGCTCCAGTATCAGGGTGTCCGCTCCTCAATATGTCAAAACGCGCGGTCAACCTGAATGGTTCTCCAGATTCCTGTTTAGGGTCTTCGGCCCTACACTTTGTAAGCATGCCACCCGAGCGTTTCGACTGGTCTGACCGGCAACCGCCGCAGGCCGGTGCCGCCCAAGCCGGGCTCGCGCCGGCCGGGCTCGCCCC
>OCZU010002786.1_pt1 | contig 11092 bp, 7 predicted proteins | sample 1539001 | NCBI WGS metagenome assembly OCZU01 (sample SAMEA3539306, study PRJEB22396) | soil metagenome | biome: tundra; feature: field; material: soil | place: USA | collected 2010-05 | depth 0.15 m
AGTATGAGGCCGGGTTCGGTCTGCCGCCATTTGAAGATCGCGGGTCGGGTTCCCATTTGGCGATTCTTTCACAGCGCCAGCCAGCATTCCGAAAGTTGCAACACATCCGTGAACGTTAGGTGTCATCGGTCGAGATGACACCCAAGAAAGAAAGACGAGAAAGATCGCACCACCGCTCATTACGATACGGTCACCGTCTTGCTGACTCTAGCAGCGGCTGGAGTGATGAGTGTCAGCACCGCGTTTCCCTTCGCGGGCGGCGGGATTGTAATTACCAACTGGTTTGCTGACGTTCGTTGAATCTTATCCGCACCAATGCTGCTGGTAGCGCCAGAGCTGTCTTTCCACTCCGCCGTGGTTCCGTCGCTGAAGTTCGTTCCTGTGACCGTAACGCTCGTAGGATCGGCGCCCGAAGCCACATCGCTCACCGAATCGATCGTCGTCGCCGCCCCTGTCGCTGCCCCCGCCCCTGCCCCCCTGACATTCACGTCGGTGTGCGCCCGCAAATTTCTCGGGCTGACGAGCGTTAGCGTGCCTTTACCGGCAGGACCAGGTACGAGGGTTACGATAAGTTGTTTATCGGTCTTGATCTGAACTTGAGCTGCGCCTATCGTCGTTTCCTGCTGAGCCGCATTCTTCCACACGGCCGTTAAGCCCACGGCAAAGTTAGCGCCATTGACGGTGACGTCCACAGGCGTCGTGCCTTCCGAAAGATCGTTGACTGGACTGATGGTCAGCGGATCGATCGGAAAACTCGATACCGCCATCTGCCCGTCCTTGTTGGTCAGGATCAGCTTGTGCTGACCTTCGAGATAATTGTCCGCTTCTTTTAGGGTCAATTTGATCTCAGAGCAGAAGGATGGATCGGGCGGTTGGTCTTGCGGAGTCACGCATTCAATCTGGAACTGGTCCGTCATTCTCAGGTCCTTGTCGTCGACTTTGACTGAGGCATTGCTGGAGAGATTTTCACCTTTGAGATTGATGGTGAGCTGGGCGGTGGAAGTTCCCGGAACGCCTGGGACGACAGAGCTGACCACAAGCTCTTTCACAACTGGGCCGGGAAGACGAACCACTTTCCCGCCCAGGTACCCGGCGGCACTGATGCCCATCAAGTAGAGGAAGCCGCTTGGCACGTCGGGCAACTCGGTCAACTTCGAAGGATCATTTCTGAGTATGAGGAATAGGAAGCCGGCGCATCCTACCAGTGTCCACACGAAGAACTGAAAACGATCGCTTAGCACCAGTCCGCCACTGCTGATGAAATCGGCCATCGAAGGCGAGAGCGGTCCAGCACCCTTGGAACCGCGGGTGGACGTGATTCCAACGGCTGCGACTGTGGCCCCGGCGCTCACGCCCAGCAGCGTCGGCCAACCACTCGGTATGCTCGGGAAGCTGAAATTCCATTGAATGAGCGTCTGGCAGCACAGGAGGTACACGTAGCCAAAGACAGCGACCGCCGTCCATGCCACAAGTTGAAACTTCGACAGACTGTACGAATTGCTTTCTTTGTCGAGGAAGAAGGCGCTTAATGGGCTGTAGCGCACGCCTGCGATCTTGTAGACCCCAATGCCCTTCCAGACCAACAACAACACGATGAATGCAATCAAGAGGGAGACGAACGTCGCGAGGGCCCGTAAACCGGTCTCGCTCACAGAGGAGAACATCACGCGCTTAGTCTCGGAAATGCTGTTAGGAGTATGCACTCGAAAGTCGACGGGACCTTCATAGTGTGCGGGATGGTAACCCAGAACTGTCAGCTTCTTGCCCTCCATTCCGGGCTCATAGGAAAGGCATATCTTCTGATATTTCTGGTGCTGGGCATATGACTTACACTCCTCAGCATTTCCGACCGTCAACGGGCCGTGTCCAACTACCTCGATGATGTTATCGTTCGGCGCTTGCGCCAGGTTCTCGCCCGATATCTCGAAGTCGTATGCTTTGTCCTTGTCGTTGCCGTAGTCCGTTGCGGGGTAGATGGAATCGACCCGTACCTTCGGCGACTCATCCGGAGCAACCGTTAAGTCGCCGGGAACAGGTAGTTCTTTCGAGTCGAACGAAACAAAGACGAGATAGCGGCCGGTAATAAAGTCGCTGTCTTTAGGAAGCTTGAAGCTGAGACTCTTTTTGTCGGCATCGACCACGGCATCGATCGGCCGGCCACTGTTGCCCTTTTCTTCCTTGCCGGTTCGCAACAAGACCTTCACACCCTGAGCCGGAAGGTTTTCTCCTGTGACGGTGACGGTCTGCCCGCGAGTGGTAGTTGGCAGGCTAGGTGAAGGCGAAATCTTCGGTTCATTCGACACCGTCGGCGCGGCGGTCGTTGTAGGCTTCGGGGGCACCGACGGAGCTTTCTGCTCATCGGCTGCCCAAAGGAGACTACCCAACACTAAGAGCGAAAAAAAATTGCGCCATATGCTATGCAGCATCTACGCCCCCTTGGTTCAAGCCGGAATTTCCGTTTTAGTTCCCAACAGCGCAGCACTATATCGTTGCATGGGATAGCTTGTCGGTGATCTGGGACACAGATCGAGGTTTTCCAGCGCCCAATGTTTCTTCGGCTCGGCACGGGGTGTGGGTCATCAGAACATCGTACCCCCTAATATCAGTGACCTAATGATTTGGCATCAAGCTCGATTGGCGACGTGCCGGTAAGATTCTGAGTAGACAGCTCAGGCAAGTGCGGCGCGTCGCACCGCTGCGACCGTCAAAAGAAAGAGAGTTTCTTCCGGGACGTGCTTTTCGCCCAAGTCTTCCAGGCAGAACCAGTGAGGGCACCTGGCCTCCTTCGCGGTCCCCTGACAGATGAATTCGAGCAAATATCCCTTTCCGCGCACATGTTCTTTTGTGGTCGTGTAGCTAACCGTGCCTAGGCATCCGATCATCCGCGCTCTTACGCCGGTTTCCTCATATACCTCACGCAGGGCCGCCTCACCATGCCCCTCGTATTTCTCGATATGGCCTTTCGGCAACACCCACAAATTACCACCATCTTTTGGTCTCACCAGCAGGTATTTCGCGGTCCCGTCTTCGAGCTTGAATACGAGACCGAAGGCATGGGTATAAGCGGAATCACACAACTCGCGCTTGGTCACCGTATCTCGATGTCTTGCCCAAGCATATTGGGTCCAGAACACGAGCAGAATGGCGATAAAGGCCCAAACAATTACACCAGTCGGACTCCTGGCAATGGATTTTGCTTCCGCGGTTGGCTGATAGACGATAGCAGCGACGCACGCACCGGAAACCAAGGCGTTGATCCCCGCAATGACATGCGTCAGACCTCCGGGCTTTCTCAGCTCGCTTTTATGAGGTTCATCATCGCGTTTATCTGCAGGCGTCTTTATCGGGTAATAGCCGACGAGGGAGCCTTCGGTATCACAATAGTCTTTGAACGTCTGCCGCACCCCATCGAGACCGCGTTTGTATTCTTCGGAGGCCCTGTTCCTTATAAAAAGCCGTGCCAGGGTAAGTAGTCCGAGTATCAAGAGGGCGAGGGTTCCGGCGATCACGATCGGTCGAAACATCAGGCCTTTTGTACCGTTATTGGTGTTCAACAAAGCAGCCAAACCACCAAGTGCCGCTGTTACAATAGCGATGAAGAAATTTACCCTCGTCTCCCCAACCTGCTCGTTCTTCCAGAAGGATTCTGAGAGATGGCTGTAATCTGCGAGAAGGAGGTCCGTCACCGACGCCCTGGTTGCTTGTTTCTTCGTCTCATTACTCATTGACGCCATTCCGCCCTTAATTGATCTGTTCGCTTGTTAGTCCATTTGACTCACAGGAGGCAACGATCCCAACAGCCGCGTTTCCGCATCCGTGAGCCTTCGCAATTGTCGAATTCCCTTACTTTCCCAGCTAATAGGCGCGCAATGGTAATGGAGGGCACCGGCCACGCCGTACACTCTACGAGATTCAGCTCACCATCTTGAAATGATATAGTTCAGCGCCGAGTCCAGGATCAAGTCCACCTCCGGCATGGCAGGCAGGGACAGATAAGGTCCCCACAGCTCCCGCAGCATCTGGTTAACCCGCTTTCGCATTCCTGTCTTGAAAGCCTGCAAATCCGCAATGGGAACATTGCGCAACTTCAGTCCGTCCAGCCGAGAGTCGATGGGATGAATGTCACTTCCCGTATATCGAAGCGGCCCAATCGCCCCGGATTGAGATAAGGCGGGATCGGTCAAAACGTTTCGAGCATGCATACGTCCCACATCGTAGTCATGGTCTCGAAATCGCTGATCGAAAAATCCCAAGAACGCTTGCAATCCGGCCCCTGCCAGTTCGCTCTCTGTCGCCGTTATTCCATAGATCGTCATGTGGTCGCGTGCGCCCAGTCCGGCGGCGGTTTCAAAGGCCAGTACCGCATCGCGAAAGGCCAAGGCCCGCGGTGATGTTTCCCCTAAGTCAGTCATTTCCTCCTTGTACTGGCTCGCAATGCGTGCCCGCGCCTCAATCAGTGTCTCCGGCTTGGTCGCGCCTGGAGGGAAATGCTCGCCGTTTTTGAAAAAAAGTGTCAGAATTGAGTCCGCTGTTTTTGCCAAAGATGCCACGTCGATTGACCCGCCCAGAATCGCAGTCTTTAGATCTGTAGCTCTGGTATCCAGGACCGCAATTCGTTGATTTACACCCTTGGCAGTAATCCAGTCCTGGAATCCCGCCTGTCCCACTACAAGATCAATCAGTCGCCGAAACAGTTGAAGATAATCCGCATTGGCGGCGCGGAAGGTATCGTTTGCCATTGGATCCTTCGCATGTGGAGAAACGAAAAGATAGAAGCGCCTCTCCTGATCCATGTGAAGATCGATCAAATCGACTAGATTCTTCGCCATCCCGAGAGGCTGATTCTGCAGGATGCCGCCGTCTGAATAAGTAAATGTCGTAGGATCGTGATCCCATGGTTCCAGATTTTCGCCTGTGTAATCATCGGGCTCGTTCTTCGCAGAACGCTGCAGATCCTGTGCGCGAAAGGCAACTGGAAACGCTCCGCATGCGACCGCCGCTCCCCGCAGTGGTTCCCAGAAGTCCCCTGTGTCGCAACTCGAGGCCACCACATGGCGCGTCAGTTGATCACCATAATCGATGTAGGCAAACTTGCCGCTGGGCGTAATTGGATACCCATACCCCACGCCATTCAGATTCGTCAGTGCCACGCCCACGCGAATCTCGTCCCCCACGCCGACGTGCCGAACTGCTGGCGGCGGTGGCGGCGTCGCGTAACGCGCCTTTAGCGCCTCTTCGGAAATGGTTTCAATCAGGTTCGAAGAGAAGAGCGACTGTAGCGCCGGCTCGTTGTCTTCGGTTGCCTGTAACCCTGTTAGGTTGATTCGCTTCACCCACAAGTTGTAAAGGGGATTGTCATACGGTCCTTGAAATTCCCCCGCGCTGTACAGCAGCTTCTGCGCCAGGATGATCGCCGTCATGCCGCCCGCCGACGCTCCTGTAAGCACATCGATCATTACCCGGTCGTTGTCCGTGGTCGCCGGGTCATTATTGTGCTGATGAATCGCGTCCAGCACCTCATAGAGAACCCCTGCTTCATAACTCCCCAACGAGACGGCTCCTGCGATGGTGATCGCAAGCTTCTTCGGCATATTTGCACCTCGTTAGTTCAGGAATAACAACGTGTGTAAAGACATTGGCCCTATGGGGCCTGTGCCATTAGGCAGAAAAATTGCCGGCATCAAAATTTCGTTTCACGAGAAACACGAAAGACTGACACGCCGCAACCTCCGTTGGTACGGTGCAGAATCTACATCGACTGCGACGCGGTAAGCAACCAATTTCTGTACTTACCCTGAAAGGCACTTAAGTGCCGCTCGGTCTCTATGTGCAGAAATGGGGAACATAAGGACTGCGGAGACTATCAAGCGCGCATTTACGCTTGACAAGCAACAGATCAAGTGCCAAGATTACGCCCACATTGCGCTGGCCCCTTCGGCCACAACAATCACTCCAACAACAGAAACCAGAAGCAGAGGAAATTATGGCTGACATCACTATTACAGATGACCTCTCTCTAACGGAAGACCTCAAGCTGGCTGATGACTCCAACCTTGCGAAAGCAGGTCTTACGCAGCTTGTGTCTGCTACTACGTCTTTCGTCAAACAGCTGGCAGATACTGTCGATAAGGCCCCTTTCCAGAGCGTCACATTTGGTGCAAAGATCGCCGCCCCTTCGCAAGTGCTTGATAAGGTAGCCACTCTCGCGATAAACGCGTCAGCAAGTGGACAGTTAACTATAAGAACAGTTAAAGACAAGATGTTGTTTGATGATGACGGGTTCTCTCCCACTGTTCCGATCACAGCAACTGACTGCTGGGTAGGCTTCGAGCTCGACACAAATCTCACGACGAAGATATCGGGTAGTGCTAATGGCTTCGGCGCAAGTGTTAGCATTTCCTCCACCGTCTCATTCTTAACTTACGTGGTTCAGCACCCTACTGGTGGAAGCTTTCCGTCTTTAAAGGATGCAATCACGGCAACCCTCAATCGTTTTTCAGTGGCGGCGTCCGCGAAGGCGCTGCGCGATCAGGCGTCGGGCACAGTGAATGTCAATCATTTGACTGGAACTGTTAAGGTTGGAGGATCTTATCAATTTCCACTGAGCATAGATGCCTTAGCATCGGCACAACTCCCGTTCAACTACAGCATTAAGGTTGCGCCCGAAGTGACGCTGAAAGTTGCAGGCGAGGTGGCGATCAGCGGTGATTTCGTTATCCGTTGTTACAAAGTCAGCTCTTCGGAGCTACGCCTGGGATGCTATAAGACCAAAGGCAGTACGCTCACCGTTGACTTTACGGCGGGTGCAGGGATTCAGGCAAAGGCAGGGCAGGCAGATCTTATTGCCGCTTTCTTTGGTGCCGTGTTACCCGATGCAGATCTGAATAAGGCTGGCATCACTGACCAAGATGCGGCAGCTCTGAAAGCCGCCCTGAAGGACAGTATCGATCGTAGTCTTTCTATCAGTCTAAATGCTGAGTGCTCGGCTTCCAACTCCGACGAGGCCGCAATATTTTGCACGATCGATCTAGCAGGTGGTGATGCTGCGAAAACGGATTCTGCTTTGGCAGCTGCTCTTTCCGGTGACTGGACACAGCTAGTGTCACTTCCCAATGCTCAAGTTGCGAGAAATGTGCTCCAGACCACTGAGAAACACGAAACCAAACTGAAGATTAATCTTTTGGGGATCTACAATGCGGAAAGTATTGATACTTTTGTCAAGAGCTGCACCATAATTCATGATGACACCGGTGCAGTAACGGTGACCGACAAGATTACCGCTTCCCACATTTCGCTGGCATCAACACCGCTTGCGGCTGATCCCGATAAGCTACGCAGAGCGCTTTCGCAAGCCTTCCTTGCAACCGCGACTTACAGCGCCGCCAGGTCAGGTCTTCCGCACGTCAGCACAGATTTAGATATCACGCAGTTTTATTTCCGGTACCAGGCCTCTATGGATCGTCAGGCTTTGCACGACGAACTGCTGCTCGGGCCTGTCCTTGGACTCTTTGCTCCTGGAACATGGGACAAGGTGCTGACAGCAAATCGGTCCTTTACCCACGTCCTGATTGACGTGACTGCAAAATATGGCCTAGACGGAATATTGAGCCTGTTCTTTGCCGACCCGAAGACTCGTATCTGCCGCTCTGCTTCCGAACTTAACCACATTGGTCGACAAACGCTAGCGGCATTGATTGATCCTACGGAGCCGACATCACCCGCGCGTCTCAGTGCTCTTAACAACGACACAATTTGGACCGCCATGGACGAAATGGGAGTTGTGACAAATTTTTCGACAATTCCTCATTTGCAACATTGCACAACCAATGAAATCGCTGACATCGGAACAGATTGGACCGATGTGACGTGGTGGGTCGATTCCATGACGCGCGTTGGTCCGGCTCTGGCGCAACTTCTTACGGTTACTGGACAGTCGAAAGCGGCAGACCCAACGAAAGACCTCCAGTTTATGAGTGCTCAGGGCAAATTAGCTCAGGTGCTGGGGCAGGTAGGCAAGAAAGCACGTGGTGCATTTGCCGGGGGATGGGGTATCGGTGTTATGAATGCGCTATCCAAGAACGGTGCGGCACTAGATATGACCGTTACGGCGCACGAGATACCCGCTACGCACTACGCCAAGCCCGCTTCAGTCTCTCAACCAGCCTCAACCGTTGGGGCTGCAGCGGGCAAAGGGTAATCGCAACACATCTTCAGCGCTGGAGGAGGCATTCCAGCTTCCTCTAGCGTAAGTCGCCGGCCTCCAATGGTGACCGTGCGTCGGGCCACGAGGTCTGAAAACCGACGCGATTGCAGGTGAACTCGCCATTTGGTTGCGGCCCGGGTTCACAAGAACTACTCAGGCCGCCGATGTAATGCCCCTGCCGATATATCGAAAGATATGGGATTAACCTGATCATTGTTACCGGGTGAATTTCCATTCTTCAAGCCGAAAGGTGCCGGCATCATGGTTACTTTCGTAAGTGACATTGTCCCCTTATCCCTGACTCTCGTTCTCCTGAAGACGCAAAATAGGGCAGCGGCGTATTTTGGTGCGCTTGAGCTCGTGGACGGAGCGTATATTTTGGGATTTCTTGAGGCTAAGATGAAAGAGTTTTGTTGAAGCATCTGCAGGGGCTCGGCGCGAAGGAGCTAGCAATGCGAGATGATTTTCTTCCGAGTGCGAACCGAGTAGTAAGGATAGTCGGCCAATTTCTGCTCTTCAGCTTTCTGCTTGCTACTTACTGCTTTGGAACCGACGCAGTTCTAACCCACAATTCGACTCTTCGGAGCGATCCATCATCGGCACATCCGCCAATTTTGACCCTCAAGGCTAACGAGGATGTTGAACTCCTCAGTACAAGTGCGACCCACGGCTATTATCACGTGCGCACCTCAGAGGGTCAGGAAGGATGGATCTATGGACGCAGCCTGCAAATCCTATCGGACAACGTTGCACCCCCGTCGGGAACTACTGCGTCTCCAGCCACCGGGAGCACGACGACATCAGCTGATGTCAGCTCCGCGATCCCTACCGATTGGGACAAGCCTGATCCGAACCATACACAGTACGAGGGTGTTGACGGGACCTGCGGTCCGAATGGAGATGGAGGCGATTCCGCGACCAACCCCCGCAAGAACCGCACTGACGTATCAGCCTCCTATCATCAAGTGTCCTGGAAGGCATTCCAGTCGTTGCCCTACCCGACAGCTGCACGGTCTCTTGATCAATGGACGACCGAGCAAGGTGCGGTAATTCAGCCATATGAAGGCATAGCGCTTACCGTGGTCGGGTATTTGGATGCCATTAAGATTGAGGGTGCAGAGTCGACCAACTGTCACTTCACAAATCCGCAAGAAGTAGATTGGCACATGCCGCTGGTGGAGCACTCTCTAGACCAGGAAGCAACCTCAATCGTCGTGGAGACTACACCAAGGGTTCGTCAGACGCATCCGAAGTGGACACAGGGGGCCCTCGCAGCCTGGGTAAAATCGGACCAACCTGTTCGGATAAGTGGGTGGGCGTTACTTGATCCGGAGCACAGGGCGCACCTCGGCAAATACCGCTCAACTCTTTGGGAAATTCATCCGATTACGAAAATCGAAGTTTTTCAGAATGGACAATGGGTGGATTTGGACGACCTTCAGTAGTCGGGCAACAGCCGTTGCATGCACCCTTGCTTGCCGCACTCATCGATCGTATGGTACAGCCAAGCGTAGTTCTCGATCATGGTCCGGTCGGAGGCCTCATCCTAGAAGTACCCTTCCGGCGTGCTGCCATAGCGATCTCCTGCGGCCAACCCCAGGCGCGCTCCAGAGCCAACTCGGCTAACAGGCCGACTAAGAGGTGAAATAAGATGGCCACAAACACAATACTAACGCCGGAGGATAATATGGATCAGGCAACTATCATATTGAACGTATTCGATGGGTCTCGCCAGCTCATATCGAGCGATGTTAAGTTCCTGTTGCGTTTGAGAGACGGCAATCAGGAGGAAAGATTTAGCAATTATGTGAATGGTCCTACAGTTCGCGTTGAGGTTTCATTTTATGACAATTTGCGTGACCTCTACACTCTGCTTGTTTCCGAAGATCATCACCGGGACTCTGGATTTTATCCTGTACATGTATCCGGATCTGCCATTCAGATCGTCGATCTAATGCTTGTTCCAAAGCCAGCCACATTCAAGTTTCTCGACTGGGAATCGTTGAAGCAGAAATACCAAAACTTCGCGGCTTTCGTTGCTGTTGGCTCAGATGATCAAACGGTCCAAGCCAATTATGAAAGGCTCCGAACCCAGAAACCGGAGAAATTAGCGTCGCTGCTCAATTTGACAGCTGCGATGTCGACCATCTGCTTGCCGAGCGGTACACCTTTGGATTATTTCAAACAAATTCTTTGGGATGATTCTTTGGCACAAGACCGGTTTTTTGGGTTTGCAGATGCCACCATTGTGGATCAAGTGAAGCTCGCAGCCGCACAAGGCGAATTTGCCCCCGAACCGAATCCTGGTCTATTTCATCCCGATGCAACAAGCAGTTACAAACAGATTCAATTCGGAGAGGCGAATGTCCAGCTGACTTTCCACGAAACCACGATTGAGGACATCGGGGGGGTTAAGTGTATTAAGGTCGAACCTGATATTGACTACTATAAGGACCTGGGTGCTCATTCGCTTCTCGAGGTGATCCCGAACGCACTAACCCACAATCTGACCGATCCGCAGATGGTCTATATCCTACGTTGGATTGCAGGAAGGCATGCCGGGGTACCGGAGTTCGACCCTTCATATACATTGGTATGACTTCACTGCTGCCCGGTTGACTTGCAGGGTGTTGGCTGCAAGTAATAGCTGCGCAACAAGTTGAAGCCATTTCGGACTTGCCGCGATTTGAATGCGAGGAGAGCAGACAATGGCTCATGAATCAGGGCCGCACCGTCTTCTCGCAATTGATCAGCTTCCTTCCCGACCGGGAGTTCCGTCGTTGCGTCGCGCGTTATCAGGGCGACCTCCGGCGGCGAGGCTTCTGTCCCTCGTCACAATCCTGTCCGGCTGAGAAATCAACAACTTCGCAGGGCAGTCGGCAAAGTCAG
>OCZU010002787.1_pt1 | contig 11092 bp, 8 predicted proteins | sample 1539001 | NCBI WGS metagenome assembly OCZU01 (sample SAMEA3539306, study PRJEB22396) | soil metagenome | biome: tundra; feature: field; material: soil | place: USA | collected 2010-05 | depth 0.15 m
GCACAGATCGGCAAACTCGAGCTGTCGCGGTATCGATGAGTTGAGCGCGCCGCATGTCGGATAAGCATTTCAAATTCTGGCCGGATCATTCGCGGCAGCACCTCGACTCTCCGGCCACCAATGTGTTTTACAACGCCGAGGTGTCCGCGCGGCGCTACCCGAACAAGCCGAGTCTGGTCTACTACGACACGCCGATTACTTTTGCCGAACTCCACGACGAAGCGCAGCGAATCGCGGGCTACCTCGAGCAGCGATGCGGCGTGCGTCACGGCGACCGCGTGCTGCTCTATATGCAGAACAGCCCGCAGTTCGTGATCGCCTATTACGCAATCCTGCGCGCCAATGCCGTCGTCGTGCCGCTCAATCCGATGTACCTGACCCAGGAATTCCTGCGCTGCGCCAAGGACGCGGGGGCGACCACAGCCATCGTCTCGCAGGAACTGTATCCGCGCATCGAAGCTCTGCTCGTACGCCAGGATCTCGAGCATGTGATCGTCGCCGCCTATTCGGACTATTTGAAACAGCCGACCGATCTTTCTATACCCGAGTTCATCGCGGCGCCACGCGTGCAGCTGTCGCGACCCGGATTGACGCTGTGGCGCGACGCGCTCGCGAGCGAGCTACCTCCAGGACCTTTGACCGCAGGACCCGACGATCTTTGCGTCATGCCCTACACGTCCGGCACCACGGGCGAACCCAAGGGCTGCATGCACACGCACCGCACGACCATGCATACGCTCGTGGCCTCGATGCGCTGGTTCACGGTGCAGCCGGAGTTGACGATGTTGGCCATCGCGCCTTTCTTTCATGTGACCGGCATGCAGGGCAGCATGAACGGCCCGCTGTACAACGGCAACACGGTCGTGCTGCTGCCGCGCTGGGACCGCGTAGCCGCTGCGGAGTGCGTGCAGCGTTACCGGATCGCGAGCTGGACCGCGGTTCCGACGATGATCCAGGATTTCTTCATGAATCCGAATATCGAGCGCTATGATCTGTCCTCGATTCGCAAGTTGAGCGGTGGGGGTGCGGCGATGCCGGCCGCCGTGGCGCAGCGGCTGCTGGCGCGCGGCATTACCTACTACGAGGGCTATGGACTCTCGGAAACGATGGCGGCCACGCACATCAATCCTCCGGATCGCGCGAAGCAACAGTGTTTGGGCATTCCCATCTACGGCGTCGATTCGCGCGTCGTGGATCCGGCGACATTCGATGAACTGCCGGCCGGCGAGGTCGGCGAGATCGTCACGCATGGTCCGCAGGTTTTTTTGGGCTACTGGAATAAGCCGCAGGATACCGCGCAGGCCTTCATCGAGATTGACGGAAAGCGCTTTCTGCGTACCGGCGATCTCGGCAAGGTCGATGAAGACGGCTACTTTTTCATGGTCGACCGCCTCAAGCGCATGATCAATGCCTCCGGATTCAAGGTGTGGCCGACCGAGGTCGAGTCCCTGATGTATCAGCACCCGGCCATCCTCGAAGCCTGCGTCATCGGCGTCAGCGACGCGCATCGCGGCGAGACCGTCAAGGCCTTCGTGGTGCTGCGGCCCGAATGGCAAGGGCGTATCGAGGGCCCGGCGATCGTCGATTGGTGCCGCCAGAATATGGCGGCGTTCAAAGTGCCCAGAATCGTGGCGTTTCTCGACGCGCTTCCAAAATCGGGCAGCGGCAAGATCCAGTGGCGCGAACTGCAGGATCGCGAAAGGCAGGCCGCGGCCGAACGAGGCGGCCTAGCATGAAAGCGCTCTTGAGCCGCGAGCCGGGCGGTCCCGAGACTCTGGTTCTCGAAGACATCGCGGAACCCGCGCCCGGCGCTGGTCAGGTGCGCGTCGCCGTGCGCGCCTGCGGCGTCAATTTTCCCGATTTGCTGATGATCCAGGATTTGTATCAGGTCAAGCCGCCGCGGCCGTTCGCGCCGGGCGGCGAGATCGCGGGCACTGTCGATGCGGTCGGCGCCGGCGTCGACCATCTGCGCATCGGCGATCGCGTGCTCATGAGTCCGGTGCGAGGCGGAATGGCTGAAAAAGCCGTGGGTGCCGCGGGCAGTTGCTGGAAAATCCCCGATTCCATGCCCTTCGACGAAGCCGCCGCTTTGCTGTTGACCTACGGCACCGCGCAGCATGCGCTCAAGGATCGCGCGGAGCTCAAATCCGGCGAGACGCTGCTCGTGCTCGGCGCCGCGGGCGGAGTCGGTCTTGCGGCCGTGGAATTGGGCAAGGGGTTGGGGGCTCGCGTCGTCGCTGCGGCATCGAGTGCCGAGAAGCTCGCGCTCGCGCGCGAACACGGCGCCGATGAGGCCGTCCAATATCCGCGCGAAGCGCTCGATAAAACGGCTGCCCGCGCACTGACCGATCGCTTCAAAGCGGCCTGCGGCGCGAACGGCGCCCAAGTGATCTTTGATCCGGTGGGCGGCGATTATACGGAAGCCGCACTACGCGCGATCGGATGGCAGGGGCGCCATCTCGTGGTCGGCTTTACCGCCGGGATCCCGAAGCTGCCGTTGAATTTAACCTTGCTCAAGAGCTGCCAGATCATCGGCGTGTTCTGGGGAGAATTCACGACTCGCAATCCGCAGCTGCACGCGGCCAACGTCTCGGCACTCATGGCACTGTATCTGCAGGGCCGCATCAAACCCGCGGTGACCGAGCGCTTTGCGCTGAAGCAAGGCGGGAACGCCATTGCCAGACTCGGTGCACGCGAGGCACGCGGCAAGGTCGTCGTGATCATCTAATGAGAAAGCCGTTATGGACCTGAACTACACGCCCGAACAGCAATCGTTTCGCAACGAGGTGCGCGCCTTCCTGGAAGCCGAGCTTCCCGCCGACATTCGCGACAAAATACGGCTGGGGCGGCGTTTGCACAAGGACGATCTCGTGCGCTGGCAGAAAATCCTTTATCGCCGCGGCTGGGGCGCCGGCATGTGGCCGAAACGCTATGGCGGCGCGGCCTGGAACATCGTCGAACAACATATATTCGACGAGGAAGTAGCGGCCGCCGGCGCGCCGCCGCAGATTCCGTTTGCGTTGCGCATGGTCGCGCCGGTGCTGATGACGTTCGCAAACGCCGCACAGCAGAGTTACTTTCTGCCGCGCATCATTTCCGGCGAGGACTGGTGGTGCCAGGGGTATTCCGAGCCGGGTTCGGGGTCGGATCTCGCATCGCTCAGAACCAGTGCGGTTCGCGAGGCCGATCACTACCTCGTCAATGGACAGAAAGCCTGGAACACGTTGGGCCACTTTGCCGACTGGATCTTCTGTCTGGTGCGCACCAGCAACGACGCGCGCCCGCAGCAGGGCATTTCATTCTTGCTGATCGACATGAAGTCGCCGGGCGTCACCGTGCGTCCCATCATCACGCTCGAAGGCGAGCACGAAATCAACGACATTTTCTTCGACAATGTGCGGGTGCCCGTAGAGAATCTCGTCGGCGAGGAAAACAAGGGATGGACCTACGCAAAGTTCTTGCTGTCGCACGAGCGCACCAATAATGCCGGCATCGGCAACTGCAAACGCGCATTGAAGCGACTCAAGGAAATTGCATCCAAGCAACTCGTCAGCGGGCGACCGCTGATCGAGGATTCCCGCTTTCGCGACCGTATTGCCCAGGTGGAACTCGAGCTCATGGCGCTCGAAGTCACGAATTTGCGCGTGCTGTCGGCGGTCTCCGGCGAATCACGCGCGCCGGGCCCTGAGGTCTCGCTATTGAAAATCAAGGGATCGGAGATCATTCAACAACTCGCGGAGCTGCAGATGCACGCGCTGGGCCACGACGCGCTGCCGTACATCCGTGACGCGCTCGAGTTGGAATGGGTACCCGAGCCGATGCTCGCCGATCATTATCCCGCTTATGCGCCGCCGCTCACGGGTCACTATTTCAACCAGCGTAAAACTACGATCTACGCCGGCTCGACGGAAATCCAGAAGAACATCATTTCGAAAATGGTCCTGGGTCTGTAAAAAGAGAGGACTGCCGTGGACTTCAGTTATACGGAAGAACAATTGGCGCTGCAGGACACGCTGCAACGGTTCATTGCACGCGACTACGATTTCGAACGGCGCCGCTCGCTGGTGCGCTCGCCTTTGGGCTATTCGGCCGAAGCATGGCAGCAATACGCCGCGCTAGGTCTGCTCGCGCTGCCCTTTTCCGAGGAATTCGGCGGGCTTGGCGGCAACGGCGTCGACATCATGGCCGTCATGGAACTGGTTGGACGCGGCCTGCTGTTGGAGCCTTACTTGAGTACGGTCGTGCTGTGCGGCGGACTGATCCGCGATACCGCCGCCGATTCGATCAAGAAAGCAATGCTGCCGCAAATCGCTGCGGGGAAACTGCAAATCGCGCTCGCCGCCCATGAGGCTGCGGGCCGCTATGAACTCGCGCACGTTGGCTGTACCGCCCTCAGCAGCGGCAGCGGCTGGCGCCTGACGGGCCGTAAGGCGGTCGTGCTCGATGCCCCGTCGGCCGATTACTTTCTCGTTTCGGCGCGCAGCAGCGGCAAGCTCACCGATGCCGACGGCGTGTCCCTGTTTCTGGTTCGGCGCGACGCCCCGGGATTGACCTCCTACGCCTATGCCACGCAATCGGGCGGCAGAGCCGCCGATTTGAAATTGCAGGACGTCGCTGTCGACGACGATGCCGTGATCGGTACGCCGGGTCGCGCGCTGGAAATCCTCGAGCGCGCCGTGGATTACGGCATTGCCGCGCTCTGCGCCGAGGCCTTGGGCATCGTGACCGCGCTCAATCAAGCGACCTTGAGTTACTTGAAAACCCGCAAACAATTCGGTGTCGCCATCGGCAACTTCCAGGCGCTGCAACATCGCATGGCGGAGATGTTCATCGCCGCGGAACAGACGCGCTCGATGGCGATCATTGCGGCCATCCACGCGGACGTCGAGGATCTTGCCGCGCGCCGCCGCGCGATCGCGGGCGCCAAAGCCTACATCGGACAAGCGGCGCGCTTCGTCGGCCAGCAGGCGGTGCAGTTACACGGCGCCATGGGCGTCGTCGACGACCTCATCGTCGGCCACTATTTCAAGCGCCTGACGATGATCGACCTCACGCTCGGCGATGCGGATTTTCACTTGGCGCGTTTCAGCGACACGCTGCGCGATGCAACAGGATGACAAGCTCATGAAGTTCAACCGTAGGCGCCTGATTCTTGGACTCTACGTGCTGGCGCTCATCGTCATCACCGAGTTTGTCACCGGTTATTTCAAGCTGCCGGCGTGGCCGGCGTACGTGGCCTGGGTCCTTTTCTTCGGCGAACACATGAACCCAACGAGGGCGCCGCATGTTCTGGTCGGCGCCGCCGCCGGGATTGGACTGCTGCTACTGGCGCCGATCGCCATCGGCTTGTTGGCGCAGATCATCGGCGTAGATTGGGGCAGACTCGTCTACATATTGGCTGCGGTGTACGCGATCTTCGCGTTCGGCGAAATGATACCGCTGGTTCTCAACAACTTTACCTTCATGTTTTTTACGGTCGGGGGCCTCGCGTTGGCGGCACCGAAACCCAATCCCACTCTATGGCTGCTCATGGAGGCGGCGGGCGGCGGTTTATTGATCGGTGCCACGATCATCGTCGGCAAGATCCTAGGGCTGCCGCCGGCGCCGGCGGCTACGCACTAAATGAAACACGAGATCGCTTCCGGCGTCAGACAACAAGTGAGCGCCGCCGAATGGGACGCACGCGTGAATCTCGCGGCTGCGTACCGGCTCATTGCGCTGTTCGGCTGGGATGACCTGGTGTTTACCCACGTATCGGCTCGCGTTCCGGGGCCCGAGCATCATTTTCTGATCAATCCGTACGGCATGATGTTTGATGAAATCACGGCCTCTTCACTCGTCAAAATCGATCTCCATGGCAAGAAAACGATGGACTCCGCCTACGAAATCAACCCGGCGGGTTTCACGATCCATAGTTGCATTCACGCCGCGCGTCAGGATGTCTCATGCGTCATGCATATTCATTCGCTGAACGGCGTCGCGGTCTCGGCAGTGAAAGCCGGACTGCTGCCGATTTCCCAGCAGTCCCTGTTCGTGCTGTCTTCGTTGGCCTACCACGATTACGAGGGCGTCGCGCTCAATGCCGCCGAGCAGCCGCGCTTGGTGGCCGATCTAGGCGACAAGGCGTATTTGATGCTGCGCAATCATGGGCTTTTGACGGCCGGCGCGTCGCCGGCCGATGCGTTTCTGTACATGTATATTTTCGAATCGGCGTGCGCGATCCAAGTGCGCGCTCAAAGCGGCGGACAAGAATTGATCCGCATACCGGAACCCATACTCGCTGGCATTCGGGCCGCGGCGAGTCAGGTCACGCGAGGATTGGGAAGCGAGCTCGTGTGGCCCGGACTGCTGCGTAAGCTCGATCGATTGAATCCGGGGTATCGGGAATAGCGGCGATTGCTGGTCCGGCGCCCGTAGCCAGGCACTCCTAAAGGAAAACCATTGAGGTGCTGCGGCAAGTACTGCAGCGCCGCGGGCGGCTTGGGTGTATGTAGAGTTGATTGTTCTATTCACGCCACGATCAGGCCGCTTATGAGCAACCAATCCACCCCGCGTTCCTCCGACGTCGTCGACGCGATATTCGCCAACAATGCGGGCCGCGATCCGGAGCGCGTGGCCTTGAAGTACGCGAAGATGGCGCAGAGTCCCTTCATCTTCCTTCGCGGTGCCTGCCATCTGTTCTACGACCACTTGCCGGATTCGCGCTTGTTCAGTGATGCGCCTCTGGCTTGGTGCTGCGGCGACCTGCATTTCGAGAATTTTGGCAGCTATAAGGGTGACAACCGGCTCGTCTATTTTGACATCAACGACTACGACGAGGCCGCGCTGGCACCCGTCAATTGGGACGCGATTCGCTTGCTGACGAGCATCCAGTGCGGTGCCGACGCGCTCAATGCGTCACGCGCCGAATCCCTCGCCGTCAGTCAAAGCTGTCTGAATGCCTACCGCAGCACTTTGAGCGACGGCAAGCCCCTCTGGGTTGAGCGCGACACCTGCGGCGGTCTCGTCCATGCGCTGCTGACCACACTGCAGGATCGCAAACGAGCCGAATTCCTCGACAAGCGCACGATTCGTAAAGGCCGCAACCGCAGTCTGAAAGTGGACGGTGAGAGGGCACTGCCGGCGTCCGATGCACAGAAAAAAACGGTCACCAAGTTCATCGATCGTTTTGCCGCCACGCAGCCTGACCCGAAGTTTTTCCACGTGCTGGATATTGGACGCCGAATCGCGGGAACCGGCAGCCTCGGCGTGGAGCGATACGTCGTATTGGTGGAGGGAAAAGGCGCGCCTGACGGCAACTACCTGCTCGATATCAAGGAGGCCAAACCATCGGCGATGGCGCCCCACCTCGCCCGGCTAGGCATCAAACAGCCGATCTGGCCGGACGAGGCCACCAGGGTCGTGACCGTGCAGAATCGGATGCAGGCCGTCGATCACGCCTTCCTACACGCGGTGAAACTCGACGGACTGCCCTGCGTGCTCAGAGGACTGCAACCCTCGGAAGATCGGGTGGCCATCGGCGAATGGGGTAAGAAACTCGATCGGCTCAAAGAAGTTGTGGCCACGATGGGACGCATTCTGGCTTGGGATCAGCTTCGCGCTTCCGGCCGCTCCGGCTCGGCCAGCGCCGATGCGCTGATTGCTTACGCGCAACGCGGCGATTGGGCGACAGGGATGCTCGATGCGGCGACAGAAATGACTTTGCTGACTCAGCAGCAGTGGAAACTCTTCGCCGAAGTATGGAGCAGCCGCAAATCGACGGCGCCAACTCTATAGATGTACGCCTCAATAAAAAGGACAACTAAGAACTCCGCCAGATAATAGCTGGGTCCATATGAAGCGACTGCGTCGATTGATTCTGGGACCGCCTCGGGATCCGCTCGATCCGGAGATGCCGCAGCGCGTTTTGCTGGCGGCCATGCTCGCCTGGGTCGGTTTCGGCGCCAATGGCTTGTCGTCGGCACTCTATGGCCCCGAAAAGGCCTATGTTGCGCTCGGAACCCATGCCGAATTCGCGCCTTTGCTGGCGCTCGCCACTATCGTTACGGTATTCATCATTGCCTTGGCGTACAGCCAGGTCATGGAAATCTTTCCGTCGGGCGGGGGCAGCTACAAGATCGCGTCAAACCTGCTCGGGCCCAAATTTGGGCTCGTCTCCGGCTCCGCTCAGGTCGTCGACTATGTACTGACGATCGCCGTGTCCCTCGCGAGCGGAACGGACGCCTTGTTCAGCCTGATGCCGGTATCGGCGCAAGGCTACAAATTGGCCGCAGAGATCGGTCTCGCGGTGCTGCTGGTAGTCTTGAACCTGCGGGGCATGCGGGAATCCATACGCTTTCTGGCGCCCATCGTCGTGGGCTTCTTTGTCGTTCACGCGCTATTGATCGTTTTCGGCATCGGGTCGGAGACCGGCCGCTACGTCGCGATGTGGGGCAACGCCAACACCAGCATTCGCAGCCTTGGCGCCCAATCCGGCTGGACCTTCGTAGCAGCCATTTTTCTGCGCGCCTACGGCTTGGGCGGCAGCACCTACAGCGGCGTGGAGTCCATGTCAAACCACGTCAATCTGCTCGCCGAGCCGCGGCTCAAGACCGGTCGCATGGCCATGCTCTATGTCGCGCTTTCCCTCGCTTTCACGGCCGGGGGGATCATGCTGCTCTATTCTTTGGAATCCGTGCGGCCGGTGCATGGGCAAACGCTCAATGCCGTCGCTTTCAGCGCGATCATCGGCAAGCTCGGACTCGATAGCGCCACGAGCCAAGGTTTGCTCCTGCTCACCCTCGCCTTGGAAGGCGCTATTCTGTTGGTTGCGGCCAATTCGATCCTGATTTTCGCGCCGTCCTTACTTGGAAACATGGCTGCCGATTCCTGGCTGCCGCATCGCTTTCGCAATCTTTCCAGCCGCCTGGTCCGCGAGGACGGGGTTATTTTCATCGGGGCATGCGCCGTCGCGATTCTGCTGTGGACGCGTGGTGAACTCGGCTTGCTCGTTGTTTTTTACAGTATCAACGTATTTCTTTGCCTCGCGCTTTCGAAACTCGGACTTTGGCGTTACTGGTGGACTCGGCGCTCCGAATTACGGCTCAGAGTGTTGTTGATTCGCCTTTCGATCGCCGTGGCCGGCCTCACGGTCGCGGTTCTGGTCCTCGCCATAACATTGAAGGAGAAGTTCTTCGAGGGCGGTTGGGCGACGATCTGCTGCACGCTGCTCGTGGTCGCCAGCTGCGTCGTCGTGCGGCGGCACTACGATTGGGTCGATCGCCAGCGTCACAAGCTCGATGAACTCTTCGAGATGCCCGTGGGGGCATTGTCGGCCAAGAAATCGGCACCGCTGGACCCGACGCAAACGACTGCCATTTTCCTCACCACCGAGCACTGGGGACCGACCATTCACACGCTGCGCTGGGTGCAGAGGCTCTTCCCGGCGCATTTCCGCAACATAGTCTTCGTCAGCGCCGTTCAGGTCGAAGCGAGTGCAATTGCAGCGCCGGAAACGGTACCGCAGCGCAAAGCGAAGATCGAACGGTCACTGGATCAGCTGGAAGCCTTTTGCGCGCGGGATGGACTGCGCACGGCGCGCTTCGTCGCTTATGGCATCGATCCCGTCGAAGCTCTCGAGGGCCTGATCAAGGAGGTCAGGGTCCGGTTCCCGGACAGCGTTTGCTTTTCGAACAAACTCATCTTGCCGGCGGACCGTTGGTTCTCCGAGTGGCTGCATAATCAAACGGCGCTCAGTCTGCAAAGGCAATTACATTTCGCGGGCATTCCACTCGTCATATTTCCGATCAAGCTTATGTCGCTAAAATCCTAACGCGACACCACGGTCCGAGCGCAGAATGCGGCGTCAAGGCATGCGAGGTTACAGGTGGAACCGGGATATGAGCAACAAGCAAGACCGTCGTGAAATCGTATTCGACGCGCGGCCGCGTCGCCGCCGAACTGCCCGTCTCGCCCTGCTCGCCGCCCTGGGCGTTGCAGTTCTTGGAGGCAGCATGGCTGCGTCCTATTACGTCGATGCTCTGTGGTTCGAATCGCTAGGGCTTGCGTCGGTGTTCTGGACGCGGCTCCGTGTCCCGGCCGGGACTTTCGGAGCCTTTGCCCTCGTTACCTTTGTGGTGGTCTACGGAGTATTCCGGGCGCTGAAGCCCGAGCGGCTCGACGAACTGGTCGGCGCCACAATTCTTGTCAACCGGACGCCGGTGACGCTGCCGGTCGAACCGGTCCTCAAGCTCATTGGGCTCGGGCTGTCCGTGGCAATCGCCGCCGCGGCCGGCGCCAGCATGATGGGGCGCTGGATGACTTTGGCCTTGTTCTGGGACGCACCGCGTAGCGCAACAATGCGTGACCCCATTTTCGGGCGACCGCTCGACTTTTATCTGTTTACGCTGCCGGCTGCGCAGCTCATCGCCGAATGGCTGCTGACACTGGCGGTCATCGCCTGCATGATCGCTGCCGTGTTCGTCGTCGTCACCGGCGGCGCGCGCATCTTGACGGAGCGGCGAATTACCGCAGTGCGGACTAGACTCTGGCGCGGCTTGTCGATCAGCGTCGCGGCGGTGTTTTTGACGCTCGCCGCGCGCGCATACTTGGGCCGTTTCGAGCGGCTATTCCAGGACGGCACGGTCTTTGCGGGTGTCACCTACACGGACGCCCACGTCACGCTGACCGGTACGCTGGTACTCTGCCTGGCGCTCATCGCCGGCGCGGCCATAGCCGGGATTGCCGCAGTCTCGCCGCGCCCGCGCTGGCTGCTTGCTACCGCCGTTCCAGCCATCGCCTGCTACCTGATCGTCGCCGCCGTGCGCTGGTATGTCGGCAGCTTTATCGTCGCGCCGAACCAGCTGGTGCGAGAGCGGCCCTTCATTGCACACAACATAGAGATGACACGGCGCGCTTACGCGCTCGATCGCATCGAGACGCACGCGTTTCCCGCCGACACTGGAATTGAGGCGGTGGAAGCGGGCAACAACCAGACGACGCTGGAGAACATACGGCTATGGGATTGGCGGGCATTGCAGGATACGCTGCGCCAGATTCAGGAAATCCGGACTTACTACGACTTTCCAGATATCGACATCGATCGATATCAGAT
>OCZU010002788.1_pt1 | contig 11086 bp, 12 predicted proteins | sample 1539001 | NCBI WGS metagenome assembly OCZU01 (sample SAMEA3539306, study PRJEB22396) | soil metagenome | biome: tundra; feature: field; material: soil | place: USA | collected 2010-05 | depth 0.15 m
GCCTGCCCGGTCACACACGGGCGGCGCGCGGGCCGCTGGCCCGATCCTGGCGCCGCCCGCCCCGGCGGCGCCTGGCAGCCCGCTCGATGTGGCACCGAGCGGCTTCGGTGCCGTGGAACGTCACATTGATGGGGTGCCCGACGCCCGCGGTCGCGGTCGCGGCAGGCTTATCCGGTGCTCGCACGATGGTGGCAGTCGTGCTCGCACACGCTGGACTCGCAACCTGGGCCGTCTCCGCCGAGACGGCACTGGCCCAGCAGGCACGGCACCGAGACAGTGAACGTCAGGTCCACCTCGCTTGTGCGCTGCCTGCGCGCCAGCGCCGTGTCGGCTGCCTCGGTGAGCGCGACCGCCGCTGGCAGTAACCGGCCGGCCAGCACGGACTTCGCCAGCCTGCTCAGGCACCGGCCAGCGCCGCTGGCGTCATAGCGCAGCAGGGCAGCGAATGCGTCCACGCAGGCCTGATCTTCGGAATTACGGACGTGCTGGCCTTGATGACGGCTGCGGGCAGGCCCGGGCCGGTCAAGGGAGAGCATCACTCCCATATCCTTGTTTCCCCCTCAGATGTGACCCGGGGCGCTGACGCCACGGGTGGTGCCCGGGACGCGAGCGCCCGGGTTCCCGTACCTCAACTTAGTGCGAAGAAATGCGAAGGGTCAAGAACTTCGCGCGAAGTTTCATACAGCGAGTCGCGCATCGTATAGCGTGACCAAGAATCCTTGGACCAGCAGGGAGATCCGGTTACTTGGCGGCGCACGACTGCGAAGCCAATGCGAAGGTGGTGACATGCCTACCCGTCCAGCACCGCCGCCCTGGGGTGCCCTGATCACCGGGGCGCTCCGCACGGCCGGACTGTCAGCGCGAGAAGCGGCGCGCCGGGCAGGGATCAGTGAGGGCCGCTGGCGGCAGATCACCAGCGGATACCAGGTCGTCAGCGCTGGCGTCTACGCGCCCGTGCGGGGGCCAGCGGCCACACTGGCCCGGATGGCATCCGTCGCCGGGGTTACGCCAGCCCGGCTCGAGCAGGCCGGCCGGGCAGACGCAGCGGCAATCCTGGCCGCGTCCTCGGCGACCGACGCGAGTGAAGCCATCCTGCAGCGCGTCCGGGAGATGAATACCGATCAGGCGCGCGAGCTCCTGGCCACGATCGCCGTCCAGCTCGGCGTCACGCTGGCCGCCGACAACGGAGCCGAGCCAGAGCGCCGCTACGGTACCTAGTCAGACTCGCCGCGGCCCGCAGCGCGGCCCGCGGCGAGCGGAGAGGGACATCAACTGGACGACAAGCCTCCGGCCACCGACCTGGCACGGCTGAGCGAGCTAGCGCGTACGCTGGCGGAGAGCGACCCCGGCCCGGCGAGCGACCTTGCCTGCGCCCTTGCGGACGCGGTCGCCGGCATAGCCGGGCGAATGGACGCCCTGTGGCGCCTGATCGCCGCGGTAGTCGAGACGGCCGGCGTCAGCGTCGCGGACGCCAGGCCGCCTCCCGCCGAGTTCACGCGGGCCCTTGCCGCGCCACGCGGCACCGGCCACCAGAGCGTCCGGCTGAACATTGACGGCAAGGAGTGGGTCGCGGCGATCAGCCAGGATGAGCGCCCTGCCGACCCGGCCGGTGCCTGGGCCGCGCTCGAGCGCATCACGAAGGCCGCGGATCCCGGGGAACCGGGCCGGTAGTCAGTCGCATCGGGCAGGCCTTGGATCGCCGCGACACGTTCGCTGCACCCGCGCTCATCACCTATAGCCCCGCGCGGCTTTCTTGAACGCGTCGATCGCTGGCTGGTTGCCTTCAATACGCCACTGCTGCCCATGGATACCCGGCGCATCGAACCAGATGAACCCGAGGATCTGGCGTCGCTGGATGCCATGGAATAGGTCCATGATCTGCCTGGCCTCTGGCGCTTCTGGCGGGTCCGCTGCGGTCTCTGAGATCAGGATCGGCTTGCCGGTAATGATACGCACGTCAGTAATGGTTGGCCCGAAGACGTTGTCGAACGTGCCTGTCGCGTCGACGTAGTAGCCGTCGATGCCGACCCATGTGACGTAAGCATCGCCCGGGTACCAGGCGGCGATCGGGCTCGTCTGGCCCGAGGTGTCGACGTTTATCGTCCACAGCCAGGTGACGTTGAAGTCGCCGCGGCCCCGGAAGAAACTTACGATGTGCCGCCACGCTGCCACGAAGGTTGCCGGATTGACGTGCCCGTCCCCCCACCGATACCAGGTGGCGTTCATTTCGTGGCCGAAGCCGATCACCACATTCCGCCCGTAGGCGTGAACCGCGTCCGCGAAGGATCTCAGATAGCCGTCATATTCTCCGGCGGCGATCCCGGCCAGGCTGGTGGGGCTGGTCGGGTTGATCTGGATAACCGGCCATGCGCCGCTGGCGAGGGCGGTGTTAGCGAATGTGGCCTGGAACGGTTCCCCCCACCCGCTGTAGTACAAGGCGAGGTTTACGTGGTGCCCGATCGTCTGGGCGAAGCCGCCTACCGGCCCGTAGCTGGGAGGGTGGCTATTCTCGAACACGCCGAGGTAGGACGCCGGATACACCGGGAGATGCGCATAGACGGGCCTCGGCGTGCCCGGAGCCAGGGCCGGCGCTCCGTTCGGCCCGCTGGCGAACGCGGGCACCGGGATGGCGCCGGTCGCCACCCCGACAGTGACCCCGGCACCGGCGGCCACCACGGCCGCGGACGCGACGATCGCGACGATCGGGCTATCCGGGGTGATCAGGCCTGTCAGGTGCTGCACGAACCCAGATGCGGAGTCGGCCACGTCAACGATCATGCGACGGATCCGGAAGTCGGCCAGCGCCGGCCACATGACCAGGCCCGGGAACCTGTGCGTCGCGGCGAGCACCTCGCGGACCGCCCGCCTGCGGGACACCTTGTCCAGCCCGGCCCGGACGATGACCGTCTTGCCGTCAGCGGAGGCCAGCGCGTTGATCCCGGCAGGCAGGTCGCTGGTCTGGGTGATCCGGGTGATCCCGAGGACCCGCGCTGGTGCTGGGTCGGCGTGCCTGCCGCGTCTCGGTGCGGACGGTTCCGGCGGCAGGACAGTCATTTTGCGCTCCTTCCGGGGAAGATGACGCGAAGGACTATGGCGGCGTTCGACAAGCCGCAGAGGACGACAATGGTGAACCTGGACGGCGGCATGGTGGTCATGCGCCAGGCCGCGAGCGTGAGCCACGCCGCGACGGCGGTGCCGTTCCAGAGGCGCACGCCCCACCAGAACCGGCGGACATTGCTGACCCCGGCACCCGATGCCTGCCAGCCCATCGTCTTCCCCCGTACGTAATCCCAGATCGCCAGTGCGTGCGCCCAGGAACGGGCCAGCGACAGCGGCAGGACAGCCCGGAGGTCATAGGAGCAGCGGTGCCATAACGGCAGGACCGTCATGCTGGTGAGCATCGCGACGACAATCAGCACGGAGTTCAGCGGGGTTACGCTGAGCGGCCGGAAGATCAGGAGCGTGATCGGGATGAGCGGCACCGCGAACACGGACATGCCGGTGAAAAGGTAGTAGCAGAACCCCGACACGTACGTCATCCGGGCCCGTTTCGTCATCGGCACGGTCCAGAGCCTGGAGGTGAGCATCGTGGACGTGGACCCGGTGCACCACCTGTACTGCTGCCGGAAGAACGCGTTCAGCCCAGTCGGGCACATTCCAGTGGCGAGGATGACCGGCACGTAAATGAGTTTCCATCCGGCGCGCCGCACGTCCAGGCCGGTGTGCACGTCCTCGGCGTAGGCGATCAGCGTTGTGCCGCCTTGCGGCTGGAGAGGGCGGCGCCGGTAGACGGCGCATGTCCCGACGCAGATCGATGCACCGAGCCGGTCACGGCCGACCTGGATGGCCCGGTAGAACAGTTCCTGGATCGCGCCGGCGGACCGCTCTACCCACGTCTGGCGTGGGTCGCTGCGGAAATACTGCGGGGTCTGGACGATCGCGATGTCCGGGTCATCGAAATAGGGCAGCGTCTCGGCGAGGAAGTCCGGGCGAGGCGCGAAGTCGGCGTCGAGGATCGTGAAATACTCGCCGCCGGTGTGGGCGAACGCATACCGCAGGTTCCCGGACTTCTTGTACTCGCCCCGGTTAGGGCGGACGACGTAGCGGAGCCCGAGGCTGCGGGCCAGCTCGCGGGCCTCCTGGTCCGCTCCGTCGTCAAGGACGTAGGCCAGCGCCTTTCCCGGGTAGGCGCCGATCAGCGCCGCGACGGCTTCCCAGGAGTTCCGCAGGACTCCGATCGGCTCGCCGCAGATCGGCAGGAAGATGTTCACCATTGGGTACCGGTTTGGCTGCCAGGAGCGGACCCGGGCCTGATGCGCGGCCAGGTCAAACCCGCGGCCGGTGAAGGCGAGCGGCAGCGACATCACGAAGGCGACCGTGCCGACGAAGGTGAACAGGGCGAACGGCCAGATGCCTGAGTTGAGCTCGAACAGGAGCTGGCTGGCGGACGCGGCCACGAAGGCGATGGTCATGCTCACCGCCAGGTAGGGCAGCGACCGTGCGATGTAGGCATATTTTTCGTCGCCGCCGGGGGGCGGCTGGACGACGGTGCCGTGCCGGCGGTGCCGTCCCGCCGGACGGAGGAGCATTTGTGTAGGCGCGACGACGCTGGTCACCGGGGACCTGCCTTCGCGGGATGCTGGTCTACCCAGATCACGTAATGACCGATCCGGCCGTAGGGTATCCGCGCCACGATCCGGTAGCCGGGGGTTGTCTTGATATCGGCGGCGATATGCTGATCGAGGTCCGGAGTCGCGTTGAAGTTCAGCGCGATCACCGAGAAGTAATGCTTGACGATGAAGTCATTAAAGACGGCGGGGTTCCCCTGGCGGCCGACGCCCTGGGAGCCGACGGACTTGCCGGACGGCAGCCGGATATTCCAGGTGCTTGACCAGCGCAGCCATTGCTGGCCTGCGGCGAGATAATACTCCGGGATCGACGGGGTCTCTACCAGCAGATGCCCGTTGCCGTGATCGACGAGCGGGGCCAGGGCGGCGACGAAACGGGCTGTGTGCGGCCAGTTGAACAGGACCTTGGCCTGGCTGAGTCCGAGCATCGCCGGGAGGCCAAGCGACACCGCGCAGATCCCGCACGCCGCCGCACGGACGGCACGTGGCCGGATGAACCCGATGAGGACGCTGATCGCGTAGCCGCCAGCGATCATGGCGAACCACGCCCCGAAGTCAACATGCTTGTCCAGCGCCGTCGTCGTATGGATTCGGGCCTGCTCAAGCGGGACGAGCAGCGCTGTCCCGGCGAGCAGCACGAGCAGTAGCTTGCCGGTCCGGGCGTCTTCGCGAACCAGGCCGATGACCGCGCCGGCGAGTGCGACGACGATGACGACGCCGACCCACTCGGCGGACTCGGCAAGTACCTGCCCGACCGTGTTGGTGCCCACCACGCGGGTGAGGGTGGTCTGCCGGATCCCTACCGAGTAGTACAGGCCGCCGATCCGTGCCAGGATCGCCAGGAGCCCGGCGACGCAGGTGACGAGGAGCGTCGCGCGGCGGGCCGCTATCTTGCCGCCTGGCCGCGGGCAGGCCGACAGCCAGGCCATCCCTATGACGGTCGGGTCGAAGATCGCGGACGCGTACTTGGCGGCGTTCGCTACCACCAGCGCCCCCGTGGTGGCGAGTATCCAGCCGGTCGCGTCCTCCCGCATCCGGCCGGCTGTCGCGCACCACGCGGCGAGGGCCACGAAAAACAGGGACATCGCGTCGAAGGTGGCGAACGCCCCGAGGTGCAGGGTCGGGCCGAGGACCGACCAGAGCCCGGCCGCGAAAAACGCGGCCCGCCCGCCGTACAGCCGGGAAGTCGTGGCCCACAGCAGGGATGTCGCGCCGAGCATGAGGCAGAGGGACAGGACCCGCGCACCGGTCAATCCGCCGATGCTGTCCGCCATGGCACCGAGCGGCGGGTAGACCACTGGCGCGCCGGAGAAGAACGTCGGGAACGCGGGGACCGGCGTGCCGTGCAGCATATGGGCGATCTCCAAGTGCCCGGCCCACAAGTAGAGCGCCTCGTCCTGGAAAGCCGTGTTGAAATGCACAAGCCGCAGCGACAGTCCGGCCTGGACCGCGAGGACTGCTACGAGCGGCAGCCCGGGCGAGAGCTTGCGGAGACGGCCAGGGCGTACCGACTGGCCGTCCGCTGCCGCCGGCGCGTCTGTCGTTACCTCGGAACCGGGCACCATCGTGGCCGCCGGCTCGCCGGCCACGTCGAGCGGGGTGGACAGGTCGAGGAGCAGTGCGAGGGCGCGGGCATCACGCTCGGCCGGACAGGCCGGAAGGTCTCCGGCCGCGCCGCTGACAGCGGGCAGGACTCCGGTGTCCTCGGTGGCATCCGTGACGGTCAGGGTGGCGCCATCTGGTAACCGTGCACGGCCCGCTAAGGCTGGTAAGCGCGGACCGCCCGCTAAGTCGAGTGGTGCAGCATGCCCTGATGCTGGGTTAGCGGGGAAAACGGCGCTTCACCTCCCTGGCAGGGTCACCGATGCGAGAAGCCCGGCCTGCCGCGGTGGCCCGCCCTGGCGCCCGCCCTGGCTTCGGCCGGGGCGGGCGCCGGCGGGTCATTCGCCGGACGCGCGGGGCAAGGACACCCGCTGCCAGCCGTTCAGGAAGCTGCGGACTTCGCTTTCGCTGTAGCGACGGTGACCGCCCGGGGTGCGGATCGACGACAGCTTGCCGCCGCGGGCCCACCGCGTCACGGTCTTCGGGTCCACTCGGAGCATGGCTGCAACCTCGGCCGGGGTGAGCAGGCGGTTCTCCGGCTTAATTTTGGTTCTCACGGGGCTGGTCCTCTCACGCTTTGGGGGTAGTTGGCCAGTAACAGAAAGTAACTGCAAATTAGCGTTACTCACCGAGAGCGCTCTATCACAGGATGTCATGCCCCCCTGGCTTTTGCAGGTGTTCTGCCTGGCACGGTGAGAAATTTCCCGTGCCCGCCTTGTTGTCCTAGTAGGAGGACGCCACGATCACCCCGATGGTTTACTCGCGTGCCGTGACATGGCCGATACGCTATGTCGTACTAAGGGCTCGCAAATGAAATAGTCATGTTTGTCTGAGATGAACCCGTAGCGTTGTGGTAGGGCGATCTTGGCGCAGGAGCAGGACCGGCTGGCGGGCAGGCAGGCGGAGATCAGGCCGCATCTGGATGAGCGGCAGTGGCGGCTGCTGCTGGGGGCCGGGGCGCGGGCGATCGGCCGGGGCGGGGCAAAGGTGGTGGCCAGGGTGGCTGGGGCGAGCGCGGATACGGTGTCGCGGGGCGTCCGTGAGCTGGAGTCCGGGATCGAGCCGGATGGGCGGGTGCGCCGGAAGGGCGCCGGCCGGCCGGCAGTGGAAGAGGCCGATCCGGGGCTGGTGCCGGCGCTGGATGCGCTGGTGGATCCTGAGGCGCGGGGAGACCCGGAGTCGCCGCTGCGGTGGACGACCAAGTCCACGTCGCATCTGGCGGGCGAGCTGGCCACGCGCGGGGATGCGGTGACCGCAGTGACGGTGGCCCGGCTGCTGAAGCAGGCCGGCTACAGCCTGCAGGGTAATGCCAAGACCGTCGGGGAGAAGCAGCACCCGGACCGGGATGCCCAGTTCCGGTACATCAGCGCGCAGGTCCTGGCGTTCCAGGCAGCCGGCGACCCGGTCATCTCGGTGGATACGAAAAAGAAGGAGATGGTCGGCAACTTCGCCAATGGCGGGGCGGCATGGGAGCCGGCGGGTGACCCGCGCCAGGTGAACGTGCACGACTTCGCTGATAAGGATCTGGGCAAGGCTGTGCCGTACGGGGTGTATGACGTGACCGCCAGCACCGGGTGGGTGAACGTGGGGACCGACGCTGACACCGGCCAGTTCGCGGTGGAGTCGATCCGCCGCTGGTGGAGCACGGTCGGCAAGCCCTGCTATCCGCACGCGCGAAGACTGCTGATCACCGCCGATTCCGGCGGGTCCAATGGCAGCCGCCTCCGGCTCTGGAAGACCGAGCTGGCCAGGCTCGCCGCCGAGGCCGGCCTGGAGATCAGCGTGCTTCACCTGCCGCCGGGAACTTCGAAATGGAACCGGATCGAGCACCGGCTGTTCAGCCACATCTCGATGAACTGGCGGGGCCGCCCGCTGGAGTCCCGCGAGGTCATCATCGAGACGAATTAGTGCTGTCACCACCAGGACCGGGCTGAAGGTCCGTGCGGTCCTGGACACCGGCATATACCCCCGGGGCATCAGGATCCCGGACAAGGAGATGAAGGCCTTCGAGGCCCGTCACCTGCACCGTCACCAATTCCACGGGGACTGGAACTACACAATACGGGCGACGCCGGCCGACCCCGCGACACACCCGGATGATCCGAAGTAATTGTTGTGCGAGCCCTAAGCTTGTTATTTAACCTGCCTGCTTCTGGCCAGCCTTCGCCGTGTCGGGTTTCGGGTTCTTCCCGGCACCGTGACGTGCTGCCGGGCGGCGGTTCTTTGATCCTGGCGGCCGTCCGGGTCCGGGTTTGCCGGGTTTCGGTGCACCGGCCGGGGAGCCGGTGATCGCGCGGATGTTCCGGAACCCGCGGCGGACTCTCGCGGGGGTGAGCCGGCCCGGCATGGCGGGTTTCTCCCAGGGGCGGCGCAGGTCGGTGGCGAGATGCCGGGCGAGGCGCAGCTGGGCATGGCAGGTGATGATGATCCAGGTCCAGCGGTCAGCTGCCTGAGGGTCGCGGATCTTCGGGGCGGTCCAGCCGAGGACCTGCTTGAGCAGCCGGAAGGTGTGCTCAAGATCGAAACGGCGCAAGAACGCCTGCCACAGCCGGTCCACGTCTGCTGGCGTGGCGCTGGTGCGTGACCACCACAGCCACACCGGCTTCGGGTCGCGGTCGCCAGGCAGGTGATCAACGGCGAGCCGGATTAAGGTTCCCTCGATGAGCGGCAGCTCGCCGTGGTGGTGCTGCCAGGCGGCCCGGCTGGTCAGCCGGGGGTGCAGCCGGTCCCACGACTGAGCCACGGCGGTGCCGTAGCGGGTCGTCTCGGTGACCGTGGTGACCCGCGGGCCGGGCCAGGTGCCCGGCCCGGCGAGCTTGAACTCGGGGCCGTGCCGGCACGGGCGGCCGTTCGCGCCGGGCCCGCGCGGCGGGGCAGGGAAGAACAGCACCCGGTCAGAACGGAGCCGGCCCAGCAGCTCCACGGGCAGATCCGCCAGCAGGAACGCCAGCCTGCTCACGTCATAACCGGCGTCGAAGACGACCAGGATGCCCGGGTCATCCTCCCGGTGCTGCCCGGCCGCGATCAGCCGGCCCACGACGTCACGGACCTGGGCGGCAGTGACAGCAGTCTCATCGTCGTCCGGGCCGAGGCGGACCGCGTCCAGCATCGCCGTCCAGCTGGTGCGGCCCGGCTCCAGCGCGGCCACCACCGAGTACGGCCAGCCCGGGATCATCTGCGCCTGGCCCTTCCCGCGGCCGTAGACGTGGCAGAACAAACGTTCCGGGCTGGCCGCCGCGTCCGGCCGCAGCCACGGGCTGACATCCACGCCCAGCACGATCCGCCCGTCAGCGGCCCGCGGCAGCGGCAGCCCGGCCAGCGACCTGCGCAGCCGCGCGAACCCGATCCGGCCATGGTTCACCGCGTCATACAGCGCGCCATGACCGCGCCGGTGCTCCGGCGCCAGCGACAGGCCCACCAGGGTCCGCACCGGTCCCTCGGCGCACAGCACCGCGTCGGCCAGCTCGAAGAGCTCATCGCCTCGCGCGGTCAGGCACCGGTGAAGATCAAGCCGGAATCGCGACAGCACGGCAACGGACTCGACACGGGAGACGGCGTCTTGCAGACTGTCCATCACGGCCTTCGTGGTGATCTTCTGTGCTCTGGCGAGAACAGATGATCACACGGAGGCCGTATCCATGCCCGGCGACACGCTGGACAAGACCGGCGATCCGGTCAGGCCGGGACAGCCGAGGTTAAATAACAAGCTAAGTGCGCACAGCTTGCCGCCCGCTGCTTCAGCGGAGATCGCCGTTGGTCATCCCGGCAGGCGCGTCAGGCAGCGTGACCAGGCCAAGCTCGGCTGACGTGGCGAGCAGCGGATGCCGGGGCAGGACGCGGACCGTGTAACCGAACGGGCCTGGGCCGCCGAGTTCCACCTCGCCTGCGTACCTGGCGGCCGGGCTGGCACCGGGTGGGCCCTCGATTTCAAGATCGGCACATGCCGGGCTGATGATCTCGTCCTCTTCGCCCGCCCGGCCGTAGACGACCTGGACGGTGACGTCCGCCGGAGACAGGTCGCCGAGCGCGACTGTCGCCCGCACGGTCAGCCGCGCACCTGGGCGCTGCTCGCCGTCGGATGCCTCGACGTGCTCGATCCGGATTGCGGGCCACGCCTCCGTTGCCCGTTGCTGCCATACGGCGAGCTCGCGGGCAGCGGTGAAATCGGCGCCCGGCGCCCCCGGTGCCTTGCTGGCACCAGTCAGCGCCCGGGACGAGCGGGCCGCGGGCAGGTACAGCTCGGTCACGTACTCGCGTACCATCCGGGTCGCCTGGGCCCTGGGACCCAGCGTCCGCAGGGTGTGCGCCACCATCTCCAGCCAGCGACGCGGCGGCTCCCCAGCCGGGGACTCGTAGAACAGCGGCGCGACCGACTGCCCGATCAGGTCGTAGAGCGCAGCCGCCTCGACCTCATCCCTGCGGCCGGGATCGGCCATGCCGTCGGCCGAGGGAATCGCCCAGCCATTCGCGCCGTCGAACCACTCATCCCACCAGCCGTCCCGCACCGACAGGTTGAGGCCGCCGTTAAGCGCCGACTTCATGCCCGATGTGCCGCATGCCTCCAGCGGGCGCAGCGGGTTGTTCAGCCAGACATCGCAGCCCTGCACGAGCGCCCGGCCGAGCGCCATGTCGTAGTCCGGCAGGAACACGATGCGGTGCCGTACCCGGGGATCGTCGGTGAACCGCACCATCTGCTGGATGAGCAGCTTGCCGCCGTCATCCGCCGGGTGCGCCTTGCCGGCGATCACGATCTGCACCGGCCGCTCGGGGTCGAGCAGCAGGGCGGTGAGCCGCTCCGGGTCGCACCGACAGGTTGAGGCCGCCGTTAAGCGCCGACTTCATGCCCGATGTGCCGC
>OCZU010002789.1_pt1 | contig 11083 bp, 7 predicted proteins | sample 1539001 | NCBI WGS metagenome assembly OCZU01 (sample SAMEA3539306, study PRJEB22396) | soil metagenome | biome: tundra; feature: field; material: soil | place: USA | collected 2010-05 | depth 0.15 m
CGGCCTGGCCGTGGAGATCCGCAAACTGGAATCCGCCTGGCAACTGACGCTGGTGGCGGGCGACCGGCCCGGCCTGTTCGCTTCGGTGGCCGGAACCTTGTCGAGTTTCGGGATGAACATCCTGAAAGCCGAGGCGTTTTCGAACCGTCGCGGCCTGGCGCTCAATACCTTCGCGTTCGCGGACCCCACCCGCACGCTGGACCTGAACCCCACCGAGGTGGACCGTCTTCGCGCCACCACGGAACGCGTGATCGCCGGCAAGACCGACGTCGGGGAACTGCTGCGCAGCCGTCCCAAACCCACGCTCCCCAGCCGCAAAGCCCGCATCCCGGCTACGGTTTCGTTCGACTCCCAAGCCAGCCGCACGGCCACCTTGATCGAAATCGTAGCGGAAGACCGGCCCGGCCTGCTCTACGATCTGGCATCCGCGATTTCCTCCAACGGTGGGAACATCGAGGTGGTCCTGATCGACACCGAGGCCCACAAAGCCATCGACGTCTTCTACGTGACCGCCGATGGCAGGAAGTTGACCCCCGAGAAGCAACAGGTTCTTGCTGAGTCCTTGCGCCGCGCCTGTTGAGGTGGGACACCTCGGTAAACCCCCGCGGAGATCGCGGCGTAACCGGGAGGGTTTGCGAATCTCCGGGAAACAATTGCCGTTCGCCTCAGGGTCTCGCCCAGCGGGAGGCCTGGAAGGTTTCATTCCCCTCCGTAATCACGAGCGTCCGATTGGCTGCAACGTCTGTCCAACTCTGCTGGAGGCCGGAAGGCCAGCGCACTTCGATCCGATCGATCTTCTCCGCGTTGCCCAGGCCGAAGTGCAGCGTCATCGAGTCTTGGGAATAGTAGCTGCCGCCGCTCATCACTTCGCCCGTTTGCTTGCGGCCTCCGGCTTCCACCGTGCATCTGGCATCCCCACCCCAGGTGCCTGGGCATCGGCAAACAGTCAAGAGAAGCACTAGAATTACACGAGGAGACATCCCCATCTATGCCAGACCTCTTTATCGCGCTCATCCCGTTTGCTGCATTCGCGATTGTGGCGATTGTCCTGATTTCCATCTACAGCATCGGCCCGACGCAGATCGGACTGGTGCGGAAACGCTTCGGGGCCAAGCTGCCCGGCGATAACCCGTTGGCGTTTCGCGGGGAGGCCGGCTACCAGGCGGAAATGCTGATGCCCGGCCTGCGCTTCAAGCTGTGCCTGGTGTACGCCGTCACGAAGCATCCCTGGGTGCAGGTGCCCGCGGGACAGATCGGCGTGGTGATCGCCCAGGTCGGCGGGTCCTGTCCCATGGGCGCCAAGTCGGCGGTGTATAAGACCGAGTTCGGGAATTTCAGCGACCTGAAGGTCTTCGTCGAGCAAGGCGGTCAAAAGGGTGTCCAGCGGCCGGTGCTGCCGCCTGGATCGCTGGCGCCGATTCACCCGTTGGCGTTTCTGGTGATCGCCAAACCCGAGGTCTTCGGCGTGCCGGTGGCATCCGATCTGAGCGTATTAGCGCACTCCAAGGGCCGCTTGACCTACCACGCGTTCGGCCTGGAAGAGAAGCAACTCGAGGTCACCCGCATCTCGCCGCGCCCCACCGAGGGTGGCAAAGTGGTCGATATGATCGGCATCGTCACGAGCCTGGAAGGCCGACCCTTGCCGGCGGGCGACATTGCCAGCCGCCTGGGCGGGTTCGCAGACGTGGGAGCCATGGAGATCGCAACCAGTGGCGACCAGATCACCGACGCCCGGCTGATCGAGACCATCCTGGGCAACCAGAACGACCAGCACAGCGCGTATCAGGACTTCCAGAGGTTTCTCGACCTGGGCGGACGGATCGGGTTACAGCACGATCCGCTGCTCTACGGCGCCTACAACCTCAATCCCTTCCTGCTGCACGTGGAAGAGGTCCCCATGCTGGTGGTCGAACAGGGACAGGTCGCGGTCGTGAAGGCCTACGCTGGTCTGCCCACGCAGGACACTTCGGGAGTCGACTTTAAGTTCGGGAGCCTGGTGCGCCCCGGGCATCGCGGCATCTGGCAGGAGCCGCTGCGAACCGGGAAGTACCCCATCAATCCGCGCTGTTACCAGGCGGTCATCGTGCCGACCTTCATCATCACGCTCAACTGGGCGGACATGGTGTCGCAGGCCCACAACCTGGATACGCAACTGAAGCAGATCGAGGCCAAGAGCAGCGAAGGCTTTGTCTTTGCGATCGATCTACAGGTACAGATTCACATTCCGGACACGCAAGCGCCCTACGTGATTTCGATGGTCGGCAGTGTTCCGAACCTGGTGAATGAGGTTCTGCAGGCGGCCGTGGGCAACCACTTCCGCAACAAGCTGCAGAGCATGCCCGCGGTGCGATTCATCGCCAACCGCGAGGCGGTTCAGCAGGGCGCCTTCGAGTACGTGAAGGCGGAACTGGCCAAGTACCGGGTGGAGACGCGCGGCGTGTACATCCAGGCGGTGGTGCTGCCGCAGCCACTGGTGGAGGTTCTGACGCAAAGGGAGATCGCCAACCAGGAAGTAGAAACCTACAAGATGCAGAGGTCCGCGCAGGATCAGCGCACCGAGACCGAGAAGGCCAAGGGCACCGCGGACATGCAGGCCGAACTGGCGAAGGCCCAGGTGGGCGTGGACATTCAGAACAACCGCACCGCGGCCAGGAAGATGGAAGCCCTGGGCGAGGCAGCCTACATCGAGCAGACCGGAGCGGCGCAGGGTGCGCAGGTCCGGTCGGTGGGACTGGCCCGGGCCGAGGCATACGCCCAGCAGGTAGCGGCTTTGGGGGCCAATGCCACGGCGCTGGTGAACGCGGTAGAGGCGCTCTCAAAGAGTGCTATGCCGTTCATGCCCAACACCCTGGTGATGGGTGGCGGCGAGGGGGGCGGCACGCTCACGGGTCTGATGGCGCTGCTGATGCGCCAGGTGGATGCCGGGCTGGTGAAAACATGACTCGTCAGTTGAGCCTTAGACCGAGAGCGTGAAAGAATCCAGGAGCGCAGGCGGCACCGCCTGCCCTTGCCCGCTTGCGGGCGATTCTTGCTCGGTAGAGCCGTTCGCTCACCGCCCGAAATTCCGCGCTCAGCGGAATCGATTCGCGTTTGAACTTTTTGCGTTGAGGCGCTTCTCCGAAAGCCTTACCGTCGAGATGGGAGCCACGTGAGAAACGGGCTTCGACGAAGTCTCGAGGAGGGAAGATGAAGACGCTGCTTTCAGTAATGCTCGTGGTTGTTTTGGGTGCATGCTGCCTGCCCGCACAAAGCACCGCAAAAAATGAATCCGCCAAAATTGCCGGCAAGTGGCAAATGTCGATGGACACGCCTCATGGACCGATGAAAGGGCCACTCGAAGTTCAGCAGGATGGCGCAAAGCTCACCGGCACTTACGAGTTGGCGCAAATCGGTTCGTTGACTCTGACCGGCAAGGTGGAGGGCGATAAGATCTCGTTCAGCATGGAGGTGCCGGGAGCTGGAGTGACGGTCGCCTTTACAGGGACTGTCGAGGGAGACAAGATGAGCGGCAGCACGGATCACGCGGGGAACTGGACGGCGACCAGGCAGTGAGTGGGACAGCCGGTGCGCCTTTTGTCGTCTGTCTGCTGTTGCTGCAATCGCCAGAGCCGGCTAAAAGCCGGCTGACAGACGACGAAAAACGATCGTCTGTCCCACCGGGCTTGCAACCGGGCCGCCACCAAGAGAGACAAGGAGGATCAACATGAGACTTGCGTCATACGGATTCTGGAGAGTGGCGGCGCTGATCGGCATCGTCGGCTTCCAACACCACTGCGGAACCGGAACTGCCCTACGGGCGGCCGAGGCCGCGACGCCCAAGGCGATCTCGGGCACGGTGACGGATTTCAAGGTCAACTCGCTCGAGATAGGGGTCAAGGCCGACAACGGCGAATCGGTGTTTTTCACGATCGGGCCGGAGACGGAGGTGGTTCAGATTCCTCCGGGCGAGCGCGATCTGAACAAGGCCAAGCCGGCCAAAGTGACTGACATTGGGCGTGGGGATCGCATCTTGGTGTCCTTCGTGACCGGCTTGGCGGACGCCCGGCGCATCGTGTGGATCTCGGCTACCGATATCGCCGCGCGGAATGCAGCCGAGCGGCTGGATTGGCAACAGCGCGGCATCTCGGGCATTGTGGCTTCCAGGGACGGCAACGAAATCACGCTGGAGATGCGGACACCCCAGGGCGTCGAGACTACTATGGTCACCGTTACCGGGAAGACCGTCATCCGGCGCTACGCGCCCGATTCCGTGAGCTTCACCGACGCCCTGCCGAGTCACATCGCCGAGATTGCCAAGGGCGACCAGGTACGGTCGCGCGGCGCCAGGAGCGAGGACGGGAAGAAGGTCGCAGCGGAAGACGTTGTGTTCGGAACCTTCCTGACGAAGATGGGCCCGATCACCGCGGTGGATCCCGAGGCGCGCACGATTCAGATTCGGGACCTGGCAACCCAAGAGGCACTGACGGTCAGGCTGACCGCCAACTCACAACTCAAAATGCTGCCGGACATGAAGGCCATGTTCGCGGCGATGGTGGCCGGGGGCGGAGGGCCGCACGCAGTGCCTGGTGCCACTCATGACGCGGGCGGTGCGCAAGCTGCGGGTGGGGGTTTCGATATCGCGAAGACGATCGGGCAACTGCCGGCGGGTAAGATCGACGATTTGAAGGTCGGTGGTACGGTCATCGTCACCAGCACCACCGGGGCGAAGAGTGACGAGGTCACTGCCATTCTGCTCATGGCCAACGCCGATGGTCTGATTCAGATGGCTCGGATGCAGTCAAAGGGCGGAGAGGGCATGAGCGCCACAGAGGCGGTGTCCAGTCTGCACGGCGGAATGCTGGCCGGTCCGGGGGGACTGAGTATTCCGGCGATCATTCCGTAGGCATGCTTTAGCTTGCCCAGTAACCTATACCAACAAGCAATGGGCAAGATCGAGCATGCCCCACCCGGATCTCCTTATGAATCGAATGTCTATACCACTCGCGCTATCTGTGTGCCTGGCGGCCGGCTGGGCGCAGGACACGCCGGCTCCCAGTTTGCGTGGGGCCGTGACCGATCCGTCCGGTGCGGCAGTGCCGGGGGCGCTCGTCCAGCTTCACGGTCCCGGCGGAGAACGGCGCGCCAAGACCGGCAACTCAGGCCAGTATTCGTTCCCATCGCTTAAGCCCGGCAAGTATCAGGTTCGGGTCTCGGCGAAGGATTTCTCCGTCGCGCAGAAGAAGGACTTCGCGATCGATCAGCCCAAGGTATTTGACGTCCAACTGGCGATTCACGCGGATCGGCAGGTAATCGAAGTGGAGGACGGGCTGAGTCGCGTCCGCGCGGAACCGGACTCCAATGGCAGCGCCTTCGTCATGCGCGAAAGGCAGATCGGCGCCTTGTCCGACGACCCGGACGAACTCGCGTTGCAACTGCAGGCGCTCGCCGGTCCGGCGCCGGGGCCGGACGGCGGGCAGTTCTATATCGACGGGTTCGCGGGAGGCAACCTGCCGCCCAAGTCGTCGATCCGCGAAGTGCGCATCAATTCGAACCCGTTTTCACCGGAGTACGACCGGCCGGGCTTCGCGCGCGTCGAGATCTTCACCAAACCGGGCAGCGACGCGTTCCACGGACAGGCATTCACGCAGTACGACAGTCAGTTTCTGAATGCGCGCAATCCGCTGCTGACCCAGGCCACGCGGCCGCCCTACCGCGCTCAACTGGAGGGGTTCAGTATCGGCGGTCCTTTGAAGAAGAACCGGGCGTCGTTCACGCTCGACCTGGAAAGCCGGCAAATCCACGAAAACGCCCTCGTACTGGCGACCACGCTGGACGGCAGTCTGAACCCCGTCAGGTTCAACCAGGCGGTGCCTACGCCTCAATCGCGGACCGTCTTCAGCCCGCGGCTCGACTATACGCTCAACCGGAGGAACACCCTGGTGGTCCGTTACCAGGATCTGCGGATCGGGCTGGACAACCAGGGGGTTGGCGATTTCAACCTGGCTTCGCGCGCCTATAACGAGAAGCAGACCGAGCGGACTCTGCAGGTCACCGAGACTGACATGATCGGCCCGCGGGCGATCAACGAGACACGGTTTCAGCACCTGCGCTCGGCCGGACAGGACACCGCTAACAACACCGCACCCGCGATCTTCGTCCAGGGCGCATTTAACGGGGGCGGCCCAACTTCGGGCAACTCCGGCTCCATCGACACCGGTTGGGAGGCGACCAATATCTCCACTTACGCGAAGAAGGGCCACACGCTCAAGTGGGGCGGGCGCTTGCGGCGAACGCTTCTGACTGACACGTCGCTGAACGATTTCGCCGGAACCTTCACCTTCTTCACGCTGGCCCAATATCAGGCCACGCTCGCGCTCCAGGCGGCCGGATTCACGGGCCCGCAGATGGTGCAAATGGGCGCGGGGCCCTCGCAGTTCAGCCTGAGTGCCGGCACGCCCGGCAGCCAGGTGAACCAGGCGGATGCCGGGCTGTTTGTCAACGACGACTGGCGCGTGCGCCCAAACCTGACATTGAGCTACGGCTTGCGCTACGAGGCGCAAAGCAACCTGGGGGACCGGTCGGATTGGGCGCCGCGGTTGGGCATCGCCTGGGGCTTGGACAGCGGAGGGAACCGGCCGGCGAAGACGGTTCTGCGCGCTGGACTTGGGACCTTTTACGATCGCATCCCGATCGCAGTGACTCTCAATCGGCTCCGGTACAACGGCACGACTCAGCAATCCTACCTGATCCTCAATCCCACTTTCTTCCCCGTCATCCCATCGGCCGGCGTGCTCGAAGCCGGCAGCGACCCGCAACAACTCCGGCAGGTGGCAAGTGGCATCCGGGCGCCTCGCCTGTACCAGACGAGCGTGGGAATCGACCGCCAGTTGAACCAGTCCTCTCACCTGACGTTGACGTGGATCGGGAGCCGCGGCGTACACCTGTTGAACTCCCGCAACATCAACGCGCCGGTCGACGGGCTGTATCCGTTCGGAGGCCAATCGATTCGTCTGCTGACTGAGTCGGCCGGTCTCAGCGGCCGGAACCAACTGGTGGCCAACGCCAACGTGAACTACAAGCGACTGTTCCTGTTCGGCTACTACTCACTGTCCTACGGCAGAGACAACAACGAGGGCATTCCCGCGAATCCGTACGATCTGCGCGCCGAATGGGGCCCGTCGACGTACGGGGACATGCGGCACAGGATGGCGGCCGGCGCAACCATTCCCGTGCGATGGAAGTTCAGTGTGAGTCCCTTCCTGGTGGCCAACAGCGGCGTGCCGTACAACATCACCACAGGCCTCGATCCATATAGTACGGGATATCCCGAGGCGCGCCCGGCACTGCTCGCTGGCGTCGCCGCCTCGGGTTGCCAGAGCAGCGGCCTGGTGTACGCATCCGGATTCGGCTGCTTCAATTTGAGACCAGGCCTGGGAACCCCAACCATCGAGCGCGATTACGGGCGCGGCCCGTCCAATTGGAATATGGCCCTGCGGGTATCGCGGACCTGGGCGTTGGGGCACGAGGGCCGAGGCGGAGCGGCGGAATCGGGCGGTTCGGTGGCTGGAATGGGCGCGAGTAGTTCGCATGGCGGCGGAGGCGCTCCCATGGGAGGCGGTACACCTTCCGGGACGGGGCCAGGCACCGGTTCCGGCAGGAGATACAATCTGACGCTCAGTGGCTCCACGCTGAATGCGCTGAATCACCCGAACTTCGCGCCGCCGAACGGGGACCTTTCGTCAGGCTATTTCGGCCAGTATCGGAGCCTCGGCGGGCTGATCGTCATGTCGCATGGTGGCGCACCGACGACATACAACCGGAAGATCGATCTGCAGTTGCGGTTTACGTTCTGACAAAGTGGGGCAGGCGCTTCCGCCTGCCAACGCTACATGTTCCACCGCCCCGCAGACTCGACCCCCTGCAGCGGTTGGCAGGCGAAAGCGCCTGCCCCACAACTTTCGACCCCGGCCGATGATCTTCGGTTCTAAGTAGAGATCCCTCCTCGCATACGGCTCCTCCTTGATTCTCAGCGTGGCGGAGCGATGTTACGATCCACATGTCATTGCGGACCTGACTGACCGTATTAACGTTGGTTAGCAGCGAGGTGTTCTCAGTCCCAGTACCCATAGAACCAGCCAAAGAGGTCAGGCTGGTTGCCACGCGAAGCCTTCTGGCGCAAAGCATAAGCATTACCCCGCCCGGCACGGCGTCGGTGGCGGTTGGAAACACCGTCCAGTTTTCAGCTCAGGTGACCGGTCTGTCAAGCACCGCGGTAACCTGGTCGGCCGGGGGAGTGATCGGGGGCAACTCCACGGCAGGCACCATCTCCTCCACGGGCCTCTATCAGGCTCCTGCCAATTTGCCGGGGCAGAACCCGGTACAAATTATCGCGGCGAGCACGGTCAATAAGACGATCAAAGGCATTGCGTACACCTACCTTCTGGCGGTATGGGAAGAGTTCAGCAGGAGGCGGGCGCGCTCAATCCCAAACTGGCGGCGGGCGCGGGCCGCGACCTGGTCCGCTACCTCCGCCGGAAGACCGATGAGATCGGTGGCGACGATCGCGGTCCGCGCGCGCGCGCCGTCTTCGACCGTCAGTGCCCTGGCCCAAAGAGGCTGGCGGACGGCCACGGATGCGTGGTTCCGGCTGGCATATCCGGACATCCGGATTGAACCGCGCGGCGTGATATCGATGCGCGCAACGCCGGCGCGAAGAGCGGCTCCCGGCAGTTGGGCGACGCTGAACAACAGGATGAGAGCGGTCTTCATGCGCGCACAATCGCCGGGTACACTTTGCGGATAGCGGTCACGGCATCTTCGGTGTCGCGCTCCGTGTATTTCGGGCCCATCATGACGCCCGCAAAACGGCTGAGGATATCGAGGGTGCGCGGACAGCACTCGCGGCCATAGCGAATGGATTGGCCGCGCTCTGAGGCGAACGATGGCCATCGCGGAGTGACCGTGACCTTCTGTTCGATTTCCGGAACCACCGGCAAGACCACCGACCCGGCCGGGCCGGCGACGGGAACGCCCTCGGCCTTCATGGCGTCGGCGTAGCGCTGGCGTTCGGCGGTGGAACGGAAGCCCAGAAAAATGCCAGTGCCCAACTCGCCTTCCGGATCGGGCAAATGGCGCAGCCGCAGTCCGGCGACGTCGCGAATGCCATTGTAGACCCGGCCTGCGTTGCGGCGAACGTCGCCAATGATGGTGTCCAGTTTACGGATCTGAGCCAACAGGACTCCGCCGGTGAACTCGTTCATGCGGTAGTTCAAGCCGGGCATGTAATGCAGCTTTGCCGGGAAATCGCGGCGCACGGTGACGTCGTGGAAGCGGACGGCACGTTCGAAGAGATACGGATCGTTGGTGGTTATGGCGCCACCTTCGCCCGCGGTGATGGTCTTGCTCTGTTGCAGGCTGTAGATTCCGATATCGCCCATAGAGCCGAGCGGACGTCCGTGGTAACTGGCGCCGACGCTCTGGCTGCAATCCTCCAGCACCTTAAGGCGGTGCTTGCGGGCGATCGCGAGGATGGGGTCCATGGCGGCTGGGTTGCCTTGCAGATGAACAGCCATGATCACCTTGGTCTGCGGCGTGATGCGATGCTCGATATCGGCGGGATCGATGTTGAACGACTCGTCGATTTCGGCAAAGACGGGCAGTGCCCCAACCTGGATCACGGTGGCATAGCAGGAGTACCAGGTCCAGGCGGGAATGATGACCTCGTCGCCGGGTCCCACTTCGAGCGCTGCCATGGCGGTATGCAGCGCGGCGGTGCCGGAAGTCACGGCCAGCGCATACTTCGTCTCCATGCGGGCGGCGTACTCATTCTCGAAGATCGCGACCTTCGACTGTTCGAGCGAGTTGGCGAAGCGGAAGGGCTTGCGGCTCTGGAGGACATCCGAGAGCTGCGTTTGTTCCTTGTCGTCGTAGTAGAGCGGTCCCCAATTGGCGGTCCCGAGCGGTTGGGAGCGGACAGCCGTCCCACCGTTGACAGCCAGTTGTGGAGCGGCTTCGGCGAGGGCGAGGCTCGCCGCGGCTGCGGTGGCCAGAAAGGCTCTGCGATCCATGGAGAGATCTCCTTCTGCTGAGATTCAGTTTACGCTCAAAGGGGCGGGGGCGCACTCAACGAGGTGTCGGGCTGCCTGAGATGCGGGAGAATATAAAGTAGGATCGCGGCATGGACAAGTCCACAATCATCGCCAAACTGCGGGAACTTGATCGGCCCTACCGCCGCCGTTCGGCCACAATCGTGATTTGCATGTCGCGGGATTGCCGTACCACTTGCTGCACGATGGTCTCCGAAAGGCGCCGCCACCACGGACGGGGCAGCGAGCGCCCCATGTAGATCTGGGTAACACCCTGGGCCCGTGCGAATTGGGCGATGGTGCGCGGCGCATCGGCAGACTCCACCACGTGGGTGGCAATCCGCAGATTGCGCGCGAAGCTCATATGACGCTCCACCTCCTCCCGGCTGACTGGGTCGGCCGAAACGTGGATCGCCAGGCAGTCGGCTTGCAGGTAGTCCGCCACGCGCTTCCCCCGGCGGATCAGAACCGCGGACGAGGGGCTCCCGGTAAGGCAGATGAGGATTCGCTCTTTGCGCCCATCGGACGGCAGGGTTCCCACCGGACCGGGAGCCGCGTCCAGCTTTTCCTCCACTTCATGAGCCGTGTGGCGCATGGCCATCTCGCGTAGCGCCGTGAGGTTGCCTTCCGTAAAGAAGTTGTCCAGTGCCCGCTGCGCCTTCTCCTGCGGATACACCACTCCGCGGTCCAGGCGGTTGCGCAGCGCACGCGGCGTCAGGTCGATCATGACTACTTCATCGGCCTCGTCCACTACCCAGTCCGGGACGGTCTCGCGCACCCGCACGCCGGTGGAGTGCCACACCTGGTCGTTGAGACTCTCCAGGTGCTGTACGTTCATGGTGGTCAGGACGTCGATCCCGGCGTCCAACAGCACGTGCACATCCTGCCAACGCTTCAGCCGCTCGGAGCCCGGAACATTGGTGTGCGCGAATTCGTCGACAATCGCCACTGCCGGTTTTCGCCCGAGGACCGCATCGGTGTCCATCTCCTCGAATGCCGTGCCGGCGTAGGTGAGAATC
>OCZU010002790.1_pt1 | contig 11083 bp, 15 predicted proteins | sample 1539001 | NCBI WGS metagenome assembly OCZU01 (sample SAMEA3539306, study PRJEB22396) | soil metagenome | biome: tundra; feature: field; material: soil | place: USA | collected 2010-05 | depth 0.15 m
GTCATTTAGTGAAATGACATAATTCAATATTGCCTCCCTATATAAAATGATTTTATTACTTCAATTTTCTCAATAATATGCTCATGCCAGGGCCAATAAAACCTGCCACGCATCATGAACCTTTCCTTGTCCCAGCAATTCTGAAGCATAAATATGCAATTCATTTTCCATCTCATCCGGATTTGAGGAATAATATTGGAAAATATTTTTCAATTTTTCATCTTCAAAGGATGGGTCAATAACCGGTAAATCATGTACGTTAGCTAATTGCCCGAGATCATTTCCTGTAAGTAAGGCGCTTTGCTTTATAGACTCAGGAAGATTGTCTATCCCTATACCCAATTCAGTATTGGGCTTTGGCACCTGAAATAAATTTCCCCTGTTAATTCTTGCATACCAGTTGCCTCCAAGCCTCGAGACAATGTCCATTTTCTGTTGATCTATACTTCCATTTTCGTCGAGAATATTTTCATCAATATGCATCATCAGGACTTCTGCGATAACCAGGTTCCCGGCACCCCCTGCCTGGCCGAGCGCTTTTACCTCAAGTACTTTGCATTCCATTTGAACGGGGCTTTCTTTTACACGAGGCGGTCTTATTAACAGGGAAGGTTCTTTGGTAAATCCAGCCTTGATAAATTCATCAGTTCCTTTCGGAAACTCACAACTGCTCAGGCTTACCTGCTGCACCATATCATAACTTACCACGTTAACCGCCACTTCCCCTACATCCAATATATTTTCCAAAGTGTGTTTAATAGTATTATTTCTCATTCTTCTCATAGGTGAAAAAATGACTATAGGAGGATTCGCACTAAATATATTGAAATAACTGAAGGGACTGAGGTTCACATTCCCTTTTGAATCAATTGTGGAAGCAAAACATATTGGCCTTGGGACAATAGAATGATTCAAAAAATTATACGCCTCTGATATTTTTACATCTTTTAAGTTAACTGTTTTGAACATCTTTGGTTACAAATTCTTCTTTAACGCCAATATCGAAAAATCACTCTCATCTTTCACAATAGTATTTCTTAAAATCCCCAACTCCTCCGCTTCAATTTCAATAACATCTCCATCTTTCAACCACTGTTCAGTATAATCTGGATTCTTCAGTTTTCCTGTGCCATTAATTTCAAGGAAACATCCCGTTCCAACTGTGCCGCTGCCAATTACATCCCCCGGAAAAAGCTGAGCGCCATAGCTGCATCGTTCAATAATTTCCGCAAATGTCCAGTCCATATCGCCCATGATTCCTTCGCTAACTAATACGCCATTTACCATACATCTCATATCAAGGTTGAATCCCTTTCCAATATGGTTTTCTTTTGGGGGTAAAATATACTCACCAAGCTCATCCGGAGTTACCAATACCGGTCCCAAACCCGTAGCAAAATCCTTGCCCTTAGCCGGGCCGAGATTCAGCTTCATTTCTTCCATTTGCATCTCCCTGGCGCTGATATCATTCATGATCATATATCCGCCAATATATTCATCTGCATCTTCTGCTCTGATATTTTTACCTGGTTTACAAATAACTATAGCTATTTCCATTTCAAAATCGAGTTTGCGTAACTGATCCGGCATGCAGACTATCTCTCCGGGACCCTGAATAGCATTATGGTTCGTAAAATAAAATACGGGGAACTGATCATATTCCGGTATCATTTCCAGGCCTCTGTTTCGCCTGGCAGAAGCTGCATGTTGCCTGAAAGCATAGGCATCTCTGCAACTGGTAGGGTTTGGTACAGGCGCCAATATTTCAGCTGAATCATAAGGTGTGCCTGTGAATTTTCTGTTACCTTCAAGCAATGAATGGTTTAGGGTATGGGCAATTGGATAAATATCTTCCCAATAGTTTAGAAACATTGCCATAGAAACCGGTAAATCGGGGTGCAACCTGTCCAAATCGTATAAGAGTCCATCTACGAGAAAAGCTAACTGTGCATGATCCTTTTTTAGGTAAGAAACTAATTTCATTTAGCGATTTTAAATAATAACGCAAGGTAATCGATTTTTTAAGAGGATTTGGCACCGTGATTGAAAGGTATTTTTGAAAAAAGAGTTCATAGATTAATAGATTACGAATATTTTATTTTTCATATTTGTATTAAATTTGCAGTAAAATTTACCTGTATGAAATTCGATAAAATTCATAATAAGGGACAGGCACAAATTTTTGGGTATAAATATCTTGAAGTTCTAACCAAAACCCATCCGTTAATAATTTGGGGAATTTATCTGCCAGTCATAATCTATCTTCCTTATTACTCCTATAAGCAACTTTATTTTTCCGGATTTGCGATTGGTGCTATTTTTTTAGCTGGTATTTTTTTCTGGAGTCTTTTTGAATATTTCGCTCACCGATATATTTTTCATTTAGTAAGCGATAATCCTCGCACTAAAAGAATTGCTTATGTAATGCATGGCAATCATCACGAGTTTCCGCGAGATCGCCAGCGCCTGTTTATGCCGCCTGTTCCAAGCATCATTTTGTCTTCTATTATATTTGGCATATTCTATTTATTAATGGGGAAAAATGCCTTTCTATTCTTTCCCGGTTTTATACTCGGATACCTTCTTTATGCAAGTATGCATTATGCAATTCATGCATGGAAACCACCCTTCAAATGGCTTAAGCCCCTGTGGCGTCAACATCATTTACATCACTACAAAAATGAAGAAAAAGGTTTTGGAGTTAGTTCATCCCTATGGGATAAAGTATTCGGAACTGAATTTGACTTAAAAAAGGAAAAAGAAGACAAGGAAGAAAGTGAAAAACTGATGTTTGGACGCAGAAACCTTCAAAAGACTTTGCATTGAGTTCTGGTAATCTTTTCTCTTTGATCAATTGTAATTTCAGGAAATCTACCATCTCTCCTCTGCCGGCGGCTTTTTCTTTTTGGCGAATTCTATTTTAGTAGCAATTTTTTGCAATTGCCTGTCAATTATAAGATCTGTTATGATTTGGGCGGATTCAATATCTGTATTTTGTTTAAGTAGATCCTTTAATTTTTGCTCATTTACGTCAATCCTATATAACAATTGAACCAAAGCCTGAAAATCATGATTTATCAATTCATTTATAAAGGAAATAAGGCGGTTCCTTATTTCTTCTTTAGGTGTTTCTATGATTGAATTTGCTGTCTCAATAATATTTTCAGGGAGTGTCAACTTGTTATCTGGCTGCATTGCCCGATAAAGTTATCAAAGTACTGCTTTAAAAAAGGAATTTCATCAATATTTTTCCATAACCCCCAGGCTAAACAAGGCAAAATCATATTTTACAGGATCACACTTATCAAATTTTCGTAGCGCTTCTGTTAATTCTATTGCTGCCTGCCAGTCTACCTGTTTTCTTCTTAACAGATTAAAATGTTTGGCTACCCTGGCAACATGAACATCTATAGGGCAAATGAGTTCAGAAGGCGGAATTTTTTGCCAAAGACCAAAATCAACTCCATTATCGTCCTTTCGAACCATCCATCTCAGAAATAGGTTCAACCTTTTACAGGTAGAATTTTTTTTTGGTGAGGCAATGTGTTTTTTAGTTCTTCCAGGCACATCTTCCAAAGAAAAAAAATATTCATGAAAGAAATTCAAAGCATGCTCAATTCTATTACCTGAAAGAAGCTCGTGTCCATCTTTGAAAAAGGCTTCTTCCAAAGACTCATGTTTTGAAAAATGTATTTTAAGAAATGAAATAAAATACAGAAGATCGGTATCGTTAAATGTCCGGTGGCAAAATTTTTCTAATCTCTTCAGGTTTGCGTCGGTATGATTGATGCAAAAATCATACGGTGCATTGTCCATTAATTGAAGAAGATGCCTGCTCTTATTGATAATGGTCTTTCTGGAGCCCCAGGAGAAAATAGCCGCAAAAAATCCTGCAATTTCAATATCCTTTCTTTGTGAAAATGAATGAGGAATACTCACCGGATCTTCTTTTATGAAAGAGAGATCATTAAAATATTCAACTTTTTGATCAAGAAATTTTTTTAAATTATGTTGTGAATTATTTTTCTTCATCCTGTATCTTCAATTATTCATCCACTAATGATCCAACTAATCACCCGATTGCCTGATCAAGATCCGCAATTAAATCATCCACATCTTCTATTCCTACACTCAATCTCATTAAGGAATCTACGAGCCCGTTTTTTATTCTTTCTTCTCTTGGAATACTTGCGTGCGTCATGGAAGCGGGATGCCCAATGAGACTTTCTACTCCTCCGAGACTTTCTGCAAGTGAGAATAGTTTGGTAGATGAAAGAACTTTGTTTGCCGCTTCGATCCGGTCATCTTTCAATGTAAAACTCATCATACCTCCAAAGCCACGCATTTGTTCTTTTGCAACTAAGTGATTTGGATGATCTTCAAAACCGCACCAAAAGACTTTATCAACTTTGCCATTATTCCTAAGCCATTTAGCGATTTTTTCACCGTTTTGGCAATGACGTTCCATCCGAACATGCAATGTCTTCAATCCCCTTAAAACCAAAAAGCAATCCTGGGGCCCCGGAACAGCGCCACAACTATTTTGAATGAAAGAAAGCTTTTCATTGAGAGATGCGTCTTTCAAAATGAGGCATCCATGAACAACATCACTATGCCCGCCAAGGTATTTTGTTGCTGAATGCAAAACAATATCGGCTCCCATATCTAATGGATTTTGCAAATAGGGTGAAGCAAAAGTGTTATCAACACAAACCAAAATATTGTTCTTTTTTGCTATAGATGCCACTGCTTCAATATCTGTTATGTTCATCATTGGATTGGTAGGCGTTTCTGTCCAGATGAGTCTTGTATTTTTATTTATATACTTAGATACTTCATTGGCATCCTGCATATTTATGAAATGAAATTTCAGACCGTATTTCTGAAAAACCTTTGTAAATATCCTGTAGGTGCCACCATACATATCATTTGCTGCGATTACTTCATCACCGGGATTCAATAATTTAATTACCGCATCCGTAGCAGCCAAACCACTGGAAAAACAAAGACCGTATTTGCCATTTTCAATTGCTGCCAAGGCATTTTGCAGAGCATACCTCGTCGGATTTTGCGTCCTTGCATATTCATAGCCCTTATGTTTTCCGGGACTTTCCTGAACGAAAGTAGAGGTTTGATAAATGGGTGTCATGATGGCCCCGGTAGAAGGATCCGGTTGGATACCTGCGTGAATTAATTTAGTTGCTAATTTCAAAATAATATAGTTTTATGATACTTGAAGATGGGCAGGTAATTCCAAAAGACAAAAATCAAAAAACGATCGGCAAAGAAACTTTCACATCTTCCCAATACATGTCCATAAGCGCCCCATCATTTGATTTTGTAAAAACAACCGTCATTGCCTGTGTAATTTCATTTTTCTTTCCGGGCAAATCCATTCGTACAACGTCTTTAGTAGAATCATACCTGAAACTACCTCAGGTATCCGTTTCCTTATTAATTATGAGTGTCCACTTGTCTGTATAAGGAACTGCATAGAGTGTATAACGTCCTTTCTTAATTTTTTTCCCGTTAACTCTAACATCTTTAAAAAATTCTATCTCTGTTGCTTCGTTTGCTCCTAAGCTACAAACATTTCCATATGGTTGTAATTCACCAAAAATTTTGCGACTGTTTATTTGCGGCCGGCTGTAAATAACCCGCATTGTCAGAGGTTCCGTTGCCTTTCCCTGTATTTTCAGAATCGGATAGTTATCGGGGTAATAACTCATGTCCATCGGTGATTTATTAATTGGCGGAAGAAAAGAATCACTCAACTGCGCAACTGCCTGAAAACTCAGGAATATCAATAGTATGGAAAAATATTTCTTCATTATTTTTTTTGCTTTGCAAATATAAAAGGATTTAGTTGCATAAGAGTTTGCTCATATTTTCAAAAGCAAACTGTTTTAGCCCGGGGAAAAATTCCGCATAACAATTATTTAATTCTGTATAATATTTATTAAAGATTTCAAAAGCAATATCAGATTCCTTCAAATAAAGGGATCTTGAAACTATTCCATTGAAGCTTCTTCGTATCCCTTCCTTAAACTGGTAATTATATAACCAATCCTGGGTTTTCATATAAATAAACATTCTTTGAAAAGTGAAAGGCAACAAGGTGATATTTAATTCAAGCTGCTGATAGGCTACTGTTGAAAAATTTTTTAGATTCCCATATTGTCCAAATTGAGCTGCATCAAGAGCAAGGAAATGATCGTATACTATATCTATAAAAGCCCCGGAATATAAACGGTACTGAGGCCTGAAAAAAGTCTTAGCCCGGGCGGTAACAGGATGTCTGTCTGTATATTCATCTATTAAGCGGTGGAGACGAATTCCCTTCCGGATTGCCTCAGGATAACTATATTGAGCCTTTCCTTTTACACAATCACTAATTATATTTCCAGCAAGGATATCCCTGTTATTGAAAGAAAGGAATGCATGAGCCAGGTAATTCATATTCAAAAATAGCATCATTGAGTGTTAAGGCCTGGTTATATTAAAGTTCGTGTCGGCCGCTCATAATTTTCCATTTCATTTTACACAAAAAAATGAGTAAATTACATCAGAAAAATATTCATCCCTTTAAACTTAACTATTATGGATCATAAAGAAATTACACACCCATCAATGGGAAGCAATGAATTGGGAAAGGAATCAAGCGAAACTAACCTTACTGCCAATATTTTAGCTGGTAGTAATACCCTGCTCCATATTGCTGCTGCGGGTCATAAAAAAAAGAAAGAAGAAAAAGAAATGAAAAATGTGAATGATGACGAAAAAGTTATAAAAAATCAGGATAGTAAGGAAGAGTTCTTACAATCCAATGAAACTGACGAATAATATTTTCATCAATATTCATGTTTGCAGCAGGTCCTAAGCCTGCTTTTTTTATTTTTGTATGAATTGTTTCATTATTTCTTATATATTCCATATGGTTCCTCAATTAAATGCTTCAAAAAGTAATTGGGTAAACATTTACTGAGATCGAAATGAAAATATTTTAATCACGAACTGAAAACTTTCAGCCAACAAATAATTTATGTTTTCCATAGAGAACAAGAACGAAAATGGTTTTCTTAAGACCATTTTAAGAGATCTAAATTCAAAAACTTATGCAGCTATTCTTCCGTCCTGTGGAGCAATTCTCAGATCTTTTTCAGTAGCAGGGAATAAAGGACCGGTGAACGTAATTGATAGTTATGAAACCCGGGAAGAATTTATTAAAAATGCAGAATCTAAAGGATTTTTAGGCTCAAAATTATCGCCGTTTGTTTGCCGTTTACATCACGGTGAATATCATTTCGGTGAAAACAAATATAAACTCCAAAGTTATTACATGGGTAAACATGCAATCCATGGATTACTTTACAAAAAGGAATTTAAGATAACGGGACAAACTGCCAATAATGCCCATGCATCTGTAACCATGAAGTATGAATACCGGTCAGAAGATAAGGGGTATCCTTTTAATTATGATTGCATTGTTACCTGGCAATTGGAAAATGATAACCGTCTTTCTGTTATTACAGAATGTGTAAATAAAGATGCGGGATTAATTCCAATGCAGGATGGCTGGCACCCATACTTTAATTTAGGTGACCCGATAGATGAATTACAATTTGAATTTCAATCAAAAGAAATGGTCGAGTTTAATAGTGAATTAATCCCGACTCAAAACCTGATACCATATTCAGAATTCAGTAGTATAAAAACTATTGGAAATACATTATTTGATAATTGTTTCACTCTAAACATGGAAGCAATTCAGCCTTTATGTGTTTTGCGCAATCCAATTAAAAAAATTGAGTTGGAAATTTACCCGGGCAAATCTTATCCCTATTTACAGATTTTTATCCCACCTCACAGGAAAAGTATAGCCATTGAAAACTTGAGCGGAGCTCCTGATGCATTCAATAATGAAATGGGGTTTATAACGCTTGAGCCTGGAGAATCAGTCTTGTATGAAACTACCTACAGACTTAAATTCTTATAATAAAATTGATCCAATCCTTTTTATATTAACTTATCAAACCTTTACATATATCTTCTTCTTATCCATCCACCAAACTATTACCCAATAGAAGGTTATCATACAAATAGCATAAAAAAGAGAACCATTTTTTAAGTTTGAAAAAAGAGGGTTGCATACATATTCATAAAACCATCCGAATGGAGAAAGATAGATGGTATTGCCCGAAGCATCTTTAACAGAAGGAATTCTTATTAATCCAAGCGCACGGGGTAAAAAACCACTTAATACAAAAATGAAAAGAGGATTTTTCCCAAATACATCAAAAAATCTGCTAATCCAACCTTTATGTCTTTTTAATTCAATTAAATAGATCATTACACCAATAATTACCATCGCAAGACCGGTTGTATAAACCACGTAGGAACTTGTCCAAATTTTCTTATTGATCGGAAACACCATATCCCAGGCATAACCGGCAAATAGAAATACTACGCCGGCAACAAATAAGCCATTCACCATCTCCGGTGTTTTCCCCTTTTTTATGATATAATCTCCAACGAGATAACCAAAGATTACCTGGACTACAGCTCCAAACAAACTCATGAATCCTTCAGGATCAAAGGCTATCGGATGGCCAATAAACGATTCGCCATGATACATATGCCCTTCGCCAAGTATTGACTTGTCTATGTTGGTTCCAAACCAGCCGGTTAAACTGAAGGGGTCTGAAGGATTTCCGGCGATGCATAAAAACCAATATCCCAAAAGAATAATACAGGCTATAAAAAAGGCTCCGCGTATTTTGAAAAAATAAATTATTACCGAAGCAAAAAAGTAAGCAAGTGCAATCCGCTGCAAAACTCCCAAAATTCTCACGCCTGCCGGATGGCCCTGAGCATCTACGTAACTCCACGGCTTCCATACCAGAATATTATTCTCCCATTTCACAAATGGCATCCAGTTAAGCATAAGCCCAATGAAAAATATCAGAAAAGTTCTCTTTATAATTTTCTTCCAGAATGCTGATGGGCCAGCCATTTCAAGCCTTGGCATTACAAAAGCCAATGCATTCCCGACCGCAAAAAGAAAAAACGGGAAGACCAGGTCAGTTGGCGTTACTCCGTGCCATGGTGAGTGATCAAGAGGGGCATAAATATGATCCCATGTTCCGGGGTTATTTACCATTATCATCAGGCAAACAGTTGCGCCACGGAACACATCCAGGGAATAAAATCGCTCCTTCATTTTAATTAATTGTATAAATCGAAAAATCTTCCTCCAGGATAAAGATTATTTTCACTTTGCACTTACGAATGTACAGATTTGTTCGATGAAAGAACCTGAATGAATTTAAGAAGGCATATTGCCAATTAATAAAAAAATTTCGTATAAAAATAAATCCGGGTCATAGTATATCAGGAAGGTATTTTAAGTATAAATGCATTTACATTTTGGAAAAGGAGGTTTTTGAGAATGCTTTTTGAGAAATTTCTGGCAGGGCTAAAATAATCCTAAGCTATCCTATCATTTAATAGTCTAATTACTGATTATTGGAAACAACTATTTTATTGATTTTTTTTAAATGCAACTGCTTTTTAGGCTCCCGGGTTTTTTTCCCGAAATCTGTATGATATTGGTGATTTTCCAGGAATTTTTTTTGAACGAAATACCATTTCTTTTTGTCATGCAGATCTGTATAAATTTTTATTTCTTCAAACAAATAATTGCTGATTTTTTCAAAATCATTTCTGCCTAAGTAATCGAGGTCTGCATCACAAATTATCCTTTCCAATAGAGTATGAGGATTTTGAGGGATTTTTGTGGCCATGATCATTCCGCATATGATAGTAATTTCTTCCTTGCTATACCCAAAAGCAGGTAAATTCTTTTTAGCCAATTTACAACCTATTTCTTCATGGTTTTTATATGAAACCGTAAATCCGGCATCATGATATAATACTGCAATACGAAGTAATTTTATTTCAGTTGCTGATAATTGCTCATTTGCCGCAATTTTCAAAGCTGCATTGAAAACGTCAAGAGTATGATGAAGCCCGTGATAATAAAGCGTATTGGATAGCCCGTTTTCAAGTTGGGTAAGGATATCCTTTTCTTCAGGAGAAAATTTTTTCTGCGGAAGAATTTTTTGGGATTGAGCAGGATGATTTAAAATAATGGGCTTGCGGATGGGCAATTTATAAAAAATTTGGATTTCAGATTGTATTATTAAAGAACGACTTTTTCCAATTATTATTTTTACGGTATAATAAAATCGTACCCAGAAGGATAACTTTTTGTCAATGTTAAGTTATAAAATATAATTAATAAAAAATCTAAAAGGATTTATTTGTGGTTGGACGTATTTATCTCATCCCAGTCATCTGTTCTGAAAAGATTTACGGGCAAACCTTCTTTGCTGAACAAATTAGGAATAGAAGAATTGGTGAAGTCAAATCTCACTGCAACAGGATCCTGGATATCGTTTTGCCAAACTATAACAGTATTTCCCTCAATTTTCGCCAAAGCCGGCTTAAACACCTTGTCCTTACCTGAAATGTAAAATCCATCAATTGTATCTCCTTTTTGCATTAACCCGTCATTCAAATCAGAAAAAGAAATATAGACTTTCCCGTTTTCAATCTTATACTTTTCAAAAATGGGATATTTATAAGGAAAATTATTTCTGCCGTAGGTTTTTGAAAGTGCAAGATTTGCCAACCGGTAACCAACATCCCTTTTATCCTTCGGATGTATATTCTTCAGATCTGTAACCAGGTCGCCGATTACGATCATTCCTGTATTTGGAAGATCCAGGGTTTCAGTTTGCGCCTGCTGCAATAAAGGACCTGAAATATTTTCTCCATAACCGGAAAAAGGAGCTATCTGTACAAAATAAAATGGAAAGTCTTTCTGCCACGCTTGCCGCCATGATCTAATCATGGTGGAAAATAACAGATGGTAAGTATTTGCAGTGCCAACATTTGATTCGCCCTGGTACCAGATAACTCCGGCAATATCAAGGCAGGTAATCGGGCTGATCATTGCGTTATAGGCTAAAGCAGGTTTTATGGGCCAGTTTTCGGATGGCTTCAGCTTAGCCGAAGCTTT
>OCZU010002792.1_pt1 | contig 11078 bp, 13 predicted proteins | sample 1539001 | NCBI WGS metagenome assembly OCZU01 (sample SAMEA3539306, study PRJEB22396) | soil metagenome | biome: tundra; feature: field; material: soil | place: USA | collected 2010-05 | depth 0.15 m
TGCCATTGTAGTTGTTTGCCACGGCGCAGTGATCGATCGAACAGCCAGTGCTAGTGCTGATGCCCGAAGTGTTATTGTTCGTATGGTTAGCCGAGGTGCAACCGCTGATGGAACAGCCAGAACCAGTCGTGATGCCATCGGAGTTGTTGAACTGAGCCTGGCAGTCGGTGATCCGACAATTGTTGCCCGTGGCGATGCCCGAAGCTCCGTTGTTGCGCGCGGTGCATTCCCGGACCTGACAACCGTCATAGATCAAAAGTCCCTCCTGGCTATTGCCGGTGGCGACGCATCGTGAGACCAATGCCGCCGTGCCGCTGCGCAAGCCGACATCGCCGCCGCCAATAATCTTCAAGTCCGCGAAGGCACTGGACTGCGCGGTTGTTCCGTCTATTCCTTCCAAGCCCCAACCCCGGATCGTTCCATTGCCAATCCAGAGATTGGTGCGGTTGCCTGACACGAGTATGCCGTCAATGGAACCGCCCACTCCCACGAGCGAATATCCCTTCAAATCCAGCGTGACGTCGCTGGCGGCAATGTTGATTCCACTGGCCGCAGTCACGCCAGTGAGATTCGTAGTCACATAATACGCGCCTGGCGAAGAAATCGTGTACGGCAGTGACGAAATCGGCGTGCGCGGCTCAACCTGCTGGAGTGTCTTGAAAGTCGGCGCGGGCGCGCTTGGCGGGGTGAGGCTGCCTTGGGCAAACAACCACGACGGCAGTAAACAGAAAGCCAAAAGTAGAATCTTCGGGACGACAATGAATCGCAGGTCCTGAATCAAAAAACAGAAACGCGTACAAATACGGCTACTCATAAAAATTTTCTTTCTCTGGGTTTGGTTGAAACGCTGGCGTTAGTTTAATAATTCTTTTCATTCGCGTCAATGATAATCCTTGGTCAAATTGATTGTTCCCGGTTTCGCAGCATAGGTGACGTTATCGCCGGCGCGGGCGCGCCGGACGGCGTGAGGCTGCCTTGGGCGAAGGTTGAGAGTTGAGGGTTGAGAGTTGAGAGCAACAATGGCAAAAGCAGAATGATTCTTCTCATGGTTCCTTTCGATTGCAAAATAAACGTGGCCTCCCACGAATTTGTTTTTTTGATTCTGGTGGCGACACTCACAGAAGGCTGGCAAATTTCAATGAATAAAACAGGTGAATAAAACGGGCGAGTCGCCCTATAAATTGCAGGAAATTATGCCGTGCCTGTTTGGTGTGCCGCTGCCAGTTCCTCCGGCGTGTTGACATTCAAGTAGCAGTCCTTCTCCGCATGTGCCAACGGCAGGATCATTAATCGCTTTTGGTTCACCAGAGCGGCGGCAAAACGCTGCAAAGAATAGTCACGCCCGGACAATGCCTTCTCCGCTGCTGCGGCGGTGATCTCTCCCCCGGGATAAATTGCGCAAAGCGGCTCAAGCTCCCCCTCAATTGAAGGCAACACACCGCAATTGGCCCGCGCCAACTTCCAAAGCTTGCGCAAATGGACGGCGTTCATTCGCGGCAAATCCACAGCCAGCACGAGCAGATGCGTCGTTTGCATTTTTTTCAACGCCGCCGCCAGCCCGCTCAACGGCCCGCGTGATGGCGGTTCGTCGAGCACAACATCGATTTCCGGCGGACACCATGCGGGTTTCTTTCGCGCGGAAATCAAAATCTTTTCGGGCTTCAATTCACGCAGCACGCCGAGTTGCCGCGACCAAAGCGGTTCGCCATTCAAAACCAGAGTCGCCTTGTCCGCACCCATGCGGCGCGATTTTCCGCCCACAAAAAGAACTGCGGTCAGCGTCATGGCGAGTCCACCCGAAGAATGCCGTCGCACAAGATTTTTGCCCGCAAGCCTCCCCTGCCCTGCAAAAAATGCTCCGCATCCGGCCCGAACGCATGATCCATCCAGTGACAGGGCGAACATTCGGTGGTGCCGAGAAAGCGCACGCCTTGGACTTCAAACTCGCAGCCCGCGAGCGCCTTCAAATCCGCGCCTTCGGTGATGACGTTGCGGCGAAACACGGACGGCGGCTTGTCCAGCACCTCAAGTTCACTGCAAAGCGAGTCGTAGGTTTCCCACCCAAAAAAAGTGATCTGCCCCTTGTAGTCCTTCTTGAAATCAAAAAAACGGTCTCCCCGGATGCCACGCCCGGCGACGCATTCGATTTGTTGAGCTTCGCTGACCGGATGTCCCCCCGGAGGCAATTCATGCCGGCCAAAAAAATTGTGGCCGGGTGAAATGTAGAGATGCCGAATCTTCACCGGCACAAGATGACATCTTATCGCTGCGTAGAAAACAATTTTTGCCGCGGGCCTCACTCTCGCGGAAATTCCACCCGCACCCCGAAATGCTGGCGACCCGGCGGCCGCGAATGCGGATCAACAATCGCGTGCGAAAGCTGATTTGCGATGCGTTAATGCACCGGCAAAAAGGCCTGCCCTGCGCGAATGTTGGCCGTGATGCGCGAATCCGCTTGCGCATCCCCAGCGGCAATTTAAAAATCAGATCGCCAGCGCAAAGGCATGACCCATAAATCAAAATCCGCGCGTGAAGCCTCACTGCGCCCCCGCTTTCGCATTTCGTCCGGCAAGGACATCGCGCTGGGGCCAGGCAAGGTGGAGTTGCTGGCGCTGATTGAAGAGACCGGCTCGATCAGCGCGGCGGCCAAACGCATGGAGATGTCCTACATGCGCGCCTGGTCGCTGATTCAAACCATGAACGCCTGTTTCAAAGAACCGGTGGTTGCGGCGGTGCGCGGTGGCAGCAGGCGCGGCGGCGCGGAGTTGACGAAGACCGGACGCCGCGCGCTGGAATTATATCAGCGCATGGAGGCGGCAAGTGTGGAAGCCACTCAATCCGGCTGGCAGGCGTTTCGGAAGCTTTTACGCGACTGAAGCGCAGGCATGAGCCGGTTTCTCTTAAATACGGAAAATCCCTCAGGAGTTTTTAATCCGTTATATTTGACAAAGTATAACGGTTTTGGTGAAGTGCGCGGCATATGGAATTTATTTCCTCAGCCAGACCGAACCTGTGTCGCGCGTTCACGCTCATTGAACTGCTCATGGTCATTGCAACGATTGCCGTGCTGGCCGCGCTTTTTTTGCCCGCCGCGACCGGCAGCAAAGAGAAAGCGCATTCGCTCCAATGCATCAGCAACCTGCGTCAGTGGGGATTGGCCTATCGGATGTATGCCGACGATAACGCGGATTTCCTGCCCCGTCGCGGCCAGGGTGTGCAGGTGCTTTTTCAAATAGACCGGTCCGAAGATTGGTTCAATGCGTTGCCGCAGTATTTCGGCATTCCGTCGTATCAACAACTTGTCACGAACAGCAACAAACCCACGGCCCATAGCCAATCCGCGTTTATTTGTCCGACCGCAAATAATCCAGGAGAGACTTATTTTCTCCCCTACGGCATGAACATGAATCTTTCGCCGTGGTTTCTGCCCCGGGCAACCAAATTTGCAGAAGTGATCCAGCCGGCCAGTGTCGTCTCCATGGCCGATTCTCCCGGACCCTATGCCTCCACGTTTCCGTCCATCAGGGCTTACAGCGTCGTCGCGCGACACTCATCCCGGGCCAATTTGCTTTTTCTCGCCGGGCAGGCGCAATCGTTTGCCGGCACGTATGTCGGATGCGGTGTCGGCGATCCGGCACGCGACGACGTGCGCTGGCTCACCGGCACCGCGAGCGATACTCAAGCCCATGTTTATTGATTGGATGAAATACAAACTCCCGACCCATTTCGCCCTGTTGGTTTTCCTGCTCGCCGCTTCGTGCAGTCAAAAAACTGAAACGCCAGCCGATAATCACGTTGTTCGTTGCGCGGTCATTGGCGGCATGACCATGACCGGTTTGTGGCCGGAGATTGCCAAGATGTTCGAGGCGGAAACCGGCTACCGGACTGAACTCGTGGTGACCGGGCCGCGTCCCGAACTCGATAAGGCCATGCGCGCAGGCAAGGTTGATCTCCTCACCATGCATTCGGGCGACATCACAACGGATCTCGCCGCCGACGGATTCGCCGTCAACATGCGCCCGTGGACGCGCAATGAATTGTGCATCCTTGGGCCGCCTAGCGATCCCGCGCACGTTCGCGGCATGACCAATGGAGCCGCCGCGCTCCGCAAAATCGCCGAAGCCCGCGCGCGCTTCGTTGACTTCCAAGGGATCGGCAGCCGCGAGCTCACCCACACACTCTGGCGGCTCGCCGGCACGGACCCAAAAGGCGACTGGGTCATCCGCGACGACACCGTTTCCAAATGGAACATTCTGCAATTTGCGCGCAGCAACAATGCCTACGTTGTGGTGGGTTACATTCCCGCGCGATTTCAGAAGATGAATCCCGACGGAATGGAAATTCTGGTCAAAGACGATCCGATCATGCGGCGCCCCTTCATCGTCATGCAGACAAATCCGAAAAAATTTCCGCAGACGAATTTCAAAGGAGCGCGGGCGTTTTCCGATTTTTTGTTGTCCGCCAAAGCGCAGAAATTCTTGCTCGAATTTGGCAATCAAACCAACGGGCCAGGTCCGCTCTTTTTCCCGGTTGAAACCACTCAGGAATAAACCCACTCAAAAAGCAAAGCAGACCAAACACCATGAAATCAAAACTCCGTTCACTCACCACCGCAGTCTGCGGTCTGATTCTCGCCTTGCCTCTCGCCGGCAAAGCGGACACTTCATTCATCGTCAACAACACTACCGCCGACGCCTTTCTCTCGGGTGTTTCTCCGGGCTTGAACTATGGCAGCGCCGGCACGGTCGCCATTGCTCCAGCCTCTTCGGCCAAAGGTGAGTTCGACAGCATCATCAAGTTCAACCTTGCGGGCGCTGTCAGCCAGTTCAACACGACTTACGATGCGGGCAACTGGCAGATCACCGGGCTGACACTTTCGCTCGCAAGCAACTCCGGCACGCAAGGCACGCAACCGGGCAACGCCATTTTCAACACGATCAACGCCGGCAGCTTCGGCGTTGATTGGCTGGCTTACGATAGTTGGACGGAAGGCACAGGAGGCGGCAACGGCGCGGCCAACGGGGCCGTGAGTTTCAGCTCCATTTCGACGTTGTTTTCAGCCGGAAGCAATTCGCTCGGCACGTTCATTTACACACCGCCGGGCAACAACGTGTATTTGAACTACACGCTGCCACTCGCCGCCGGATTGGTGTCCGACGCCGCGGCGGGCGGCGATGTCTCGCTTTATTTTTACGCGGCGGATAACCAGGTTGGCTACCTGTTCAACTCCAAAGAATCGGCGTCGAACCGTCCCGGACTGACCATCACAGCCGCGCCAGTTCCGGAACCTGGCGTGTTGGCACTGACAGCCGTATCCTTCGGTTTGCTGGCGTTGCGGAAGTGGATGCGAACAAAGTGAAATTCAGTTGTGAAATCGTCACGGTAATTTTGTGGATTGGCGGTTGCCCGATTGTTCAATCACAAGTTACCTATACCGGCACGACTTCAGCCGACACCTTTCTCGCCACAGGTTCATCCAACAACCCCGCTGGAAGCGATCTCACCGGATTGAACTTTGGCGCAGCAGGCATACTGGCCATTGCTTCACCATCTTCGGCAAAAGGCGAATTTCAAAGCGTCATCAAGTTCAATCTCTCGGATGCGATTAGCCTGTTTAACACGACTTACGGCACGAACAATTGGACCATTAACGGCATTTCGCTGGAAATAGGCGGCAACTATGGCACCGCCGGCGTGCAACCGAACAATCCGATTTTCAACGTCATCAGCGGCGGGAAATTTGTCATCGAATGGTTATCTGATGATGATTGGGTCGAAGGAACTGGAAACCCAAATCTGCCCACCACGGATGGCGTGACCTACAATTCGCTCCCCGCCCTGCTGTCCGGCACGCACGAAATCCTCCGCACCAACACCTACTCACCACCGGGCGACAACGTTCATGTCACATGGCCGCTGCCACTCAATGCCAATCTCCTCGCCGATGTCACCGCTGGGGATGACGTTTCGTTTCTATTTTACGCAGCCGACGATCAAATAAATTATTTGTTCAATTCTCACAACGACGGGCACGGTAACGAACCGCTCATTCACGTCACGGCAAATCCGCCACTGAAAATCCTTGCCGGCTATTTCACGAACGCGGGCTTTCATCTGAACGGTCTTGGCGCTTCGAACTATCAGTATCAAATTCAAGCCACGACCATTGTCGCGACCACTAACTGGCAAAACCTCGGCACAATCACCGCCGACGCGGCGGGGATGATCCAATTCGACGACACGACCGCCGCCAATCAACCGCAACGCTTTTATCGGCTTTCCCATTGAACCTGCGCAAACAAAAAATCAAAACCCGAACGAACATGAAAACACCAATTGCATTCCTAATCGCATGGTTTGCTCTTTCGACTCTGATATTGCCGCTGCGCGCCGCTGAAATCACCGTGTTCGCCGCTGCCAGCCTCACGGACTCGCTGAAAGAAATCGCCACCGCGTACGAAAAAGAATCGGGCGACAAAATCACTTTCAACTTTGGCGCGTCCAGCACCCTCGCGCGGCAAATCGAGGAGGGCGCGCCCGCCGATATTTTCTTCTCTGCCGACGAAGCAAGAATGGACGGCTTGCAAAAAAGAGAATTGATTGACACAGCCACGCGCAAGCGCCGCCTGGGCAACGCGCTCGTCGTCGTGGCTGCCGCCGACAGCAAACTGCAAATCCATTCCGCCAGCGATCTCACCAACGCAGAGGTGAAACAAATCGCGCTTGCCGATCCCCAAGCCGTGCCCGCCGGAGTCTATGCCAAAGCCTGGCTGGAAAAGCAGCGGCTCTGGCCAGCCATCGAACCCAAAGTTGTGCCGACAGAAAATGTTCGCGGCGCACTCGCGGCGGTCGAAGCCGGAAATGTTGAAGCGGGAGTCGTGTATAAAACCGACGCGGGCATTTCCAAAAAAGTGAGGATCGCCTACGAAGTCCCATTAAACGACGCGCCCAATATAAGTTATCCGATGGCGCTGGTGAAGGAATCCAAACAGGCTGAAGCCGCGAAAAAGTTTTTGAACTATCTCGCCTCCGAAGAAGCTGGACAGGTCTTCAAGCGACTTGGCTTCATCTTGCTTGAATGACAACCGAAGAATGGCAGATCGTTTGGTTCACCGCCTGGGTCTCAGCCTTGAGCACCGTGGTGATTTTGCCGTTCGGCCTCGCACTCGCTTGGGCCCTGGCGCGGCGCGACTGGCCGGGCAAGTCCATTGTCGAAACCCTCGTCTCGCTTCCGCTCGTCATGCCGCCGGTGGCGATGGGTTTGATTCTGCTCAAACTTTTTGGACGGCGCGGCCCGATCGGCGCTTTTCTCCACGACCAGTTTGACTTCGATGTCATCTTCACCTGGCGCGCGGTGCTGCTGGCATTGAGCGTGATGTCGCTGCCACTGCTCGTCCGTTCCGCGCGCGTGGCGTTTGAGGAAGTCAATCCGCGACTCGAACAAATCGCCCGCACACTCGGCGCGGGCAACTGGCGCGTGTTTTTTACCATCACGGTCCCCCTCGCCGCGCGTGGCATCATTGCTGGAATGCTCCTCGCCTTTGCCCGCGCGCTCGGTGAATTCGGCGCGACGATCATGGTGGCCGGCAACATTCCCGGAAAGACCTCCACGCTCTCGCTCGCCATTTTTCAAAACGTGCAGCTCGGCGAAGACGCGCATGCCCTCCGTTTGCTGGGCGTGTCCGTCGTGCTCGCGTTCGCCGCGGTCTGGTTCAGCGAGTTTCTGCTGCGCCGGAGAAGGAAATGACGTGAACCTGCTGCTGAAAAAAATCTCATTGCCGCTCGCTCACTTCACACTCGCCGTGGATGTCGAAATCCGCAGCCGCGTCACCGCGATCTTCGGCCCGTCCGGCGCGGGCAAGACCTCGCTGCTCGATCTCATCGCCGGGTTGCGCCGCGCGCAATCGGCATTCATCCAACTTGATGACCGCGTGCTTACCGACACGGCGAAGGGATTGTGCGTGCCAACGCCCCAGCGTGGCATCGGTTATGTGCCGCAAGACCTCGCGTTGTTCCCTCATTTGTCTGTGCGCCAAAATCTGCTTTATGGCTGCAAACCCGGCGGCACGAACGATCCGTTGTTCAGCTTCGACCACGTGATTGAAATTCTGGAAATCCAACCGTTGATTTCGCGCGGCGTGATGCAACTTTCCGGCGGCGAAAAGCAACGCGTCGCTCTCGCCCGAGCTTTGCTTGCGTCCCCGCGCCTTCTGTTGCTCGACGAGCCGCTCGCCAGCCTCGACGCTCCACTGAAGGCCAAAATCATTCCGTATCTGACCCGCGTCCGCGACGAGTTTCGCATCCCGGTGCTCTGCGTGACGCATGACCGGTTTGAAGCGCTCGCGCTGGCGGACGAAATCGTCGTGCTCCTGAATGGCCAGGTGATGCAAACCGGCGCGGTGCTTGAAGTCTTCAACCGTCCCGCCAATGCCGACGTGGCCAGAATTGTCGGTGTGGAAACGCTCCAGCCCGGCAGCATCACCACGGTCAACGAAGGACTCGCCACGGTAAAAATCCGCGAAACGACCCTCACCGCCGTGGCGCCCGAGGCCCCGACCCGTGAAGTCTTCGTCTGCATTCGTGGCGAGGATGTGATTCTCCAACGCGACGCCGCCACGGCGAGCAGCGTGCGCAACCACCTGCCCGCCCGCATTGTGTCGTTGCGTGCGGAAGGCGCGCTGGTGCGCGTGGAACTCGATGCCGGATTTCTCCTGTTCGCGCTGATCACCCGCCCGGCGTGCCTCGAACTCGCCTTGCGCGAAGGTGAGCCGGTGACGGCGCTCATCAAAACTCCCGCCATCCATCTTGTGCCGCGCTGAATCTGCTGCTAAACAACCACAACATGCGCGTTCTTCTTTTTGCCCATCTCAAAGATGCGACCGGCGCGGCGGAATTGGAAATAAGCATTTCCGAAAGCCTCGACGCCGACGGCCTCTGGCGCAAGCTCATCGCCGCGCAGCCCGATCTTGCGAAGTTCCGGACGACCACCCGGCTCGCGCGCAACGGCGAATACGCCGGCGCGCAAACTCGCTTCACCGACGCTGATGAAGTGGCGCTGATTCCGCCGGTGTCCGGGGGCTGAACCATGCGAATTGAAATTCAGATCACGTCTCAGCCAATTGACGGCCGCTGCGAATTGCCAAAGGAGTTCTGCAGCGACGCCGGTGCGCGGGCGGAGTTTTCCGGCGTCGTCCGTAACAAAGAAAACGGACGCGTCATAACCGCGCTGGAGTACGAAGCCTATTTGCCGATGGCCAAAAAGGTCATGCGCGAAATTATCGAAGACATCGGCCGAAATCATCCGTGCCAGTCGGTGCGCGTGACGCACCGCATCGGCATCGTGCCGGTTGGTGAAACGGCGATTCATATCATGGTCACCGCTCGACACCGAGCCGAGGCGTTTGCCATGCTCACGGAGTTCATGAATCGCCTCAAACAAGACGTGCCGATCTGGAAGCGCCGCGCGTTGAGCGGTGATGAACTTGAAGCCCTGAAAAAATCTTGAGCACAAAAGATCAAAACGCTACCGCCCTCCGCGCCGAAGAGGTCATTGCGCTGGTGAATCAGATTTTGCAACCGCTTTCGGCGGAGCGCGTTTCGCTCAACGACGCTGTAGGCCGCGTGCTTCGCGAACCGGTTTGCGCCCCGGAAGATCAGCCGCCGTTTGATCGGTCGGCCATGGATGGCTTTGCGGTCCGGCTGGATGATTCGGGTTTGGAATTCCGGATGGTGGACGAAATCCGTGCGGGTGACTGGAAACCGCGCGAACTGCAGCGCGGCGAAACCATTCGTATTTCCACCGGTGGTGCTTTACCGGGCGACAACTTGCAAGTTGTGATGAAGGAAGACGTGCAAGCCGACGGCGCTGCCATTCGCATCGCTCAGCGCAGGAAATCCCGAAACATCCGTTTTCGCGGCGAGGATGCACACGCCGGACAAGTTTTGGTTGAACCCGGCACGACGCTTCAGCCCGGCACGCTCGCCTTGCTCGCCACCATCGGCCAGGCCATGCCTTTGGTGACACGGATCCCGCGCGTGTTGCACCTGGCGACTGGAAATGAAATTGTCGCACCGGAACAAACTCCCCAGCGCGGCCAGATCCGGGATTCCAATTCAATTTTGGTCCGTGCGTTTTTGAAACATTGGCACGTCGAGCCGGAACAGCAGCGTTTGCCGGAGGACGAGGCGGTGGCAAAAGCGGAAAGCGGAAAGCGGAAAGCCGAAATTGAAAACCTGGATCTGCTTTTGATTTCGGGCGGCGCGAGCGTCGGCGAACATGATTTCACGCGCCGTTTGCTGGAGCATTTTGGTTTTGAAATCCTCGCGAGCAAAACCAATCTGCGCCCCGGAAAACCGCTCATCGTCGCGCGCCGCGGAAACGCCATCGCATTCGGACTGCCGGGCAATCCCCTGGCCCATTTCGTCTGCCTGAATCTATTTGTCCGAGTCGCGCTGGATGGATTCAGCGGACGCGGACCGTCAAATATTTTTCAACGTGGCACGCTTGCCACCACGCTTGAATCCGACCGCAACGCCCGCGAAACGTTCTGGCCCGCGCGTCACGAATCGCACGCTGGAAGAATTCAACTGGCGCCGCTGCGCTGGAGCAGTTCGGGCGATTTGACTTCGCTGTCAATGGCGAATGCACTGGTTCGCGTGATGCCAGGCGCGGCGGATTTGGACGCCGGCGCGGAAGTCGAATTTGTTCCGACAATTTGTTGAACCACAAAGCACACCCAATGACACGAAAGCAAAACGCCTTTTCGCATCTCGACGCGCGAGGCAGCGCGCGCATGGTCAACGTTGGCGCCAAGCCGGTTCAACGACGCCGGGCGGTTGCTGCTGCGCGGCTGGTTTGCCAGCCCGCCACGATTCGCGCGCTGCGCGCCAAGACGTTGCCGAAAGGCGATGTGCTGACGGTCGCCAATGTGGCGGGCATCCAGGCCGCCAAACGCACGAGTGAGCTGATTCCATTGTGTCATCCGCTTGCGCTCAATCACGTCGAGATGAAGTTCAAACTGCGCCGCGATGGCATCGACGTTACCTGCATCGCCGAGACAAACGCGCAGACGGGCGTG
>OCZU010002793.1_pt1 | contig 11074 bp, 7 predicted proteins | sample 1539001 | NCBI WGS metagenome assembly OCZU01 (sample SAMEA3539306, study PRJEB22396) | soil metagenome | biome: tundra; feature: field; material: soil | place: USA | collected 2010-05 | depth 0.15 m
AGCACGGCGTGCGAGCTGCTACGGGCCAAGCAGCAACCAGTAGCGCCAAAGCCCGCAGCGCCGGCAACCCCACAAGAGGCGCCGGAAACGGCGGCTTTGGCTGCCGCGGCGTCGGCTGCGGCGGTTTCGGTGCCGGTCTCCATGCCATCCTATGTGCCATCCTCTGTAACCCAGGCGCCGGAAAAAACCTTCCGCGCGGGAGAATTCCTGCAATCGCCAGGTTCCGCGCCCGGGCCGCAATTCGACACGGAAAGTGAAGTTCAGAAATCGCTGGATCAAGCCGCGGCGGCCGAAGTTGACGCGCTCACCGAGCTCGAACCGATGGCCTCTGCGGTAGAGGAAGCGCCAACCGAGCCCGCTAAACCAGAGGAGCCACCGGCCGCACCCCAGGAGCCCGTGACGGGATGGGCCTCTCTGCAAGCGCGATTGACAAGATCGGCGCCAGCAGAGGAAGCTCCGGCGAAGAGCGAATTACTGTCGTACGGCGAAACGCCTTCCCATGGCACGCCTGCGGCAGAATCACCCGCAGAAGGAGCCAAAGAGCCCGCGAAGGAGGGGTCGCAACCGCCCGCTGAATCGGCATCAGAATCCGCCCTCTTCGCTTACATGTCGGGAGAGTCGCAGGAAGGCTCGGAGCTGGTGGAGGAGCCGCGTTCGAAGCGCAGCAAACTCTTGCTGGTGGGAATTCTGGCGGTTGCTTGCGTGGTTCTGGCGGCGGTGCCTCGAACCCGGCAAGGGCTGCGCACTTTATATCGCTCTGCCGTGCATGCGGGAGGAAATTGGCTGAATCCGCCGCCTGCGCCTTTGCAGCAGACCGTAACCCAGCACGACAGTTTTGGCCAGGAGGGTGACGAGTACAAGCTGCCGACGCCGGCGAATATCCCGGATGCGGCGACGGATCCTTCTCAGATTCGCGTCCTTCCAGTAGTGGACCCGACCGCGAAACCCGAGAAGGGTTCCGAAGCGAACAGCGGGCAGGCGCAAGCGAGCACAGGCGAGAGTAACCCCACTGATCAAAACCAGACCGTACGAAGCCCGAGCGCGCAGGTGCAGACACCGGCCGGAGACAGTCAGCCTAAAGAAACTACTGCCACGAGCGCCGGAGATGTGCCAGCAGGCAACCCCGCAAGCGCGTTACCCGGTCAGGCCCCTTCGACGGCACCAGTGCAACCGAATGCGCCAGTACTCCAAGCGCCTACGCCACAGCCACGCCCGGTCATGCCTACGGCACATAGCTCTGCACCACCTGCAGCTTCGGCGGGCAGCAGCGCGGGCATTCCGTCGAGCCTGAAATCACAGATGGCTTCTATGACGCCGGAGTCGAGCGGAGCTAAGCCGGTCGAGGCCGCGATGTCCTCGATTGAGCCCGTGAGTCTGCCGGAGTCGGCAGCGCGCGAGTTGTTGGCTCAACCCGTGGAACCTGAATACCCAGCTGCGGCGAAAACCAGCGGACAGCGGGGCAGCGTGGTTCTGCAGGTGCTCATCGGGCGTGATGGCGCGGTTCAGGATGCCAAGTTCCTGCAGGGATCGCTGGTGTTTGCCCGGGCCGCCATTGACGCCGTCAAGCAGTGGAGATTCAAGCCTTATTCCATGAATGGCCGCGCGGTATCGGTGCAGAGCGTGATTACTCTGAACTTCAAACCACCGGCGTAACGGCTGGTGACGAACCTGCATTTGGATCGTCTCATTCCTGTGGGTAACGCCCGAGTTCCCTGCAGGTTACCGGCGGGACGCGAATAAGGGCAGCCGGGAGACAAAAAGCAGCATCTACAAGATATAATGAATGGAAGTTCCTCAGGAATCGAGTCCTTTCCAGAAGAAGAATCTGATGTCTATGAAAACTAAAGCTGCGATTTTGGTTTCGTCCTTTGCCGTTCTGTTGTTTGTTGTGGTCGGTTCCCTTGGCCTTGGGGGCGTCCACGCTTCCTCGGGCGACGGCTCCTACCGGCAGATGCAGGTTTATAGCGAAGTATTGTCGCGCGTGCAAAGCGAGTACGTGGAAGATCCGAACATTCCTAAGGTGACGGACGGCGCACTGCACGGTCTGGTGGAGTCCCTGGATGCGAACTCCAGCTACCTGACGGCAGCAGCCTACAAGGCCTACAAGGCCCACAAGGCGGAAGCCAAGGGCGAGATCGGAGCGACTGTCTCGAAACGCTTTGGATATGCGGCGGTGGTTTCGGTGCTGCCGGGCTCGCCTGCGGAGAAGGCCGGAATTGAGGCGACGGACATCTTCGAATCGATTGAAGGTCAGAGCACGCGGGACATGTCACTTCCGGAGATTCGCAGCGCGCTGGCCGGCACGCCGGGCTCGACCGTAAATGTTTCGGCGGTGCGGGCGCGCCGGGCAGAACCGCAGAAGATGGCGATCACGCGGGACGTGGTAAGCATTCCTCCGGTCTCCGACAAGATGCTGGAAGACAGCATCGGCTATGTGAAAGTGGACGCTCTGACCAAGGGCAAGGCGCAGGAGATTGCCGGAAAGATCAAGTCGCTGGAAAAATCAGGAGCCAAGAAGCTGGTTCTGGATTTGCGGAACACGTCGGAGGGAGACGAGAGCGAGGGCGTTGCGACAGCCAATCTTTTCCTGAACCACGGCACCATCACCTATCTGCAGGGGCAGAAGTTCCCGCGCGAGGCGTTCAACGCGGATCCGGCAAAGGCGGTGACTGCCCTTCCGGTCGCCGTGTTGGTGAACAAGGGGACGGCCGGGGCGGCTGAGATTGTGGCGGCGGCGCTCCTGGAAAACGCCCGCGGCGATGTAGTGGGCGACAAAACCTTCGGCGACGGGTCGGTGCAGAAAACGATCGATCTTCCGGACGGCGGCGCGCTGATTCTCTCGGTAGCGAAATACTATTCGCCCAGCGGCAAGGCGATTCAGGAAACCGCGGTGACCCCCAACGTTTTGGTCGCCGAAGAAACGGACAACGTGATCTCTGATGACGAGGGCCAGGAGGCTGCTCCGGAGCCAGAGGCCAAACCCAAGAATACGCAGGATGACCAGTTGCATAAGGCCATTGAGGTGCTGAAGAGCCGGACCAGCTAGCCGCTGTTTGTTCGCTGGAGATTTCGTCGCGCACCGTAAGGTGCGCGATTTCTTTTGCTTGCACGTTTCTTGGGTGCGCACCAGCACCGCCCACCTCTGATCTGTGCCTGCAACTACCGGGGCGGTTGACGCCCTGCTATCCTGAACACATCTCGCCATGAAGTCGCTCTATGAAGATCTTCCGCCGGTGGAGATTGCCGGGCGGAAGTTTGTGGGCCGTGTGTTATTCGGCCTGCTGGTGCTGGTGTCCGCGCTGGTGGGCGCGACCGCCGGACTTCTGCTCGTCTACACCACCGATTTGCCCCAGGTCGAGGCTCTGGAAGCGTATCGCCCCAGTTCGATTACAGAGTTATATGACGACCACGGGCGCGTGATTGGATCGTTCGCGCTGCAGCGGCGCGTAGTGGCGGGTTACGATGATTTTGCCCCGGTCCTGCGGGATGCGCTGGTTTCCATTGAAGACAAGGATTTCTACCGCCATTCGGGAATCAACTTCTGGCGCATCGTGGGAGCGGCTTATCGGGACATCGAATCCGGTGGTAAGGTCCAGGGCGCATCGACGCTGACCATGCAATTGGCGCGAAACCTGTTTCTTTCGCCCGACCGCTCGTTTCATCGCAAAGTGCAGGAGGCGATGCTCGCGGTTCAGATCGAACGGCGTTTCACCAAGCCGCAGATTTTCACGCTCTACGCCAATCAGATTTTTCTGGGACACGGCGTGTACGGCTTCGAGGCTGCGTCGGAGTTCTATTTTAGCAAGCCGGCTCGCAAGCTCACGTTGGCGGAAGCCGCGCTGCTGGCGGGTCTGCCCAAGGGTCCCGGAGTGTATTCGCCAATCAACCATCCCGACCGCGCCATGAAGCGCCGGAACCTGGTGATCAACGCCCTGCTCGAAGATGGGAAGATCACGGCGGCGCAGGCGGCGGACGCGCGATCGGCGCCGGTGGCTCTGCATCTGGCGCACGATCCCAACTCGCTGGCGCCTTACTTCGTCGAGGAGATTCGACGGTACCTGGAGAACAAGTATGGGGCCGACCAGGTACATGAAGGCGGACTGAAGGTCTATACCTCGCTTGACGTTGATCTGCAAAAGGCCGCGAACCAGGCGGTGCTGGACGGTCTGGCAGCCTACGAACGGCGTCATGGATGGAAGGGGAATCTGGAGAACGTGGTGGCGGAAGGAAGCGCGATCGACAAGTACGCGCATCCTGATTGGGACGATGAGCCGGAAGTAAACGGATACGTTCACGCGCTGGTGACTTCTGCCGGGGTTGGCATTGCGACCCTGAAGTTCGGGCGCTACGCCGCTGCTCTGGGACAATCGGACGTCGCCTGGACTCAGGGCAAGATACAGGATTTGCTGCGGACTGGAGACATCTGCTACGTAAGGATTCTGGCGCTGAGTGCCAACGGAGCGGCGCGCGTGAGCTTGGAGCAGGATTCTGGCGCGCAGGGAGCGCTGGTGGCGATTGACAACGCGACGGGCGGAATCAAGGCAATGGTGGGCGGCCGGGACTTCAGCGAGTCGAAATTCGATCGTGCGACCCAGGCGCTGCGGCAAGTGGGGTCGTCGTTCAAACCCTACGTTTACACCACGGTGATCGACAAGGGCGGAAGCCCGGACGACACAATTCTGGATGAGCCGGTTACGTTCGAGACCGCTTCCGGGCCATACTCGCCGCATAACTATGACGAAAAGTTTGAAGGAATCATCACGCTGCGGCGCGCTCTGGCACATTCGCGCAACATTCCCGCGCTGAAGCTGGCCAGCAAGGTTGGCATCAAGACCGTGATTGACTACGCCGGGCGCTTCGGAATCACCGCCAAGCTGCCGCCCTATTTGCCGGTGGCGCTGGGGTCGGCGGAAATTACTCTGATGGAACAGACTTCGGCCTACAGCGTGTTTCCCAACGACGGTGTGCGCGTCACCCCTCGTTACATTACCCGGGTGACCGACTATGAGGGGCGGGTGCTGGAAGAGGACTATCCCGATGTGAAGGATGTGATCAGCGCGCGCACGGCGCGCATCATGACCACGATGCTGCGCGAGGTCGTATTGCACGGGACTGCCGGGGCGGCAGCAAAGATGCCATTCCCGATCGCCGGAAAAACGGGCACCACCAATGATTTCACGGACGCCTGGTTTGTAGGGTTTTCGCCGGCAATGACTTGCGGCGTGTGGGTGGGCTTTGACGAGAAGAAAACTCTGGGAGCCAAAGAAACGGGGGCGCACGCTGCCCTCCCCATCTGGATGAACTTCATGAATATAGCGATGGCGGGGAAGGATCCGGGACAGTTCCAGCCACCGCCGAACTGGTCAGGGCCGGTGGCGCAGAAATTGGATACGCCAGATACGTCGCCTGGGGCGGACGAGACACACTGATTTTTACCGATGATCGGCAGGTCGAAGCATCGGCTTGCTCACCATTCGGCGACTTAGAATTTCACTTGCCATGAAACCTTTGTTCCGCTTTGCGATGCTGGCGTTGGTGCTGGTAGCTGTGGCATTGGTGTCGGCGCTGACGGCGATGCGTTTTGCCATTCACGGACAGGAAGTGCAAGTGCCAGCCATCATTGGGCTGACGCCTTCCGACGCGGAACGCGCGGTTGCCGGGCTCGGATTGCAGATCGAAGTGGAGCGGCAGTATTACAGTCCGCAGATTCCCGAAGGACGGATCATGACCCAGTTGCCGTTGCCGGGTACGAAAGTGCGGCGGGGATGGCAGGTGCGCGTGGCCCAGAGTATGGGGCCGCAGCGCGTGGCGATTCCTGATGTGACAAAGCAAAGTGAACGTGCAGCGGAATGGAACATCCGCCGGCGTGGGCTGGATGTTGCTTCGACGGCGGAGATGCAGTTGCCGGGAACGCCTGCCGACCAGGTGCTGGCGCAGAGTCCGCCGGCCAATGCGAGCCAGGTGGCGGCGCCGCAAACCAGCCTGCTGGTAACTGTAGCGTCCGAGCCGCCGGCGTACGTGATGCCGAGCTTTGTAGGACAGCCACTGGGCAGCGCGAGCCGCACGCTGCAGGATGCCGGCTTCAAACTGGGGAATGTGAGCATGGCGCCGCCGACGGTGAATTCCGCAGCGCCTGGCGTGCTGCCAGTTACGCCGCCCGCAGAGCCGTCTCAACCGTCGCCTGCCAGCATGATCGTTACGCAGTGGCCGCCAGCGGGGCAAAAAGTTCTGGCGGGCGCGGTGGTGAGTTTCGAGGTGAGGTAAAGGGCGCGGACGGTTAGACTTTTTCCAGGATCGCCGCGAAGAAGCCGTCACACGGGTGAACGCCGGGCAGCGTGCGCAGGTACGGGCCGCTAGCGAGCGAAGAAAGATCCGGCCAGACCAGTTCGCGTTCCCGGTGCAGCAGCTCAAGCTCAGTGCGACAGTCGAGTAGGCGGAACGATGATCGATCCTCCAGACAGCGCCCAATGACATCTTCGTTTTCTTCTCTTTCCAGCGAACAGGTGGAATAGATCAGTCGTCCTCCGACAGCAACTCGATCCATGGCCGAACGAAGAATCGCGACCTGACGCACCTGCAAGTCCGTGAGATCCTCGGGAGTGAGCCGCCACTTGATTTCTGGATTGCGCGACAGGGTACCAGTGCCGGAGCAGGGCATGTCGGCAAGAACGCGGTCGAATTTTGTGGCAAAGGGCATATGCCGTGCATCAGCCGCAACCACGCGGATCCCGCCCGTTCCATCCTGCGTCGCTGGATTACCTGCCCTCAATAATCTTCGCAGCAGACGCGCGCGTCCAGGATGAAGCTCGACAGCGACAATCTCTGCATTGGGATTGCGATCGGCAATGGCCAGAGTCTTTCCACCGGGGGCCGCACAACAATCGAGAATGTGCCCACCGGGGCCGACCATACCTGCGACAAGCTGCGAGGCTTCATCCTGAATCACGCAGAGGCCCGCACGGAAAGTGGCCGTCTTGGTGATGTCCCCGTGCTGAACTCGTCTCGCAGACGACAGAAAGGCACCGGGAGCAAGTTCAATTCCCTCGGCGTGGAGCCGTTCTTGTGCTTCGGGACGGGGAAGACGGATCGCGGTCACTGGAACCGACTGGTTGTGGCGGCAGATGTGCCGGGCAGCTTCGAGCCCGTAAGCACTGGCCCAGCGTTCGACGAGCCACAGCGGGTGCGCGCTGCTGGCCGCGAGAGCCTCGGCCGAAGCGTGACTGATCTCGGGTGGGTGAACCTTCTGGCCGGGCAAAACGCTGGCCGCGAGTTTCCGCAGGACGGCATTGACGAATGGGGCGGCGGAGCGTTTGCGCGCGCGTTTGACGAGTTCAACACTTTCATTGATAGCAGCGCGGGCGGGAATGCGGCTAAGCCAGCCGAGTTGGTACACGGCGAGGCGGAGAGCGATGAGAATCTCGAGATCGAGCTTGGAGAGCGGCTGCGCAGAGCTCCCGGCAATTTGCGAATCAAGAAGTGACCGCCAGCGTAGAACGCCCATAACCAGTTCTGTTGCCAGGGGGTGATCGACCTCCGTGAGCCGGTCGTGCGTCCGAGAATGAAGGAGTTCGGACGCATAGGAAGACTCGCGCTCGACGCGCAGCAGGATGTCGAAAGCAGCAGCGCGGGCGGGAGACACCGCTGGTTGAGAATGTCTGGATTTCGGTTTCACTCTGGCCAGTATGACGGAAGCAGGCGGCGTGCAGAAGAAATTCGTGTTGTCTTATGAGCCGAGCCTTTCGCCTGTCTGCGGACGATAGCCGCGAAGGAAATCCGCAGCAGAACTCCGTTTCTTGCCTTCCACTTGCAGTTTGAAAATTTCGATTGCTGTACCCCGGCCGCAACCGACGAAAAGATGACCGCCTTCCACTTTCAGCTCACCCGGTGTCAACGAACGATCGAGAGCCACCGCCTTCCATACTTGTAGATTCTTACTGCGAAACGTCGAATACGCGCCCGGCCAGGGTTGAAAGCCACGCATGCGGTTCAGGATTTCGGTCGCTGGGCGGGAGAAATCGATGAGGCCATCTTCTTTCTTGAGGATCGGAGACAGCGTGGCTTGAGAGTTATCCTGCGGGCCCGGATGAATGGTGCCGGCCTGCAATCCACGCAGGGTTTCGGCAGTGAGGTCGGCTCCCACGGCAGCCAGCTTCGGCGCGAGAGTCTCTGCCGTATCGTCGGCGTTGATGGGAATCTCTTCCTGCAGAAGAATGTCGCCGGTGTCGAGGCCAGCGTCAATTTTCATCGTGGTGACTCCGGTGGTAGTCTCGCCCCGCGCAATCGCCCACTGAATGGGCGCGGCTCCGCGATACTTGGGCAAGAGCGAGGCGTGCAGGTTGATGTTTCCGAGAGGCGGCAGATCAAGCATCCACTGCGGAATGATGCGGCCATAACCGACCACGACGATGCCGTCGGGCTTGAGGCCAATAAGTTGAGCGCGGAAGTCGGCGTTGTTCTTGATGTTTTCCGGCTGGACGATCGGCAATCCCAATTGCAAGGCCCGTTGTTTGACTGGGGAAGAAACCAGTTGGAGGCCGCGCCCTTTGGGCCGGTCCGGCTGCGTGACCACAAGATATACGTGGAATCCCGCCTCGACCAGTTTGTTGAGCACGGGCACGGCAAAGCGAGGCGTGCCGCAGAAGACGAGATTGAGGGATTGAATCATTGACACATTGAATCATCGATTCATTGACTCAATCTCTCAATGACTCAATCTTCTACCATTCTCCCGCTTTCACCAGTTTGCGAATTTTGCGCTTGATCAAGTCGCGTTTCAGCGCGCTGATGTGGCTGATGTAGAGCTTGCCGTTGAGGTGATCGGTCTCGTGCTGAAAGGCGCGGGCCAACAAGTCGTCGCCGGTCTTCTCGAAGACCTGCCCAGTCAAATCCTGGGCGCGGATGGTGACCACATGGGCGCGGCTCACGTTTTCGCGAAAGTCGGGGATGCTCAGGCACCCTTCGCTCTGGCTGTGGCGGCCCTCTTTGTGAATGACCTCAGGATTGATGAGGACGAGTTTGGCGTTGGGATCTTCTTTGAAAGTGACGTCCACGACGGCGATGCGGCGCGAGATGCCGATCTGCGGCGCCGCCAGCCCCACACCGCGGGCGGCATACATCGACTCGAACATGTCATCGATCAGCTTCTTCAGCTCTTCGTCGAAGACGGTGACCTTCTCGGCCGGCTTCTCGAGGACGGGATTTCCGAATTTCACAATGGGATAGATCATCGAAATTTAGATCATCAGTAGTTTTTCAGTTGCAGGCAGTAGCCCTGAAAATTGCGCAAGGTCTCGCCCATGGAGTCGCCGCCGAATTTGTCGAGAGCACAGCGGGCCAGAGTAAGCGCGACCATGGCCTCGGCTGCGACTCCAGCGGCCGGAACTACGCACACGTCGGAGCGCTCGTACGCCGCGCTCACGGGTTGGCGCGTAGAAAAATCGACCGATTTCAACGGGCGTCGCAGCGTAGAGATGGGCTTCAAGTATCCACGTACTCGGATCTCTTCCCCATTAGAAACGCCGCCTTCGATTCCACCCGCGTTGTTGCGCGTGCGAGTAAACCCAGTAAAATTCTCCGGCTTGCCGTAGCCGATTTCATCGTGTACAGCCGAACCGGGAGAAGCGGCGGCGGTAATGCCTGAGCCGATCTCGACCGCTTTCACGGCTTGCAAGGACATCACGGCGGCCGCCAGCAGCGCATCCAGACGTTCATCCCACTGTGCGTAAGTGCCCAGCCCGGGCGGAACACCGTGGGCGACTACCTCAAAGACTCCTCCCAGCGAGTCGCCGCTCTTGAGGACCTTGTCGACTTCGTCTTTCATGCGTTGCTGAATCTCCGGATCGGCACAATTCAGCAAGATTTCTTCCTGCTTGTAAAGAGCCTGAATCTGCTCCCACGGGACTTCTTGTGGCATGGCCACGTTACCGGCGGCGACGACGTGGCTAAGAACATCGATGCCAAGTTCTCGCAGGAACGTCTTCGCGAGTGCACCAATGGCGACACGCGCCGCCGATTCGCGGGCTGAGGCACGCTCCAGAACATAGCGGGCCTCAGGAAAATTGTATTTCAGCGCGCCCGCCAAATCGGCGTGTCCGGGCCGGGGTGAGGCTAGGCGCTTGTGGCGGGCAGGGTCGCCTTCGCCGACGGGCAGCGCCTCTTGCCAGTTTTTCCAATCTTTATTTTCAAGTTGGACCGAAATAGGGGAGCCAATCGTCAACCCATGGCGGACGCCGGAGAGAATGTGAGCCGTATCCCGCTCAATTTTCATCCGCCCGCCGCGGCCATAGCCCTGCTGCCGGCGCCAGAGTTCGCGGTCGAGAAAGGTCTGGTCTACTTTCAGCCCGGCGGGCAAGCCCGAAAGAAAAGCGACCAGAGCTTCGCCGTGAGATTCTCCAGCCGTGAAATAGCGCAGCATCCGTGCTCGATTTTACCTGATGCAGTGCCCCTCTGGAGTTTCCAGATAGAGAAAGAAACCGCGCGGCCTGCGGGATGCCTTGCAAGAAAAGGTATCCGTCGGCCGATTTTCACATGCGCCGGACCGCAAATGATTGCTACAATGACTACACATTCGTTCTGCCGATCCGTCCGCGTCGTTTCGTACACTCTCTGGCCAAACAAGGAGAAACTGTGTGCCCCCACGCACATATCCAAGGGAAATAACTCCGCCCGGCAAGAAGATTCGCTGTGTGCTCGCGCACGACCACGTTCTGTTGCGGCAAGGTCTGCGGCGTCTTTTGGAAGACGAACCCGACCTCGAAGTCGTGAGCGAGGCCGGCAACGCCGCGGAATGCTTGCGCAAGGTTTATGAGTTCCGCCCCGATGTGCTGGTTGCAGATGCCGGAACGTTCGGGCTGCCTGCCCACGAAGCGGAACTTCTTGTGGCACGGGAATTTCCCCAGACCAAAATAGTATTCTTGAGCACGCAGGAACAAGCCGGCTTCCCGTATGGTGGGTTGCGGGCTGCCGCGGGATGCTGCGCGGTGCGGCAAACTTCCGCGGAAGAATTGGTCGAGATGGTCCGAAGCTTGGGCTGCGCCAATCGAACGAACCGTCCGGAGGCGACCTCGGAGCGTGC